>ERZ761607.692-NODE-692-length-52953-cov-6.858955_pt1 | contig 52953 bp, 57 predicted proteins | sample MGYA00511164_ERZ761607 | MGnify/ENA primary metagenome ERZ761607 (study PRJEB28899, sample SAMN02445080) | bioreactor sludge metagenome | biome: EBPR sludge | place: Australia: Brisbane, Thorneside Wastewater Treatment Plant | collected 2011-06-22 ...
CGCTGGCCGCGGCCGATCGGGATCAGGGTGTCGATGGCCTTCAGGCCGGTCTGCACGGGCTCGTGCACCGACTTCCGCGGGATGATGCCCGGCGCCTTCACGTCGACGCGGCGGCGCTCGGCGGCGCCCTTGATCGGGCCCTTGCCGTCGATCGGCTCGCCCAGCGGATTCACGACCCGGCCCAGCAGGCCCTTGCCGACCGGCACGTCCACGATCTCGCCGAGGCGGCGGACTTCATCGCCTTCCGAGATGGCGCGGTCTTCACCGAAGATAACGATGCCGACGTTGTCGCGCTCGAGGTTCAGGGCCATGCCCTTCACCCCGGCCTTCGGGAACTCGACCATTTCGCCCGCCTGGACGTTGTCGAGGCCGTAGACGCGGGCGATGCCGTCGCCGACGCTGAGGACGGAGCCGACGTCGGAAACGTCGGCTTCTTCGCCGAAGCCGGCGATCTGCGACTTGAGGATGGCCGAAATTTCGGCGGCGCGGATGTCCATGGTCTCTACGCTCTCTTGAGGGCGAATTTCAGGGAGTCGAGCTTCGACTTCAGCGAAGCATCGAACAGGCGGGAACCGACGCGCACCTTGATGCCGCCGAGGAGGGCGGGATCGACGCGGGTCGAGATTTCGGGGTCCTTGCCGAGCGCGGCGCGCAGCGCGGAGGCGACGCCCTTGGCCTGGGCGGCGCTCAGCGGCAGGGCGGTGACGATCTCGGCCGAGACCACGCCGCGCTGCTCGGCGGAGATTTTGCGGAAGCAGTCGATGACCTGCACCAGGGCGTCAGCGCGGCGGTTCGCCGACAGCAGACCTAGGAACTTGCGGGTGATGGCGTGGAACTTCGCCTTCGCGGCGATGCCGGCCAGACCCGCGGCCTTGTCCTCGGCGGAGAAGGACGGTGACGCCAGCAGAACGCGAAGGTCCTTGCTGTCGGCCGCCATCGCCTTGAGCGCCAGCAGATCGCGCTCGACGGCCGCGGTCGCCTTGGCCTCCTCGGCCAGCTCGAAAAGGGCCCGCGCGTAGCGCTGACCCACGTCCGTCACCCTGATGTCGTCAGCCACTTGAATCCAACCGTCCGGTGCGTCGCGCGCCGCGTCCCGGAAGCTCGTCCCCGGCGCGGCGCTAAAGTCTTGAAAGTGCTTGGAAAAGCACATGTGCCAGCGGGCCATGGAAGTCCACCGGCCCTAAGCCGCGCGCCTGATAGCATGCGTTCTGCTGCATCGCAACGGCGCGTGAACCGTCCTTGGGAGGCTTCCCCTACGTCCCCCGCACACGGAAGACGCCAGAGGCGCTGGCGGCGCGACGGCCATCGGCGAACACGGCCTCGCCATGGACGAAGACGAGGCTGCGCGTGGCGCGGTCGACGCGGGCCGACACCTCGGCGTGAGCGGGATCGCCCTCGACCCCGTAGTCGAGCGTGAAGGACACGGGCGCCACGGGGCGGCCGTCGCCGCCGGCCGCGTCGGCCAGGGCCGCCTGCAGCACGCCGGCCAAGGAGAGGGAGTCGTTCATGGCGCGCTCCATAGGGCGTTCCGCGGACAAAAGAAAAGGGCGACGGTTCGTTGACCGCCGCCCTTGCGCAATTGGCGAGTTGCTCGAGGAAACACCGGACCGGTACGCGTCCGGGATAGTCGGGTCGTGGCGCGGTCGCTTAAGAAGCGGCGGCGTTGCAGGTCGCGAGGTCTTCGCCCTCGATGGCGCGCATGGCGTTGGAGAAGGCGGTCAGTTCGCCGACCTTCTTCACCAGGGCCTTGCAGCCGGCCAGGGTCACGGCGCGCGACGGGGCGGCCAGCGACACGCAGGTGGTGCCTTCGCAGTTGTAGACGGCGCCCGCGACGACGACCTTGGTCTTGGCGGCGACAGGGGCCTTCAGGGTGGCGGTCGCGACGGCCTTGACGTCGGCCTGGGCGACGCCCGCGAAGGACAGGGACACGATGGCGGCGGCCGCCAGCATACGGAGTTTCATGATGCGCTCTCCGGCGTAGGTTCGGGGTGGAATTCTGGGTCTCGGATCGGTACTGGCGTCGCCTCCGCCCCCGACTGTCAGGTCGCCGGTATCCCCACCAGCGCCCAGGGGGCGAACTTGACGCTGCTTAGATATCAGCGATCAGATTGGCGGCGCAAGCGCTATCTTCACAGTGTTCAGATTTTTTGCGCGGGGTTCGCAACAAGCCCTTGTCGCGCCAAGGCTTCCAGAGCGGGGCCTTACGTCGGGTCACGGTTGCCGCGCACGTAAGGTGGCGCATATTGGACGCCAACCAGAAAATTCGAACGGGAAGCGCGCCATGGACTTCGCCCTGCCTAAGGACCTCGTCGACTACCTCGCCGAGCTCGACCAGTTCATTGAGGACAAGATCAAGCCGCTGCAGGCGCAGGATGACAACGACCGGTTCTTCGATCACCGGCGCGAGCACGCCCGCACTGACTGGGACAACGACGGCCTGCCGCGCCATGAGTGGGAAGAGCTGCTGGCGAAGGCCCGCAAGCTGGCCGACGACGCCGGCCACTACCGATACGCCTGGCCCAAGGAGATGGGCGGCAAGGGCGGCAGCCAGCTGTCGATGGCCGTGATCCGCGAGCACCTGGCGAGCAAGGGCCTTGGGCTGTTCAACGACCTGCAGAACGAACACTCGATCGTCGGCAACAACCCCTTCGTGCTGATGTTCAAGGAGTTCGCCACGCCGGAGCAGGTCGAGCGCGACGGCGAGGCCCTGCTGAACGGCACGATGCGCGCCGCCTTCGGCCTGACCGAGCCCAACCACGGCTCCGACGCCACCTTCATGGAGACCACGGGGGTCCGCGAAGAGAAGGATGGCAAGCCCGGCTGGCGCATCAAGGGTGAGAAGATGTGGACCACGGGCATGCATGTGGTCACCCACGTCATGGTCTTCGCCCGCACCAGCGGCAAGGACGGCGACGCGCTCGGCATCACCTGCTTCATCGTCCCCCGCGAGCACATCAAGATCGAGGAGTGGATGTGGACCTTCAACATGCCCACCGACCACCCGCGCATCTCGTTCGACTGCTGGATCCCCGAGGACAGCTACTGGGGCGTGGTCGATCGCGGCCTGGGCCTGGGTCAGTCGTTCGTGCACCAGAACCGCATCCGCCAGGCCGCCAGCTCGTTGGGCGCGGCGGTCTACTGCATCAACGAAAGCGTCAAGTACGCGCGGATGCGCAAGCCGTTCGGCAAGGCGCTCTCCGACAACCAGGCGATCCAGTTCCCGCTCGTGGAACTGCACGCCCAGTGCGAGATGCTGCGCCTTCTGATCCGCCAGACCGCCTGGCAGATGGACACGATGGACCACAAGACCATCGAGAAGGAGATCTCGGACAAGGTCTCGATCTGCAACTACTGGGGCAACCGCCTGTGCTGCGAGGCGGCCGACCGGGCCATGCAGGTGCACGGCGGAATCGGCTACAGCCGCCACAAGGCTTTCGAGCACATCTACCGCCACCACCGCCGCTACCGGATCACCGAGGGCAGCGAGGAAATCCAGATGCGCAAGGTCGCCGCCTTCCTGTTCGGCTACCTCGGACCGAAGCGTCAGGAGTTCAAGGCGCTGGAAGAAGAGTGGGCCGCCGGTCGCGCCGCCGGCAAGAACGACCGAGAGCTGGGGATGTAGGGACACCCTCCCTCCCCAGGCGGGGAGGGAGACTGCCCTCTCAAACCATCGTTCGAAAAATCGGACGGTGAGTCCTTCACCGCCGCGCCGCCCGGGGCCATATCTGCGGTCGCGGTCCATCGGGGGCCGCTTCCAGGGGCCATCCATGAACGCGATCTCCCGCATCCTCCGACTGGCGCCGGCGCTGGCCGTCGCCGCGCTGCTGTCCGCCTGCGGCGTGAACACGATTCCGACCCAGGACGAGAACGTGAAGGCCAAGTGGGCCGAGGTGCAGAACCAGTACCAGCGCCGCTCCGACCTGATCCCCAATCTGGTCAACACGGTGAAGGGCTACGCCGCCCAGGAGAAGGACGTCCTGACCGCCGTCACCGAGGCGCGGGCTTCCGCGACCCAGGTGCGCGTCGACGCCTCGACGATCACCAATCCGGCCCAGTTTCAGCAGTTCCAGCAGTCTCAGGACAAGCTTTCGGGCGTGCTTGGCCGCCTGATGATGATCCAGGAGAACTACCCGGACCTGAAGTCGAACCAGAACTTCATGGCCCTGCAGAGCCAGCTGGAAGGCACCGAGAACCGGATCGCCATCTCGCGCCGCGACTACAACGAGGCCGCCCAGCAGTACAACACCACCCTGCGCACCTTCCCGCAGGTGATCTGGGCCAAGACGCTGTACAGCGGCCAGAAGCCGGCCCAGCTGTTCCAGGCCGCCGCCTCGGCGCAGACCGCGCCATCTGTGGACTTCAGCGCCCCGCCCGCCGCCGCTCCGGCCGCGACGCCGGCGCCCGTTCCGGCGAAGCAGTAAGGTCGTGACCCTCTTCCGAGCGCCCCCGCGAAGGCGGGGGTCCAAGCCGACTCGCAGCTTGGGTTCCCGCCTGCGCGGGAACACTCGGAGCTGGGGTCTGGCTGCTGTTTTCCTCGCCCTCTTCGCCCTGCCGGCGCTCGCCGCGCCGACCTTTCCGAAGCTCACGGGCCGGGTCGTCGACGACGCGAACCTGCTGTCGCCGGCGACGGAAGCGGCGCTGACCCAGAAACTCGAGGGGCTCGAAACCGCGACCGGCCGCCAGCTGGTCGTGGCCACCCTCCCGTCGCTGCAAGGCTACGAGATCGAGGAGTATGGCTACCAGCTCGGCCGGACCTGGAAGCTCGGCGGCGAGAAGACCGACGACGGCGTCATCCTGCTCGTCGCACCCAACGAGAAGAAGGTGCGCATCGAGGTCGGGTACGGCCTCGAGCCCGTGCTGACCGACGCGCTGTCCAGCGTGATCATCCAGTCCGCCATCATCCCGCGCTTCAAGGCGGGGGACATGGAGGGCGGCGTGGTCGCCGGGGCCGACGCTCTGATCCAGCAGCTGAGCCTGCCCGACGAGGCGGCCAAGGCCCAGGTGGCCAAGGCCTCGGCCAAGCCGCAGCGCGAAGCCCCCCCCAAGGCCATGCTCGTCATCCTCGCGGTCGGATTCGTGATCCTGATGCTGATGCTGATGGGCGGCGGAGGCGGCGGCGGGCGACGCCGTCGTCGACGCTATCGTGACGACAACGACCTCGCGCCGATGATCGCCGGCGCCATCATCGGCAACATCCTCGGCGGCGGCGGTCGCGGCGGCTGGTCCGGAGGCGGCGGCTTCGGCGGCGGCGGTTTCTCCGGCGGCGGCGGATCGTTCGGGGGCGGCGGCGCCTCGGGAGGCTGGTGAGATGGCCATGAAGTTGACCGAACAGGACCACCAGCGGATCGCCGGCGCCGTCGCGGCGGCCGAGACGACCACGGCCGGCGAGATCTACTGCGTGCTGGCCCCGTCCGTGTCCGACTATCGCGAGACGCCGCTGGCCTGGGCGGCCGGCGCGGCGCTGGTGCTGCCGGCCCTGGCGCTGCTGCTCGGCTTCGAGCCCCAGATGCTGGTCGGGATGTTCGGCGGCTGGACCACCGGCCATGCGCCGACCGGCCAGACCATCTTCACGGCCCTGGCCATCTATGTCGCGCTGCAGGCGGCGGTCTTCGTGCTCGCCGCGCTGGTCGTCTCGATCCCGCCGATCCGCCGGGCCCTGACGCCCGCCTCGCTGAAGGCCGAGCGGGTGCACCGCGCCGCCATGCAGCAGTTCCTCGGCCACGGCCTGCACGCCACCCGCGAGCGGACCGGCATCCTGCTGTTCGCCTCGCTGGCCGAGCACCGGGCCGAGGTGATCGCCGACGAGGGCATCTACAGCGCCGCCCCGAACGTGGTCTGGGAGGAGGTGGTCGACCTGCTGATCGCCGGCCTCAAGCGCCGCGACATCCCCGGCGGCTTCGAGGCGGCGGTGAAGCGCTGCGGCGAGATCCTCGCCGAGCACGTTCCGCACCGCGCCGACAACCCGAACGAACTGCCCGACCGCCTGGTCATCCTGCCGACGCCGGGCAAAGACTGACCGCATGAAGACCGGGGACGGTCTGCGATGCATCACGGCGACACTGGCGGCGCTTGCCGTCCTGCTCGTGATTCCCGTCATCGCTCTCGCGGCCCCGACGTTCCCGGCGCTCGACGGTCGGCGAGTCGTCGATGAAGCGGGCATTCTTTCGCCCCCCGTCGAGACCTCACTGACCGGGAAGCTCGAGAGCCTCGAGGCGACTACCGGACGGCAGATGGTCATTGCCACCCTGCCCTCGCTGCAGGACTACGAGATCGAGGAGTACGGCTACCGGCTGGGTCGTCACTGGGGGATCGGTTCGACCGGGCGCAACGACGGCGTCCTGCTGATCGTCGCGCCCCGGGAACGCAAGGTCCGCATTGAGGTCGGCTATGGTCTTGAAGGGTCTCTGACCGACGCCCTCTCCCGCATGATCATCGAGACCCGCATCCTGCCGAAGTTCAAGGAAGGCGACCTGGAAGGCGGCGTGATCCATGGGTCAGACGCCATCATCCAGCAGCTCAGCCTTCCCGAGGACCAGGCGCAGAGCGCCCTCCAAGACGCTGCTCGGACAGTGCCGAAGGATGATCGGCCCTGGTGGATCAAACCCTTGCTGAGCTTCGTCGTCTACATGGTCGTCATGGTCATCATACCCATGCTCTGGGGCGGCTTCTCTAGCCTGCTTGGACTTGGAGGCTACCGACCGGGCGAAATCCGGCGACGATCCGGCGGAATTGTAGACTGGAATGGCGGATCGTTCGGTGGCGGACCGCCCTCCGACGGCGGATACTCGGGTGGCGGCGGCTCGTTCGGCGGCGGCGGCGCGTCAGGAAGTTGGTGAAGACATGATCCCCTGGGTCCATCTCGATACGGCGACCGTGCCTGGCGGCGGCGAGCTGAAGCTGATGCAGCGCGGCGGCGAGTTCTCGATCATGGCCGGCGGCATCGAGCTGATGAACAGCCGGCTGAGCGATTCCGAACAGGCGCTGGCCCGGCTGGCCCGTGAGCGGATCGGCGACCGGCCAAAGCCCCGGGTGCTGATCGGCGGCCTGGGCATGGGCTTCACCCTGCGCGCGGCGCTGGAGGCGTTTGGTCCGCAGGCCGAGATCGTCGTCGCCGAACTGGTCCCGGCGGTGCTGGCCTGGGCGAAAGGACCGCTGGCCGGCCTCTATGGCGACAGCCTGACCGATCCGCGCACGACGGTGCGGACCATCGACGTCGCCGACCTGATCGACAGCCCGCCGGGCAGTTGGGACGCCATCCTGCTCGACGTCGACAACGGCCCCAGGGGCCTGAGCCGCGCCGGCAACAACGGCCTCTATAACGGGCGTGGTCTGGGGGTGGCCAAGAAGTCCCTGCGCCCGGGCGGCGTGCTGGGCGTCTGGTCCTCGACGCCGGACCACGCCTTCACCGGCCGCCTGCAGCGCTCGGGCTTCGAGGTGAAGGAAACCATGGTCCGCGCCCATCGCGGCCGCGGCGCGCGCCACATCGTCTGGATGGCGGCGAGGCCGGGATGACAGGAAGGGGGCGACTGAGTCACAGTCCTCTGATGACCGGCTCCATCGACCCGACCCGCCCGCAGTTCGACGCCTTCAAGGCGCTGCCCCGCGACCAGCCCATCCATATGCTGAACCTCGTCCGGGTGCGGCCGCTGGCCGACTATCCGGAGGGCCACCCCAACCACGACAAGGGCCTGACCGGCCTCGAGGCCTATCGCGCCTATGGCCGCGACAGCGCCGAAGTCTTCAAGCGGGTCGGCGGCCGGCAGATCTGGGCCGGGCGGCCGGACGTCGTCCTGACCGGCCCGACCGACGAGCGCTGGGACATCGCCTTCATCGCCTTCTACCCGAGCGCCGGCGCCTTTCTGGAGATGGTCACCGACGCCGGCTACCGCGAGCACGTCAAACACCGCCAGGCCGCCGTCGAGGACAGCCGGCTGATCCGGATGGATCCGGTGGAGGAACTCGGCGAGGGGTTCGGGGAGTAGCTGCGCTGCGTGGTTCGCGACGCCGGCCCAAGGGCCGGCTCCTCACCATGACGAACCCCGTTGCAGCCCACTCCCTCTCGTCATCCTGAGGAGCGAGCTTGCGAGCGTCGCGAAGGACGCACCCTACTCCGCCGCCAGCCGCATCGGCGCGCTCTGCGCCCCGCGCACCAGCCGTCCGGGCAGGGCGCCGGTGGGCTCGCCGTCGCGATAGGTGACCTGGCCCGCGACGACGGTGGCGACATAGCCGTCCGCCCGCTGCACCAGCCTGCGCCCGCCGGCCGGCAGGTCGTAGGCGACGCCCGGGGCGTGAAGGGTCAGGCCGTCGTAGTCGATGACGTTGAGGTCGGCGCGAAGCCCAACCTCGATGAGGCCGCGATCGAGCAGCCCGACCGCCTCGGCGGTGTCGCGGGTCTGCATGCGGATCATCTGCTCCAGCGCCAGTTTCGGCCCCCGCGTGCGGTCGCGGGTCCAGTGGGTGATGTTGCTGGTCGGGAAGCTGCCGTCGCAGATCATGCCGACGTGGGCTCCGCCGTCGCTGAGGCCCGGCACCGTGTCGCGGTGGCTGAGCATGGCGAAGCTGGGGTCCAGCGAGCCGTTCGCGTAGTTCAGGAACGGGTGGTAGAGCATGCCCCGCCCGCCATTGCTCAGCATGTGATCCAGGGCCACCTCGTCGGGCCAGACGCCGCGCGCGGCGGCCAGGTCCTTTATGGTGTCCGAGGGCTTCGGCTCATAGTCGGGCTGCTCGCTCATCAGGAACATGTTGTCCCAGGCCCGCAGGGCGCTGCCGGCGAACGGGCCCTTGGGGTCGAGCTCCTCGCTGAGAAGCCGGGCCCGGACCGCCGGGTCTTTAAGCTGTTCGACCCGCTCGGCCAGCGGCAGATGGGCGATGGCCTTGTAGGTCTCGTGCTGGCTGAACGGGTTGAGCGTCAGCTCCAGTCCGAACAGCACCCCGACCGGGCGACCGGCGACCTGGGCCTTCATCGGCAGGCCGTCGTCGTTGGCCTGTTCGAGCGCGGCGAGCAGGATTTTCCAGCTGTCGGGCCCCTTGGGGCTCTGGGCCAGGGAGAAGCTCAGCGGGCGGCCGCTCTTCTCGACCAGCCGCCGGAACATGGCGAACTCCTCGGCCGGCTGCTGGAAGTCGGAGACGAACTGCAGCACGCCCTTGCCGGCGGCCTTGAGACCCAGGGCGATGCCCTCCAGCTCGTCCTCGCCGGCGGTCAGGGTGGGGGTCGGCTGGCCGTCGCTGGCGCGGTGGTTGAGGGTGCGGGAGGTGGAGAAACCCAGGGCTCCGGCTTCGACCGCCGCCTTGGCGATCACGGCCATGCGGGCGATGTCCTCGCGCGTCGCCGGCTCGCGGTTCGCCCCCCGCTCGCCCATCACGTAGACGCGCAGCGCCGCGTGGGGCAGCTGAGCGCCGATGTCGATGTCGAACGACCGGCCGTCGAGGCTGTCGAGATAGTCGGGGAAGCTCTCCCAGTTCCATGGCAGACCCTCGGTCAGCACCGGGAAGGGGATGTCCTCGACCCCTTCCATCAGCCGGATCAGGCGATCGTGGTCCTCCGGCCGGCAAGGCGCGAAGCCGACGCCGCAGTTGCCCATCACCGCAGTGGTCACCCCGTGCCAGGACGAGGGCTGCATGCGCTGGTCCCAGGTCGCCTGGCCGTCGTAGTGAGTGTGGATGTCGACGAAGCCAGGGGTGACCAGCTTGCCGGTCGCGTCGATCTCCTCGGCGCCCGCCGCCAGGCCGGGGCCGACCGCGGCGATCAGCCCGCTCCTGATCCCGACGTCGGCCACGAAGGGCGCCCCGCCGCTCCCGTCAACGACCGTCCCGCCGCGAATGACGATGTCGAAGGCGCGCTCGGCCATGGCTTCCATCCCTGATTATCGTTGTTCAGGAATGGTCCCGCCGGGTGACGTGAACGTCAAGCGGAATGACGACCTCGTCGTTCCGCGAGCGCCCCGCCCCAGGTTGACGCGCGCGTGATCTTTTCCTTGCGGCAGGGTTCGCCTAGGGTGCGCCGCACCATTCGAACGAGTGTTTGAGACAACGCCCAAGGGGAAGACAACGCCATGCGTGAAGCCGTCATCGTGTCCTACGCCCGCACCGGCCTCGCCAAGGCGGGTCGCGGCGGATTCAACGTCACGCCGCCCATGTCGATGGCGGCCCATGCCATCAAGCACGCGGTGGCCAAGTCGGGCGTCGACCCGGCCGACATCGAGGACTGCTACCTGGGCAACAACGCCCACGGCGCCGCCAACATCGGCCGCCTGGCCGCGCTGCTGGCTGGCATGCCGGTGACCACCGGGGGCGTGACCATCAACCGCTTCTGCTCGTCGGGCCTGCAGGCCATCGCCATGGCCGCCAACTACGTGCGCGCCGACGGCGCCGACTGCGTGGTCGCCGGCGGCGTCGAGAGCATCTCGATCCCGGGCGGCGGCGGCATGGCCGGAGCGGTTGATCCCAAGCTGCTGGAGATCGCCCCGGCCATCTTCATGGCCATGATCGACACCGCCGACATCGTGGCCAAGCGCTACGGCCTCAGCCGCGAATACCAGGACGAGTACAGCCTCGAATCCCAGCGCCGCACCGCCGCCGCGCAGCAGGCCGGCAAGTTCGCGGACGAGATTGTCCCGATGAAGACCAAGATGAAGGTCGTCAACAAGGAGACCAAGGAAGAGTCCCTGGTCGACTACGTGGTCGACAAGGACGAGTGCAACCGTCCGGACACCACCCTCGAAGGCCTCTCCAAGCTGCAGCCGGTGAAGGGTGAAGGCAACTTCGTCACCGCCGGCAACGCCAGCCAGCTGTCGGACGGCGCCGCCGCCGTGGTGGTCATGGAAGCCAAGGAAGCCGAGCGCCGCGGGCTGGAGCCCCTGGGCCGCTTCGTCAGCTGGGCGGCCGCCGGCTGCGAGCCTGACGAGATGGGCATCGGCCCGGTCTTCGCCGTGCCGCGCCTGCTTGCTCGCCAGGGCCTGAAGGTCGACGACATCGACCTGTGGGAACTGAACGAAGCCTTCGCTTCGCAGTGCCTCTACAGCCGTGACAAGCTCGGCATCGACCCGGAGAAGTACAACGTCAACGGCGGCTCGATCTCGATCGGCCACCCCTTCGGCATGACCGGCGCCCGCTGCACCGGCCACCTGCTGCAGGAAGGCCGTCGCCGCAAGGCCAAGTGGGGCGTGGTCACCATGTGCATCGGCGGCGGGCAAGGCGGCGCCGGCTTGTTCGAGATCTACAGCTAACGGTCTGGACCGGCGCGGCTCTTCCGAGCCTCGTCGGATCCGTCCCTAGACTGATCTTGCCGAGGCAGGACGGACCGGGCGGTTTGTCCTGCCTTTGCTTTGCGTGCAACCGTCGCGTTGGCGGTTCGTTAATCTCCTGGGCGTGTCATCAATGATGACGCCGAACGGGAGATCGGATCATGGCCGTCAAGGCCGCCTTCGCCATCGCAGCCGCTGTAGCCGTCGCCATCGCGATGCTTCTGCCGGTGCCCGGCGGCGCACGCACCGAGGCGAAGACCTCCACCATCGAGACCGTGGCTGTCGGCCAAGGCTAGGACTTGCCTCCTTCCGATCCACCGTCTTGCCCCGAACACATCGGGCCATGACGACGGAGGGCCCTACTGACCCTCGCGCGGCTGTTCGGCCGTCGGGAAGCCGCAGCCCTTGAGGGTCTGGCCGCCCCAGGTGACCTCGGCGACGTAGGGGTACTTCAGGTCGCTCATGCCGTCCGAGCATTCGCCCTTCGTCACCTTGACCACCACCGGCGTCGTCCCGGCCTGCGCCGTCCAGGTCGCGGCGCCGTCGGCGGCGGCGAGACCGGCGTTGGCGGCGACGTGCGGCGCCGGAACCGTCTCGGTGATCGGGCCCGACAGCGTCACGTCCGTTCCCCTGATGTCGACCCGCCAGAACGGCTCGGTCCCGCTGGCGCTGAAGTCGACCTTGAAGGGCGCGGCCGGATCGGCGGCGGGCGGCGCGGGCGCGTCGGCCGGCGGCGACGCATCGTAGCCGCCCGGGGCTTCCTCACCGGACTTTCCGCAGGCGACCAGGGCCAGGGCGGATGCGGCGAGCACGGCCTTCACTAGACTGGATGGGGCGGCGATGCGGCGCATGACGGCGTCTCCTCGATCGGTCGAAGCAGGCTACACTCGTTTCCGGATGAATCGGAACGGTGCTCTTGGAGTCTACGAATTCTTCGCCGGAGGCGGGATGGCCCGCCTCGGGCTCGGCGAGGGCTGGGACTGCCTGTTCGCCAACGACTTCGACCCGGTGAAGGCGGCGACCTACCGTGACAACCACCCCGGCGACCATTTCCACCCGGGCGATGTCTGGAAGATCCAGCCCGCCGACCTGCCCGGCCGGGCCGACCTCGCCTGGGCCTCGAGCCCCTGCCAGGACTTCAGCCTGGCGGGCGCGCGGGCGGGCCTGACCGGCGGCCGCTCCAGCGCCTTCTTCGGCTTCTGGCGGCTGGTCGAGGCGCTGGACGGCGAGGGCCGCATTCCCCGCGCCATCGTCATCGAGAACGTCGTCGGCCTGCTCAGTTCCAACCAGGGCAAGGATTTCGAGGCCCTGTGCGCGGCGTTGGCCTCGCGCGGCTACCGCTTCGGAGCGTTGGAGATCGACGCCGCCCGCTTCACGCCGCAGAGTCGGCCTCGGGTCTTCGTGATCGCCTCGCGGGGCGCCGGCGCCGCGCCGCTGGGCCGCTGCGCCTTTCACAGCCGCGCCATCGTCGAGGCGCACGCCCGCCTTCCGGAGGCGCTGAAGGCCGAATGGGTCTGGTGGAGCCTGCCGACGCCGCCCGCACGAAACGCAGACCTCGCCGCCCTGCTTGAGGACGACGGCGCCGTCGCCTGGAACCCGGCGGCGCGCACCGCAAAGCTCATCGAGCAGATGACGCCGCTGCATCGCGCGCGCCTTGAGGCGGCGGGCCGCACCGTCGGGGCCGTCTACCGGCGCACGCGTGGCGGCTCGCCGAAAGCCGAGGTCCGTACGGACGGGCTCGCCGGCTGCCTGCGCACCGCGCGCGGCGGCTCCTCGCGTCAGCAGATCGTGGTCGCGCAGGACGGCGAGATCCGGTCCCGCCTGCTGACCCCGCGCGAGGGCGCCCGGCTGATGGGCCTGCCAGAGGGGTATCGCCTCCCGGAGGGCTCGACCAACGCCTTCCACGTGCTGGGCGACGGCGTCGCCGTCCCCGTCGTGCGCTGGCTGGCGGCCCACCTGCTGGAACCGCTGTTGAGAGATTCCGTGAACCCGCTCGCAGCGGAATGAGCGCTGACAACCCCGGCGGCCGGGCCTAGGGTCGCGGTCAAAGAGTTCGGCTCCCCGGAGACCCCTATGAGCAACTATGACGCCGCCCGCTTCAAGCGCTCCGGCCGCGGCAAGGTCTACGACAGCGTCGTCGACACCATCGGCGACACGCCGCTGGTCCGCCTTCCCAACCTGACCGCCGAACTGAAGCCGAAGGCCGAGGTGCTGGCCAAGCTGGAGTTCTTCAACCCGCTGGCCTCGGTCAAGGATCGCATCGGCGCCTCGATGATCGAGTGGCTGGAGGCCGAGGGCCTGCTCAAGCCCGGCGGCTCGATCGTCGAACCGACCAGCGGCAACACCGGCATCGCGCTGGCCTTCGTGGCCGCATCGAAGGGCTATCCGCTGGTGCTGGTCATGCCCGAGAGCATGTCGATGGAACGCCGCAAGATGCTGGTGCTGCTGGGCGCGCGGCTGGAGCTGACCCCGGCCGAGAAGGGCATGCGCGGCGCCGTCGCCCGCGCCCAGGAGCTGCTCGAGGAGATCCCCGGCTCGGTGATGCCGCAGCAGTTCGAGAGCCAGGCCAACCCTCTGGTCCACCGTGTCTCCACCGCCGAGGAAATCTGGAACGACACGGCCGGCAAGGTCGATGTGGTCGTCTCCGGGGTCGGCACCGGCGGCACCATCACCGGCGTCGGTCAGGCGCTGAAGGCCCGCAAGGCCTCGATCCGCATGGTCGCCGTCGAACCCGAGGCTTCCCCCGTGCTGAGCGGCGGCGCGCCCGGCGCGCACAAGATCCAGGGCATCGGCGCCGGCTTCGTGCCCGGCATCCTCGATCGCGGCGTGATCGACGACATCGTCAAGGTCGGCAATGACGACGCCTTCGAAATGGCCCGCAGGGCCGCCCGCGTCGAGGGCCTGCCGGTCGGCATCTCGTCGGGCGCGGCGCTCGTCGCCGCCTTCGACCTGGCGTCGCGGCCGGACTACGCCGGCAAGACCATCGTGACGATCATCCCAAGCTTCGCCGAACGGTACCTGAGCACGGCGCTGTTCGACGGGCTGTAGTTCATTCGCGGACGTGCGCTTCAGTGCGCGTCCCCCGCCGCTTCGAAGCTGATGGGGACACGTAGTCGCTGCGCGGTACATGACCCCGGCGGGAGCCGCCATTGACTGACGTCTTCACGCCCGAGAAGCGCTCCGCCGTCATGCGACGGGTGAAGGGGCGCGACACGGGGCCGGAGATGACGGTGCGCCGGCTGCTGACGAAGCTCGGCGCGCGGTACCGGTTGCACCGCAAGGACCTGCCGGGGAACCCCGACATCGTCATGCCGGGCCGCAGGCTGGCGATCTTCATCCACGGCTGCTTCTGGCACGGCCACGACTGCGCGCGGGGCGCCCGCGTGCCGAAGCAGAATCGCGACTACTGGCTGGCCAAGGTCGGTCGGAACCGCGCGCGCGACACGGCGTCCGAGGCGGCGCTGCGGCAGGCCGGCTGGCGCGTCGAGACGCTCTGGGAGTGCGAGATGAAGGACGAAGCGGCGCTGGAGGCGAGGCTCAGAGGCCTCCTTTGATCCGCTCATCCTCGCGGAAATGACAAGGAAGCTGGGCTTCAGGCGGCTTCGATTTCCTGCGACGCCACCTCGCCCGACAGCGCCGCTTCCAACGCCGCGTAGAGCTGTGCCGGATCGATCGGCTTGGCGACGTGACCGGTCATGCCGGCCTCGCGGCAGGCCTGCCAGTCACGCTCGGTCGCCGAGGCGGTGATGGCGATGACCGGGACATTCTGGTTCGGGCCGGCGCGAGAGCGCAGCAGGCGCGTCGCCGCGCGGCCGTCCATGTCGGGCATGTAGACGTCCATCAGGACGACATCGAACCGCTCGCGGGCGAGCCGTTCCAGGCCCTCTTCGGCGGAGCTGGCGGTCTCGGGCGTGATGCCGACCGGCGCAAGGAGCAGAGCGATGGCCTGACGGTTGATCATGTGATCGTCGACGACCAGCACCCGCGCCTCGACGGCGTCGGGTTCGACCTCCGCCTCGGGGGCCGGGGCCGACGGCAGGATCAGTCGCAGGGTGAAGGCCGCGCCCTCGCCCGGCGCGCTGGTCACGGTCAGGTCGCCGCCCATCAGCCGTGCCAATTCGCGACTGATCGCTAGGCCCAGGCCCGAACCGCCGTGCTTGCGCGCGGCGCCGGCCTCGAGTTGTTCGAAGGGGGTGAACAGGCGCTCCACCTTCTCCGGCGTCATGCCCGGTCCAGTGTCGGCCACGCACAGGGACAACGCCCAGCCGCCGTCGGCGGTCTGATCGGCGGTGATCTTCACGGTCACCGAGCCCCGGGCCGTGAATTTGATGGCGTTGGACAGCAGGTTGTTCAGCACCTGGTTCAGGCGCGTCGGATCGCCGAGCACCCAGCCGGGCAGCGCGTGCGCGCCCTCGACCCGGAGGCGCAGGCCCTTGTCGCGCGCCTGGGGGCGCCACATGCGGATGCTGTCGTTGACCGCCCGGCGCAGGTTGAAGCCGATCTGCTCGACCTCCATGCGGCCGGCCTCGATCTTCGACAGGTCGAGCAGGTCATCGAGCAGCGCGCGCATCATCTGGCCGGCATGACCGATCAAACGGGCCTGGGCCTTTCCGGACCCCGAGCGCTCCAGCTCGGCCGCGCCGGCCAGGATGGCGCTGATCGGGGTGCGCAGCTCGTGGCTGATGGCGGCGACATAGGCGCTCTTGGCCTCGACGGCGGCCTCGGCCTCGACACGGCGACGTTCGGCCTCGGCCTTGGCGCCGTCCTCGGCGCGGCGCGCGTCCTCGGTCGTGATCCAGGCGCCGATGATGTTGAGCATGATCAGGCCGGTGGCGATCATCATGGTGGTCAGCAGCGGGCTGGACACCCGCCCGACGTCCATGAGCGGCATCGCCAGCAGAAAGAGGCCATAGGGCACCGCGGAGGCGGCGAAGGCGATGCGCGAGCCGCGGCTCAGGGCGATGACGTTGGTCATGGCGCCGGCGATCACCGACACCCCCATGGCGGGACCATAGAGTCCGGCGTTGCCCCAGAGCGCCACGCCCAGGGCCCCGAACACCAGCGCGCTGGGCATGAACAGGACGATCGCGACGTTGGCGGCCGCGGAAGCGGTCTCAAGTGGCCGCGCGAGGAGCCGAGGCGCCGCCCAGGACTCGGCCAACTGGACAACGACATAGACCGCGCACCACACCCACATCGGCCACCAGCCCATCACGGCGTGCAGACCGGCGGCCATGAGGATGGCGGTGATGACGCGAGACGGAAGATGGCGACCACGCGCCCGAACCGCCGCGCGTAGGCCGAACCTGTCCCCCGTCTCGTTCGTCGTCATCGCTTTTCCCGATCTTTCGGAGACGATAGGCGCCCGTCCCTAAGACTCAGTGAAAGAACATGGGTCGACTACCCGACGATCCGGCTTCGCAACGGCGCGGCGTTTCGGAGCATTGTCTGGATAGTCAGTTGTCGGGTCCGGACGGTCTCGCTCGTCCTTCGGACACGGCGGCCGACCGGAGCCGTGTCGAAGGGAAGGACGACGACATGAAGGTCACCCAGCATCTGTGGTTCGAGAAGGACATGGCGGCGGCGATCACCCGCTACACGTCGCTGATTCCAGGCTCCCGGATCGTCAGCACCTCGGCGGTCGAGGCCGACAATCCCTCCGGTTCGGCCAGCGCCGTGACGATCACGGAGTTCACGCTCGGCGACCAGAACTACATGGCTATCGAGGCCGGTCCGCTCGATCCGTTCAACCACAGCTTCTCGATCATGGTCGAGGTCGAGACCCAGCCGGAGCTGGACCACCTCTGGGACGCGCTGATTGAGGGAGGCTCTCCCGAGCAGTGCGGCTGGCTGAAGGACCGTTGGGGCCTATCCTGGCAGATCGCGCCGTTGCGCCTGCGCCAGCTGATGGACGATCCCGACAAGGCGAAGGTGAAGCGTGTCACCGAGCAGATGCTGAAGATGGTCAAGCTCGACATCGCGCCGCTTGAGGCTGCGGCGAGGGGGTAGAGCTCGGGTCCTTCGCCATCGAGGAGGACCTAAGAGCGGCTTTTCAGCGCGACCTCATATCTTGCTCATGCCGCTCAGCGCCGGATCGGTCACGCTGGCCGCCTCAATCACGTAGAGGGGCAAGAGGCCATGACGACCGAAACCACCACGCCGCCCGCGCGCCGCCCGGGCCGCTTGCGGCCCTTCGTCTGGGGCGGGCTGGCCGCCCTGCTCAGCCTGCCGCTGATCGCCATGCAGTTCACCGCCGAAGTCGACTGGAGCCCGTTCGACTTCCTGTTCATGGGCGTCATGCTGTCCTTGGTGGGCGGCGGCTATGAGCTGGCGGTGAGATTGTCGGACAGCCTCGCTTTCCGCGCCGCCATGGGCTTGGCGGTGGTCGCCTCGTTCCTGCTGGTCTGGATCAACCTCGCGGTCGGCATCATCGGCAGCGAGGACAATCCCGCCAACCAGATGTTCGTGGCCGTACTGGCCGTGCTGTTCGTTGGTTCCCTGATCGCCGGATTCAAGGCCCTCCGGATGGCCTATGTGCTGGTCGCCGTGGCCGCCACCCAGGTCGCCGTGGCCGTGATCGCCCTGGTCGCCGGCTTCGGCATGATCTTCCCGATCACCGCCATGTTCTGCGCCTTCTGGCTGCTGTCCGCCTGGCTGTTCCGCAAGGCGGGGGCGGTTCGGCCGTAACCGGCGGGGACAGGCGCCCGCGGCGCCTGTCCCGTCCGTGGCTACGCGGCGGCCTTCGCCCCGGCGCCGAAGCGGCCGTAGAAGGTCTCGCCCTTGGCGGCCATCTCGCGCAGCAGCGCATTCGGCGCATAGCGCGAGCCGTACTTCGCCGTCAGATCGTCGAGCTTGGCCACGAACGCCGCCGTTCCCACGCTGTCGATCAGGCTGATCGGCCCGCCGGTCCAGGGCGCGAAGCCCCAGCCCAGAATGGCGCCGACATCGGCGTCGCGCGGATCGGTCAGCACGCCCTCCTCGAAGCAGCGCGCCGCCTCGATCGCCTGGCGATAGAGGAGCCGGGTGCGGATCTCCTCGATCAGGGCAGGGTCGGCGTCGGGCGTCTTCACGGCTACGATGTCCTTCAGGCCGGGCCAGATCTTCTTGGCCGAGCCGTCCGCCGGGTAGTCATAGAAGCCCTTGCCGTTCTTGCGACCGAAGCGCTCCAGGTCGACGACCATCCTGGTGATCAGCGCATCGACGGGGCCGCCCACGTACTGCTCGCCCAGATCCTTCTTCGTCTGCTCACGGACCTTGTAGGCGAGATCCAAAGCGACATCGTCGTTCATCTCCAGCGGACCGCGCGGCATGCCGGTCGCTCGGCCGACGTTGTCGATGATGGCCGGGGCGATGCCCTCCGCCAGCATCTCCAGGCCCTCCTGGATGAAGGTGCCGAAGCAGCGCGACGTGTAGAAGCCGCGGCTGTCGTTCACGACGATCGGCGTCTTGCGGATCTTCAGGACGTAGTCGATCGATTTGGCCAGCGTTTCTTCCGACGTCTGCTTGCCCATGATGATCTCGACCAGACCCATCTTGTCGACCGGCGAGAAGAAGTGGATGCCGATGAAGTTGGCCGGTCGCACCGAAGCCTCGGCCAGGCCGGTGATCGGCAGGGTCGAGGTGTTGGAGCCCATCACCGCCGTCTCGGCCAGCTGGGCTTCCGCAAGCTTCGTCACCGTCGCCTTCAGCTCGCGGCTTTCGAAGACCGCCTCGACCACCAGGTCGCTGCCCTTCACATCGGCGTAGTCCGCCGTCGGATGGATCAGGCCGAGCAGGGTCTCGCCCTTTTCCGCCGTCAGCTTGCCGCGCTTGACCGCCTTTTCGACCAGGGTGCGGGCGTAGCCCTTGCCCTTCTCCGCCGCCTCGACGGACACGTCGACCAGCACGGTCTCGATGCCGGCCTGGGCCTGAACATAGGCGATGCCCGCGCCCATCATGCCGGCGCCGAGCACGGCGACCTTCTTCACGTCGTACGGCGCGTAGCCGGCCGGCCGCGAGGCGCCCTTGCCCAGTTCCTGCATGGACAGGAACAGGGTGCGGATCATGCCGCGCGCCTGGGGCGACTGCATGGTCTTCAGGAAGTAGCGGGTCTCGATCCGCAGGGCCGCGTCGATCGGCACTTGCAGGCCTTCATAGAGGCACTTCAGGATGTTCAGCTGAGCCGGGTAGTTGCCGTAGGACTGCTTGCGCAGCATGGCGTTGCCCATGATGAACACCTGGCCGCCGGTCGGGCTGTAGGGACCGCCGCCAGGCAGCTTGAAGTCCTTCTTGTCCCAGGGCGCGACCGGATCGCCGGTCTTCACCCATTCCCTGGCCGCCGCGACCGTCTGGCCCGGCTCGACCACCGCCCCGACAACGCCTTTGGCGAGGGCTTCCTGCGCCGTCATTGATTTGCCTTCCAGCAGATAGGGCGCGGCGTTCATGGCCCCCATGATGCGCGGCAGGCGCTGGGTGCCGCCGGCGCCCGGCAACAGGCCGACCTTGGCCTCCGGCAGGCCGAGCTGCAGGCGCGGATTGTTCGCCGCCACGCGGTAATGCGTCGCCAGGGCGAACTCCAGCCCGCCGCCGAGGGCCAGGCCCTCCAGCGCGGTCGCCACCGGCTTGCCGCACGTCTCCAGCGCGCGGAACGCCCTGTTGAGCGCGAAGCCGCCGTCGAAGGCGGCCTGCAGCTTTTCCTGTTCGGAGCGCCTGTCCTCGCCGCCGGCGCCGGCCGAGCCGCCGAGTTCGCCCAGATCCGCGCCGGCGCAGAAGCCGCTGGCCTTGCCCGAGGCGATGACCACGCCCTTGATGGCGGCGTCGGTCTTGATGCGTTCGACCAGCGCGCCGATCTCGGCGATGACCTTGCCGGTCAGGGTGTTCATGCTGCGGCCAGGGACGTCGAAGGTGACCAGGGCGATCCCGTCGCCGTCGACCTCGATCTTGAAGTTTTCCATTTGGGTTCTCTTCTGAATTTGCCTGTCACCCCGGCGGAGGCGAGAGCCGGGACCCAGGAGGCTGCACGCGCCGTTCGCTGGGCCCCGGGTCGCCTACGGCGCCCGGGACGACACTGGGAAGTTGATCAGACGCGTTCGATGACGGTCGCGGTGCCCATGCCGGCGCCGACGCACAGGGTGGCGAGGCCGACCTCCTTGTCGGTCCGTTCCAGCTCGTCGAGCAGCGTGCCGATGATCATGGCCCCGGTGGCGCCCAGCGGGTGACCCATGGCGATGGCGCCGCCGTTCACGTTCATCTTCTCATGCGGAATGTCGAGCGCCTGCATCATGCGCAGCACCACCGAGGCGAAGGCCTCGTTCAGCTCGTAGAGGTCGACGTCGGCGGGGTTCATGCCCAGCCGCTTGAGCAACTTGTCGGTGACCAGCGCCGGGCCGGTCAGCATGATCGAGGGCTCGCTGCCGATCGAGGCGGCGCCCTTGATACGGGCCCTCGGCTTGAGGCCCAGGGCCTCGCCCATCTCCTTGCTGCCGATCAGGACGCCGGCGGCGCCGTCGACGATGCCGGAGCTGTTGCCCGCGTGGTGAACGTGATTGACCTTCTCCACCTGCGGGTAGCGCTGCTGCACCACCGCGTCGAAGGCCATCTCGCCCGGCATGGTGAAGGACGGGCTGAGCGAGGCGAGGGTCTGCATGGTCGTGCTGCCCCGCACCGTCTCGTCGTGACTGAGGATGTGCAGGCCGAGCTGGTCGCGAACAGGCACGACCGACTTGCTGAAGCGGCCCTCGGCCCAGGCCTGCGCCGCGCGGCGCTGGCTCTCGACGGCGTAGGCGTCGACGTCGTCGCGGCTGAAGCCGTAGAGGGTGGCGATCAGGTCGGCGCTGACGCCCTGCGGCGCGAAGTAGGTCTTGAAGGCGCTCGACGGATCGGTCGGCCAGGCGCCGCCATCGCTGCCCATCGGCACGCGGCTCATGCTCTCGACGCCGCCGCCGATGGCCATCTGGGCCTCGCCGGAAATCACCTTGGCGGCGGCCATGTTCACGGCCTCCAGGCCGCTGGCGCAGAAGCGGTTGACCTGCACGCCGGCGGTGGTCTCGGCGTAGTCGGCGGTCAGCACCGCTGTGCGGGCGATGTCGCTGCCCTGTTCGCCGACCGGCGAGACGCAGCCGAGGATGACGTCGTCGACCTTCGAGGTGTCGAGTCCATTGCGCTCGCGCAGGTTCTCAAGCACCTGGGTCGCGAGCGACAGGGCGGTCATCTCGTGCAGCGAGCCGTCCTTCTTGCCCTTGCCGCGGGGCGTTCGAACGGCGTCGTAGATGTAGGCTTCGGCCATGAAAGGCGTCCTCTTCAGGAAGCGTTGAGCGGGGATTCGACGACCACCTCGGTCTTCACCGAGTTGGCGATGAAACAGTCCTCGTGGGCGGCGTGGTGCAGAGCTTCCAGCTGCGCCGCGTCAGGTGAGTTGCCAATAAAAACTATATGGGGACGAAGGGCGACCTTTGTCACCGCGATCTTGCCGTCCGCGGTCTTGCGCATGACGCCTTCGGCCTCGTCCCGGTAGCTTGCCACCACGAACCCGGCTTCGCGTGCCTTGTGCAGGAAGGTCAGCATGTGACAGTTGCTCAGCGCCGCCACCAGCATCTCCTCGGGATCCACCGCCGACGGGTCGGACCAGGGGACCGGCACGACGCCAGGGGCCGGCGAGCCGGGAATCGTCACGCCGCCGTCGAAGGCGACCCTGTGCAGGCGGCTGTACCGGCCCTTGAGGAAGTCCTCCGGCTCGGCCGTCAGGGACCAGTCGATCATGGCGACGTGCTTGGCCATCAGTCTTCTCCCCTTGGGAAGCTGGCCGCTTCCAGTTTGGCCCCGTCAGGATCGAGGACGAAGGCGCCGTAGTAGCCGGTCATGGCCGCCGCGCGCGGACCCGGCGCGCCGGCGTCGGCGCCGCCGTTCGCCAGAGCCGCCGCGTGGAAGGCGTCGACCGCCTCGGCGCTCGAAGCCCGCAGGCAGACGTGGTGGCCGGTGTCCGGGTCAGCGCGGGTCATGCCCGGCCGGTGGTTGATCCAGACCTCCGGATAGCGCTTGCCGAAGCCGACCGTCCCCAGCCGCTCGACCAGCCGCGAATAGCCGAGCGGTCCGAGCACAGCCTCGTAGAAGGCGGCGCTGCGGGCCAGGTCGCTGACCGCGATGGAGAGATGGTCAATCATCCTCTCATCCCGCTTCTGCGGAGGGTGAAACGCTACAGCGTACGGGCGATCAGCACCTTCATGATCTCGTTGGCGCCGCCATAGATTCGCTGGACGCGGCTGTCACGGTACATCCGCGCGATCGGGTACTCGGCCATGTAGCCGAAGCCGCCGAACAGCTGCAGGCAGCGGTCGATGATCGAGTTCTCAAGGTCGGTGACCCAGTACTTGGCCATCGAAGCGGTCGCCGCGTCGAGCTTGCCCTGCAGGTGCTGCTCGATGCAGTGGTTGACGAACACCCGCGCCACCGTCGCCTCGGTCTTGCACTCGGCGAGCACGAACTGGGTGTTCTGGAAGTCGAGGATCGCCTTGCCGAACGCCTTGCGCTGTTTGACGTAGTCGATGGTCAGCTCCAGCGCCCGCTCCATCGTGGCGATGCCCTGGACGGCGATGTTCAGTCGTTCCTGCGGCAGCTGGCCCATCAGCTGGAAGAAGCCGTGGCCTTCGCCCTCGCCCAGCAGGTTGGCGGTCGGCACGCGGACGTCGTTGAAGAACAGCTCCGAGGTGTCGGCTGCTTCCATGCCCAGCTTGTCGAGATTGCGGCCGCGCTCGAAGCCCGGCGCCTTGTCGGTCTCGACGACGAGCAGCGAGGTGCCGCGCGCGCCCTGGCTCGGATCGGTCTTGCAGACCACGATGATCAGATTGGCCGTCTGGCCGTTGGTGATGAAGGTCTTCGACCCGTTGATGACGTACTCGTTCCCGTCGAGCCGCGCCGTTGTCTTGATGCCCTGCAGGTCGCTGCCGGCGCCCGGCTCGGTCATGGCGATGGCGGTGACGAACGTTCCGTCGGCCATGCCCGGCAGCCAGCGCCGCTTCTGCTCCTCGGTGCCGTAGTTCAGGAAGTAGTGGGCGACGATGGCGTTGTGCAGCGACAGGCCGAAGCCGTCGACGGCCTTGGCGCCCAGCTGCTCCATCAACACGACCTCATGGCGGTAGTCGCCGCCCATGCCGCCGTACGCCTCGGGGATCGACAGGCAGGCCAGACCCGCCTCGGCCGCCTCGGTCCAGAGGGCGCGCTCGACGACGCCGTCCTCGCGCCACTTGGCCACGCGCGACTCGGGAGCGTGCTCATCGAAGAACTTGGCGACCGCGTCCTCGAAGATGACGATGTCTTCCTCGGCCATGAAGGCGGGACGAGGAACCTGAAGCACGCTCATAGTCAGAAGGCCTCCGCGGGCATGGCCATCATGGTGGCCGAGCCGGTCTTGAGTTTGGCGAGGTGCGCGCCGGTGTCGGGCAGGACACGCTCGAGGAAGTAGCGGCCGACCTGTACCTTGCTTTCGTAGAAAGGATCGGTGTCGCCGGCCGCGATCTTGGCCAGCGAGACCCTGGCCATCAGCGCCCACATGTAGGCCAGACCTGTGATCCCGAAGAGGTGCATGTAGTCGGTCGAAGCCGCGCCGGCGTTCTCCGGATTGGCGAGGCCGTTCTGCATCAGCCACAGGGTGGCCTCCTGCAGCTGCGCCTTGGCGCCGGCGAGGCCATCGACGAACGGCTTGAGCTGGGCGTCGGCGCCGTTGGCGTCGACGAAGGCGTCGATCTCGGCGAAGAAGCTCATCACCGCCCGGCCGCCGTTGGCCGCCAGCTTGCGGCCGACCAGGTCCAGCGCCTGGACGCCGTTGGTGCCTTCGTAGATGAGGGCGATGCGGCAGTCGCGCAGGTACTGGCTGGCCGGGAAATGCTCGGTGAAGCCGCTGCCGCCGTGCACCTGCATGCCGTCGACGCAGACCTTGAAGCCCTTGTCGGTCAGGTAGCCCTTCAGCACCGGGGTCAGCAGGCCCATGTAGTCGGCGCCCTTCTGGCGAACCGCTTCGTCTTCGTGGGCATGGCTGAGGTCGCCGTGCAGGGCGGTCCAGAACAGGAAGGCGCGACCTCCCTCGATGATCGCGCGGCTGTCGAGCAGCATGCGGCGCACGTCGGGATGGACGAGGATCGGGTCAGCCGGGCCGTCGGGGTTCTTCGGTCCGGTCAGCGACCGGCCTTGCAGCCGGTCCTTGGCGAAGTCGCGTGCGGCCTGGTAGGCGGCCTCAGCCTGGGCGATGCCTTGCAGGCCGACGCCGATGCGCGCCTCGTTCATCATGACGAACATGATGCGCAGGCCGCTGTTCTCCTCGCCGATCAGGTAGCCGACGGCATCCTCGTACTGCATCACGCAGGTGGCGTTGCCGTGGATGCCCATCTTCTCCTCGAGGCCGACGCACTTGACGCCCTCGTTGCGGGCGCCGACCGAGCCGTCGGCGTTCGGGAAGAACTTCGGCACGATGAACAGGCTGATGCCCTTCACGCCGGCCGGCGCGCCCTCGATCCGGGCGAGCACCAGGTGGATGATGTTGTCCGCCATGTCGTGCTCGCCGGCGCTGATCCAGATCTTCTGGCCGCTGATCCGGTAGGTCCCGTCCGCCTGCGGCGCCGCCTTGGTGCGCAGCAGTCCCAGGTCGGTGCCGCAGTGCGGTTCGGTCAGGTTCATGGTGCCGGTCCACTCACCGGACACCATCCTGGGCAGGTAGGTCTGCTTCTGTTCGTCCGAGCCGCCGGTGTGAATGGCCGAATAGGCGCCGTGGGCCAGACCCGGATACATCGAGAAGGCCATGTTGGCGCTGCTCGACATCTCACTGAACGACAGGTTCACCACATGCGGCAGGCCCTGGCCGCCGTAGGTCGGGTCGGACCCCAGCCCCGTCCAGCCGCCGTCGCAGAGCTGCCGGTAGGCCTCCTTGAACCCGGCCGGCGTGGTGACCGTATTGTCGGGGCGCCAGGTGCAGCCCTGCTTGTCGCCGACGCTGTTCAGCGGGGCCAGAACCTCGCCGGTGAACCGGCCGGCCTCCTCGATGATCTGTTCCACGACGTCCATCGAGGCGTCGGCGAAGGCGGGCAGGTTCGAGTAGCGATCGATCTCCAGCACGTCGCGCAGCAGAAACACGTGATCGCGGACCGGCGGCTGATAGGCCATGAGTGCTCCGTTGGGTCGGGGTTCTTGTCGTGGCGTCCGCTCGCCGCCGCCTACTTGGCGGCGACGGGCTCGGCGTGGCCGTCGAGGCGGGCGCGCAGGACCTGATCGTAGTCGGCTGCCTTGGGCAGCAGGTCGGGGCGCTTGGCGGCCAGGTGCTTCTCGAGCCGCTCGCAGGCGGCGTGCAACTCGGCGATGGCGCCGTCGATGTCCTCGCGCTGCTGCTCGAGCACGACGATCTTTTCCCTGAACTTCTTCAGCGAGTGGGCGTTCTGGGCCATCACCTCGTCTTCCTCGCCGTACAGCTCGAAGATCTCGCGGATCTCCTGCAGCGACAGGCCGACGCGTTTGCCGCGCAGGATCAGGATCAGCCGCGCCCGGTCCTTGTAGGAGTAGACGCGGTTCATGCCGTCGCGGGCCGGGGTCAGCAGGCCCTTGTCCTCATAGAAGCGCAGGGCGCGCGGCGTGGCTTTGAATTCGGTGCAGAGCTGGCGGATGGTGAAGGTCCGCTCGGGGCGACGCAGTTCGGTCGGCATGATGTTCCTCCCTTGCCTTCGTTTTCTCGTTGGAGACGAGGTATAATGCCCTTTACGTCAACGTCAACAGTCCCGTTTTCGTGAACGCCGGTCGCGACTGAGCCGGCGAGCCGGCGCGTCGATGCTTGTCAAAGCCGCGGGAGAGCGGTCTACGGTCAGGCGGACACGCCGCTGAAAGACCAGAAGAGACCTTGTTCACGCCCGCTCAGATCGCCTTCGCCCTGGTGTTGCTCATCGCGACCGCGGGAGCCTTCCTGCGTGGTGGACCGGTCGAGCGACGGGGCGCCGGCCTGTTCGCATTCGGGATGGCGGCCTTTGTGGTCGCCGAGGCCGTCACGTTCAACGGCGTCCGGGCCGGGACACTGTTCGCCATCGACCTGCTGGTGCTGTTTGGCCTGGTCGCGTTGGCCTGGAAGTCGCCCCGGCCCTGGCCCGTCTATGCCTGCGGCTTCCAGACCATGGTCCTGGCCGGCCATGTGGCCCGCTGGATCGACCTGGACATGGATGCAGGCTTCCACTTCTGGCTGATGCTGACGCTCAACATGGGGGCGTTGGCGGTGCTGACGCTGGGCGCCTGGCTGAAGCCGAAGGGGCGATGATTCAAGGTATACATTCCTAGAATGGTGGACTATTTTCCTATCTCCACCTGAGCGGACCCACCCATGTCCCGGCCATCCCACGCGCAGATCTGGACCGCGATCGACCAGTTGGCGGCGCGGTTCGACATGACGACCTCGGCCCTGGCCAAGGTGGCGGGGCTGGATCCGACCAGTTTCAACCGCTCCAAGCGCTTCTCGCCCGACCCCGACACGCGGCCGCGCTGGCCCTCGACCGAAAGCCTGTCGAAGGTGCTGGCGGCGACGGGCGTGACCTTCAGCGAGTTCGCGGCCATGGCCGAGGGCGGCCGCGCCGCCAGGACCAAGGGCGTGCCGCTGATCGGCTTCGCCCAGGCCGGCGACGACGGCTATTTCGATGACGCGGGCTTCCCCGTCGGCCAGGGCTGGGACGAGATCGACTTCCCGGGCCTGGCCCGAGACGGCGTCTATGCGCTGGAGATCAGCGGCGACTCGATGGCCCCGGTCTATCGCGAGGGTGACCACATCGTCGTCGACCCTACCGGCGGCGAGCCCCGGCGCGGCGACCGGGTGGTGGTCAAGACCGTCGACGGCGAAGTGCTGGCCAAGGAAGTGGCGCGCATCTCGGCCAGGGCGATCGAGTTGAAGTCCCTGAACCCCGACTATCCGGGGCGCACCCTGGAGCGGAAGGACGTCGCCTGGATCGCCCGCATCCTCTGGGCCAGTCAGTGATAGGCAATGGGCTTACCGACGCCGCATTGCTCGTTTAGGATGAATATCGTGAGCAGCGACAACGTCATTGGCGCATTCAGCGAAGAACACGCGGCCGAACTGACCGGCGTGTCTCGCCGTCAATTGCGCGAATGGGATCGTAACGGACTACTCCGCCCTAGCTATGGCGCTGCGGACACGGGGCTGCCGTTCGGCCGTGTGTACTCCTTCCGAGACCTCGTATCTCTTAGGATTCTCGCCCAGCTCCGCAACAGATTCAGATGTACCGTCGCGCATCTCTTGGATGTGCAAAGAGAGCTTTCCAAGCTTGCAGACGATCCTTGGACCGCCACGACACTTCAGGTCCTAGGTCGACGCGTCGTCATCACAGAACCCGGGACTCGCAAGAAGAAGGAAATTGTCGGCGGGCAGCGAGTTCTCGACATACCGCTTCGAGTGGTGATCACGAGCGTCCGCGAAGCGGTCGCACGCCTAAACGAACGTAGCGAAGACGAACTGGGGAAGGTGGTTCACGCAAAATTCGTTGCACAAAACCAACCGGTCATCTCTGGTACCAGGATCCCTGTCGGGGCAATAAAGAGCTTCGCCGATGCTGGCTTCTCAATAGAGAAGATACTTGAGGAATACCCGACCCTTACCGCAGCTGATGTGCAGGCTGCGATCTCCCATCAAGGCGAACACGCTGCTGCCTGATGGTGAAGAAGGGGCCCAAACTCTCTTTCTTCACAGACAACAACGTCCCTGATTCTGTTGCGAAATACCTGCAGCGCCGCGGACATAGCGTTCATCGAATGCGGCATCATATGCCGGCCGACTCCCCTGACCCGGTCGTAGCGACGGCGGCGCTTCAGGCCGGTCGGATCCTCGTCAGCCAAGACAAGGACTTCAATGATCAACGGTTTGCCCAAGCCCGCTTCGCGGAGTTGAGCCGCATTGCACTCTCGGGGCCTGGACCGAGTCTGGTGGCTGCTCTCAAAGAGCACATGCATCTCATCGAGGCCCAGTGGGACTACAAAGTGCGCACGGGCGAAGTCCGGATGATCGTCCACATCAAAGTTGGTCAGATCAGAATCCGAAAATAGCCAGCCTCGGCACAGCGAAAGGGCCGGCTCCTTTCGGAACCGGCCCTCGCCGTGGTCTGGCGTGACGGCCTAGTAGCCGTAGGCCGTGCGCTGGTAGCCGTTCGCCGGACGGACGTAGCCGGCGTGGACGTAGCCGATGCCGACGCCGTTGCGGCTGACGAGCACCCACTGGCCGCCGTTCGCATAGGCCGAGGCCTGGAAGGTCTGGCCGCGCTGCAGGACGCCCACCCGCGAGGTCGAGGTCGAGGGGCCGGCCCGCAGGCTGACGTTGGTCACCGCCGTCATCCGCATGTTGGTCCGCTCGTAGCGGGCCGGCAGAACGTAGGAGGCCAGGCGCTGACCGCCGCGGCTGTACGTGCCCCGGGCGTAGTCGTCGTTCGTCTGCGACTTGCAGCCGACGTAGGAGCCGGCGGCGGCGCCCAGGCCCGCGCCGACCACGGCGCCGGCGGTGCGTTCGTTCTTCGACACCTGCGAGCCCAGCAGGCCGCCCAGCAGGGCGCCGATCACCGCGCCGCTCTCCTGCTTGGAGCCCGGGGCGTCGCAGCGGAACACGCCGGCGTTCTGGGCGCTGGCCGTCATCGGGACGGCGGTCGCGGTCATGGCGGCGGCCACGGAGAGGGCCAGACCGACCTTGGCGATCTTGCTGTGGACTTGGGTCATGGTTGTTCTCCTCAAAAAGGGGCTCGACCGGCTTTCGCCCGTCATTGAGGAGGACCTTAGCGGGGCGACCCTGAACGCGATCAGGAACGCCCCGTTATGTTCGGTTCAGGCTTGCAGCAGCTTTGAGGCCAGCCCGTCCTCGATCAGCTGGATCGTGCGATCCAGGCCGAAGATGGCGGCGAAGGAGCCGAAGCGCGGGCCCTGGCTCTGCCCGAGCAGCACCTCGTAGAGGGCCTGGAACCAGGCGCGCAGCGGCTCGAACCCGCCCGCCTTGCCGGCCTCGTAGACCTCGTTCTGGATCAGCTCGGCGTCCTGGCAGCCGACCGGGAGGGCGCGCAGCCGCGCCAGCAGGTCCGCCATCGCCGCCCGCTCCTGATCGGTGGGCGCGCGGAAGGCCTTCGTGGGCGCCACGAAGTCCTCGTAGTAGTTCATCGCGTAGTCGGCCAGGCGGTCGAGCAGCGGCTCGCTTTCCGGCGTCGCGCCCGGGATGTAGCGGCTGAGGAAGCCCCACAGGACCACCTTGCTCGAGGCGTTGCCGGCCGAGACCAGGTTCAGCATCAGCGAGAACGACACCGGCGAGCCCTTGGCGGGCGGCTGGCCCATGTGGACGTGCCAGGCCGGGTTGTTGACGTCGGTCTCGTTGCCGCCCTCCGCCTTCCTGCGATTGAAGGCGTCCAGCTGCTGCAGATACTCGTCCGTCGCCTTGGGAATGACGTCGAAATACAGCTTCTTGGCCGACCTCGGGCTCTGGAACATGTAGTAGGCCAGGCTCTCGGGCGCGCCGTAACGCAGCCACTCCTCCATGGTCAGGCCGTTGCCCTTGGTCTTGGAGATCTTCTGGTTGTTCTCGTCCATGAAGAGTTCGTAGTTGAACCCTTCCGGCGGAACCCCGCCCAGCACCTTGCAGACCTGGTTGGACAGCCGGACGCTGTCGATCAGATCCTTGCCGCTCATCTCATAGTCGACGCCCAGCGCGGTCCAGCGCATGGCCCAGTCCGGCCGCCACTGCATCTTCACGCCGCCGCCGGTGACCGGAACCTCGGTCAGCGCGCCGTCCTCGTCGCGGAACACGATCGTGCCGCGGTCGAGATGCCGCTCCAGGGTCGGAACCTGCAGCACCTTGCCCGTCTTCGGGCTGATCGGCAGGAACGGCGAATAGGTCGCCCGGCGCTCCTCGCCCAGGCTCGGCAGCATGATCTTCTGGATGGCGTCGAACCGCGCCAGCGCCGTCAGCAACGTCTCGTCGAACCGGCCGCCGCGGTAGCAGTCGGTCGAGGACACGAACTCGTAGTCGAAGCCGAAGCTATCGAGGAAGGCGCGCAGCCGCGCGTTGTTGTGGTGGCCGAAACTGGCGTGCTCGCCATAGGGATCACGCACCACGGTCAGGGGCTTGTCGAGGTCCGGCGCCATGACCTCGCCGTTGGGGACGTTCGGCGGAATCTTGCGCAGGCCGTCCATGTCGTCGCTGAAGCTGATCAGCCGCGTAGGGAGGGCGTCCTCCGTCAGGGCGCGGAAGGCGATCCGCACCATGGTCGTGCGCGCCACCTCGCCGAAGGTGCCCATGTGCGGCAGACCCGACGGGCCGTAACCGGTCTCGAGCACCACCGGCTTCTGCAGGGCTTCGAAGGTCTTGAACGCCTCGTCCGCCTTGCCGGCGAGGATCAGCGTGGACGCCAGATCGCGCTCGGCGTCGTCGAGACGCACGCGCAGAACGCGGGCGAGCAGGTTGCGAGCCTGCTCGAACGGCCAGGCCTTGGCGTCGCGGGCGGTATGGGAGAGACCTTCGAACATGGGCTGGCGGTATAGGGATTAGGGGTTGCGGGTCAAGGAACGGGCAGAGAGTCTCCCCTCTCCAGTCCTTCTCCCCTTGCGAGAGTAGGTGGCCTGCGAAGCAGGTCGGATGAGGGGGCTCCCGGATATATCAGGGTAGCGGACAGGCTGGGTGGAAGCGGACGCCGCCCTCGACCCCTCATCCGTCGTCCTTCGGCCGCAACCTTCTCCCGCAAGGGAGAAGGGATGCCGTGATCATCTCCGAGCGCGTCCATCCCGCCACTATAGGCCCGCGCCGCCGGCGGTGGATGAGATCGCGACCGACTCTCTCGTCCAACGCCGCCGGATGTCCCATGAAGGGGCCGGATGTCTCGTTGTGTCTCAAGACTATAGGTCTCCAGAGTCTTCATTGGAGACGGCTTCCGGCATCCCACTTGGGACCTTGGTCGCAGTCCCTCAAAACCGGCCGACGGTGTTGAGGGGACGTGAAATCGCGTCCCTGCCGCGCCGCGAGATCCAGTCCCCTACAGCATCCCGCCGCCGAACCAGATCCGCCAGCCGGCCACCTCCAGCCAGTGCAGCAGCACCGCCGGCCACAGCGACCCCGTCCGCCAGCGCAACCCGCCACAGGCCAGCCCCAGCACCGCCGTCGTGGCCAGGAAGTCGCCGCGCAGGAACACCGGCGCGGCCGCCGGCATGAAGGTCAGGGCCTCGACGACGTGCCAGAGCACAAACACCGCCGTCGATGACAGGATGGCGCGCCACAGGCCGACGCCCTCGTCCCGCCCGGGCGTCAGCAGGCCGCGGAAGACGGCCTCCTCGCCCAGCGCCGGGACGACCAGCGCCAGCGCCAGGGTCAGCGGCAGCACCGACCAGTCGCCCGGCATGGGCCGCAGGAAGCCGCCCGCCAGCCCGATCCCCAGTTCCGCCCCCAGCGCGACCGCGCCGACCGCCGCCGCCAGCGCCCAGCCTCGCGCCGTCGGCCAGATCCGAAGCGAGGAGACCAGCCGGCGGAGCGGCGTGAAGACCAGCGTTTCGCGAACTTGCATCCCCGCCTGTTTCGTCCAAGCTCCCCCTGCCCTCAAGGGCCATCCTCGGGGAGGGGAAGGACAACCATGGAAACACTTCCGGTCACGTCGTTACTCACGGGCGCCGCCGCGCTCTTTCTGGTGCTGCTCAGCTTTCCGGTCGCCAACCACCGTCGCAAGAACAAGCTCAGCGCCGGCGACGGCGGCGACGAGGCCTTCAACCGGAAGATCCGGGCGCAAGGCAACTTCATCGAGTACGCGCCCATCGCCATCATCGCCATCGGCCTTCTGGAGATGAACGGCTTCCCGCAGATCTGGGTCTGCGGCTTCGCCGCCGCCCTCGCCGCAGGCCGAGTCCTGCACGCGATCGGCCTGATCTGGAACGTCATCATCGGCCGGATGCTCGGCGCGGTGCTGACCTTCGCCACCCTGCTGCTGGCCGGCGGCGCGCTGGTCCTCCACTCGTTCGTCTAGCCCTAGGGATCGAACAGGCTGTCGTCGGGCAGCGCCCGCGTCTTCTTGCGCGGACGCTCCCGCATCACGCCCGGATAGCCCTTCAGCGGCGACAGCGCCTCGCCGGTCCAGGTCCAGTCGGCCTGCTGATCGAGGTACAGGTGATAGCGCGGCTCACGGCCGGTTCGAGTCTCGAACAGGGCGCGCGGAATGTTGATCATCTTCGGCGAGCGCCTGCGCTCGAAGAACAGCGGCGTGCCGCAACAACCGCAGAAGCTGCAGATGGCGCCGACCGCCTCGTCCTCCCAACGCCTGATGTGATCATCACCCCCGAGCATCCGGAAGCGGCTCTTCCAGCTGCCCACCCAGGTCGAATAGGCCGCGCCGGTCGCGCGGCGGCTGGCGGCGGAGTGGTCGTGCCAGGCCCAGACCGCCGGCACGTCGATCTCGAACCGCACGGCCCCGCAGGCGCAGCCGCCCTCGGCCTGGACGGCGGACTTCCTCGCGGGAGGCGTGGCTGGTCCGGGCATGGCCTCTAGGCGGGCGCCGATGTCGGGTCGACGACCTCGACCGCCTCGTCGCCCCGCGCCTTCAACATGGCCGCGACGCCGAGGTCGCCGGTGACGTTGCCGATGGTGCGGAAGATGTCCGGGATGACCTCGACGGCCAGCAGGATCGGCAACAGCTCCAGCGGCGCGCCCAGGGCGATGCAGATGGGCGTGACGCTGACGAAGAAGGAGATCTGGCCGGGCAGGCCGACCGAGCCGACGCTGACGGCCAGCGCCACGAAGCCGGCGGCCAGCATCTGGGTCAGGCTCGGCTGGATGCCGTAGACGTGGGCCACGAAGTAGACCACCGCCAGGTTCGCCACCGGGCTGGTCAGGCGGAACACCGCCACGGCCAGCGGCAGGACCAAGCCGGTGATCCGCGTCGGAATCCGCAGATCGTCATTGGCCCGCTCGATCATCGCCGGCAGGCAGGCCAGCGACGACTGGGTCGAGAAGGCCAGCGCCTGCACCGGCGCCGCGGCCCGCGCGAAGGCGCCTACCCCGACGCCGCCGCGCCGAAGGGCGATCATCAGATAGGGCAGCAGGGCAATGCCGGCCGTGACCAGGGACACCACCGTGACGTACTGCAGCAGCGCCCCGGCCGCGCCCAGGCCCGCTCGCAGGCCCACGCCCAGCGACAGGGCGAAGACCCCGATCGGCGCGACCCACAGCACCCAGCGGACGATCACGATCATGGTCTCGGCGATAGCCTCGAACAGGGTGACCAGGGGCGTCCTCAGGCGATCCGGCAGGCGCGTCGCTGCGAAGCCGACAAAGACGGCGAACACCACCAGGGGCAGGATGGCGTCCTCGGCGGCGGCCTTGATCGGGTTGGACGGGGCGAGGCTGCGGATGAAGTCGGCGAAGCTCGGCGCCTCGACCGCCGCCTGCTGGGCGGCGCCGGCCCCCGTCCGCAAGGCCTGGGCGCCCGTCGCGTCGACCGGCCAGACAGCGAGCAGACCCTGGGTCGCCAGCGTCGTGTAGATGGCGGCGACGACCAGCAGGATCGCGAAGAGGCCGATGGCGCGGGCCGCCAGCCGGCCGGTGGCGGCCGCATCAGTCACCGACGCGATGCCGGTGACCAGCAGGGCGAAGACCAAGGGAATGACCGTCATCCGCAGGCCGTTGAGCCACAGCCCGCCCAGCGCCTCGACCGGATCGGTCCAGACCGTGACGTCCGGACCGCCCCAGGCCGTCAGCGCGGCCCCGCCCGCGAGGCCGAGGGCGAGGGCGAGGAGCACCCGGGCGCTGAGCGATCTGAACATGCTGGTCTCCGAAATCCGATCGCGATCCTAGGGTTATGCGGCGGCGCTCGGCAATCGCTCCGACGCCAGTGGACGACCGTGCCCGCCGCGCTAGGCTCGCGGCCCGTCCCTCAAGTGAGTCTCCGATGCCCGACGCGCCCCTGCTGCCCTGCCCGCCCATCGACGCCGGCGTCCTCGTCGGCCGGACCGTGGATCTGGAACGGATGGACGTGGCGCGCCACGGGCCGGCCCTGTGGGACGCCATTGGCTCGGCCGACGACCTGTGGACCTGGATCCCGTCCGGGCCGTTCCCGACGCAGGCCGACTTCGCCGCCTGGCTCGAGGATCGCAGCGCAAGGCCGACCCAGACCCTCTACGCCGTGATCGACAAGACCGACCCGCGCGGCCCGACGCCGGCGGCGCTCTATATGGCGCTGAGCGTCAATCCGGACGCCGGGACCACCGAGGTCGGCCTGAACCTCGGCCCGGCGGTGACGCGCAGGGTCGGCGGCACCGAGGCCTTCCGCCTGCTGGCCGGCTACATCTTCTCGCGCGGCTACCGGCGGCTGGAGTGGCGCTGCAGCCCCGAGAACGTCGCGTCGAGCCGCGCCGCCGCCCGCTTCGGCTTCACTCTGGAGGGCGTCCTGCGTCAGACCCACTGGCTGAAGGGCGTCAACTGGGACACCGAAGTCCACGCGATCCTCGACCACGAATGGCCGGCAGTCGCCGCGCGCCTCGACGCCTGGCTGGCGCCGGAGAACTTCGATGCGGGCGGGCGGCAGAAGCGAGCGCTGTCGGCGTTCTGATACTCTTCTCGGGTGTCATCCCGGCCGCAGCGAAGCGGAGAGCCGGGACCCAGATTCGGCTTCACGCTGTGCGGCTGGGATTTGGTCTGGGTCCCGGATCGTCCCTTCGGGCCGTCCGGGATGACATCCGGATTGAGTCAGAACCCGGCGAACCTGCGCCCGGCCTCGGCCCATGACCCGACGACCTCGGCCGCGCCGGCCTCGGCCAGCCGCGCCGCGGCCGCGCCGTCCATGTGGCCCCCGCCGGAGAAACCCCACACCGTCATTCCGGCCGCGCGGGCCGAGCGGACGCCGTTGACGCTGTCTTCGATCGCCAGGCAACGCGCGGGATCCACACCGAGCCGCTCGGCGGCATGCAGGAAGATGTCCGGATGCGGCTTGGCCCTGGCCACCAGGTCGGCGGAATAGACATGCGGGTCGAAGGCGGCGAGCAGGCCGGTCAGCCGCAACTTCTCACGCAGAAAGTCGGCGCCCGACGAGCTGGCCACGGCCTTGGGCAGGCCCAGCCCGGAAACCGCGGCCGCGCAGCCGCCGACCTCCGTCAGTCGCGTCTGACAGGCGACCCACCGCTGGCGGTGGGCGCGGTCGATGAAGTCGGCGGGCAGCGGGCGGCCGGTGAGCGCGCGGGCGTCGAGGTCGAGCGCCTCGCGGAAGGCGGCGTCGTTCAGGCCGAGGAAGCGGTGACGATACTCGTCCGGCGCATAGACCAGGCCGCATTCGGCGAGCAGGACGATCTCGACCTCGATGGCGAGGACTTCGGAGTCCACCAGGACCCCGTCACAGTCGAAGATCACGGCGGCGGGCGCGGTCTGCATGGCCGCCGATAACAAAACGGCCTCCCCGACGGGAGGCCTTTGCAGGTCAATTCAGGTTACGCGAGCTTTCGCGTGAGGACTCCGCCGGGCCCGACCCTGGGTTCTGGGGGGAGGGGGTCAGGCCCGACGGAGCGTTGCGACGCCAATCACAGGGCGGCGGCGCTAACGACCTGGCTGGCGTTGATCGCCGCCAGGATCACGACGACCGGCAGGGCGGCGAGGGCGAGGGCGGCGTAGTTGCTGAACTTCGAAACGGTCATCGGTCTATCCCCTTGGATCGAGTTGGGCGCGGAGGAGCGCGTCCGGTGATGTCGATATAGGAGATGCTCGCGGTGAATACCCGTTAAGTCTGCGTCATGACCTATCTTTAAGGAAAAGGCTTGCGCGATTACTTGGCTGTAATGTTTGCAGCCGCGCAAGACCTGTCATCCCGGCCGTAGCGCAGCGAAGAGCCGGGACCCAGATTCGACCCCACGCGCGGCGGCCGGAACTTGATCTGGGTCCCGGATCGCCTTCGGCGTCCGGGATGACAGGTGGGGGGATCACCCCTTCGTCGGAGTGACCAGGAAGTGGCCGCGCAGGGCGGCGATCGGGGCGGCGCGGCGATCCTGCCAGGCCTCGACGTGGACGTTGGCGATCCGGCGACCGACCTTCTTGATCTCGGCGCGAGCGAAGGTGGTCAGCGGCCGGCCCGAGCGCAGGTACTCGATGGACACGTCGATCACCCGCGGCTGGCGCGCCTGGCCCTCGGTCAGCAGCAGCTGGGCCAGGGCCGTCATCTCCATGAAGGCGCCGAGCACCCCGCCGTGGATGGCCGGCAGGGTCGGGTTGCCGACCAGGTGCATGCCGAACGGCAGGACCGCGGTCATCTCGTCGCCGGCCAGTTCGATCTTCACGCCCAGGAACTGCGCATAGGGAATGCGGGCCAGCATGGCGTCGACACGCTCGGTCGGCTCGCTCATTGGTCGCCCTTCCGGTCCTTGAGATTGGCGCCGAAGCCGCGGCCCTTGCTGGAGTCCAGCATGAAGGCCGCCTGCGCCGCCGCCACCGGATCGTCGGGATTGTCGTCGTAGGCCACGGCCCGCACGAAGGCGACCGAGCGGGTCACCTTGTAGCAGTGGGCGCGGGCGTAGATGTCCTTCCCCGGCTCGGCCGCGCGCATGTAGTCGATGCGCAGGTCGAGCGTGGCGATGGTCTTGAACTCCGTCAGACCGGTGTGCACGGCCTGGCCGCAGGCGTGGTCGAGCAGGGTGGTGACGACGCCGCCGGCGATGACGCCCGTCTCCGGATCGCCGATCAGCTTCTCGTCATAGGGCACGCGCAAGGTCGCCCCGTCGCGATCGAGCGCGACGGTCTCCATCTTCAGGGCGATGGCGTGCGGACTGCCCTGGTTCATCGCCTGGACGAAGTTGCGCATGGCGTCGAGATGTTCACTCATGCACCCCGTTTAGACGCGAGGCGTTGGCATATCCAGATGCTGAGACCCGAGAGCCTCCTGCGCCCCACGCCTGCCGGGCTCTACTGCCCGCCCGGCGACTTCTACATCGATCCCGTGCGCCCCGTGGACCGCGCGGTGATCACCCATGGCCACTCGGACCACGCTCGCAGCGGACACAGGCATGTCGCGGCGACACCCCAGACGCTCGACATCATGGCCGCCCGCTACGGCGAGGACTTCGCCGGCGACGTGCTGCCCCTGCCCTATGGCGAGACCGTCAGCCGCGACGGCGTGGAGATTAGCCTCGCTCCCGCCGGTCACGTGCTGGGCTCGGCCCAGACGGTGATCCGCTGGAAGGGCATGACCGCCGTGGTCTCCGGCGACTACAAGCGCCGACGCGACCCGACCTGCGCGTCGTTCGAACCGGTTCCGTGCGACCTGTTCGTGACGGAAGCCACGTTCGGGCTGCCGGTGTTCCGCCATCCCGACGCCGCCGACGAGGTGGCCAGGCTGCTGAAGTCCGTGGCGCAATTCCCCGAGCGCACCCACCTGGTCGGCGCCTATGCCCTGGGCAAGGCGCAGCGGGTCATCGCCCTGCTGCGCGAGGCGGGCTGGGACCGGACCATTCATGTCCATGGCGCTCTGGCCGGCCTCAATGCGCTCTACGCCCGCCACGGCATCGAGCTGGGCCCGCTGGCCGGCGCGACCGACGCCGACAGCAGGCTGCCGGGCGAGATCGTTCTGTGTCCGCCCTCCGCGCTCGGCGACCGCTGGAGCCGCCGCTTCGCCGACCCGATCAGCGCCTTCTGCTCGGGCTGGATGCGAGTGCGGGCCCGGGCCCGGCAGCGGGCCGTGGAGCTGCCGCTGGTCATCTCCGACCACGCCGACTGGGACGAGCTGACGGGCACGCTCGACGAGCTGCGCCCCGGCGAGGTCTGGATCACCCACGGCCGCGAGGAGGCGCTGCTGCGCTGGTGCGAGCTGCGCGGCCAGCCGGCCCGCGCCCTGGCCCTGGTGGGCTACGAGGACGATGACGACTGATCCCGCTGGACAGAGGGCGGGTTCGCGGGCCTCCTCGCCTGAAACAACCTCGGGGAGAGGCGCGATGCGGGTTCTGGCGATCGGACTGGCGGTGATGTTGCTGGCGGGCTGCGGCAGTCCGGCGGACCAGAGCGGCGGCCGCTCCGGCGGGGGCAAGGAAGTCCTCTACGCCGATGCGGCCGCCGCCGCCGCTGACGCCACGGCCGCCGCTGCGACCGCCACCGACGCCGCCGCGATCCCCGCGGCGGACACAGCGGCGGCGGCCCCTGGCTCGGCGCCCGCCCGCACCGTCGCCGCCGGCGTCCCCATGCTGGCCTACACCTATCGCTATGCGATCGAGACACCGGCCGGGAAGGTCAGAGCCCTCGCCGCGAGCCACGAGGCCGCCTGCGTGGCGGCCGGTCCCGCGCAGTGCCAGGTGACGAGCTTCCTGGTGCAGGAGTTCGGCGAGGACAGCCTGCGCGCCACGCTGGAGCTGCACGCCGCGCCGGCCTGGCTGAAGCGGTTCCGCGATGGCCTCTCCGACGACGCCAAAGGCGCCGGCGGTCGGGTGAACAGCAGCAACGTGTCGTCCGAGGACCTGTCCCGCCAGATCGTCGACACTGAGGCCCGCCTGCGCGCCATGACCACGCTGCGCGACCGGCTGCAGGCGCTGCTCGCCGACCGGCCGGGCAAGCTCTCCGACCTGGTCGAGATCGAGCGCGAACTGGCCCGGGTGCAGGGCGATATCGACAGCACGACCTCGCAACTGGCCGTCATGCGCGGCCGGGTGGCGATGTCGGAGGTGACCCTGAACTACGAGTCCCGCGGCGTGCTGGCCCCTCGGGGGGTGTGGTCGCCGCTGGTCAACGCCTTCACCGACTTCATCGGCATCGTCGCCTTCACCCTGGCCGCCATGGTCCGGCTGGTCGCCTGGTTGCTGCCGTGGATCCTGATCGGCGGCGGCCTGCTGTGGCTGTTCCGCAAGCGCCTGCCTGCGCGCCTGCTGCCGCCTTGGCGAAGGAAAGCCGCCGACCCGGCGCCCTGAGCGGCTCACCTCACGGATGCGGAGGCTTGCGCGCACCTTCGCGCCATGGTCGCCTGAGCGCCGTCGGCCCGAGGGGGGAGCCATGAGCCGGAAGGCCAAGCCGGACTATCGATCGCTGGACGCGAGCCACATTGTGAAGACGGTCGGCCGCCTCGCCGACCGGATCGCCGAGCGCTTTCCGGACTCCGGCCTGGCCGGCGCGGCCTTCCAGCTGCGCGCCACCGCCACCGACACCGCTCGCCGGGCCCGCGGCCTGTCGCGGCCCTACCTCGGCCTGCGCTTCCTGGTCGCCCTCGTCGCCCTCACCGGCGGCGCGGCCTTGACCCTGGTGCTCAAGGACGTCGACTGGACCGGCATCGTGCAGCGGAGCAACGAGGCGGCGATGACCGCCCTGCTTGAGTCGGCGGTCAACCTGGTCCTGCTGATGGCGGCCGGCCTGTGGTTCCTGCTGACGCTCGAGGAGCGCTGGAAGCGGTCGCGGGTCCAGACTGCCCTGCATGAACTGCGGTCCTTCGCCCACGTCGTCGACATGCACCAGCTGACCAAGGACCCGACCAGCCTGCTCGGCGGCGGACCGCGCACGCCGTCCTCGCCGGAGCGGCGGATGAGTCGCTTCCAGCTGACCCGCTATCTCGAATACTGCGCCGAGATGCTGGCCCTGACCGGAAAGCTGGCGGCCGTCTACGCCGGCGAGAGCCATGACCACGTGGTCATCGCCGCGGCCAGCGATGTGGAGACGCTCTGCACCGACCTCGGCCGCAAGATCTGGCAGAAGATCACCATCCTGGGCGATCTGCAGGAAGGCTGAGCGAGGCAACTCGCCGAGGCCGCGCTACATTGAACGACGATGCGCGCCTTCGCCCGCCTGCTCGACAGACTGTCCTTCACCGCCTCGCGCAATGCGAAGCTGCGGCTGGTGCGCGACTTCCTGGCCGAGCAGCCAGACCCTGACCGCGGCTGGGCGCTGGCGGCCCTGACCGGAGAACTGACCTTCTCCGCCGCCAAGCCCGCCGCCATCCGCCGGGCGGTCGAGGCGCGGATGGATCCGGTGCTATTCGGCTGGTCCTACGACTACGTCGGCGACCTCGCCGAGACGGTCGCCCTGGTCTGGCCCGCGCAAACCGGCGCCAATCGCGAACCGGAGTTGTCGGAGGTCGTCGAGGCCCTGCGCACCGCCTCGCGCGCCGAGGTTCAGCCCCTGATCGAGCGGTGGCTCGACGCCCTGGACGCCGACGGCCGCTGGGCCTTGCTGAAACTGCTCACCGGCGGCTTGCGGGTCGGCTTTTCAAGCCGGCTGGCCAAGCAGGCCTGCGCCGATCTCGGCGGCGTCGAAGCCTCCGAGATCGAGGAACTGTGGCACGCGCTCGCCCCGCCTTACGATGACCTCTTCGCCTGGCTGGAGGGCCGGTCTGAACGGCCCAGCGCCGACCACCCCGGCCGCTTCCGATCGGTGATGCTGGCCCAACCGATCGACGAGGCCGTCGACTTCGCGCGCCTCGACGCCGGCGACTATGCCGCCGAATGGAAATGGGACGGCATCCGCGTGCAGGCGGTCAGCGAGCGCGACGTCCGGCGGCTCTACACCCGCACCGGCGACGATATCAGCCACGCCTTCCCCGACGTGCTGGAGGCGATGACCTACGAAGGCGCGCTGGACGGCGAACTGCTGGTCATGCGCGATGGCCGGATCGGCGCCTTCGGCGACCTGCAGCAGCGGCTGAACCGCAAGACCGTCGACGCCAAGCTGCTGAAGGCGTTCCCGGCTGGCATCCGCGCCTACGACCTGCTGCTCGACGGGGAGGAGGATCTGCGCGACCTTCCGTTCGCGGAACGCCGGAACCGGCTCGAAGCCTTCATTTCCGGCCTGGAATCACCCCGGATCGACCTCTCGCCGCTGCAACCCTTCGAGACCTGGGAACAACTTTCGGCCCTGCGCGCCGCGCCGCCCGAGGGCGATCCGCGCATCGCCGAGGGGCTGATGCTCAAGCGCTGGGACAGTCCCTACGAAGCCGGGCGACCGAAGGGGCCGTGGTTCAAGTGGAAGCGCGACCCGCACCTGATCGACGCGGTGCTGATGTACGCCCAGCGCGGTCACGGCAAGCGATCGAGTTTCTACAGCGACTTCACCTTCGGCGTCTGGCGTGAGGACGCCAACGGCGATCGTCAGCTGACCCCGGTCGGCAAGGCCTACTTCGGCTTCACCGACGAGGAGCTGAAGCAGCTGGACAGGTTCGTGCGGGACAACACCATCGACCGCTTCGGGCCGGTCCGCTCGGTCAAGGCCACCCGGGATTTCGGTCTGGTGCTGGAAGTCGCCTTCGAGGGCCTGCAGCGGTCGACCCGCCACAAGAGCGGCGTGGCCATGCGCTTCCCGAGGATCAGCCGCATCCGCTGGGACAAGCCCGCGCGCGAGGCGGATGAGCTGGCGACGCTGGAGAGGATGCTGGATTAGGCCTGGGCCGACAGACCACGGGATCTGGCCTCATCGACGGCTCGGTCGAACTCGTCATCATCCACGTCCCCATCGAAGGCCAGCAACTCGACAATGCTCGCCCCCGTGCCGGTGATGCGGCGATACGCCTCGATCGGCAGCAGCACATGCGCGGGCTGACCATGGTCGGTGATGAACACCGGCCCGTTGCGCGCCGCCCGCTTGGCCTTGCTGGCGTCCTGATTGCACTCGCGGCTGGACAGGGTGGTAGTGGTCATGGCTTGGCCGTGTGAGGTAGGCACGATCCCACACTCCCTGCCGAACAGTGACAACAAGGCGTAGGCATGTGCCTACATTGTATTGTCAGCCGTTGAAGCCCTTCACCGCGTCGATGATCCGCTGCTGCGTTTCGACGTCCATGTAGGGGTGCATCGGCAGGGCCAGAACCCGGCCGGCCAGCGCCTCGGTCACCGGCAGGCCGCCGGCCCCTTGCGGGAAACAGGCGTAGGGCTCCTGCAAATGCATCGGCACCGGGTAGTAGACCGCGGTGGGCACCCCCTGGGTCTTCAGATGAGCGGCGAGGCCATCGCGGTTGTCGTGTTCGATGACGTACTGGGCCCAGACCGACTGACCGCCTGCGATCACCGTCGGCGTGGCGGCGACGGCGCCGGCCAAGCCCTCGGCGTAGCGGTCGGCCACGGCCTGCCGCATCTCGATCTCCTCGGCGAAGATCGCCAGCTTCTCGATCAGGACGGCCGCCTGGATGCTGTCCAGGCGCGAGTTCATGCCGATGCGGGCGTTGAGGTACTTGGACTCGTGCTCGAACACCCGGCCGTTCAGGTCGGCCGCGACGGCCTTCCCATGCACCCGGAAGCTGTCCATCAGGTCCCAGAGCGCCTGGTCCTTGCAGATCACCGCCCCGCCGTCGCCGTAGCAGCCGAGCGGCTTGGCCGGGAAGAAGCTGGTAGTGGCCACGTCCGCCCAGTGAATGGGATGCTTGCCGTCCAGCGTGCAGCCGAAGCCCTGCGCGGAATCGCTGATCAGCTTCAGGCCGTGGCGGTCGCAGATGGCGCGCAGGGCCGGGTAGTCGGCCGGCTGGCCGAACAGATCAACGGCGATGACCACCGCCGGCTTCAGCCTGCCCTCGGCCTTGATGGCGACGATGGCGGCCTCCAGCTTGGCCGGATCGAGATTGCAGGTGTCCGGCAGCACATCGACGAACACCGGCGTGGCGTCGACCCAGGGCACGACTTCCGGCGTCGCCGTGAAGGTGAAGGATGGACAGAAGACCGCGTCGCCCTCGCCGACGCCCCAGGCCATCAGCGGCAGGGCGATGGCGTCGGTGCCGTTGGCGCAGCTGAGCGACAGCGGGGCCTGGCCAAACTCGGCCAGCTGGCGCTCGAATTCACGGACCTCTGGGCCCATGACATAGCCGCCATGGTCGAGGACGCGGCCGATGGCGGCGTCGAGGCGGTCGCGGATCCGGCGCTGCTGCGCGGCGAGGTCGATGAAGGCGATGCTCATGGGCGGCGCTCCTAAAGAAGGCTCGCGGGTATTTCGACACAAACCCTGTAACCGGTTGTTGCCGACGCGGAACCGGTTCCCGGCCGGTCCTGTTGACGGACAGGGGCGAAAGCAGCGATTCCAGGCCTGATGAACACTCTGCCCAAGGCGGTCGATCCGCAAATCGCCCAGCATCTGACGGCTTGGGAGACGATCGTCTCCCGACTGGCCGATGTCGCGGGCAAGCTGGCGGTCAACCTGGTGGCGGCCGCCATCATCCTGATGATCGCGGTCTGGGCGTCGGGCTGGGCCTCCCGCTTCGTGCAGTCCGCCATCGGCCGCCTGCATGGGCGACGGTTGCCGCCCGATCCGACGTTGCAGACCTTCGTCGGCTCGGTGGTGCGTTTCGGCATCCTGGCCGTGGGCGTGGTGGCGGTCCTGCAGCAGCTCGGCGTGCAGGCGACGTCCATCCTCGCCGTCCTCACCGCCGCCTCGCTGGCCATCGGCCTGGCGCTGCAGGGGGCGCTGTCCAACATCGCCGCCGGGGTGATGATCCTGATCTTCCGCCCCTATCGGGTCGGAGACTTCATCGAGAGCGCCGGCCGCCAGGGCACGGTCAAGGCGCTGGACCTGCTGGTCACCGAGCTGGCCACCGCCGACAACGTCAAGGTCGTGATTCCCAACGGCAAGGTGTTCGGCGACGTCATCCTCAACTACTCGACCCACCGCCGACGGCGAGTGGACGTCATCTTCAAGGCCCCCCTCAAGGCCGACATCGTCGCCGTGCTGCAACGCCTGCGCGAGCGGGTCGACGCCGACGCCCGCGTGCGCAAGGACCCGCCGCCGCTGATCGAGGTGCTGGACCTGAGCGAGGCCTGGGCGCAGGCGGCCATCCGCGTCTGGGTCGCGCGGGACGACGTCTCGGCCGTGAAGACGGACCTGATGCTGTCGGCCCACCTGCTCGCCGAGAACCCGCAGGCCGTGCTGGAACCGCCGCGGCCGTCGAGCGTCAGCGACCAGTCAGCGCCGATCCCCGAACGTCCGCATTTCAGCCTGAAAGCGCTTGGTCGAGGTCGGACATCAGATCCGAAACCGCCTCGATCCCGACCGAAAGCCTGAGCAGGGTGTCGCCGATCCCGATCTCGGCCCGTTGCTCGGGCGGGATCGAGGCGTGGGTCATGATCGCCGGATGCTCGATCAGGCTTTCGACGCCGCCCAGCGACTCGGCCAGGGTGAACAGCTGGGTCCGCTCCAGCACCCGCTTCGCCCGCTTCAGGTCGCCCTCGATCTCCACCGAAATGATGCCGCCAAAGCCGTTCATCTGACGCCGGGCCAGGTCGTGCTGCGGATGGCTGGCGAGACCCGGGTAGATCACCCGCCTCACGTCGCTCCGCGCCTCCAGCCACTGGGCGATGCTCAGCGCGCTCTGGCAGTGCCGCTCCATGCGCAGGGCCAGGGTCTTGAGACCTCGCAGCGCCAGGAAGCTGTCGAAGGGGCCGGACACCGCCCCGACCGCGTTCTGAAGGAACTTCAGCTGGTCGCGGACCTCGGCGTTCTCGCCCACCGCCACCACGCCCCCGACCATGTCGGAGTGGCCATTCAGGTACTTGGTCGTCGAATGCAGCACCAGATCGAAGCCGCGTTCCAGCGGCCGCTGCACGAACGGGCTGGCGAAGGTGTTGTCGGCGACCGTGATCAGGCCGCGCCGCTTCGCCAGCGCCGCCACCGCCTCCAGGTCGACGAGCCGCAGGGTCGGGTTGGTCGGAGTCTCGACCCAGATCATCTTCGTCTCGGGGCGGATCGCCGCCTCGATGTTGGCGACATCGGTCATGTCGACGAAGCTGTAGGACAGGCCCGCTGACCGCTTCTTCACCCGCTCGAACAGGCGGTAGCTGCCGCCGTAGAGGTCGTCGCTGGCGATCACATGGGCGCCGCTGTCGAGCATCTCCATAACCGTCGAGGCCGCCGCCAGACCCGAGGCGAAGGCGAAGGCGGCCGTGCCGCTCTCGAGGTCCGCCACGCAGCGCTCGAACGCGAAACGCGTCGGGTTCTGGCTGCGCGCGTACTCGAAGCCCTTGTGCACGCCCGGACTTTCCTGGGCGTAGGTCGAGGTGGCGTAGATCGGGACCATCACCGCGCCCGTCGTGGGATCGTGGCTCTGGCCGCCGTGGATGGTGCGAGTGGCGAAGGCCAGGCGGTTCTTGCCATCGGTCGACATGCTCAAGCGCTCCGGCGCAGGTGGTTGATGAGATCGACGCGGGTGATCAGCCCGACCAGCTGGTCGCCGTCGACCACCACGGCCACCTGGTCGCGGTCGAAGATCGGCTTGAGCGCCTCGAGCGGCTCATGGACCTGCAGCGTGTGGACATCGCGGGTCATGGCCGCCCCCACCGTCTGGCCGAAGCGGTCGGCGCGCCCCTCGCGGGCGCCGACGGCGGCGAGGATGTCGCTTTCGTCGAGGATGCCGACCAGCTTGCCGTGGTCGACGACCGGCATCTGGCTGATGTCGCCCGCCCGCATGCGGTTGTAGGCCGTCAGCAGGCTGTCGTCGGGGCTGAGGGTCACCACGCCGCCCTCGGCATAGTCCCGGGCGATCAGGTCTCGCAGGTCGCCGCGCCTCGGTCGGTCCTCGAAGCCGTGAGCGGCCACCCACATGTCGTTGAACATCTTGGTCAGGTACTTGCCGCCGGTGTCGCAGACAAGGCTGACCACGCGCTTGGGCTCGGTCTGCTCGCGGCAGTACTTCAGCGCGGCGGACAGCAGGGTGCCGGACGAGGACCCGGCCAGGATGCCCTCCTTCTCCAGCAATTCGCGAGCGGTCTCGACGCTCTCGCGGTCTGAGATCCGGTAGGCCTTGGCGACCAGGTCCATCTGGGCGTTGTCAGGGATGAAGTCCTCGCCGATGCCCTCGACGATCCAGCTGCCGGCCTCGCCGTAGCTTCCGGTGTTGACGTAGTCGTAGAGGATCGAGCCGGCCGGGTCGGCCAGGATCATCTGAGTCCTGGGCGAGGCCTTGCGGAAGAAGCGGCCAAGGCCCGTCAGCGTCCCGCCCGAGCCGACCCCGACCACCATGGCGTCCAGATCGCCTTCCATCTGCTCGAGGATTTCCGGACCCGTCGTCGTCTCATGGGCGTAGGGGTTGGCCGGGTTCTCGAACTGGTTGACGTAGAAGGCGCCGGTCTGCTGCGCGATCGTCTGGGCCATGTCCTGGTAGTACTCGGGGTGACCCTTGCCGACGTCGGACCGGGTGATGCGCACGTCCACGCCCATGGCCCGCAGGTGAAGGATCTTCTCCCGCGCCATCTTGTCCGGGACGACCAGGATCAGCCGATAGCCCTTGACGCCGGCGACCTGGGCCAGGCCAAGGCCGGTGTTGCCGGCGGTGGCCTCGATGATCGTGCCGCCCGGCTTCAGGCGTCCGTCGGCCTCGGCCGCGTCGATCATGGTCAGCGCGATGCGGTCCTTGATGGAGCCGCCGGGGTTCTGGTTCTCAAGCTTGAGGAACAGCCGGCAGAGGCCGGTGTCGATGCGGGTCACCTCGACCATCGGCGTCTTGCCGATCAGGTCGAGCGAGGAGCGCGCGGCGCGCGGCAGGCTGCGGTCGGGCATGTCGGAGGGGCATCCGCGAAAGGAAAGGATTGTCCCTGCGTAACGCGGATGTCGGCACGGCGAAAGCCGCGCCGGGCCGTTTTCAGGACATATCCGTGCCCATCAGCGCCGCCAGCCGCTCGGCCACGAACCCGTCTAGGTCGCCGCCCCGATAGAGGAAGCCCGCGACCCCGGCACGGCGCGCCGCTTCCATGTCGGACTCCTTGTCGCCGATCATGATCGCGTCGGCCTGCGTCACGCCGAACGCCTCCAGCGCCTTGAACAGCATGCCGGGATTGGGCTTGCGGTCCGGATGGTCGGCGACACGGTAGCGGTCCTCGGCGGCGTCCTCATGGTGGGGGGCGAAATAGATGGCGTCGATATGGGCGCCGATCCCCTCCAGCTGTCGGATCATCTCGGCGTGGAAGGCGTGCATCTGGTCTTCGCTGTAGTAGCCGCGGCCAATGCCCGACTGGTTGGTGGCGATAACCGCCACGGCGCCGGATCGGTTTACCCGCGCCACCGCCGCCATCGCCCCGGGCATCCACTCCAGCTTGGCCGGCTCGAAGGCGTAGCCGCTGTCGACGTTGAGCACGCCGTCGCGGTCGAAGATGACGGCGAAGCGGCGTGGGGTCTGGGGCATGGGCGCAACTCATACCATCCGCCGAGTCCGGCGAAAGCCGCCATCCACCGCGATTTGAACTGACAGCGGACGGGTGGCCGCTACAACACAGGGACCCCGGCCCGCGCCGGGGCGATCGGAGATCCTGTGACCGCCCCCGCCGCCATCGCGACCCTGAACGCCGAGCTGAAGGCCTGGCTCTTCGACCACGCCCTGCCCTTGTGGGCGGAGGTGGGCGTCGACCGCGCGCGGGGCGGCTTCGCCGAGCGCATCGACCTGGCCGGGCGGGCCGTGGACGGACCTCGCCGGGCGCGGGTTGCGGCGCGGCAGACCTGGGTCTTCGCCACGGCCGGCAAGCTTGGCTGGACCGGTCCCTGGCGCGAGGCGGTGGAACACGGCGCGCGCGCGCTGACCGATGTCTACGCCCGCCCAGACGGCCTGTTCGGCATCCTCGCCGACGCCGACGGGCGACTGATCGACCGGACGCCCGCCCCCTACGAACAGGCCTTCGTGCTGCTGGCCCTGTCGGCCGCCCACGAGACGCTCGGCGGCGACTTTGAAGCCCGCGCCGTGCGGCTGCGGGAGACGCTGCTGGCCACCGGCATCGTGCGACCCGACGGCGGCGTGCTGGAGAACGGCGCGCTGCAGGCCAATCCGATGATGCACCTGTTCGAGGCGCTGCAGGCCTGGAGCGCGGTCAGCGCCGACCCGGCCTGGCCCTCGCTCGCCGACTCGATCGCGGCCTCGGCCCTGACCCGGATGATCGAGCCGGCGACCGGCGGCCTCTGCGAGCAGTACGCGCCCGACTGGACGCCCCAACCGGACGCCGATGTCGAACCGGGCCATCAGCTGGAGTGGGGATGGCTGCTGCTGACCCACGGCGCCGGCGGCGAGGCCGCCCGCCGCCTGATCGAGATCGGCGAGACCCGCGGCGTCGAGCGCGGCGTGGCCATCTTCAGCCTCGGCCGCGACCTCGTCCCGCGCGACCGGTCCGCGCGGCTCTGGGCCCAGACCGAGCGGATCCACGCCCATGCCGTCGCCGGTCGCTGGGATGACATTCCGCCCGCCGTCGACGGCCTGCGCCGGTTCCTGGATGTCCCGACGCCGGGGACCTGGCGCGATCGGCTGCTGCCGGACGGGACCTTTGTCGAGGAGGCCGCCCCGGGCAGTTCGCTCTATCACATCATCTCGGCTGTGCAGGCGCTGGACGCCGCCTGTCCCACCGGGACGTGAAGCCGCATCAGGATTTCTGCGGTCCCCTGGCGGGCGCCCCGACTTGCGCCGGCCCCCGGCCTTCCGTACTTGCCAAGGCGAAGAGGCCCTCCGCGGCTTCGCGGAGTCCCCGAGAGTTCCTTCATGGCCAACCCGGCTTCGACCACCCTTGCGCCCGCGCGCATCCCCATGTCCGATGACCCCATGTCCGCGACCCTGACGCCCGCTCGCCTGACCCACCTCCAGCGCCTGGAAGCCGAGAGCATCCACATCATGCGCGAGGTCGTGGCCGAGGCTGAGAAGCCGGTGATGCTCTATTCGATCGGCAAGGACAGCGCCGTGATGCTGCACCTGGCCGCCAAGGCCTTCTATCCGAGCAAACCGCCCTTCCCGCTGCTGCACGTCGACACCACCTGGAAGTTTCAGGCCATGTACGAGATGCGCGAGCGCATGGCCGCCGAACTGGGCTTCGAACTGCTGGTCCACCAGAATCCGGAGGCGGTCGAGAAGGGCATCAACCCCTTCGACCATGGCCCGGCCCATACCGACCTGTGGAAGACCGAGGGCCTGAAACAGGCGCTCGACAAGTACGGCTTCGACGCGGCCTTCGGCGGCGCCCGCCGCGACGAGGAGAAGAGCCGGGCCAAGGAGCGCGTCTTCTCGTTCCGCTCGGCCGAGCACCGCTGGGACCCCAAGAACCAGCGTCCCGAGCTGTGGAAGCTCTACAACGCCCGCAAGAACAAGGGCGAGAGCATCCGGGTGTTCCCGATCTCGAACTGGACCGAGCTCGACATCTGGCAATACATCCACCTGGAGAGCGTGCCGATCGTGCCGCTCTACTTCAGCGCCCCGCGCCCCGTCGTCGACCGGGACGGCACGCTGATCATGGTCGACGACGACCGCTTCCGGCTGCGTCCGGGCGAAGTTCCGCAGATGAAGTCGGTGCGCTTCCGCACGCTGGGCTGCTACCCGCTGACCGGCGCGGTGGAGAGCGCCGCCTCGACCCTGCCCGAGATCATCCAGGAGATGCTGCTGACGACCACCAGCGAGCGCCAGGGTCGCGTCATCGACCACGACCAGGCCGCCTCGATGGAGAAGAAGAAGCAGGAAGGCTACTTCTGATGAGCGCCTACAAGCCCGCCGATCTCATCGAGACGGACATCGACGCCTACCTGCACCAGCACCAGCACAAGTCGCTGCTGCGCTTCATCACCTGCGGCTCGGTGGATGACGGCAAGTCGACCCTGATCGGCCGGCTGCTCTATGACTCAAAGATGATCTTCGAGGACCAGCTGGCGGCCCTCGAGGCGGACAGCAAGAAGGTCGGCACTCAGGGCGGCGCCATCGACTTCGCGCTGCTGGTCGACGGCCTGGCGGCCGAGCGCGAGCAGGGCATCACCATCGACGTCGCCTATCGCTTCTTCGCGACCGACCACCGTAAGTTCATCGTCGCCGACACCCCGGGCCACGAGCAGTACACCCGCAACATGGTCACCGGGGCCTCGACGGCCGACGCGGCCGTGGTGCTGATCGACGCGCGCCGCGGCGTGCTGACCCAGACCCGTCGGCACAGCTACCTCGTCAACCTGCTGGGCATCCGCAAGGTGGTGCTGGCGGTCAACAAGATGGACCTGGTCGACTGGGACCAGTCGATCTTCGACGGCATCGTCGCCGAATACCGCGACTTCGCCGAGCTGATCGGCCTGCGGGACTTCACCGCCATCCCGATGTCGGCCCTCAACGGCAACAACATTACCGAACACAGCGACGCCGCGCCCTGGTATGACGGCCCGCCGCTGATGCGCTGGCTGGAGACCATCGAGGTCGAGGACGCGCTGCCCTCGCAGCCGTTCCGCATGCCGGTGCAGTGGGTGAACCGCCCCAACCTCGACTTCCGCGGCTTCAGCGGCCAGATCGCCGCCGGCACGGTACGGCCGGGCGACCGGATCAAGGTGCTGCCCTCGGGCCGCGAAAGCCATGTGGCGCGCATCGTCGTCCTGCCGGGCGACCTGGACAGCGCCCAGGCCGGGCAGTCGGTGACCATCACCCTGACCGACGAGGTCGATGTTTCGCGCGGCGACGTTCTGGTCAGCGCCGACGCCCCCTCGCCGGTCGCCAACCAGTTCGAGACCACCATCGTCTGGATGGACGACGAACCGATGCTGCCCGGCCGGCCCTATCTGATGAAGATCGGCGCCCAGACCGCCACCGCCAGCATCACCGAGCCCAAGTACCGGGTGCAGGTGAACACCCTGGAGCACATCGCCGCCAAGCGGCTGGAGCTCAACGAGATCGGCGTCTGCAATATATCGCTCGACCGGGCGATCCCGTTCGAGGCCTATGCCGCCAACCGCGACCTCGGCGGCTTCATCCTGATCGACCGCCTGAGCAACCGCACGGTCGGCGCCGGGATGCTGCACTTCGCGCTGCGCCGGGCGGACAACATCCACTGGCAGGCCACCGACGTCCACAAGGAGGCCCGCGCCCTGCAGAAGGGGCAGAAGGGCCGCGTCGTCTGGTTCACCGGCCTGTCGGGCGCCGGCAAGTCGACGATCGCCAACCTGGTGGAAAAGCGCCTCCACGCCCTGGGCCGCCACACCTATCTGCTGGATGGCGACAACGTCCGCCACGGCCTCAACAAGGACCTGGGCTTCACCGAGGAAGACCGCGTCGAGAACATCCGACGCATCGCCGAGGTGGCCAAGCTGATGGTGGACGCCGGCCTGATCGTGCTGACCGCCTTCATCAGCCCGTTCCGCGCCGAGCGCCGCATGGCCCGCGAGCTGATGGAAGACGGCGAGTTCGTCGAGGTCTACGTCGAGACCCCCCTGGCCGTGGCCGAGCAGCGCGACGTGAAGGGTCTCTACAGGAAGGCCCGGGCGGGCGATCTGAAGAACTTCACGGGCATCGACAGCCCCTACGAAGCGCCGGAGCACGCGGAGATCGTGGTGGACACCAGCTCGCTCAGCGCCGTCGAGGCGGCCGAAGCGATCGTGGCGTGGCTGGAGAACGGGGAGCGCTGAGGTCGCCACCACGTCGACGCAGCGCCTCTTCTGCATCGAGGCGGAGGCTCAGCGCCGCCTCAAGGTGACTTCCCGAAGCGCGATGATCCAGGACAGGCGCCTCAAACTCCGACTTCAGGATTTCGCGCCAAGCGGCGCGTTCGCCCCCCTCTGCGGCCGACGCCGCCCTTGAGGGAAGGGGCCAGTTTCCGCAGACCCAGATGCGGAGGTATGGCGAGGTCTCGACCCAACGCCCCTCCGGACAGTCCACTTCTACAGATAGCCGCCTGGCGAGGCGCCCGGGATGGCCCTGCCGGCGGCACGCAAGGCGTGCTGCTGCGATGAGACCCAATCCCGCTCTATGCAGCGAACGCCCTCTTCCGCCCACGGCGGCTTGATCAACTCGCTGGTCTGTTATGGCGCGCCTCTGGCGGCGGCTTGCGCGCATGCCGTGTCGGCGATCATCGCATTCGATCGGGGGGCTGAAGGTCGCTCTCAGAATACCCGTGCATGCTGAGGGTCATGATCTGGCGCGCGGCGGAGTTGGGTTCGTTTCCCCAAATCTTGCACTTGCGGCGACGGTCCTGCCGGGCGGGGGCAGGGGGAGGCGCGAAGCCCTGCAACCAGTTGCAACGATCTTGATACGAGGCGCCGCATACAATTGTAACCAGTTGAAATATCAGGCCATTTTGGATTTTTACCTTGATGGCGCTAACGCCTTGCGGTATGGATTCTCACGCAACCAGGGGAACATTCTATGCGTATCGGCACGGACGGCGTGTTCATGGGATATGAAGACGAAGCGCAGCTTGATTTCCATATCCTCAGGAGAGGCGACCCCTGTGTCGTCTTCGATCAGCCCGATGACGACACCCTTCGAGTCTGCCTTCGAACTGTCGACGGCGAGCTCGTCTGGGAACTGACGGAGCTCATCTTCCGCAGCGAATTCCTGCCGATCCGACACGCGCCTCTCGTCGCCGAAGCTATTCGAAAGAGCAGGAGTAACCAGAAATGAAACAAAACATGAACAAAGATCCATACGCCGCGCAGAAGCGGGCCTTGTTCCGCGACCAGGCCGCGTATCTGCACCTTACCGGGAGGTTGCCGACCCACCTCAGGTCGGCGGCGAATTCGACCCTGCTCGATGCGAGCATCCGCGCCCAGGGAGTGACGCCCTGGGAGGCTGGGGAGAAGGTGTTCGAGTTGAAACCCGAGACAGCAAAGGAGTTGAAGATCGAGGACCACCCGATGGTCAGAATGGTTGACAGCCTCGTCCAGACCGGCTGGGTGATCCAGCCCTCCCTGGGATCCAACCGGCGCCGGCCGTACGGGAAAATCTACCTGAAGCGGGGCGAGGAAAGGCGAGTCGTACAGCGGGACGGCTCGATCTTGATGCATTGGCCCCACGAAACCCCGTCCTAGGGTCCGGACTCATTTGGCCCAGTAGCTGACGATGGCTGCGATGAGTACGCC
>ERZ761607.695-NODE-695-length-52787-cov-5.978192_pt1 | contig 52787 bp, 39 predicted proteins | sample MGYA00511164_ERZ761607 | MGnify/ENA primary metagenome ERZ761607 (study PRJEB28899, sample SAMN02445080) | bioreactor sludge metagenome | biome: EBPR sludge | place: Australia: Brisbane, Thorneside Wastewater Treatment Plant | collected 2011-06-22 ...
GCAGGTAGGGTACGGTGAGGCAGATCAGGGCGCCGGCCAAGTACCACGGCCACGGTTGTTTCAGGGTCTCGAGCATGGTGTTGGGGGATCTTGGTGAATGGTCGTTGGCGAATGGTGAATGGGAATGCCTGTTCGGCGCCCCATTCACCATTGACCATTCACCATTCGCTTCGGTTTACTTCTTCAAGGTGCTCGGGCAGACGTAGTCCGTCACCTTCACGTCCGTGTTGTTCTTGATGGCGTTGAAGCCACCCGCCACATCCACGATGTTGTGCCAGCCGCGGGCCTTCAGCAGGCTTGCCGCGATCATGCTGCGGTAGCCGCCGGCGCAGTGGATGTAGTTGGTCTCCTCCTTGCTGAAGGCGGCCAGGTTCTGGTTGATGTACTGCAGCGAGGCATGCCAGGCGCCGTCCACGTGCTCGGCCTCGTATTCGCCGTCCTTGCGCACGTCCACCACGCGCAGCTTGTTCGCGTGGAAGCGCTTCGCGAACTCCTCGGCGGAGATGCTCTCGATGGTGTCCACGTCCTTGCCGCTCGCCTTCCAAGCGCTGATGCCGCCCTTCAGGTAACCGAACACGTTGTCGTAGCCCACGCGGGCCAGACGCGTCACTACCTCGTCCTCCATGCCTTCATCGGTCACCAGCAGCAGCGGGTGCTTCACATCGGGGATCATGGCGCCCACCCAGGGAGCGAAGTCGCCCTTGATGCCGATGTTGATGCTACGGGGCACGAAGCCGTCCTTGAAGGTCTGCGCACCGCGCGTGTCGAGCACCAGGGCCCCTTCGGTCTCGGCTACCAGCTCGAACTGGTCGGGGGTGAGGGCACGCATGCCGCGCTCCTTCACGCTGTCCACGCTCTCGATCACGCCCTTGTTCATGGCCACGTTCTGGGGGAAGTAGGCGGGCGGCGGCAGCAGGCCATCGGTCACCTCCTTGATGAACTGCTCCTTGGTCGCGGCCTTCAGCGCGTAGTTGGTCTGCTTCTGGTTGCCCAGCGTGTCCCAGGTCTCCTTGCTCATGTTCTTGCCGCAGGCGCTGCCGGCCCCGTGCGCGGGGTACACCAGCACGTCATCGGGCAGGGACATGATCTTGGTGTGCAGGCTCTCGTACAGGTAGCCGGCCAGGTCCTCCTGCGTCAGCGAGCCCATCTTCTGCGCGAGGTCGGGGCGGCCCACATCGCCGATGAAGAGGGTATCACCGGTGAAGATGGCGTGCGGCTTGCCGCTCTCATCCTTCAGCAGGTAGGTGGTGCTCTCCATGGTGTGGCCCGGCGTGTGCAGCACGGTGATGGTCACCTTGCCCACCTTCAGCACCTCACCATCGGTGGCGATGTGCGCATCGAACTGCGGGTTCGCATTGGGGCCGTACACGATGGGTGCACCGGTCTTCTTGGAGAGGTCCAGGTGGCCGCTCACGAAGTCGGCGTGGAAGTGCGTCTCGAGCACGTACTTGATGCGCGCTCCGCTTTGCTTGGCGCGGTCCAGATAAGGCTGGGTCTCCCGCAGCGGGTCGATGATGACGGCCTCGCCGTCGCTCTCGATGTAGTAGGCGCCTTGCGCCAGGCAGCCGGTGTAGATCTGTTCGATCTTCATGATGGGGGTTGTTTTGCGTGTTGGGTGGGTCCGGGCGATGGGAGGATGCCCGTGAGTTAGCTGAGGTTGGAGAGTTCGCGGGCGATGATATACACGCCCATGACCAGCACGAACCAGCCGAAGGCGGGCTTGAGCTTCTCGTTCGGTATGCGTTTGCTGAGCAGGCTGCCGGCGATGATGCCCACCACCGCGATAGCGGAGAACACCAGCAGGAAGTTCCAGTCGATGAGCTCGTCGCCGCCCAGGTCGCCGGTGAAGCCGATGAGGCTCTTGGCGGCGATGATGATGAGGGAGGTGCCCACCGCCTGCTTCATCGGCAGCTTGGCCAGCAGCACCAAGGCGGGGATGATGAGGAAGCCGCCGCCTGCGCCTACCAGCCCGGTGATGGTGCCCACCACCGCGCCTTCCACCAGGATGAGTGGGTAGTTGAAGCTCACCTTGCCGCCTTCAATGCCGTTCGCCTTGGCCCTTGGCTTGCGGATCATGCTGTAGGCCGCGGACACCATCAGCAGCGCGAACAGGATGAGCATGCCGAGCGCCTTGCTCACCGCCAGGTCGCCTAATGTGAGGAGGGGGTCGGGGAGGGCTGGCACCAGGAATGCCCGGGTGGCGTAAACGGCCAGGATGCTCGGGATGCCGAACACAATGGCCGTGCGCCAATGGATGTTGCCCAAGCGCATGTGGCTGAAGGAGCCGATGAGGCTGGTGAGCCCCACGATGAAGAGCGAATAGGCCGTGGCCAGCACCGCATCGATGCTGAACAGGTAGACGAGGATGGGCACGGTGAGGATGCTGCCGCCGCCGCCGATGAGGCCGAGGGACAAGCCCATGAGGATGGCGCCGATGTAACCGAGGATCTCCATGTGCATCAGAGCTTATCGCAGCAGTTCTCGAGGCAGTTAACGATGCGCAGGAATTCCGGCCGGCGCAGGGTCCAGTGGGTGAACTTGCCTTCCTTCCGGCAATCCAGAAGGCCTTTATCGCGCATGAGGGTGAGGTGCTGGCTCAGGATGGCCTGTTCGATCCCCAGCATGACCTGAAGCTCCCTGTTGCACAGATGGGTGTGCTGCCCCAGCGCATCCAGGATGGCCAAGCGCTGCGGGTGGGCTGCTGCACGCAGCAGTTCGCTTGCCCGATTGAGCTTGTCCGAGCCGATGCGCTCGTCTAGCGTTGTTGCGGCCATGATGTTGGTCATCGATGGCACAAACGTATAGCTATATAGCTATGCGACGGGTGACTTTGCTCACATCTGGACCTACCCTCGGCTCTTTCAGAGCGCCTGCAACAGCGCCTCGCCGAATAGCCGGGTTTGATATCGGCGCATGCCGGGCAGGCGTGACAGGGCCTCCAAATCACCCGGCAGGGTGCGGGCGATTTCCGTGAGCATCTGGTTGCTGGCCACGATGCCCAGTCTCAGGTCATGCTCAGCCGTGAGCCGGTCGCGTACTTGCTTCAATCGCTTGAGCCGCTCGTCGAAATCTGGGTCGCGGGGCCAGCGCTTGGGGCGGGGAACCTGCGGCCATTGGTCCTTGGGCAGCTCCAGGCCGCGCTGGATGGCTTTCATCAGGTCCCGCCCATGGCGCTCGAGGAAGCGGTCACCGACGCCTTTGCGTCGCCCGAGCTCCTGCAGGCTGCCGGGCGGGTCGGTGGCCAGCTGCAGCAGAACCTCGTTGCCCACCACCATGAAGGGCGCGCGGTCCATGCGCTCGGCTATCTGCTCGCGCAGCGCGTGCACCTCGCGAAGGATGGCCAATTGGTGCGGCTTCAGGAGTTTCGCGGTCTTCAGCTTGAGGTAGGCCGGTTCATCATCGGCAGCCAGGTTGAAAGGCGCATCGGTAAGGAGGGCGAATTCCTCCTCGGCCCAGGGCCAACGCCCCTTCTCGGTCAGCAGGTCTTTCAACTGGTCGCGCAGCGCGATCAGATGGCTGGTGTCGCCGGCGGCGTAGGCGAGCATGTCAGCCGGCAGCGGCCGCTTGCTCCAGTCCGCTTTCTGGAACCTCTTGTCCACCTGTACGCCTTGATACTTCTTCAGCAGTGAGGCCAGGCCGATTTCCGGCTCGTTGAGCAGTTCGGCGGCGACCAGGGTGTCGAAGACGTTCTCCACCCGGATGCCATGGTACTTGGCCAGGATCCGCAGGTCATAGTCCGCATCGTGTATGACCACTTCCATGGAGGGATCGGCGAGCAGTCTGCCCAAGGGGGCCAGGTCGGGCACGGCCAGCGGGTCCACGAGCAAGGTGGAGGCGCGGGTGCTGAGCTGCACCAGGCACACCCGTTCCCGGTAGCGGTGGAAGCTGCTGGCCTCGGTATCGAGTGCGATGACCTGTGCACCCGCGAGCCCTGCGCAATGCGCGGCCAGGGCTTCCTGGCCGGTGATCAGTTCGAATGCGCTCACGGATGCGGGCTGGCAGGCGCCAAAATAAACCTGATCATGGGGCGGTTCCGCGCATCCTATCAGATGTAGCGCTCGCCACTCTCGGCGGTGAGGTCGGTCACGAACTGCTTGATCTGCTGCTCGTCCCGCTTCCGGCACACCAGCAGCGCGTCGTGGGTGCTCACCACGATGTAGTCATCCAGCCCCTGAAGCACCAGCAGCCGGCCATCGTGCGCATGCACCACATTGCCGCTGCAGCCGTAGAGCTTCACAGCGCTGCCGATGGCGGCATTCCCGCTGTCATCCTTCGGCAGGTGGGTGTACAGGCTGCCCCAAGTGCCCAGGTCGCTCCAGCCGAAGTCGCCTGCCACGGTGTAGACGTTGTCCGCCTTCTCCATGATTCCGTAATCGATGCTCTCGCTCTCGCATTCGGCATAGACGGCCGCCACGGCTTCCGTGAACCGGTCACCGGCCAGGTCCTTCTCCCTGTCGGTGAAGGCCTTTGCCAAGGCCGGCAGGTGGCGCTTCATGGCGCGGTCGATGCTCTTCAGCGTCCAGATGAAGATCCCGGCGTTCCAGAGGAAATCTCCGCTCTCCAGGAACCGGAGCGCGGTTTCGTGGTCGGGCTTCTCGGTGAAGGTGCGCACCTTCTTCACCCTGGGGTGGCTCGATGCGCCGTCCTCGGCGAACTGGATGTAGCCGTACCCGGTGTCGGGCCGGCTCGGGAGTATCCCGAGCGTCACCAGGCAATCGGCGGAGACGGCTTGGTCAAGGGCGGTTCGGAGGGTGCCGAGGAAGGCCTCCTCCTTCAGCACGAGGTGGTCGCTGGGGGCGACGATGATGGCGGCTTCGGGGTCGCGCCGTGCGATGACGGCATTGGCAAACGCCACGCAAGGTGCCGTGTTGCGGCGACCGGGCTCCTCCAGCACCTGCCATGGCTCAAGGTCGGGCAGCTGCTCGCGCACGATGGCGGCGTAGCGCGCATTGGTCACCACCAGGATGCGTTCCTTGCCGCAGAGCGGAAGGAAGCGGTCGTAGGTCTGCTGCAGAAGCGTGCGGCCCAGCCCGAGGAAATCGAGGAACTGCTTCGGATAGGCGCTCCGGCTCATCGGCCAGAATCGGCTCCCCACGCCACCGGCCATGATTACGCACCAAGTGTGTTCGGTCTTCATCCGTGGCGCAAGGTACTGGGGTTGGCCCAAGCGGCATCCAACCGCGCGGGGGACGCGGCATCCACCTCGATGAGCGGGTGCATGAGGTAGTTGCGGCGGTTGCTGAGGCAGGCGCAGCGGAACCGTTTCCGCAGCCGAGGGCCCTTCACGTACACGGCTCCGTTGAACCGGAACACGGCGCGTTCGGGCAGCCGCTCCAGCAGGAGCCCGGGGGCGGGGTCGTGCCGGTGCAGCGCACGCATGAGCTGGGGGTCGGCGCAGCTGCTGGCCGGTGCCTTCCTGAGGTGGGTATGCAGCGCGGCCAGCACGTCTGCGGGCAGCACCGCAGGGGACAGGTAGGGGCGCATGAGCCGCTGGTAGGCAGCCCGCCATTCCGGCCCATGCGGTTCCGCCCGCCTGGCGCGGAGGAAGGTGTCGTGATGGGCGAATTCATGCACCAGCGTCACCAGGAACGCGAAGGGGTTGAGATTGCCGTTCACGGTGATCCTGGGCAAGCCGCCATCAGCGGTGTTGCGGTAGTCGCCGAGCTTGGTGCGCCTGGCCCGCACCACCCGTACCTGCACCGGATGGGCCCTGAGCCACTCGGCCACCGGAGGCCATGCGCCTTCGGGCAGGCGGCGGCGCAGCGCATCCAATCCCCCGGGTGCCATGGCGGGCTCAGCCGAGCAGGCCTCCCCCTTCCGGCCAATGCCAGGCATGTTCTCCGGCGGGGCGTGCGGGCGCCTGGTTCCACTTCGGGCAATCGCACCCCCGCTTCTTCCGGTACTTCTTCGGGCCGCTCGCGCATCCTGCGGCCAGCAGCCCGATGGCCAGCACGAGCAGGGTGCGGGAGGCGATGATGCGCGATTGCACGGGCCCGAAGGTAGGTGCCCGGGGCGCCGCGCGGTGGGGATCAAGGCCTACTTTTGGCCGCATCGCCTTGGGCATCCTCTTCCATATCGGCCGGTACTTCCTCCTGCTGCGCGACACCTTCGGCAAGCCGGAGCGGTTCAGCATCTATGTGAGGCGCACGGTGGAGGAGATGGACCTGCTGGGGGTGAAGAGCGTGGGCATCGTGGCGCTGCTCTCGGCCTTCATGGGGGCGGTGATCACGATCCAGACAAGGACGAACATCGACAGCCCGCTCATTCAGGCCTGGGTGGTGGGATTCGCCACCCGGCAGAGCACCATCCTGGAGTTCAGCCCCACAGTGATCTCCCTGATCCTGGCCGGTAAGGTGGGCAGCAACATCGCCGCCGAGATCGGATCCATGCGGGTGAAGGAGCAGATCGACGCGCTGGACATCATGGGCGTGAACTCGGCGGGCTACCTCATCCTCCCGAAGATCGCAGCCACCATGCTCATCAATCCGTTCCTGGTGATGATCAGCATGTTCCTGGGCATCTTCGGAGGCTGGCTGGCCGGGGTGCAGACCGGCGTGGTGGCCAGCGATGATTTCATCCTGGGCATCCAGCTCGGATTCAAGCCCTACCACGTGGTCTACGCCCTGATCAAGACGGTGGTGTTCGCCTTCATCATCACCACGGTGAGCGCCTACCAGGGATACTACACCAGGGGCGGCACGCGCGAGGTGGGCATCAGCAGCACGCGCGCGGTGGTATACAGCAATGTGGTGATCCTCCTGGCCAACCTCGTGCTCACGCAAGCCCTGCTGCTATGATCGCGGTGGAGGGCCTGGGCAAGCGCTTCGGCGAGGTGCAGGTCCTCCAGGGCATCGATGCGGTGTTCCAGCGCGGCAAGGTGAACCAGATCATCGGCCGCAGCGGATCGGGCAAGAGCGTGCTGGCCAAGTGCATGGTGGGCCTCCACAGGCCAGAGGAGGGGCGCGTGCTCTACGAGGGGCGCTCCTTCCATGACCTGGATGCCGAGGAGAAGCGCGTGATCCGCCAGCGCATCGGCATGCTCTTCCAGGGCTCTGCGCTCTTCGATAGCCTCACGGTCATCGAGAACGTGATGTTCCCGCTGCGCATGTTCGGGCGCATGGCGCGCAGCGAGATGGCCGACCGCGCGCACTCCTGCCTGAGGCGCGTGAACATCGTGGACAAGGACGGTCTCTATCCGGCTGAGCTGAGCGGCGGCATGCAGAAGCGGGTGGGCATCGCGCGCGCGATCGCCATGGAGCCCGAGTACCTCTTCTGCGATGAGCCGAACAGCGGCCTCGACCCGCAGACGAGCATCGTCATCGACGACCTGATCAAGGAGATCACCGAGGAGTTCAACACCACCACCATCGTCATCACGCACGACATGAACAGCGTGATGGAGACCGGCGAGCACATCGTCTTCATCCACAAGGGGCGCAAGTGGTGGGAAGGCGATCGCGAAGCGCTCATGCACAGCGACAACCAGGAGCTGAACGAGTTCGTCTTCGCCGGCAATCTGATGCGACAGGTGAAGCGCTCCCTCTCGGGCGGGCGCTGATCCATTCCGGCGCGCCGTAAAGCAAGAGCCCCCGTGCCATGGCACGGGGGCTCTTGCTTCGGGAAGGCTCCCTTTAGTTCAGCGTGATCCGTTGCACGGTGCTCGCCTGGCCGTCGGTGATGCGCACCAGATACAATCCGGCGGCGTTTCCGCGGAGGTCGAGTGTAGCGCTGCCGTTGCTACGGGTGCTCAGCACCTCGCGGCCCAAGGGGTCGAGCACCTGGATGGCGTAGTTGCCGAAGGCCTCGGTGCGGAAGTTCACGATCCCGTTGGCGGGGTTCGGGTAGAGCGATACGCCAGTGAGCTCCTGCTCGGGCATGCCAACGGCGCTGTTCAGCGCCAAGCGGATGTGGTAGGCGTTGCCGTTGCTGTACACCTGGTCCGCAGGGCCGGGGATGTCGATGCCGCTGGCAAGGCCCGGCTGGGGCACGGTGAGGTCGTCCACCACGCGCAGGTTGTTGGCGCCGCCGTTGCTGTACATCTGGATGCCGAAGAAGTAGCCGCCGGGCTGCATGTTCTGCGCCTCGGGGAAGATCACGGTCACCTTGCCGGCATCGATGTGGGCCTGGGTGATGTCGATCACGTCCGTCGAGTACAGGGGCACATCGAGGTGGGTGTCGGCAGTGAGGGTGGTGTCATAGATGGAGGCGATGAAGTAGGAGCCCACCTGCGAGGTGCTGGTGATGCCGATCTCCATGCCGTAGACCATCTGCGCGGTGCGGAACTCGTAGTAGTTGAACAGCACCAGGCCGTCGGTGGCATCGGTGAAGCTGTTCGTTCCGGCCGAGGTGAGGGCCTCGTAGCCGGCGGGGTGGTTGCCGATGCCGTCGAGGGTATACCAATCGTTGTTCACCTCGAAGTTCCGGAGGTAGGCGTTGTTCAGAACGTCTTCCTCCTGATCGCTCTCGGCACCGGCCAGCGCGAACACGGCATTATACACGCCAGGCGCCAATGCACCGCCGTTCGGAAGGGTAACATCCTGATCCATGGCGCTTTCCACGCCACTGTTCAGGTCCACCGGGGTGCTGCTGGCGTTGAAGGGGGAGGCGCCAGCGACCGTCATGCTCAGTGCCACATTGGTCATCGGGTTCACGCCGAAGTTGAAGAAGTCGCCACCCACGCGCATGGTGGGGTTCAACTGGCCGGACGGAACTCGGCCATACTCCTCGCCATTTCCCGTGTGGGAGAGGAAGCCGTTCTGCAGCACCAGGTCGTAGGCTGGCTGCTCGAGCACCTTCACGTCGTCCACATACCAGGTGTAGCCCCAAATGCCCACGAAGAGGAAGCGGATCCAAACCTGCGGCTGGTCGCCTGCTGCGGAGGAGATGTTGATCCGCCTGGTCACCGGGTTGCCGGGGGAGACGCCCTGGGTCAGCTCGCCGGGCGCGAACACGTGGAACACATTCGTCAGGCCGCTGATATCAGTGCCGGGCTCAAGGTTGGTAGGCCAATCGGTGTTGTTGGTGCTCACCACCAGGAAGGTCTGCTCATTGTTGAAGCGGCGGTACTGGGTCTGGAACTCCACGATGACGTTCGGGTAGCCCGCCGTGCTGAATGAGGCAGCGTTGGTGATGTGGGCATACTCGAAATTGCCAGAGGTGTTCACCCCGGCATCCGAATCATACATCGCGTAGCCGTTGGCGGCCGTTGTGCTCTCAATGGCGGGAGTTGGATAATCCCCGGTGCTGGCCAGACCGGTGCCAATCTGCCAGTCGAGGTTTACCGGGCCGTCATGCGCGATGGCCCAATCGCCAGGAGCGGAGAAATCGCTCTCCCAGAGCACTTCGCTGCGCGCACCGCTCGCGGCGGGACCAACGGTTACGGCAGGGTCAAGTGAGCGCTTCACGGGCACGCGCGGACCCGCATACGGGGTCTTGCTCTGCGCCATCACGTTGCCGGCAAGGGCCACGGACAGCAGCAGCATCGTCGAGTAGATCTTCTTCATCGTTCGTTGGGTTTCTGAGGGATTTACCACGAGGGGTTCGACCTGCAAATGAAACGCTGCATCACGGCTTTTCCAAGGACGAAACGTTACGGATCGGCAGTCATCCTTGGGGGCCGAGGAAGGCATGGATTCCTTCGGTGAAGGGGGAGGCCAGGCTCCGGAACGAAGCGGGGCGCCCATTGGGCGCCCCGCTCAGGAATCCTGGCTTGAATGGCGAGCGGCCTAGCGCTCTACGGCCATCCGCTTGGTCACGCTGGCATCGCCGGCGCGCAGGGTGTAGAAGTACAGGCCCTCGGTGAGGTCCTGCACGTTCAGCTGCGTGCGGTAGGTGCCGGCCGGGCGGAAGCCCTCAGCGATGCGCTGCACCAGCTTGCCGCTCACGTCGTGGAGCTCGATCACCACGTTCGCGGCGGTCTCCAGCGTGTAGGGGATGGTGGTGTTCAGGCGGCTGGGGTTGGGGATGTTCTGCCCGAGGCCGATGCCGCTGGCGCGGTCGATGGAGGCGATGCTGGCGGTGGGGTCGAAGTTCATGCGCACCATCGGGGTGGCGGTGGTGTAGAACCAGTCCTCGCCTTGGGTCGGGCTGATGTAATAGATGAAGGAGGTCTGCTCCTCGCTCTCGCCGCTCACGCCGATGCGGATGTTGCCGAAGCAGCGGATGGTCACCATGTAGTCCGTGTTGGCGTCCAGCGCCACGGGCAGGTCGAACAGGGCCTTGGTGAAGTTGCTGCTGCCCGTGCCGCCCAGCATGCTTTGCGTCACCACCACCTCTGGCGTCGTGGCAATCACGGGGAAGTCGGCTTCGTTGGGATTGCGCAACTCACCCACGAAGATCGCGCCCACCTCGGAGCCGTTGTTCAGGGCCACGTCGATGGAGTGCAGGTCCACCGCATTGGCGATGTAGAAGGTGTTGCCAAGGATCAGCACGCTGCCGTCACCAGCGCCATCCTCGAAGGTGGCAATGGTGCCATTGTCGCGGGCGTAGATGAACTGGCTCACGCCGAAGCTGCCCGTACCGGTATTGTCGGCGGGGGTGTTGTCCGGGTCAGCGGCCGAGATGGCGAAGGCGACATTGTAGGTGCCAGCCTCAGCGGGAGGGATGAAGGAGGGGTTCACCCACACCTTCTGCTCAGAGGGGCAGAGCGGGAAGTCGCCGAGATCCTGATCCTGATTCAGCACCTCCGTGCCCTGGCGGGTCACGGTGAAATTCGCCACGGTGCCGGCCTGCGGGATGGTGCTGTTGTTCAGCACCGTCATGTTCAGGGGCACGGGACGAAGCTGGCTGTAGGGGAAGAGGGTGTACTTCAGCGAGTCGTAGCTGATGGCCAGGTCGAGGTCGAAGGCCGAGGTGCTGGTGCTGGTGACGCGCAGGTCGTGATCGTAGAGCTCCACGATCCTCACATCGTCGATCTGCCAGTGGTAGTGCGAGGTGCCGGCATCGCCATCATGGCGGAAACGGAACTTCACGTTGGCCGGGTTGGCCTGGATGGCGCAGCTGAGGTTGATCTTGCGGGTCTGGGTGCTGGGGGTGCCGCCGGAGTTCACGGCGATGCCCGTGGCGGTGTTGAAGCGCTCGGGCCAGGTGAGGCCGCCGTCGGTGCTCACCTCCACGAAGTGGGGCGAGTTATCGCAGCAGTACCGCAGGCGCTGCTGGAACTCGAGCTCCACGTAAGGCGTGGCGCTGAGGTCGAGCACGGGCGACTCCAGGCTGCCTTCCCATGCGGTGAACTGATCCACGGGCAATGCCGTGGGGGTGCCGCCGGACCAGGTGCAGTTGGCGCTGTCGCTATTGAACAGCATGTAGCCATTGGTCACCGTTGTGGACTGGATGCGCTCGGTGGTGCCGGTGTAGGCACCCAGGGGGCCGGTGGTCTTGCGGCGCCAGATGTCGCCGTTGGGGCCCGAGGTCGTCCAGGCACCGATGCCGTTGTTCCCGGCCAGGCCGTTGGCGAAGTCCTCGGAGAAGACCACATCGCCGCCGGCGCGGTCGTTGCCGCTCGCAGGGATATCCTGGGTGGCGGTGGCGTTGGTCATGGCCGGACGGAAGTCCTTCCGCACCGGGCGCTGGGTGGCCAGCTGTGCGAACGACGCACCAGCCACCAGCAGGGCAGGGAGAATCAAGTAACGTTGGTTCATGTTGTGTTGGGTTTCTGTTCCGAAAGGGCTACGAAGCTAACGATTGGGCAGAGTTAAGACATGCCCTTTCTCCGTCGCGTTGTTCGTCCCTAGGGGCCGATGGATGAAAGGTCGCCCAGGTGCAGGGCGCGGTGGCCTTTGGGTAGGCAACGGAATCACCGAGCCACCACCAGAGGCAGGCGCATGGACCGGTCGCCCATGGTGAGGCGCAGCGCATGAGGGCCGGGGGCGACCGACCGCAGGTCGAGCAGCAGCTGCTGGTGCCCGGCTGAGAGCGGGACCGGTGCCCCTTGGAGCACGATGCGGCCGGCAATGTCCAAGAGTGTCCATCCCACCAGGGCTCCTGAGGCAAGCTCGAACTCCACCCGGGCCGATTCGCTCACGGGCATGGGGTGGATGGCCGCCTCTGTGATGACCGGTTGAGGCTCCTGCAGGCCGACCCCGAAGGGAGCCAGGTGCAGCCGCACCATCGGGCAGCCGGTGATCCAGGAAACATCGAAGGTGAGACCCTCGAGGAGGGCAGCCCCGCCGACGGGTACGTGCCCGCTCAAGGCCACGCCAACGGGGCCTTGGCCCGTTAGTCGCTGGAGGCCAACGAAATAATCGCCAGCGGGGAGCTCGGGCGCGGAGGCGAGGGGCAGGTAGAGCGCGCCATTGCCCGAAGCCAAGGACAGGTCCTCGGCCGTGATGGCATGCCGAAGGGAGGTGTCGATGAAGGCGAAACTGGCGTCGAACAGAATGGCTCGAACGAATTCGCCTTCCGTGGAGCTGGCATCCAGCACGGCGCTCACCCCTTCGGCATGGCTGCCAGGTTCGGTCAATTCCAAGCGAACGGCCGCAATGAAATTGTCAGAACGGCTGATCACCCCTTGTGGGATGCCGCCATCGCAGCCCATGGCCGAATAGCCTGCGTCCCAACCCGGGCCTGTGATGCGCACTGGGGCATCAAGGGTGTTGTCAGTTGCGTCCTCGTCCGTCTGCTGAGCGCTTGCTACGCAGCGGAGCATCAGTTCGCCCACCCCTGTCGGCGCAGGGATCCCTTGGACCACGAAGGTCATTTGGTCGCCCGGGGCCATGTCCACCGCTGCGCTCGCTTGTGCCACGCCCAAGCTGGTGCCATTCAAGAAGGCCTCACAGCTGACCGAGACGCCGGTAAGCGCTTGCGTACCCCGATTGAGTACCTGCGACGTCACGGATGAAGTGCCCGCCTGTTCCAGCGGCAGGCGGCTGTAGCCCAGGCTTCGCGTGCTGGGGTCGAAGGCCGAGGCCACGGCATCCCCCGGGCTCACCGCCTCCATGGATAGGTCATGGGCCAACCGCTCGCGCAGGCACAGGTCATCCACGGCGAAGCCGGAGGACCAGCCCCCGCCATCGCTCCACCGGAACCGGAGCCACATGGCGTCCTGGCCATCATAGTCCGAGAGGTCGACAAAGAACCGCTGCCACTGACCGGAAGCCGGCGGCAGTGTGATCAGGGGCCAGAACGTGGTGCCATCGGTGCTCGCCTCGATCCGCGCCTCTCCGGCACCGAGCGTCATCTCATGGAATGCGCGTCCTTCCAAGGCTACTCCAGCGCGTCCGGTAAGGTCGATGGGCGCCGTGGTAAGGGTGGCGTCGCTCATGGCGCAGTTGCAGGGCGCGGCATCGTCGTTGGCCATGACGAAGCGGTTGCCGATCGGCAGAAGAAGCCGTTGGCATTGGCATCCACGGCTGTTCCGATCGCGAATGCGGGAACGGTCTCCCCCAAACCGGTGCCCTCGGGCGTCTGTCGCTCCACGAGGTTGGTGACCCAGCCCGCTGGCCATGCACCATCCTCGAAATCAGCGCTCCAGAAGCAGGCCGCCGCCTTGGAACCGCCCTGACCCATGCCAAGCGTCGGCAGCGTAATCGCTGTGAAGGCCAGGAGAAGCGCCTTGTTCATGCTTCGGCCGAGGCGTACTCCTCGATGGGCGGGCAGGTGCACACCAGGTTGCGGTCGCCGTAGGCATTGTCCACGCGGCTCACCGTGGGCCAGTACTTCCAGTCACGGTTCACGCTCACCGGGAAGGCGGCCTTCTCGCGGCCGTAAGGGTGGCTCCACGTGTCGGCGCAGACCTCGTCGCTGGTGTGCGGGGCCATCTTCAGCACGTTGTCCGCCTTGTCGGCCTTGCCGCTCTCGATCTCGGCGATCTCGTGGCGGATGCCGATCATGGCCTCGATGAAGCGGTCCAGTTCAGGCTTCGCCTCGCTCTCGGTGGGCTCCACCATCAGCGTGCCCGCCACCGGGAAGCTCACCGTGGGCGCGTGGAAACCGTAGTCCATCAGGCGCTTGGCGATGTCCTCCACCTCCACACCGGCGGTGCGCTTGAACTCGCGGCAGTCCAGGATCATCTCGTGCGCCACCATGCCCTGGTCGCCCACGTAGAGGATCGGGTAGTGCTTTTCCAGCTTCGCCTTGATGTAATTGGCGTTGAGGATGGCGTAGCGCGTGGCGTCGGTGAGGCCGTTGCCGCCGAGCATCTTGCTGTAGCCGTAGCTGATCAGCAGGATCAGCGCGCTGCCCCAGGGCGCCGCGCTCACGGCGGGGATCGCCTTCTCACCACCGGTCTTCACCAACGGATGGCCGGGCAGGAAGGGCTTCAGCTTGTCGTTCACGCAGATGGGGCCCATGCCGGGCCCGCCGCCGCCGTGCGGGATGGCGAAGGTCTTGTGCAGGTTGAGGTGGCACACGTCGGCGCCGATCTCGCCCGGGCTGGTGAGGCCCACCTGCGCGTTCATGTTGGCGCCGTCCATGTACACCAGGCCGCCGTTCGTGTGGATGGTGCCGGTCACCTCCTTGATGGCGGCCTCGTACACACCGTGCGTGCTGGGGTAGGTCACCATCAGGCAGCTCAGCGTGTCCTTGTACTGCTCGGCCTTCGCCTTCAGGTCGGCCACATCGATCTGACCGTCCTCGGTGGCCTTCACCACCACCACCTGCATGCCGGCCATTACCGCGCTGGCGGGGTTGGTGCCGTGCGCGCTGCTGGGGATCAGGGCGATGTTGCGGTGCTTGTCGCCACGGGCCTCGTGGTAGGCACGGATCACCATCAGGCCGGCGTACTCACCCTGAGCGCCGCTGTTGGGTTGCAGGCTCACGGCGCGGAAGCCGGTGGCCTTGGCCAGGATGTCGCTCAGCTCGCGGAACAGCTCCTGGTAGCCCTCGGTCTGGTCCACCGGCGCGAAGGGATGCAGCGCGTTCCACTCGGGCCAGCTCAGCGGCATCAGCGTGCTGGCGGCGTTCAGCTTCATGGTGCACGAGCCCAGCGGGATCATGCCGTGCATCAGGCTGAAGTCCTTGTTCTCAAGCTTCTTGATGTAGCGCTGCAGCTCCAGCTCCGTGTGGTGCGTGTTGAACACCGGATGGGTGAGGATATCGCTCTTCCGCTGCAGGTCGGCAGGTACGGCCATGCTGGCACCGTTGCCGCTGAGCGCCGGAACAGGCTTGCCCACGGCCTCGGCCAGGGTGGCCACCACATCGTTCGCATCGCTCAGGCGCACCGTCTCGTCGAGCGAGATGCTCACGTCGTTCCCAACGTAGCGGAAGTTGATCCCGCGCTTCTCGGCTGCGGAGCGCACCTTGTTCACATCGGCACCGCTGAGGGTGATGGTGTCGAAGAAGCTGCCGTTGGCCACGGTGTAGCCCAGCGCCTTCGCGGCCTCGGCCACGTTGCGGGTGTGGGCATGCACGTTGCGGGCGATGCGCTTCAGTCCATTAGGGCCATGGTACACGCCGTACATGCCGGCCATCACGGCGAGCAGGGCCTGCGCCGTGCAGATGTTGCTGGTGGCCTTGTCGCGGCGGATGTGCTGCTCGCGCGTCTGCAGGGCCATGCGCAGTCCGCGACGGCCGCGGCGGTCCTGGCTCACGCCGATGATGCGGCCGGGAATCAGTCGCTTGAAGTCCTCGGTGGTGCAGAAGAAGGCGGCGTGCGGACCGCCGTAGCCCATCGGCACCCCGAAGCGTTGGCTGTTGCCCACGCACACGTCGGCGCCCCATTCGCCCGGAGGCGTCAGCAGCACCAGCGAGAGCAGATCGGCGCACACGGCGGTCCTCACGCCGGCCGCCTTGGCCTTCGCCACGATGGCGCGGTGGTCGTTCACGCTGCCGTCGATGGCGGGGTACTGCAGCGCGATGCCGAAGTAGCCGTCGGCGGGATCGAGCGTGTTCACATCGCCCACCACCAGTTCCACGCCGATGGGCGCGCAACGGGTGCGCAGCACGTCGATGTTCTGTGGGTAGAGGCCCTTGTCGGCGAAGAACTTGTGTGCGTTGGCCAGTTCCTTCGGACGCGCCGCGTACAGCATGTGCATGGCCTCGGCGATGGCGGTGGCCTCATCGAGCAGGCTGGCGTTGGCGATGGGCAGGCCGGTGAGGTCGCTGCACATCGTCTGGAAGTTGAGCAGCGCCTCCAGGCGGCCCTGCGCGATCTCGGCCTGGTAGGGCGTATAGGCCGTGTACCATCCGGGGTTCTCGAAGATGTTGCGCAGGATGGGCGGCGGGGTCACCGTGCCGCTGAAGCCGAGCCCGATGTAGCTGCGGAACACCTTGTTCTTTGCGCCCAGCGCCTTCATGTGCTCCAGGTGCTCACGCTCGGTGAGCGCCTCGCCGGTGGCCAGCGGATGCGCGGCGCGGATGCCGGCCGGCACGGTGCGCTGGATCAGTTCATCGAGCGATGTCACGCCGATGGCCTTCAACATGGCCTGGGTGTCCGCTGCGTGGGGTCCGATGTGACGCTCGTGATAGGTGACGGATTCCATGATGGGTGCGCTGTGGAAAGCGCGCAAATATACCCTTGGGGTACCTGCGGCACCCTCCTACCTTTGGCCGCACTGCATGCGTTCGCTGGCTTTCCTTCTCTCCGTTGCCTTCGGGTGGGCGGCTTGCGCGCAATCGCCCTTTCGTCCGGACCGCATCCTGCTGATGAACGGGGAGATCATCGAGACGAAAGTACTCGGGCAGAGCACCTTGGAGATCCGCTACCTGGAGTTCCCTCGCAAAGGAGTGGCGAAGGAACGGTCCGAGCCCACCGAGAATGTGTTCAGTGTCACCGACAGCCTGGGTCGCGAGCGCATCTGGTACTTCCACGACACGGTGTTCGGCAATGAGCTGACGGTGCAGGAGATGCGATGGTTCATCAAAGGCGAGCAGGATGCCCGAGCAGCCTACCGCCCGCGCATCGCCACGTGGGGCGGCTTTGTTTTCGGTGCCGGAGCGAGCATTGCGGCCAATCTCGAGGTGAACGCCCTGTTCCTTCCCCCTGTGTACGCCGCAGCCATGATCCTGCCTCGGGTGCATGTCACCAGGGGCTCCCTCAGCGATCCCTACCTGGAGGGCGAGCCCAACTATGCGTACGGGTATGCCAAGGTGGGCCGCACCAAGCGTGTGGTCAGGTCGCTGCTGAGCACGGCAGCCGGCATCGCCGTAGGCGTGGGGGTGCGCCAGTTCCTCATCAATCCGAACCTGGAGGGCTACGATTAGTCCATGAACGGGCTCGGGAACCCGGTACTGGGGTCCATGGTGCGCGGCCACCTGCTTCTGGCGCTCGGCGCCGCGGCGCAGGTGCGCTGGCTCGGAGAGCATTGGTTCTTCGCCCCGTCGTGGTCGCGCCCGGTGGCTGCCTTCCTCGCCGTGCTTGCTTGCTACGGGTGGATGCGGCGGCTGCGCTCACGTGATGAAGGCGGATACAACGCGCCCTTCCTCGCTTGGTACAGGGTGCACCCGCGTGCCGCGGCATGGCTCGCCGCCGGTGCTGCGGCCGGTTCATGCCTGGCGCTCGGGGATGCGTGGCTGGATGTGATCGTTCGGCTCCTGCCTGTGGTGCTGCCCGCGGCCTTGTATATCACCCCTTGGCGCTCTAGGAGCGGCGCCCGGATCGGCCTTCGTGGAATCCCATTCCTCAAATCACTGTTGGTCGCCTGGGTGTGGGCGGCGGGCACCGTGCTGCTCGCCCACCCGGGTACCGACCGGGCTGATGGCTTGGGCCCGTTGCTGATCGCAGTGTTCTTCGGTTTCTACCTGGCGATCGCCATCGCGTTCGATCTCCGCGACCTGCCATTCGATCCGCCCGCTCTGCGCACGCTGCCGCAGGTGCTTGGGCCAATGGGCGCCAGGGCGTTGGCGTTGCTGGCGCTGGCTCCGCTTGCGGTGATGCTGCTGGTGGCGCTGACGGTTTCGAGCCTGCCGTCTGAACCAGGCGGACCCGCCGCTGTTGATTGGTCCTTTGCCTTGCCATGGCTGGTGCTGCCCGGATTGGCAGTCCTCATCGCACGGTCGTCCCCGGGCCGGGCCGTGTGGCATTGGTTGATGCTCGACGCCTCCATAGTACTCCTCCCGTTGCTGGCCTGGGCTGGAAGCCTGTTGTGACGCCGCTCAAGAGCCGCCTGCAGCAGGCCGCTACTTTTGGCCGAGTCCCATGAGCACCTTCGAGAACAGCCTTGCCTTCGCCCAAACCCGTGATGCTGCCGATCCACTGCGCACCTTCCGCACCGAGTTCCGCTTCCCCCAGCACGAAGGCCGGGATGCGCTGTACTTCACCGGCAATTCGCTCGGCCTGCAACCGAAGGCCGCTGCTGATGCGCTGAAGCAGGAGCTGGACGATTGGGCCCGCTTCGGGGTGGAGGGACATTTCCACGCAAAGCATCCGTGGTACAGCTACCACGAGGAGCTCACCCCTTCGCTCGCACGGCTGGTGGGTGCCCTGCCGGAAGAGGTGGTGGCGATGAACCAGCTCACCAGCAACCTGCACTTCCTGATGGTGAGTTTCTACCGGCCTAGTGGAAAGAGGAAGAAGATCCTCACCGAAACGCGGCCCTTCCCCAGCGACACCTATGCCTTCGCCTCGCAGATCGCCTTCCACGGCGGTGATCCGGAGGCCGATCTGGTCGAAGTGCAACCCCGCGCCGGTGAGCACACCCTGCGCACGGAGGACATCATCGCGAAGATCAACGACCTCGGCGAGGAGCTGGCCCTGGTCTGTTTCGGTGGTGTGAACTTCTACACCGGCCAGGCCTTCGACATGGCTGCGATCACCAAGGCTGCGCATGCGGTGGGCGCCATTGCCGGCTTCGACCTGGCACATGCCGCTGGCAATCTGCACCTGCAGCTGCACGACTGGAACGTGGATTTCGCCTGCTGGTGCAGCTACAAATACCTGAACAGCGGACCGGGCAGTGTGGCGGGCGCCTTCGTGCACGAACGTCACCTGGGGAAGGACCTGCCGCTGTTCGCAGGCTGGTGGGGCCACGACAAGAGCGAGCGCTTCAAGATGGAGCGCACCTTCAAGCCCATGCCCACGGCCGAGGCCTGGCAGGTGAGCAACGCACCGGTGTTCAGCATGGCCGTGCACCGCGCGGCGCTCGAGCAGTTCGATCGCGCGGGGATCGCCAACCTGCGTGCGAAGAGCGAACAATTGACGGCCTACCTCGCTTTCATCATCGCCGAGGTCGCACAGCGAACCGGCACGCACCTCGAAGTGATCACCCCGAGCGACCCGATGCAACGTGGCTGCCAGCTGAGCATCCTGGCCCACGGCCACGGCAAGGCCCTGTTCAACCGCATCACCGAGCGCGGTGTGGTGGCCGACTGGCGCGAGCCGAACGTGATCCGCGTGGCGCCGGTGCCCTTGTACAACAGCTTCGAGGATGTGTGGCGCTTCGGGGAGATCCTAACGGAATGTTTGAACGGGTGATGAAATGCAGGCGAATGGTCAATGGTGAATAGCGAATAGGAAATGCCGTAGGCGCATTCGATGTCCGGTTCTGCTACCCATTCACCAATGACCATTCGCCATTCACCTCTTGAGCTCCACCGATGAATTACCGTTACCTCCGCAACGCATCTGAACACCATGAAGCACATCACCATCGTCGGCGGAGGCCTTGTCGGAAGCCTGCTGGCCGTGTTCCTGGCTAAGCGCGGGCACAAGGTCAATGTGTTCGAGCGCAGGGCGGATCCCCGGAAGACCAACGTGTATGCGGGGCGCAGCATCAACCTGGTGGTGAGCCATCGCGGATGGACCGCCTTGAAGGCGGCCGGGGTGCATGAGGCCGTGGAGCGCATCGTGGTGCCCGTGCATGCGCGCATGACGCACGACCGCGATGGCAAGCTGACGCGCCTGCCCTACAGCATCGATGAGCGTGCCATCCACAGCGTGAGCCGCGGCGAGCTGAACAAGGTGATGCTGAACGAGGCGGAGAAATTTCCCAATGTGAAGCTGCACTTCGAGCACCGCTGCACCGGCGTGCACCTCGACACCGGCACCTGCACCTTCCACAACGAGGCCACCGGTGAGGCGAGCGCCGTGCCCGCCGATGTGGTCTTCGGAAGCGATGGCGCCCCGAGCGCGGTGCGACAGGAGTTCATGAAGCACCGCTTCACCTTCAGCCAGACCTACATCGAGCACGACTACAAGGAGATCGCCTTCGCGCCCAGCGCCGATGGCACGCCGCAGATGGACCCGCATTGCCTGCACATCTGGCCGCGCCGCTATTTCATGATGATGGGCCTCGCCAACACCGATGGCGGCTTCACCGGCACGCTCTTCATGCCGCATGAGGGCGAGTTCTCCTTCGATGACATCAAGGATGAGCAGGACCTCATGCGCTTCTTCGAGGCGCACTTCAAGGATGCCATCCCCATGCTGCCCGACCTGGCCGAGCAGTACTTCCGCAACCCGCAGAGCAACCTCGCCATCATCCGCTGCTCGCCGTGGACCTACAAGGACAAGGTGGCGCTGATCGGCGATGCGGCGCATGCCATCGTGCCCTTCTATGGGGAAGGCATGAACGCCGGCTACGAGGACTGCAAGGTGCTCAACGACCTGCTCAACAAGCACGGCGACGACAACTGGGGCACCGTGCTCGATGCTTACCACAAGGCGCGCAAGCCCAATGGGGACGCCATCGCCGACCTCTCGCTCCGCAACTTCGTGGAGATGCGCGACCTCGTGGCCGACCCACGCTTCATCCTGCGCAAGAAGATCGAGGGGCGCCTGCAGCAGCGCCACCCGGACAAGTGGGTGCCGCTATACAGCCAGGTGAAGTTCAGCGACATCGGCTACAAGGCTGCCTGGGACGAAGGCCTGCGCCACGATCGCATCATGGAGCAGGTGCTGGCCATGCCGGGTATTGAAGAGCGGTGGGAGAGCGAGGAGGTGGAGAAGTTGGCGCTGGAGCTGCTGGAGGCGACCGCCTGAAATGATCCTCAGTGGTCGAGGAAGCGGTATTCGGTGAACACCGGCCTGCCTTCGCGCAGCAGCTGATCAGGCGATACGAATTGAACGGTGATGTTCCTGGTCGTTGTGCGCGATGAGCGTTCATGCTCATCATGAGGCAGGACCTCGAGCTCGCGACGGTGAAGACCATGGCCCAGATCGCCCAATCGTGCGGTCACGCGTTGCTTGAACGATGCACGGTCCTCGGCATCGCCGACATGGAACTTGGCGTTGAACAGCAGGTCGCAGCGCTTGTGGTAGCGGATGAACTCGGCCATCACCTCGGGATGGTCTGCCATGAAGCGTTCCAGCTCAAAACGGTCCCTCTTACTGATGGGGCTGATCAATGAGATGTGGAAGCTCGACCGATCGAAGGCCCGCTTGTAGCGGTCATTCACCAGCCGTTTGCAGAAGGCGATGCGGCCGTCGCTTTCGGTCCCTTGGTCCAGCTGATGGTCGATGCGTTCGATCTGCCAGATGCCGGGATCCATGGTCCTTACCCAATGCCCAGGTTCAGGTTCCATGCAGGGTCATGTTTGCGCTACGCTCCCAAAATAGGCTCCCGAGGGCATCGGTGGTCGCGTGGCTATTCATCATCAATACCCCACCACCGCCGGCTGCGTGAATGCGAAATCCGCCAAGCGAGGGGTGAAGTCGGTGTACCGTCCCGCATCCAGCACCCAGCCATCCTCCTCGGGCACGTACGGGTAGAAGCTCAGCGATACCTCGAAGGTCTTCACCAGCAGGTTCTCGTTGCGTACCAGGATGCCCAAACCGAGCGCGCTGTGGATGCGGCCGCTGAAGAGCGGGTCGTAAGACTCGCCGATGGTGCCGAAGCCCGCCAGCAGCACAGGGGCGAAGCGGAAGCCCAGCACGTGCCACGGGGCGTAGGCCACGGTTTCGAGCCGGAGCAGTTCGCGGTGCGTGCCGCTCACCAGCGCGCTGCGGAAGCCATAGAGCTGGTCCCCGTTCAGGTTCAGGCGTTCGGTGGGCAGCTTGCGGGTGATGGACGTGGCGGAAAGCGCCGCGAACTGGCGCAGGTACCAGCGTCCCACCCGCAGGAGACCGGTGAAATAGCGCAGGTCGGCCCGGTAGGTATCGTCGGTGGCCACGCCCCGGTCCCAGTAGGCGCCTAAACCCAGGGAGACGGCGGCATAGCCGAAGCGCCTGTAGTGTCGGCCGCGCGAGAGCTCGATGCCCGTGTAAGCGAGCCGTCGCTCATTCTCGCGCTGCCGGAAGCCGCCCGTGAGCTTCACCAACAGGCCTTCCGGCACATCCTCGACCGCCCCGAAGCGGTACAGATAGCGGTCCCGGTAATACTGGCGCACGCTAAGACCGGTGGCTAGCAACAGCGAAGCGCCGTGCGGATGACGCTGGACGCCGGACGTGTCGATGGCCGGCCGTTCCGGGTACCGCGTGCGCTGGTAGCGGATGCCCGAGACGAGGGCGCTGCTGCGTGCGGCCGTGGTCCGTTCGCGGGTGAGCGGTAAGCTGCGGCCCGCCCAAAGGTCGGTCTCGCGCGCTACAACAAGCTCATGGCCATCGGCTTGGCGCGGTCCGTCCGTGACCGGGTTCTCCGTTCGTGCGCGCGCGATGGCCGCAGCGCCTGCCCAGCGCGTGAGCGGCGAGTAGAAGGGGCGGTCGAGCCGCAGGCTCAGCCGCTCGTTCCGCTCATCCCGCGCATAGTCGATGAGCGAGGTGATGTAGGTGCCCCTGATGTTGTACACGGCATGCCGCGCGTCGAGGCGCTCCAGGGCGAGGTCGGTACCGAAGGTCGGCCGCGCCTGAAGCTCCTGGCCCAGCCCGAGGAGGTTACGGTCGAGCACCGTGGCGCGCGCGGCGCCGCCCGTGAAGTCGACCCAGGCCTCCAGGCTCCATTTGTCGAGCACCAGCACCACCACATCAACGGAATCGCCGTGCTCCGCCGCTGGCTGCACGAAGAGGCGCGCATCGTTCACCATGGGCGACGCGCGCAGCAGACGCTCCGATTCGGCTGCCGCCAGGGCATCGAACGGCCGTCCGTGCTTCACCAGGACGAATTCCCGAACGAGGTACTCCCGCGTGGTGCGGTGGATGGCGTTGGCCGTGCGCTGCGCCCATGCCATCTGCAGGGATGCGCTGTCAGCAAGGTCGAATCCGAAGGGGTCGAGCACCTTCACCGTGACCGTGCGCACGGGGCGGCCGGTGAATGGAAGCAGCGGATTCGACCGCCGCTGCGGAGTGCCCGGCGCGGGGGATTCCTCGTTGCGTTGCGGCGCTACGAACAGGGAGCCATGCACCCAGCGGGTGAAGCGGTGCTTCTCCGCGGCGCGCGCCAGCCTCTGATAGACCGTTGCGGTATCCTGCGACCGCCCTGCCATGGGCCCTGCAACGAGCAGCAGGAGCAGCAGTGGCCGCACCAGGTTGGCGGTCCGGCCAAGCCGATGCGTGCCAGAGGGGCACTCCGCCGGTTGCATTCCGGAAAGGTCGCCAAAGTCCTGCTGACCTTGGCTGACGATCGCCTCCCCGCCAAGTGGAGGGCGCCTGCCGGCCTGGCCCGCTGTTGCGCGCGCACGGCGTTGCTGTCCACGGTCGAACGCGGGAGGCGGGGTTTGCACGATCACGGGTTGACACTATCGGCGGCCGGGTGGCGTTTGCTTCATGGCTGCTGCCCCACCTTTCGTCCATGCGTCACCTCCTGTTCCTGCTGGGCCTGCTGGGCGTCCTGTCGGAGCTCAGCGCGCAGCGCATCTATCAGCGCAAGCGCCCGGATATCATCCCGCTCGAGGGCCAGGCCAAGCGCATCGGCTGGTTCATCGCGCCGGGCATCACCTACACACTGCCGCGTTTCAAGGACAGCGAGGAGGAGGTATGGCGCACCGATACGCTGCGCTACCGGGCTACCTACGACCCCAAAGGCAAGGTGGGGCTCTACCTGGAAGCCGGCGCCACCTGGTTCACCCGCGACCCGGTGGTGGTGGACTACTTCGATCTCGGCTTGGCCTACAAGAACCTCCGCGGTGCCGAGGCGCTCGCGGGGGTATGGATGCGGGGCGATACGGCCGCGCCAATTGCCGCTGAAGGCGATTTCGCGGAGCGCTTCCTCACCCTGGCGGTCAATGCCAACAAGTTCTTCCAGACCGGCAACTACCAGTTCATCCAGCTGAGCCTGGGCGCCAACGCAGATTGGCGGTTGGGGAGCTCCTACAGCCATACCGGAGGCGCTCTGTTCAACCGGCACGCCTTCCCGCCCGACCTGGTGACGCAGCTGCACATGAAGCTAGGCTACGGCTTCAAGGTCACGGGGCGCATGCTGGTAATACCCGCTGTGGAGTCCCCGGTCTTCAGCTTCACGCCGGCCGATGAGGGGTTCGGGCGGTTGCAGTGGTTCAGCAGCCGGTATCGGCCCTTGATCCTCAGCGTGCGCTTCCTCTTCCTGCGCGCCCGCAGCGGCTTCGATTGCCCGCCGCCCATCAAGCACAACGAATTCGAGCGCGGTCGGCAGAAGACCTATAAGCCCGATTCCTACCACCCCTAGGGGTGGTGAGCGCCGCTCAGCGGAGGAAGGGATTCGAGCGCCGCTCGCGCCCGATGGTGGTGTCCGGACCATGACCGCAATACACGCGCACATCGTCGCCCAAGGGCAGCAGCCGATCCCGGATGCTGCGCAAGAGCGTATCGGTGTCACCGCCCGGCAGGTCGGTGCGGCCCACGCTGTCCTTGAACAGCACATCACCGGCGATCACGAAGCGGCCCGCCTCACTGTACAGGGCGATGTGCCCGGGCGAATGACCCGGGACGAAGAGCACCTTCAGTTCATCGTCGCCCAGCCGGATGGCGTCGCCCTCCCCGATGAAGCGCTGCGGCTCCGGTGATGGTTCGCAGGGCACCCCGTACAGCTGGCCCTGCCGCGGTGCCATCTGGAGCAGCGCAAGGTCATTGCGGTGCAGCTCGGGCAGCAGGCCATAGCGCCGATGCGCCCATGCGCAGCCAAGCACATGGTCGATGTGGGCGTGGGTGAGCACTAGGCGGGCGGGCAGCAGCCCCTGTTCCGCCAGCCAGCCCTCCAGATCGCGCTCCTCGGCGGTGTTCCAGCACCCAGGGTCGATGAGCAGGGCCTGCGAACCATCGTGAACCACGAAGGTGTTTTCCTGGAAGGGGTTGAACGTGAAGGAAGCGATGCGGAGCATGTCTCGAATTGCCGGAACTTCGCACCACGGACGGCCCCGACCCGGGTCGCAAAGTAGCTACCTTCCGCTCGTGCCGGCACGTCTCCTGCCCCGTTCCATTGTCCTCCTCCTGGCCCTCCTGGCGGGTGGGGCGATCGTGCGGGCCCAGTTCTATTCCGGTTCGCAACAGGAATACGGGAAGAACCGCGTGCAGTACCAGGACTTCCTCTGGCAGCAGTACCGGTTCCAGGACATGGAGGTCTTCTTCTATAAGGAGGGCCGCGACCTCGCGCGCTATACGGCCCAGGCGGCACAGCGGCACCTGAAGGAGCTGGAGGCCTCATTCGACTTCGCCATCGATGAACGGCTGCAGTTCGTGGTGTACAACTCGCTCACCGACTTCCGCCAGAGCAACATCGGGCTGGAGGGCATGACGGGCCAGAACAACATCGGCGGACTCACCCGCATCGTGGGCACCAAGATCTTCGTCTATTACGAGGGCGACCACGCGCTGCTCGACCAGCAGATCCGCTCGGGCATCGCCCACGTGATCATCGACCAGATGATGTTCGGCGGCAACTGGCGCGAGATCCTCCGCAGCTCCACCTTCCTCAGCCTGCCGCCCTGGTTCACCGAGGGCATCATCAGCTACCACTCGCGGCCATGGGATGCACCCATGTCCAACCGTGTGCGGGATGCGGTGCTCAGCGGCCGCTTCGATAAGTTCAACCGGCTCCAAGGCGAGGATGCGAGGCTTGCCGGCCACATGGTGTGGCGCTACGTGGCCGAGGTGTACGGTCCAGGCGTGATTCCCAACATCCTCTACATGACCCGCGTGAGCCGCAATCCGGAGAGCGGCTACCTCTTCGTGCTCGGCGTGTCGCTCAAGACCCTCCTGGCCGAATGCCTTGACCATTACAAGGGGCGCTTCACGGATGAGGACCGCTACCGGCAGGACATCCTTTTGGAGCCGCTACACATCCGCACCCGGAAGCAGCGCACCTACGCCCAGTTCCAGCAGAGCCCCGACGGACGCTGGGTGGCCTGGACGAGCAACGAGCTGGGGCAGTACAAGGTGTGGGTGATGGAGCTGGCCAGCGGCAAGGTGAAGCGCATCGTGAAGGGGGAGAAGAAGATCGACCGCATCATCGACCGCAGCTATCCGGTGCTGGCCTGGCATCCGAGCAGCAAGGCGCTCAGCTATGCCATCGAGCGCAAGGGTGAGCTCTTCCTGCGCACCTGGACCCTGGACGATGGCAAGACCGCGGAGCGGCCGGTGCTGATGCTGGAGAAGGTGCTGAGCATGGATTATTCCGCCGATGGCCGCACGATGGTGATCAGCGGGGTGCGCGAAGGGCGGACCGACCTCTACCTCTACCATGTGGTGGGGAACCGCAGCGAGCAGCTCACCGACGACCAATGGGACGACCTTGAGCCCCGCTTCGTGGACGGCGACCGGCGCATCATCTTCAGCAGCGACCGTGCGGATGATACGCTGCGGACCTTCAAGGACGTGGCGCTCATCCACGGCACGAAGGACATCTTCCTCCTCGACCTGGCGAACCGTGGCCGCGTGCTCACGCGCCTCAGCAGCACGCCCGGCGTGAATGAGACGCAGCCCTTCCAGCTCGATAGCGCCAGCTACACCTACCTGAGCGATGCCGACGGCGTGGTGAACCGCTACCGGGTCCGCTACGACAGCACCATCAGCCACATCGACACCACCGTTCACTACCGGTACTTCGCAGTGGAGGAGCGTCTCTCAGACCTGCGGCGGGGCGTGCTGGAGCAGCATGTGGAGCCGCAACGCAACCGCTACACGCTGCTGCAGCTGAAGGATGGCCGCTACCGGTTCTTCACCGGTCGCACCGGCGAGCCGCAGGCCACCGGGGCGGAGCGCCCGGGCGAAGCCCCGCAGCCCGGGCGCGCGCCGGCCAATCCTTCCATCACCACCGACGACATGAGCGCGGTGGTGAAGGTGCCGCCGCAACTGCCGCGCAGTTCCGGCGAGGAGGCCTTCGATGTCCGGCGCTACGCGTTCACGGACGAACCGTCGGGGCCCCCTCCGGCCGCACCGCCGGCACGCCCGCAGCAGGCGCGGCCATCGCCGGCCGCTGCTTCCGCCGACAGCGCTGCAAGCAAGCCGTTCGCCTATCCCGAGCAGCGCAACTACAACGTCAACTTCACCGTGGATCAGGTGGTGACGCAGGTGGACAACAGCTACTCCAACCAGTTCTATCAGCCGCTCACCGGGCAGGGCGGACTCAATCCCGGACTCAGCGGCCTCACGCGGATGGGCGCCACCGACCTCTTCGAGGACCATCGCGTGGTGGGCGGCTTCCGCCTGGCGCTCGACCTCAATAACAACGACTACCTGCTGATGTACGAGAACCTCAAGCACCGGCTCGACCGGCGCATCTCGTTCCAGCGGCAGGCCTATCAGGGCATCGCGGGCAATGGCATCGTGAAGGTGCACTCGCACAACGTGCGCTACCAGGTGAGCTGGCCCTTCAGCGAGCTCGCCAGCCTGCGCGCTTCGGTCATGTACCGCAACGACCGGTTCGTGCAGCAGAGCATCGACCCCGTGAGCCTCACCACGCCCAGTGCATTCGACCATATGGCAGGCGCCAAGCTGGAGTGGGTGTACGACAGCTCCCTCCCGCGCGGCCTCAACCTCTGGACGGGCTGGAAGCTGAAGGTCTTCGGCGAGTACTACCAGCATCCCGAGCGCAAGGGCGACATGCAGGTGCTCGGCCTCGACCTGCGCCACTCCCTCAAGGTGCACCGCGACCTCATCTGGGTGACCAGACTGGCTGGATCCACCTCGCTGGGCAGCCGCCGCATCCTCCATTTCCTCGGGGGCGTGGACAACTGGATGTTCGCGCGGTACGACGACAGCGTGCCCATCGACTTCGCGCAGAATTACCAGTACCAGGCCCTGAGCACGCCCATGCGGGGCTTCTTCTATAACGCGCGCAACGGCACCAGCTTCGGCGTGGTGAACACCGAGCTCCGCGTGCCCATCCTGCGCTACCTCATCAACCGGCCCATCAAGTCCGACTTCCTCAATCACTTGCAGGTGGCCGGCTTCGGCGATGTGGGCGCCGCCTGGACCGGCAGCGACCCGTACTCAGCCGACAACACCTTCAACCGCATCGTCGTGAGCCGCAATCCGCTCACCATCACGCTCGACAGCAAGCGCGAACCCATCATCGCGGGCTACGGCTTCGGCCTGCGGTCGCGGCTGCTCGGCTATTTCGTGCGCGCCGATTGGGCCTGGGGGATCGATGACGGCGTGACGCTGCCGCGCGTCTTCCACTTCTCTCTCAGCCTCGACATCTGACCGATGGATACGCAGACCATCGCGCTGCTCGTCGCCGTAGGGCTGCTCGCGGGCATCCTCAGCGGCTTCGTAGGCGTGGGCGGCGGCATCATCATGGTGCCGGCCCTCGTCTGGCTGCTCGGCTACAACCAGCATCAGGCGCAGGGCACCAGCCTGGCCGTGCTCATGCTGCCCGTGGTCTTCCTGGCCGTGCGCAACTATTGGAAAGAGGGCCATATCGACTGGCGGGTGGTGGGTGTTATCGCCGCGGCCTTCGTGGCTGGAGGCTATCTAGGCAGCAAGGGCGCGCTGGCCCTCCCCGCCGACACGGTGAAGCGCGTCTTCGGCGTGGTGCTGCTCTTCGTGGCCATCAAGCTCATCCTCGGCAAGTGATGCCCCGCATCCAGGAAGCCATCGCCGCCCTTCAGCCGCACATGGTGGAATGGCGCCGTCACCTGCACCGGCATCCGGAACTCTCGTTCCAGGAGCATGGCACGGCGGCTTTCGTGGCCGAGGTGCTGAAGCGCGAGGGCATCGAGGTGCGAGCGGGCGTGGCGAAGCTGACTTCGGATGCGAGGGGCACCGGATTGATTGCCGTGGTGCGTGGAACGAAGGGCATCAGCGAGCGATGCATCGCGCTCCGCGCCGACATGGACGCGCTGCCCATCCAGGAGGTGGGCAAGCCGGACTACTGCTCGGCGAATGCGGGCGTGATGCACGCCTGCGGCCATGATGCGCACACCGCCATGTTGCTGGGCGCGGGCATCGCGTTGCACCGCGCGCGAGCCGAGTGGAGCGGGAGCGTGATGCTGGTGTTCCAGCCTGGAGAGGAGAAGGAGCCCGGCGGTGCCTCGCTGCTGGTGAAGGAAGGCGTGCTCACCGATCCGAAGCCGGCCGGCATCATCGGTCAGCACGTGACGCCGGAGCTCTCCGTAGGCACCCTCGGATTCCGCAGCGGGCCCTTCATGGCGGCGGCCGATGAGCTGTACCTCACCGTGAAGGGTAGGGGCGGACATGCCTCGGTGCGCGACCGGCTCGTGGATCCGATCATGATCGCGGCGCGCATGCTGCCACGCCTCTATGACGAAGCCCGGGCTGCCGTTCCAGCCGACGAGCCCATGGTGCTCAGCTTCGGCAAGGTGATTGCGAACGGCGCCACCAACATCGTCCCGGATACGGTGACGATCGACGGCACCCTGCGGACCTTCAACGAGGAGCTCCGTGCGTGCTTGCATGAGCTGCTGCCGCGCATCGCCACCGAGGTGGCGCGGGGCATGAACGGCGAATGCGAGTTCCGGCTGGTGAAGGGCTCACCCGTGGTGAAGAACGATTCCGAGCTGACCGCACGCTTGCGGCGTGTGGCCGTTGACCTGGTGGGTGCGGAGAATGTCGTTGACATGGACATCCGCATGGGCGCGGAGGACTTCGCCTACTACACGCACGTGATGCCGGGTTGCTTCTTCAGGTTGGGCACAGGCAATCCTGCGAAGCCCGGGACCCAAAGCGGACTTCATACGGCGGTCTTCGATGTGGACGAGGATGCACTGCGGATCGGCGCAGCGATGATGGCAGCGGGGGCACTGAGCGAGCTGGTTGCCTGAGCGGCTCAGCTCACGATGATATCCTCCAGCACGACCTCTGGCCTTCCATCGCGCAACCGAACCATCAGCTCCGCTGTGCTGCCGGAGCGTCCGCCTTTGGTCCACAGGTCGAGGCTCAGTTCGTAGGCGTCTGGCACATTTCGCACCGTGCGTGCCTTCAGTTCGCGCCAAGCGTTCTCCGGTGGCATCACCAGGGCCGAGCCGATGTCGTCCACGGCTCCTTCCATATCGTCAGCGCTGAGGCCGCCCCCGCCCGAGGCTTCTTCCAGCTCCTCGAACCGCCGCTCCACGAGCAGCTTCATCACGTGTCTCGCGACGAGGGTGAGGTCGTTGGGGCTCATGGGTGTTGCGGAATGCAGGAGGCAGGGGCAGGAGGCGCGAGCAGTAGGCAAGGGCAGGAGCAACTGATGCACTTGCTACTGCCTACTGCCTACTTCTTCAATTCGCCACCTCGCTCATGAACTTCAGGCGCATCATGCGCAGCTCCTGCTCGCTGAAGTCGCCGTCGAACTCCTGGAACGCCGTCTCGATATCGTCGGTCTCCGCGTTTCGGAAGTAGTCCATGATCTCCTCTTGGGCGTCGGCTTCGAGCACGTCGTTCAAGTGGTAGTTGATGTCCAGCTTGGTGCCGCTCATCACGATGCTCTCCAGCTCCGTGAGGAAGTCGGTGATGCTGAGGTTCTTGCTGCGGGCGATGGCATCGAGCGGCACGCGCTTGTCGATATTCTGGATGATGTGGACCTTGTTGCCGCTCTTGTTCACCACATTGCGTACGGTGACCTCCTCGGCGCGCTCGATCTCGTTCTCCTCCACGTACTTGGCGATGAGGTCGACGAACGGCTTGCCGAATTTCTGTGCCTTGCCGGGGCCCACGCCGGTGATCTGCGTGAGCTCTTCGATGCTCACCGGGTAGCGCATGGTCATCTCCTCCAGCGAGGGGTCCTGGAAGAGCACCCACGGCTGCAGCTTCAGCTTCTGCGCCTGCGTGCGGCGCAGGTCCTTGAGCATGGTCATCAGCTTCTCATCGGCGGCGGCGCCGGGGCGCACGATGGGTTCGTCCTCCGCGCCGCCCTCGTAATCGCTGTAGTCGCGCTCCTTCACGAACCTGATGGAGACAGGCTTGGCCAGGAACTTCTTGCCGGCCTCGGTGAGGCTGAGATTGCCGTAGGTCTCGATGTCCTTGTGCAGATAGCCTCCCACCACGGCCTGCCGCACGATGGCCATCCAGTGGTGGTTGTCCTTTTCGTCCCCTTCGCCGTAGACCTTGAGCTTGTCGCCCTTGTAGTTCTTGATCTCGCTGGTCTCGGTACCGGTGAGCAGGTCGCAGATGAACTTGGCGCGGTGGCGCTCCTTGCTCTCCTTCACGGCACGCAGCACCAAGGCCAGGTCGTCCTTCCCTTCGAACTGCTCGCGCGGGGATAGGCAGTTGTCGCAGCTCTTGCAGTTCTGCTGCGGATAGTGCTCGCCGAAATAGTGGAGCAGGAAGCGGCGCCGGCACATGCTGGTCTCGGCGAAGCTGACGGTATCGGCCAGGAGCTGCCGGCCGATCTCCTGCTCGGCAACGGGCTTCCCCTGCAGGAACTTCTCCAGCTTCTCGATGTCCTTGTAGCTGTAGAAGGCCACGCACTTGCCTTCGCCGCCATCTCGCCCCGCCCGGCCGGTCTCCTGGTAGTAGCTCTCCAGGCTCTTGGGGATGTCGTGGTGGATGACGAAGCGGACATCCGGCTTGTCGATGCCCATGCCGAAGGCGATGGTGGCCACGATCACGTCCACCTTCTCCATCAGGAACTGGTCCTGGTGGCTGGCGCGCTGGCTGGCATCCATGCCGGCGTGATAGGGCAGGGCCTTGATTCCGTTCACGTTGAGCATTTCGGCCATCTCCTCCACCTTCTTGCGGCTGAGGCAGTAGACGATGCCGCTCTTGCCGGCGTGCTGCTTGATGAATCGGATGATCTCGCGCTGCACATCCTTCTTGGGCCGGATCTCGTAGTTGAGGTTGGGCCGGTTGAAGGAGGCCTTGAAGACCCGCGCATCGGGGATGTCGAGGTTCTTGAGGATGTCCTCCTGCACCTTCTCGGTGGCGGTGGCGGTGAGGGCGATGATCGGCACGCCCTTGATGTCGTTGAAGATCGTGCGCAGGCGGCGGTACTCGGGGCGGAAGTCGTGGCCCCACTCGCTGATGCAGTGAGCCTCGTCGATGGCGAAGAAGCTGATCTTGATGTCCCGCAGGAACTCGGTGTTCTCCTTCTTGGTGAGGCTCTCGGGCGCCACGTAGAGGATCTTCGTGCGCCCTTCCGAGATGTCCTTGCGCACACGGAGCGTCTCGTTGCGGGTGAGGGAGCTGTTGAGGAAATGGGCGACGCCCTCCTCCTCGCTGAAGCCGCGCAGCGCGTCCACCTGGTTCTTCATGAGCGCGATGAGCGGGCTCACCACGATGGCGGTGCCATCCATCATGAGCGCGGGCAGCTGGTAGCACAGGCTCTTGCCGCCACCCGTGGGCATGATGACGAAGGTGTTGCGCCCGTCGAGGACGCTCTGGATGATGGCCTCCTGTTCCCCCTTGAACTTCTTGAAGCCGAAGAACTGCTCGAGCGCCTCCTTGGGCGTCAGGTCAACATTGATCATCGATGGAATCGCCGGTGCTACGGTCTGCTGGTTGAATGCTTAAAAGTACGGCGTGCAACGCATTCGTGCCGCCGGATGTTGCCAACGTTCGTTAAGCGCGATTTCCGTCGGTCGGGCGTGGATAAGTGGTCGCGCCCGGGCGCCGGGGCGCCCGATGGGCGGCGGCTATCTTTGGCCGGGGCCCACAGGCGGCCCGTTCCCGACGATTGGCACGGACCGGAAGTGAAATGACATTCCTGGAGCACCTGGAGGAGCTCCGATGGACACTGGTGCGCTCCGCAATCGCGGTGACCGTCGGCTTCGTGCTGGCCTTCGTCTTCAAGTCATTCGTCTTCGAGAATGTGGTGCTCGCCGCCCGGAATCCGCGGTTCGTCACCTACAGGGGCTTCTGCCGCATCGGCGAATGGTTGGGTATGCCGGGCCTTTGCATCCGTGAACTGGGCTTCACCCTGCAGAACCTGCCCGTGAGCGGCCAATTCATGACCCACATGACCGTGGCCTTCGTGGTGGGCATCATCATCGCCTTCCCCTACATCCTTTGGGAGCTCTGGCGCTTCATCGCGCCGGGGCTGCACGAGCGGGAGCGGAGGGCCACGCGCCACTTCGTGCTCGCCGGCTCCTTCCTCTTCGCTTGCGGGGTGCTGTTCGGCTACTTCCTGCTGTCGCCCCTCAGCGTTCAGTTCTTCGGCAACTACCAGGTGAGCCCGAGCGTGGCCAACAACTTCGCGCTCGAGAGCTTCATCGGGATCGTCACCCAGGTTACGCTCTGGACGGGCCTGGTCTTCGAGATGCCGCTGGTGGTGCAGGTGCTCAGCCGCATGGGCCTCATCGGCCCATCCGTGCTGAGGCGGTACAGGCGCCACTCCTACGTGGGCATCCTGGTGCTCGCCGCCATCCTCACGCCGCCGGACATCATCAGCCAGCTCATCGTGGCCGGCCCGCTCATGCTGCTCTATGAGGCGAGCATCCTGATCAGCGCGCGCACCGAGCGCGCCATGCTGCGCGAGGCGCGCGCGGCTGCCCTCCCGAACGCCGCCCGCCCATGATGCGAGCCCTGCTCCGACCGCTGCTCCTGCTGCTGCCGATCGCCTTGGCGGCGGTGGCGCCGGCCCAGAGCACCCGCATCTCAGGCACGGTCACCGATGCCGCCACCGGCGAGACGCTGCCGGCCGTGAACATCGTGTTCCGCGACAGCCGGGTGGGCACCACCACCGGCATCGATGGCCGCTATGCCATCGATACCTACTACGCCACCGACAGCCTGGTCTTCTCCTTCATCGGCTACGTGCCGCGCAAGGTGGCGGTGCGCAAGGACCGCACGCAGGTGATCGATGTGAAGCTCGAGCCCAGTGCCACGGCCCTGGCCGAGGTGGAGGTGCGCCCCACGGGCGAGAATCCCGCCCTGGAGATCCTGCGCCGCGTGGTGCGCCACAAGCCCGCCAACAACCGCGAGAAGCTCAGCGCCTACCAGTACGAGGCTTACAACAAGGTGGAGTTCGACCTCAACAACATCACCGAGGAGTTCACCCAGAAGAAGCTCTTCAGGCCCTTCGCCTTCATCTTCGACAACATCGACAGCACCGATGCGAAGCCCTACCTGCCCATCTTCATGACCGAGAGCCTTTCGGAGGTCTACTACCGCCAGAAGCCCAAGGCGCGCAAGGAGTTCATCCGCGGCACCAAGGTGAGCGGTGTGGAGAACGAGAGCATCTCCCAGTTCATGGGCGACATGTACCAGAACGTCAACATCTACGAGAACTTCCTGGTCATCTTCGGTCGCAACTTCATCAGCCCGATCGCCGACGGGGGCAAGGGCTACTACGACTACTACCTCACGGACAGCGCCTATGTGGGCAGGCACTGGTGCTACCGGCTCGATTTCAAGCCCAAGCGGCCGCAGGAGCTCGCCTTCCAGGGCACCATGTGGGTGAACGACACCACCTATGCCGTTCGGCGGATCGAGGCGGGCATCCCTGACAAGGCCAACCTCAACTTCGTGCAGGGCTTCCTGGTGCGCCAGGAGTACGATCAGGTGGCCCGCGAGGTGTGGATGCTCGTGCGCGATGAGCTGGTGGTGGACCTCAACGTCATCAAGGACACCGGCAAGCCGAACAAGAACCATGTGCAGGGCCTGTACGGCCGCCGGACGGCCACCTACCGCGACTTCGCCATCAACCAGGAGCGCGATGAGGCCTTCTATTCCGGCAGCGAAGAGGTGGTGGTGGCCATCGATCCGCTGAGCCTGGGCTCCGACTATTGGGACACCCACCGCCACGTGCCGCTCACGAAGAAGGAGCATGCGATCTACCACATGGTGGACACGATGAAGACGATCCCGCGGTTCCGCACCTACATCGACATCGTGAATACCGTGGTCACGGGCTATTACCCGCTGGGCGATGTGGAACTGGGGCCCTACTTCACCACCTACAGCTTCAACCCGGTGGAGGGCAATCGCTTCCGCGCCGGGCTGCGCACCAGCAGCCAGTGGAGCCGGCGCTTTGAGATGGAGGGCTACCTGGCCTATGGAACGCTCGACCAGGAGTTCAAGTACGGCGTGGGCGGCCGGGGCTTCATCACCAAGGAGCCGCGGCTCATCGCAGGCCTCTACTACAAGCAGGACCTGGAGCAGCTCGGGCAGAGCACCGATGCCTTCCGCCAGGACAATATCCTCTCCAGCGCATTCCGGCGCACGCCGAACAACAAGCTCACCTTGGTGGAGGAGTACAAGGCCTACCTGGACCGCGAGTGGTTCATGGGCTTCAGCAGCATGATGATGCTGCGCCACCGGCGGTTGGCGCCCCGCGGCACCCTGGAGTACATCGTGCCCACCGATGCGGAGGAGAAGACCGCGCGGATCAGCCAGCTCATCACCACCGAGGCCGTGCTCTACACGCGCTTCGCGTACAAGGAGAAGTACGTGGCCGGCGACTTCACGCGGGTGAGCCTGGGCACGCGCTACCCGGCGCTGGAGCTCAGCGTGGCCAAGGGCCTTCAGGGCGTGATCGACGGCCAGTTCGACTACACCAAGGTCACCGCCCGGCTCTACCACCGCCAGCCCCTGGGCACCTTCGGCTTCCTGCGCTACTGGGTCACCGCCGGGCAGCTCTACAGCGAGCCTTTGCCCTACCCGCTGCTCATCCTGCATGCGGGGAACGAGACCTTCTACTTCGACGAGCTCGCGTTCAATACCATGAACTTCTTCGAGTTCGTGAGCGACCGCTATGCCAGCCTCTACCTCGACCATCATTTCGACGGCCTCTTCCTCAACCGCATCCCGCTCTTCCGCCGCCTCAAGTGGCGCGAGGTGGTGGGCGCCAAGGCCGTCGTCGGCGCGCTCGACCGCAAGCACGAGCAGGAGATGGTGCTGCTGCCCTTCACCTACGACCTCAGCGGCGGGCCCTTCGCCGAGGTCAGCCTGGGGGTGGAGAACATCCTGAAGATGCTGCGCGTGGACATGGTGCGCCGCCTGTCCTACCTCGATCACCCCAACACCAAGCCCTGGGCCTTCAGGGTGCGGATGAACGTCACCTTCTGATGCTGCGCACGGAGAACATCGTGAAGCGCTACAAGGGCCGCACCGTGGTGGGCGGCGTGAGCGTGGAGGTCGGCCAGGGCGAGATCGTGGGCCTGCTGGGGCCCAATGGAGCGGGCAAGACCACCACCTTCTACACCATCGTTGGCCTCATCAAGCCCAATGACGGCAGGGTGCTGCTCGACGATACGGACATCACCGCGCTGCCGATGTACAAGCGCGCCAAGCTGGGCATCGGCTATCTGCCCCAGGAGGCCAGCGTATTCCGCAAGCTGAGCGTGGAGGACAACATCCGCGCGATCCTGGAGATGACCGGCCGGAGCAAGGCCGAGCAGGCCGCCAAGCTGGAGACGCTCCTGGATGAATTCAGCCTGCAGCACGTGCGCAGGAACATGGGCGACGTGCTCAGCGGCGGCGAGCGCCGGCGCACCGAGATCGCGCGCGCACTGGCCAACGAGCCACGCTTCATCCTCCTCGATGAGCCCTTCGCGGGCGTGGACCCCATCGCAGTGGAGGACATCCAGAGCATCGTGGCGCAGCTCAAGCAGCGCAACATCGGCGTGCTCATCACCGACCACAACGTGCAGGAGACCCTGAGCATCACGGACCGTGCCTACCTGCTCATCGAGGGCAGCATCTTCAGGCAGGGCACCGCTGAGGAGCTGGCCGGCGATGAGCAGGTGCGCCTGCGCTACCTGGGCAAGAGCTTCGAGCTCAAGCGCAAGCGCTGAGGGGTCATGCCGCCGTGGTGCGCATGCGGCGGCGCGCAAGCACGAGCGCCGCGATCAACCCCAGCTCGGCGATTAGCCATTCGTGGAAGAGGCTGTCCTCTTCGATTCCGGTGGAAGGCTCGAACAGGCTGAACACGGCGAAGGAGACCAGGAGGAGCAGCGCAGCGAGAACGGCGGCGGTGCGGTAGTTCCGCATCAGGGCCGTCAATCCGCGCCAACCGCCCGCCTGGCGGAGCTCCGCCCGCAGCGCAGCGCCCAGCAGCGGCCAGCCGAGCAGCAAGGGCAGTGCGAACAGCCGGGCCTCGCGCGCCAGCGCAGCGGAGAGGACCACGGCGGTATTCAACGCCAGTGCGACCAGGAAGCCGGTCACCAGGCGCCTGTGCGGCTCCGGCGCCTGCCCGCGAAGCCGCACGAGCAGGTACGTAGGGAGCGCCAGCACCAGGACCAGATAGGCCACGGTCTCGCCTAGGCGCGCGGGGCCCAGGTTCAGCGCCAGGCAGTCAGCACGGCGCAGCAGGTCGCCAGGCCATGCGTCGAGGCCCGGATCGCCGTGCAGCAGCAGGAAGACCGCGTAAAGCAGCAGAGGCGCCGCCAGCAGGGCCGCTCGCTGCCGCTGCGGCGCCAGCAGGAGCAGCGCAGGGAGCAGGAGCGCGCTGGTTTCGCGGGCGATGAGGGCCGCCGTAAGCGCCAACGCAGCGGCGGCCCACCGCTGGCGGAGCAGCCAAAGGATGCCCAGTGAGAGAGCCAGGTACTGCAGCGGCTCATCGTAGGTGTAGAGCGGATTGAACCATGCGAAGAGCACGGTGGGCGAGGCGTGGAACAGCGCCTGCGACAACAGTGCTTCAGCAGGGGAGGCGCCCAGTCGCAGCGCGATGCGGTGGATGAGCAGGCCCGTGAGCAGGAAGCCCGTGAGACCGACAGCTATGAAAGCCCCGTTCACGGGCACCCCGAGCAGGGCGAGCGCATCAATGCTCCACGTGGTGAGCGGGCGGCGGGCGAAGGCGGGATCGGCGCCCCCGCGGTGCTCGGCCACGCAATGCGCCAGGTAGTCGTGCGGCAGCGGATGGCCCAGCCAGTCCTGCGCCCCGCGGTTGAGCATGGTCACCCACACGGGCGCCAGGTGCAGCGCCAGGGTGAGCGCGCTGAATGCGAGGCCGAGCAGCAGGGGGGCCTGCCGCCCGTGGGTGCGGACCATGTTGCGAACTTAGGCCCGGTGGGCGAGGGCCGGTGCTCAGGCCTCCTCCACGGAGAAGCTGAATTTCTCCATCACCTGGTTGGCCAGGAGCTTCTTGCAGGCCTCCTCCACTTTGGCTTCGGCGGCCTTCTTATCGCCGGCCTCAACTTGCAGGGTGATGTGCTTGCCGATGCGCACGCCGGTGATCTCGGGCAGGCCCAGATTGCCCATGGCACCGGTCACCGCCTTGCCTTGCGGGTCCAGCAGGTTGTCGTGGGGCATCACGTCGATGGAGGCGCGGAAGGTCTTCATGGTCTTTTGGATTCACCACAGAGGCACAGAGGAATGCTGACCGTCCATGTGGTGCTATAGCTTGATTTTCTCCGTGTTCTCGGTGCCTCTGTGGTGAACTGATCTTCCCCAGAGCGGGCTGAGCAGATACACGATCAGGATCAAAGGAACGGCGAGAATGCCGTAGAGCACAACAAGCCCTGCGCCAAGGCCGAGCAGCAGGTAGACCACCTCATTGCCTTTCCATCTCATATGCTTGAACTTCAGGGAGGGGAGCGGGATGGAGGAGAGCATGAGGGCCGCGAGCACGACGCTCAGGATGAGCTTATGGACGGGGTTGGCCATGAAGGCGGCGATATGGTTCTGCATCTCGTTGGCGCCTGGGCCGAATCGGACCCCGATGCCCCAGGAGATGCTGCCGAAGGCCGCCCACAGCAGCGCGTTCGCGGGTGTGGCCAGGCCGAGGAAACCGCTCGTCTGCCGGGTGTCGATGTTGAATCGGGCCAGTCGCCACATGGAGGCGATGGCGATGACCATCGCGCAGGCCGCTGATGCCCAGAGCGGCTCGCCGAACAGGTCGCCGGTGCGCACGGTCGAGGGACCGAAATCTCGATGCGCATCAAGGGTGAGCTGGAGCGCCTTCCACGGGATTACGGCCGAGATGAACCCCGGCGCCACCCCGAAGGTCACCATGTCCGCCAGGCTGTCGAGCTGCCTGCCCAATTCGCTGCCGCCGCCCAAGGCCCGGGCCGCCAGCCCATCGAACACATCGAACAGCGCTCCGGCGAACACCAGCCAACACGCGATCGTTAGCTGCCCTTGGGAGGCCATTAGGATGGATGCGACCCCGCAGCCTAGGTTCGCCGTGGTGAGCAGGTCGGGGAGGCGGGGGAACCGGGCCATTGCCGGGGCCGAAGTTGGGATAATTTCGGGGCAATGATCCAGGCCACCGTCCGTTGATGGCTGCGTCAATACGAAGCAGATGAAGAGCTTGATGACGAAGGGGATGCGCAGCCTTTTGCTGGCCGTTGCGGTGGCGTGCGCCACCGCCGCTCGGGCCCAGACCGATGCGCCCAAGTACAGCAACGAGTTCCTGGCCGTCGGGGTGGGAGCGAGGGCCTTGGGCATGGGCAATGCCTTCACGGCGGTGACCAACGACGTCACCAGCGGCTACTGGAACCCCGCAGGGCTGCTGGGGGTGAAAGGCGACCTTCAGGTGGGCGCCATGCACAGCGAGTACTTCGCCGGCATCGCCAAGTACGATTACATCGGGCTGGCCAAGCCCATCGATTCGGTGAGCACCATCGGCTTCAGCTTCATCCGATTCGGCATCGACAACATCCCCAACACCATCGACCTCATCGATCCCAGTGGCAACATCGACTACGACCGCATCACCACCTTCAGCAGCGCCGATCATGCCTTCATCCTCAGCTACGCGCGCAAGCTCAGCATCCCGGGCCTGCGCGTGGGCGGCAATGCCAAGGTGATCTATCGCCGCGTGGGGGAGTTCGGCAAGGCCTGGGGGTTCGGGCTCGATGCCGGTGCGCACTACCACCGCGACCGCTGGCGGTTCAGCGCCGTGGCGCGCGACATCACCGGCACCTTCAACGCCTGGAGCTACACCCTTGATCAGCGCACCATCGACGTGTTCGAGCAGACCAACAACGAGCTGCCGCAGAACAGCGTGGAGGTGACCCTGCCGCGCCTGATGCTCGGTGCCGCGCGCGAGTTCAAGTTCGGCAGGAAGTTCGACCTCATCGCCGCGGTGGACCTGGAGAACACCTTCGATGGGCGCCGGAACACCCTCATCCAGAGCAGCGCCATCAGCGTGGACCCCCGCTTGGGCCTGGAGCTCGGCTACGCTGGTATCGTGTACGTGCGGGCAGGGATGAGCAACATCCAGTACGTCACCGAGATCACGGATGAGAAGCGCCTCGCCGTGCAGCCCAACATCGGCATCGGATTGCGCATCAAGAGCGTCTCGCTGGACTACGCGCTCACCGACATCGGCGACAACAGCGTGGCCCTCTACTCCAACGTCTTCTCCCTGCGGTTCGACCTGTACAAGCGGCCCGGCTCATGAAGAGACTGCTCCTGTCGGTGGTGACCCTTGCGCATGCCGCGGCCTTGCTGGCCCAGCTGCATGGCAATGAATGGATCGACCACGACAGGCGCTATTGGAAGTTCGAGGTGGCCGCCGATGGGGTGTACCGCATCGATTCGGCCACGCTGGCGCAGAGCGGCTTCCCCATCGCCACCGTGGATGCCCGGCACCTGATGCTCTTCGGGAAGGAGCAGCAAGTGCCCATCTATGTCCATGGCGAGTCCGATGGCGTGCTCAACGCGGGAGACTACATCGAGTTCCATGCCACCAAGGCCGACGGCCAGGTGGACAAGCGGATGTACCCCTATCCGGACGCGAACCCCAATCCCTACGTGAGCCTCTATGGCGACTCGGTGCGCTACTACCTCACGTGGGACGAGACGGCTCCTGCGCTGCACATGGGCGCCTATGCCAATGCCGACTACGCCAGCCATGCGCCGCGCCCCTGGGCCTGGTTCGAGGGCATACAGACCTACAACCTCATCTACTGGGCGGGGCTGCTGGAGCCCACGCTGCAGCAGATCGGCATCGGCACCAGCCTCAGCCCCATGCTCGAGAGCGAGGGCTTCGGCGGGCTGCCGCTCTACAACGATGGGAGTACCAATCTGCTCGACATCCAGGATGCCGTGGTGGTCACCCCGGGCGTGTATCCCGGCCCCGATGCACCGGACGCCACGGTGACCGCCACCGTGGCGGCGCAGAACAACCCCGGCAACAGCTCCCTCTTCAACCACCATACGCGGTGGCTCTATGGGCCTGCGCTCAATACCGTGGGCCGCGATACCATCTACAGCGGCGCCCGCACCATCCGTGGCATCTTCGACATACCGGTGTCGGTGATGGGGCCCGCCACCACCATCCGCTACAACGCACCGCACGATCTGGATGGGCCGGGCCAGGTAGGCGCGGGGCTGCCCAATTACCTCGACTGGCAGGTGGTGAGCAACGTGCGCATCCGCTATCCACGGTCGCTGGCCATCGGTGGAGGCGGGCCGCTGCGCATGGAGGTGCCCGGCAGCGCCGACCCCATGGTGCGCCTCGATGTGTCGGCCTTCGTGGGCACGCCGGTCATCTACGCTTACGGCGACAGTGTGCGGCGGGTGGCCGGCACCTTCAACGGCAGCGCGTGGCAGTTCCTCTTCCCGGCGGCCTTGGCCCAGGGCCTCACACCGGTCGTCGTCTTCGGCCAGGAGACGGTGCAGCCGATCACCGGGCTGCGGCCGGTGACCCCCTCCGGCTACTTCACGGACTTCGCCGCCATGGACATCGACTCGGCGATGCTCATCGTCACGCACGCCAGCCTGATGAGCAGCGCAGCCCTCTATGCCAACTACCGCGAGAACCAGAGCCCCAACCGCTACAACACGCTGGTGGCCGATGTGGATGAGCTCTACGACCAGTTCGGCGGCGGCATCCCCAAGCAGGCCTATGCCATCCGTGCCTTCTGCCGGTACCTCATCCAGCAATGGAGCACTCGGCCGCGTGCGCTCTTCCTCATCGGGAAGTCGGTGAACACCTGGTCGGCCTTCTTCTCGGGGCTGCCGAGCATCAACCCCGATGCCGGCGGCGCCCGCGCACGGTGCCTGGTGCCCAGCTACGGGTATCCCAGCAGCGATCAGGCCTTCACCACAGGCCTGGAGCTCGATACCCGGCGCATGGACATCCCCGTGGGCCGGCTCAGCGCCAATACCAACGCCGAAGTGCTCGCCTACCTGGCCAAGGTGCAGGCCACCGAGGCACAGCCGCCGGCCATCTGGCAGAAGAACATCCTGCATTTCGCCGGAGGATTCAGCCCGCAGGAGGTGAACAACATGGCCGGTTGGCTGGGCAGCCTGGCCGCCATCGCCACCGACACAGCCGCCTACCTGGGCGGTAACGTGGTCACCTTCAAGAAGCTCGGCAGCGATGTCATCGTGCAGGCCAGCGCCGATTCCGTGCGCCATTACATCGAGGATCAGGGTGTAACGCTGATGACCTTCCTGGCCCATGCCTATAGCGCCAGCTTCGACATCACCATCGACGAGCCCGAGAACTACGACTGGAACGGCAAGCATCCGGTGATCCTGGGCAACTCCTGCTACATCGGCAACTTCCACGGCAACGGTGCCACCAGCGCCAGCGAGCGATGGGTGCTGATGCCGGATGCGGGCCCCATCGCCTTCATCGCGGCTGCGGAGCAGGGCTTCACCGGCTGGCTGCTCAATTACTCCTCGCCCTTCTACGACAGCTTCGCCCGCGTGAACCATGGAGGCAGCATAGGCGAGCACATGAAGCACGCCGGCCTCACCTGCCAGGTGATCTCGCCCACCAGCTACATGGCGTGGAACGTGCAGAACTTCGCGCTGCAGGGCGACCCCACGATCACGCTCAATTCGCACCGGCAGCCGGATTACACGGTGAGCGCGGACCGCATCCTCATCGAGCCGGCCAATGTGACGGCCGATGTGGACAGCTTCACGGTGAAGGTGGCCGTGGAGAACATCGGGCGCGCGGTGAACGCCACCATCAACGTGGAACTCAAGCGGTCGAATCCCGGGCTCGGCGCCAACCCCGTCAGCTACTTCACCACGCTGAGCGATGTGGACCTGCGAGACACCGCCGTGTTCCGGGTCCCGACGCTCGGATTCAGCGGCGGCCAGGGCACCAACCAGCTGCAGGTCCTCGTGGACCTGGAGCCCGACCAGGTGGATGAGCTGGTGGACGATGCGAACAACACGGCCAGCACCGCGCTCTTCATCGCCAGCGGCGACCTCGTGCCGGCTTGGCCCTACGACTTCGCCATCGTGCCCGAGCCCACGGTGACGCTGAAGGCCAGCACGGGCGATCCGCTCGCTCCGGTGCGGACGTATGTCTTCCAGATCGACACCACGGACCTCTTCAACAGCCCGATCCGGGAGACGCACACCCTGCAGGCCCCCGGCGGCGTGGTGAGCTGGCAGCCCCAATCCATCTTCGCGCTGAATGCGCTGCAGGACAGCACGGTGTTCTACTGGCGCTGCAGCATCGATAGCGCCTCCTCAGGCAACGGCCAGTTCAACTGGTACGAGCGCTCGTTCCAGTACATCCCGCAGCGTTGGGGCTGGGGGCAGGCGCACTACTTCCAGTTCAAGAACGACGTCTATTCCGGCATCCGCTACGACCGGCCGGAACGTGACTTCGACTTCGAGGAGGGGCAGCGCTTGCTGCGCGCCACCGTGCTGGGCAACGTGGGCGGCCCCGCAACGGCCTGGTTCATGGAGCTGAGCCCGCAGGACTATGGCGGCTGCGGACCCGCGGCATGGCATGTGGCGGTGGTCGATCCGGTCTCCTTCGAGCCCTGGGGCACCTACTACGTGAACCCGACAACCGGCCAGGTCTACTATCCGGAGAACCAGTTCGGCAACTACAACAACGCCGGCGGCTGCCGTAATCGGCCTGAGGGCTATTTCGGATTCCACACCAGCTCGGCTGCGCAGCTCACCGGGCTGCAGGGCATGCTCAGCGGCCCCAACGCCATCCCTGCCGGGCATCATGTGCTCATGTACACCTGGCTCTACCTGGACAAGGACGGCATGGCGGCCAGCAATCCGGCCCTGATGCCCTACCTGGAGAGCATCGGATTCCCCAGCTTCGCCGCCCTGCCTGATAGCGTGCCCTACATCGCCTATTTCAGGCAGGGCGATCCCTCCACGTTCCGCGATACCGTGGGCGCCGCCATCACCGACCAGATCAGCCTGAGCGCATGGGTGAGCACCGCCTTCGCCCAGGGCACCATCACCACCATGGACGCCGGCCCCGCATCGAGCTGGCACGGGCTCTACTGGAACGAGCTACCTGCAGTGCCGACGGACAGCACGCGGATCAAGCTTTTCGGCATCGGCCCGGCCGGCGGCGCGCCGGTGCCGCTGGCCGACCTGCACAGCCCGCTCGATTCCCTGCCCGACCTCGGTGACCTGGTGGATGCGCAGCAGTACCCCATCCTGCGCATCCGAGGCGAGTTCAGGGACAACGTGAACGGCGAGGCCGTGCCAGCCCAGCTGGAACGCTGGCAGCTGCTCTTCAGCCCGGTTCCCGAATGCGCCATCCATCCGCCCCTGGGCCTCTATAATGGGCTGGAGGGCCATGCCGAGGGTCAGCAGGCCGCGGTGGCGGTAGCCGTGCAGAACATCAGCCCGTTCGATATGGACAGCCTGCTGCTGACTGCATGGGTGGTGAACCGCGCCAACGTGAGGCACCGCGTCCATTACCGGCTGAACGCGCCCCTGCCAGCGGGCGCATGGCTGGTGGACACGGTGCGGTTCAGCACGGTCGGCTTCGGCGGATGGAACACCCTCATGATCGAGGCCAACCCCGTCGATACCCTCACCGGCCGCTACCACCAGGCAGAGCAGTACCGGTTCAACAACATCGCCCAATGGCGCTTCGAGGTGGATGAGGATCGCGAGAACCCGCTGCTCGATGTGACCTTCGATGGGCGGTTCATCCTCGATGGCGACATCGTTTCGGCGAGGCCCGAGATCGAGATCAGCCTCGATGACGAGAACACGATCCGCCTGCTGGATTCACCTGCCGACACCGCGAGCTTCAAGGTCTTCCTCACGCGCCCCGGCGCCGGGCAGCAGCGCATCCACTTCCGCGATGGCGCAGGGAACGAGGTCATGCGCTTCCAGCCCGCATCGGGAACCGACAACATCGCCCGCATCCGCTACAGCCCGCGTTTCGATTCGGACGGCCGGTATTGCCTGACGGTGCAAGCCTCGGACCTCAGCGGCAACGCGAGCGGCGACAACGATTACAAGGTGTGCTTCGAGGTGGTGAATCGGACCACCATCACCGATGTGCTCAACTACCCGAACCCCTTCACCACGAGCACGCGCTTCGTGTTCACGCTCACCGGTTCCGAGCCGCCCTCGCAGATGCGGATCCAGATCCTCACCGTTACCGGCAAGGTGGTGCGCGAGGTGAGCATGGCCGAGCTGGGCCCGATACATGTCGGGCGCAACATCACCGAGTTCGCCTGGGACGGCACGGACCAGTTCGGCGACCGCCTGGCGCGCGGCGTGTACCTCTATCGCGTGATGGCCCGCCTCAATGGGGAGGACATCGAGGTGCGCGAGACACAGGCCTCCCAGTACTTCACCAAGGGCTTCGGCAAGATGTACCTGCTGCGGTAGGGCCTCTGCTCGCCCGGCCCGGGTACTTTCGCGCCCATGCCGTCGCTGCGCGCCCGGATTCTGCTGTGGTCATCCCTGAGCGGGCTGCTTTGGGCCCTCGCCTGGCCGGCGGTGGGCGGGATCACCTGGCTCGCCTTCATCGCCTGGCTCCCGCTGCTGCATGCGGAGCGCATCCATGACCAGCGCGCAGGGGGCCGGCGCATCCCGTTCTACCCGTACGCGCTCCCCGGCTTCTTCATCTGGAACGCACTGGCCACATGGTGGTTCTTCGCCGTGAGCGAGCCCATGGTCACCAAGGTGGTGAGCGTGGCTGTACCCGTGCTGGGCAATACCCTGCTCATGGGGATTCCGTGGTGGCTGAGCCGCTGGGTGAAGCGCACCGCAGGAGCGCGCTGGGGCCGGCTCGCCCTGCCGGTGCTCTGGCTCGCGTTCGAGCGCCTCCATCATGACTGGGACCTGCAGTGGCCCTGGCTCAGCCTGGGCAATGCGTTCGCCGCGCAGCCTGCCTGGGTGCAGTGGTACGAGCACACCGGTGCGCTCGGCGGCACGGTGTGGGTGTGGGCCGTGAGCCTGGCCCTCCAGGCCATGCTGATGGCATGGCCGCACCGGCGCCGGAAGGCCCTCGCGCTCGGTGCCGCAACGGCCCTCGCCGTCTCACTGCCCATCGGTGCTTCGGTCCACCGCTTCAACCAGTACAGGCATGATCAGGGGCGGCCCATGGAGGTGGTGGTGGTGCAGCCCAACATCGACCCCTACCGGGAGAAGTTCGGGGGAATGGATGCCCTGGAGCAGCTGGAACGCATGCTGGCGCTTGCGGAGCCGCACATCACCGGGAACACGCGGCTGGTGGTGTTCCCGGAGACCGCCCTGCAGGAAACCGGCACCGTGAACATGACGGAGGGCGGACTCCTCTTCAATGGCCTTTGGGAGAACGACCTGCCGTCAGCGCGCTCCGTGCAGCGTCTTCAGGCATTCCAGCAGCAGCACCCGGGTGTGGCCGTGCTCTGCGGCATGAGCAGCGACCGGTGGTTCCGCGGCGAGGGCGATCGACCGCTCACCGCGCGGCGCATCGGCGACAGCCCCTACTGGTACGAAGCCTACAATGCCGCGCTCTGGATGCCGGCGCAGGGGGGCATCGAATCCTACCACAAGAGCAAGCTGGTGGCCGGGGTGGAACTGATGCCATTCGAGGAGGTGCTGGGCCCGCTCGGCACGCTCGCGCTCGATCTGGGGGGCACCACGGGTAGCCTGGGCCAGCAGGAGGAGCGTAGCGTGCTGCGTGATGCCTCATCCGATCTGGCCATCGTGCCGGCCATCTGCTACGAGTCGGTCTTCGGCGAGCACATCGCCGCGCATGTGCGCAACGGCGGCTCCCTCATCGCGGTGATGACCAACGACGGCTGGTGGGGCGATTCGCCTGGCTACCGGCAGCACCTCACGTTCTCCAGCCTGCGCGCCATCGAGACCCGGAGGGATGTGGTGCGGTCGGCGAACACCGGGATATCGTGCGTGGTGGATCAGCGCGGCATCGTGCGCCAGGGCACGGACTGGTGGGTGCCGACCGCCTTCGCGGCCACCGTGCGGCTGAATGAGGAGGTCACCTTCTTCGTCCGCCACGGCGACCTCATCGGGCGCTCGGCCTCGTGGCTGGCCCTCGCCCTTCTCCTGGCCACCGCCATCCGTTCTGCGCAGGCCCGTGTGCGGCCCCGGCCGCGGGCTTGACGCCTGCCAGGCTCAGCCATGGATACCTTGGCTGCGTGCGACAGCGGATTCCCTTGCCGACCGGCATCCCCTTCCGTGCAGAGGCCCTGCGCCAGGAGGAGGCCTTCCTTTTCCGGAGGGTGGCCGATCAGGGGCGCGCCGTGTTGGGTGTGGGTGTGCTACAGGATGGAGAGCGGCCACGATTCGATGCGCAGGGCCGTTCAACGGACTGGTTCATGGGCCATCTCGCCTATGGCTACAAGGACCGCTTGGAGCCCTTGGGCTCGCGCTTGCACGATGCGTTCGGCTGGCCGCTCAGTCACTGGTTCATTCCACGGTGGGTATATGAGTGGCAGGGCGATGACTTGACCCTGTACGCCTATCCGGATGATGCGGCAGCCGGAATCGGACTGGCGCACGCCATGGCAGGCCCGCCTGCTGCCGGGGCCGCGCGCGTCCCCATCGACTGGCGCCCGGCCATGAGCCGGGCGGAGTACCTCCATGCGGCGGGTGCGCTCATGGCGGCCATCCAGCGCGGCGATATCTATGAGGTGAATCTCTGCACGGCGCACGAGGCCGTGGTCCCCGGATTCGATCCCTTCGCGGCCTTCGATCGATTGCTGGCCGACACCGATGCGCCTTTCGCAGGTTTCCTGCGGATGGGCACGGGCTTCGCCCTCTGCGCCAGCCCCGAACGCTTCCTTGCCATGAATGATCGGCGCATGGCCGGCGAGCCGATGAAAGGCACGCGTCCCCGTGGCCGGAGCGCGGCAGAGGACCAGCGCCTTGCCCGTGAGCTCGCTCTGGATGCCAAGGAGCGGAGCGAGAACGTCATGGCCGTGGACGTCATGCGCAACGACTTGGCGCGCGTGTCGGTGCCCGGAAGCGTGCGCGTAACGGAGCTTTGCGGCGTGCGGTCCTATCCCCGGGTGCATCAACTGGTGAGCGCGATGGAGGCGGAGCGCCGCACGGATGTGGATCCCTTCACCGCGGTGGAGGCGGCCTTTCCCATGGCCAGTATGACCGGGGCGCCCAAGTTCCGCGCCATGCAGCTCATCGATGCCGCAGAGGCGCGAGCACGCGGATTGTACAGCGGCACCATGGGCTTCTTCGCGCCCGATGGCACCGCCGACCTGAATGTGGTGATCCGCACGGTGCTCTTTGACCAAGTCTCGAGCAGGCTTTCCATCCCCACCGGCAGCGCGCTCACCGCGCAATGCGATCCCTCAGCGGAGTGGGACGAGTGCCTGGTGAAGCTCAACAGCATAGCCCATGCGCTCACAGCTCCTTGATGAGGTGCGCCGCTTCATCCGCCGGGAGCGGATGCTGGAGCCGGGCGAGCCCCTGCACGTGGCGGTGAGCGGGGGCATCGACAGCATGGTGCTGCTGCATGCGCTGAAATGCATGGGCCACCCGTGCTCCGTGCTGCACGTGGACCATGGCCTGCGCGGCGCCGAGAGCGAGGGCGATCGCGCCTTCGTGGAGGAGCATTGCCGTCGCGAGGGCATCCCGTTCCGATGGAAGAGGGTGGATGCGGCCGCGCATGCGAAGGAGAAGGGCCTGTCCATCCAGATGGCGGCGCGCGAGCTTCGCTACGCCTTCTTCGCCGAGGCCTGGAAGGACCAGCCTTGGAGAACCGTGCTGGCCCACCATGCCGATGATGCCGTGGAGACCCTGCTCATGCACCTCATGCGCGGGGTGGGTGTGTTCGGCTGGAGCACCATCCCGCCGGTGAGCGGCGTGTTCGTGCGTCCATTGCTGGCCGTTGATCGCGCCACGATCGAAGCGTACGCAACGGAGCATTCCATCCCTTTCCGTGAGGACAGCAGCAACACCGATGCGAAGTACCTACGCAACCGCGTACGGCACGAGCTGTTGCCCTTGATGGAGGCCATGCGCCCCGGTGCCCGGCGGTCCATGGCCAGGAGCACCGGTCTGCTGCGCGAGCTGGGGCGCGCGGGCGAGCTGGTGCGCAGCGCCGAGCCGCTCAGCCTCACGCCGGAACGGGAGCTCCGCATCCCCTTCACCGCAGTGGAGAACAGCCCGACGCCGACCTTGCTGCTGCATCAGCTGCTGCGGCACCTGGGTTTCCATCCCGACATGCTGGATCGGGTGCGCGATGCCATCCTGGAACGGCGTACCGGGGCGGAGTTCATCGCGGGTGGCTGGCGCGCCATCGTGGACCGCGAAAGCCTGATCGTGGCCAGGATCCCGGCCGATCGGCCTGCGTTCATCATCGACCTTCACCAACCCGTTGGCGCAAGTGCCGGTTTCCGCTGGGTCCTGACGGAGGGCGAGCCATTCAAAATGCCTGCTTCCATGGATGAGGCCGTGCTCGATGCCGACCGGCTGGACTTTCCCGTTGAAGTGCGGCCTTGGCGCCCCGGCGACCGCATGCGGCCCACCGGCCTGGGCGGCCGCAAGCTCATCAGTGACATCCTCATCGATGCCAAGGTTCCAAGGAACCTGAAGGACTTGGCCTACGTGCTGGTGAGCGGTGGCGAGGTGGCCTGGCTAGCGGGGCACCGCATCGGCGAGGGCTTCCAAGCCACAGAGCACAGCCTGCGCGTGTTGCGCATCCAGAGGGGCTGAGCATCCACGTATTTTCAAGGGGGTGTTGCACGGCGGCCGGATGCGATTAACTTCCCGCTTCTAAACCCCCGGTGAGCCATGCCGCAGCACACCATGATCCCCAAGGAGCGCATCCCATCGCTCCGCTTCCCGCGCCAGCCTCTGCCCCTGAGCACCGAGCAGCATCAGGACATCCAGCGGAAAATGGAGCAGGCCACGCGGCTGGGCAATGGCGAGCACGGCAAGTGCCGCATCCTGTTCCAGGACGATGAGGGCCTGAAGGCCGTGGAGACCACCATCTGGGCCTTCGATCCGCAGAACATCGTCCTGAAGTACGGCATGACCATCCCCGTCTCCCGCGTGGTCGGCATCGAGTTCCCATCGTGAACGATCGTTAACGGCCCAGCAGGATCCCGAGGATCCGGCCATCATCCCGGCTGATGCAAGGGCGCGGCCCGGTTAGCTTTGCATCCGGTCATGCTGCTCCTGCTCTCCCTCCTCGGCATCCTATGCGCGTCGGACCCAACGGGCCCGGTGAAGTGGAGGTTCGCGGCATCAGCGACGGGTGACGGCTATGTGCGCATCGACCTGCGGACGGAAGTGGAGGGGGGCTGGCACATCTATGCCACGGAGCTCCCCAGTGATGAGGGTCCCATCGCCACCGCCATCCGCTTCAAGGCATCCGAGGCTTTTGTGCTGGAAGGCGGCCTGGTCGAGCCCGAGCCCGTGGAGCAGTACGATCCCAATTTCGCGATGATGGTGCGCTATCATAGCGGATCACCCGCTTTCGTGCAGCGCATCAAGCCGCTCCGCCCTGGCGCCTTCGACGTGGAGGGCGAGGTGGAGTACATGGTGTGCAACGACAGGACCTGCCTGCCGCCTGTCGTGGTGCCCTTCAAACTGCGGGTGGAATCGATGTGACCATGCGAGTACTGCTGAAGCCCTCCCTGCTCCTGCTCCTTTCCATGCCATGGTCCATGGCCCGCGCGCAGTCCGGGGCCGAAGGGAATCCCGACCCTGTGAAGTGGTCCATCGCAGCCAAGGACATGGGCTCCGGGAAGTGGGCGCTGGAGTTCAATGCGGCCATCGCGCAGGGATGGTCCATCTACTCCCAGAACAACTACGGCGACATGGGGCCCTGGCCCACCTCCATCGCAGTGGATCCGGCCGGCGGGGTGCAGGCGGCGGGGAAGGCCTCGGAGGATGGCGCCAAGGTGATCGAAGGCATGGATGCCGTCTTCGGCATGGAGGTGAAGAAGTTCAAGGAGTCGGCCACCTTCACGCAGTTCATCACCGCGGCTGATGCGGAGCGGCCCGTGACCGGCTACTTCGAGTACATGACCTGCAACGATGAGATGTGCCTGCCGCCCACCACGGTGTACTTCATCCTCGGGCTGGCTTCGGGCACCTACCAGCTCGGCGAGGTCTCCTTCGACCCCAATGACCCCAAGTTCGCCGGCATCGCAACGCGGACGGATGCGGCCGAGCTGCGGATGCCGAACGTGGACCTGGACAATCCCGTGGTGCCCGATACCGGCGCGCGCAAGGAGAAGGAGAGCTCGCTGCTGTGGATCTTCATGCTGGGCTTCATCGGCGGGCTCGTAGCCCTGCTCACGCCTTGCGTGTTCCCGATGATCCCGCTCACGGTGAGCTTCTTCACCAAGAGCAGCCAGGACCGCGCCACGGGATTGAAGAACGCCCTCACCTACGGCGGCTTCATCTTCCTCATCTACCTGCTCTTCAGCCTGCCCTTCCATCTGCTGGGCAGCGTGAATCCGGAGATCTTCAACGAGATCAGCACCAACCCGTGGCTGAACATCGGCTTCTTCGTCATCTTCATCGTCTTCGCCATCTCCTTCTTCGGCTACTTCGAGATCACCCTGCCCAGCAGCTGGGTGAACAAGATGGATAGCAACGCCAGCAAGTTCGGCGGGCTCATCGGCACCTTCTTCATGGCGCTCACCCTGGCGCTGGTCTCCTTCAGCTGCACCGGTCCCATCCTGGGCTCGCTGCTGGCCGGTGCGCTCACGGCCGATGGCGGCGCGTGGCAGCTTACCGCGGGCATGGGCGGCTTCGGTTTCGCGCTGGCGCTGCCCTTCGGCCTCTTCGCCCTCTTTCCCGGCTGGCTCAACAGCCTGCCCCGCAGCGGCAGCTGGCTCAACAGCGTGAAGGTGGTGCTCGGCTTCGTGGAGGTGGCGCTCGCCTTCAAGTTCCTCAGCATGGCCGACCTGGTGATGAAGTGGGGCCTCGTGCCCTACGAGCTCTTCCTCGCCATCTGGGTCATCTGCGGCATCGGCATCGTGCTCTACCTCTTCGGCCGGATCCGCTTCCCGCACGACAGCCCGGTGAAGCGCTACACGCCCATGCGCATCTTCTTCATCACCGCCTTCGGCCTCTTCACCGCCTACATGGCCATGGGCTTCCGCTACGACGACAAGGCGCAAACCTGGGCGCCCGTGGGCCTGCTCAGCGGCATCTCGCCATCGCCCGGCTACAGCTGGATCTATCCCACCGAATGCCCGGCGGGTCTCACCTGCTTCCACGACCTGGAGAGCGGCATGGCCGAGGCCAGGCGCAGCGGGAAGCCCCTGCTCATCGACTTCACCGGCTACGGCTGCGCCAACTGCCGCAAGATGGAGGACTATGTGTGGCCGGTGCCCGAGATCAACCGCCTGATCAATGACCAGTATGTGCTGGTATCGCTTTACGTGGATGCGAAGGCCGAGCTGCCCAAGGAGGAGCAGTTCATCTACGAGACCAGCAACGGCACCAAGAAGCCCATCCTCACCGTGGGGAACAAGTGGGCCACCTTGCAGACAGAGACCTTCAAGAGCGCCACGCAGCCCTTGTATGCGCTCCTCAGCCCCGATGGCAAATTGCTCACGGATCCCGTAGGCTACACCCCGGCGGTTGAGGATTACAAGGCTTTCCTCGAGCGTGGCGTGCAAGGCATGCA
>ERZ761607.696-NODE-696-length-52719-cov-5.894349_pt1 | contig 52719 bp, 40 predicted proteins | sample MGYA00511164_ERZ761607 | MGnify/ENA primary metagenome ERZ761607 (study PRJEB28899, sample SAMN02445080) | bioreactor sludge metagenome | biome: EBPR sludge | place: Australia: Brisbane, Thorneside Wastewater Treatment Plant | collected 2011-06-22 ...
AACGTTGTTCCCGACCATGGGCTTCTTGCCCGTGACGTCGCAGACGCGTGCCATGTGGACACTCCGATACTTTTTCAATCCGGCTGACCGCAGCGGGGCGGCACCTTGGGTGCCCGCCTGGCGGCTCAGCCTCACCTCGCCAGAAGGGTGGCGGTAACCCGATTTGCCGCATGGGAGACACGCGCAATGCGCGCGTCGCTCTATTTCAGCAAAGCCGTCGATTATAGGCCAGATTCAGTCGTTTTGTTCCAGAAAGCGCTGGGCATCCAGCGCTGCCATGCAGCCCGTGCCTGCGCTGGTGATCGCCTGGCGGTAGACATGGTCCTGTACATCACCGGCCGCGAAGATGCCTTCAACCGATGTCTGGGTCGCGAAACCCTTCAGTCCGCCCTGCGTGACGATATAGCCTCCCTCCATGGCCAACTGACCCTGAAAGATGTCGGTGTTCGGGGAGTGCCCAATGGCGATGAAGCATCCTTTGAGCTCCAGATCTTCCGTGCTGTCATCCTTTGTGTTGCGGATGCGCACGCCAGTTACCCCCGAAGAATCACCCAGAACCTCGTCCAGTGTCCGGAAGGTTTTCAGTTCGATTTTCCCGGCGGCAACTTTGTCCATCAGTTTGTCGACCAGGATCGGCTCCGCTTTGAATCGGTCGCGCCGGTGGATCAGGTAGACCTTGCTGGCAATGTTGGACAAGTACAGTGCCTCCTCGACCGCAGTGTTTCCGCCTCCGACCACACAGCACACCTGATCCCGGTAGAAAAAACCGTCGCAAGTGGCGCAACCGGATACCCCTCGGCCCATGAAGGCGGTTTCCGAGGGCAGGCCCAGATATTTGGCCGAAGCACCCGTCGCGATGATCAGCGCGTCACAGGTGTAGGTTCCGCTGTCGCCGGTCAGTTTGAAGGGGCGCCGACTGAAGTCAACGGCGTTGATGTGGTCGAAAACGATCTGGGTCTTGAACCGTTCGGCATGCTCCAGAAATCGCTGCATCAGGTCGGGCCCCTGGACGCCGTGAACATCGGCCGGCCAGTTGTCGACTTCGGTGGTGGTCATGAGCTGGCCGCCTTGCGCGATTCCGGTGATCAGGACCGGATCGAGGTTGGCCCGCGCCGCATACACCGCAGCGGTATATCCGGCCGGACCTGAGCCCAGGATGAGAACTTTTGCATGCAAGTTGGGGGTCATAATCGGACAGTTTTCCTATTCATCGGAGAGCGCGTGTACATTCGCGGCGGAGGGGGAGCAAGCGACGGGCATTTTCATCGATCACAATGGTCTTGCCCTCGTCTGGCAATCATTGTAGAAAGCCCCGCGCAGACCTTCAGGCATTCGCAGGAGTAGGCCCATGACCATGTTGTCCAATCTCGAATTGATCCGGCGGGTTCCGCTGTTCTCCATGTTGACGGAAACGCAGGCGAATTCGGTATCCCAAGCCGTCGTCAAGCGTCGCTTCAAGCGGGGCGAAGCGATTGTTGAGCAGGGCAAGAAAAGCAATGCGCTGTTCATCATTCTGACCGGACGGGCGCGCGTCGTCAGTGCCGACGGCCGGGGTCGCGAGGTGATTCTGGCCAACATGACGCTCGGCGACTACATCGGCGAGATGAGTCTCATCGACAACGAACCCCACTCGGCAACCGTTCGGGCCGAAGTGCAGACGGATGTGCTGATGCTCGGCCGGCTGGAGTTCGCGCGCTGCCTGCCTGAAAACACCTCCATGGCCTACGCGGTGATGAAAGGCCTTGTGCAGCGGCTTCGCCATGCAGACCGCAAGATCGAATCGCTGGCGCTGATGGACGTGTATGGCCGTGTCGCCCGCGCCTTGATTGAAAGTTCCGTACCCAACAAAGACGGATTTGGTCTGATAAAGGACCGAATTTCCCGCCAGGATCTGGCAAAGATGGTTGGCGCCTCCCGCGAGATGGTCAGCCGCGTGATGAAGGACCTGGAGGAACGGGGCTTCATCGAGGCGCAGGAGGATGGGTCGACCCTCATCAAGGAGCGTCTCAGTTCACTGACCTGAAGCCCGGTTTGCGATACCCTAGGGCAGCGCCTGCGGCGTGTGCAGAGGCTGGCGAGGCGTTGTTGCGCCGCGGGTCCGTGCAGGGCTCGCCATCATCGCTGGCAATTAGCGCGACACGGGCAGATGATCTCCTCCGACGGGCGTTCCGCTGGGCAGGTGGTCATCTCAAACCCGGTTTCTGAGTAACCATGGCCTCGTTTATTGCCCGGATGACCCTTTCGATCCCGTCCCCTACCTCCTCGACCCGCCGTGATCCGGTCGATGCCTCGCCGCGAACAGGGGGCGAGATTGCGCTGGTTCTGGGTTTGTTGGTGCTGGCCTATTGTTTCCTCTCGCTGGTGACCTATGCTGCAAGTGACCCTGCGTGGTCGACTTCCGGCGGGCACGATGCCACGGTGCGCAATCTGGGAGGGCGCGCCGGTGCGTGGATCGCTGACCTGGGCTACTTTCTGCTGGGCTATTCCGTGTGGTGGCTGTTGGCCCTGGGTGGCTGGAAATGGCTGAAAGCGCTGGCCCGGTGGTTGCGTGGTGAAGCAGCCGAGTCCTCCTGGCGCCGGCGGGCAACAACGGCCGCCGGGATCTTGGCCTTGTTGATAGCCAGTGCCCTGCTGGAGTGGTCGCGACTGTATCGATTCGAGGCCGGACTGCCGGGCCATTCGGGCGGCGTTCTGGGATACTGGCTGGGCCCCATGGGTATCCGGTGGCTGGGGTTTACCGGATCGGCGCTGGTGGCGTTGGTCCTGGGTGTCATTGCGGCGAGCCTTGCTTTCGGTTTCTCCTGGGCATCGGTGGCGGAATGGCTGGGGGCGCGGATCGAGCGAGTCGTTCAGGCCGCGCGCGATCGCCGCGAGAGAGCCCATGACGTTGAACTGGGTCGCCAGGCCGCGCAGGAGCGGGCCGACGGCCTAATGGAACTGCGCGAAGAAGTGGAGGAGCATCCCCCGATCCCGGTACAGATCGAGCCGGTGATTGTCCCGACGCCCCCCAGTGCGCGCGTGGCGCGCGAACGCCAGAAACCGCTGTTTCAGGAGATTGCCGACAGCAGGCTGCCGCAGGTGGATTTGCTCGATGCGCCGCCGGGACGCCAGGAGACCGTGGCTGCGGAGACTCTCGAGATGACCAGCCGCCTGATCGAGAAGAAGCTGCGCGATTTCGGGGTTGAGGTTCGGGTGGTGCTGGCGTCACCCGGACCGGTCATTACCCGATACGAGATCGAACCCGCCACGGGTGTCAAAGGTTCGCAGATCGTCAATCTGGCGAAAGACCTGGCCCGTTCGCTGTCGCTGGTGTCCATTCGGGTGATCGAGACCATTCCGGGTAAGAACTTCATGGCGCTGGAGTTGCCCAATGCCAAGCGACAGATGATCCGGCTCAGCGAGATTCTTGGCTCGCAGGTCTATAACGATGCCAGGTCCCTGTTGACCATGGGCCTGGGCAAGGACATCGTGGGCAATCCGGTGGTCGCCGACCTGGCCAAGATGCCGCATGTGCTGGTGGCCGGCACAACGGGCTCGGGCAAGTCGGTGGGTATCAACGGAATGATCCTTTCGCTCCTGTACAAGGCGGAAGCCAAGGATGTTCGTTTGCTGATGATCGACCCCAAGATGCTGGAGATGTCAGTTTATGAAGGCATTCCGCATCTGCTGTGCCCGGTGGTCACCGACATGAAGCAGGCCGCCAACGGCCTCAACTGGTGCGTGGCCGAAATGGAGCGACGCTACAAGTTGATGAGCAAGCTGGGTGTGCGCAATCTGGCGGGCTACAACACCAAGATCGACGAAGCGAAGGCGCGTGAGGAATTCATCTACAACCCGTTCAGCCTGACACCGGAAACGCCCGAACCACTGGAGCGGTTGCCACATATCGTGGTGGTCATTGATGAACTGGCCGATCTGATGATGGTGGTGGGCAAAAAGATCGAGGAACTGATCGCCCGCCTGGCGCAGAAGGCCCGGGCTGCCGGCATCCATCTGATATTGGCGACACAACGTCCCAGTGTGGATGTCATCACCGGCCTGATCAAAGCCAATATTCCGACCCGCATCGCCTTTCAGGTGAGCAGCAAGATCGACAGCCGCACCATCCTGGACCAGATGGGGGCCGAAGCCTTGCTGGGTATGGGCGACATGTTGTACATGCCCTCGGGGACCGGTTTTCCGGTTCGGGTCCACGGAGCCTTTGTCAGCGACGAGGAGGTCCACCGGGTCGTCAGTTGCCTCAAGAGCCTGGGCGAGCCCAACTACATCGACGGCATTCTGGAAGGCGGGACCCTGGACGGTGACGAGTCATCGGCTGAACTCGCGGGCGACGGCGGCGGGGAGAAAGACCCAATGTATGACCAGGCGGTGGCGGTGGTGCTGCAGGACCGCAAGGCCAGCATTTCATACGTTCAGCGCAAGCTGCGCATCGGCTACAACCGCTCTGCGCGCTTGTTGGAAGATATGGAAAAAGCCGGGCTGGTCAGTGCGTTGTCCAGCAGCGGCCAGCGGGAAGTACTGGTTCCCGCCCGTTCGTCGGGAGATTGACCATGGTGTCCGTAATGAGGCGGCTTTGGGCTTACCGGCGGTCAAATCGTCTGGGGTTTATTGGCGCTGTCCGAGTGCTGGTGGCCACGCTGGCGCTCGGCCAGGCACATGCGGTGGTGGCCGGCGGGCTGGCCAGCCTGGAGAGTTTTCTGAGCAATACCCGTTCAGGGCGGGCGAGTTTCACCCAGGTCGTCACCCCGCCCGCGCGGGACGGACAGATCAGCCGGGGTCGAACTTCCACTGGCGTTTTCGAGTTCCAGCGCCCGTCGCGTTTCCGGTTCGTCTATGCCAAGCCGTTTGAGCAGACCATCGTCGCCGATGGCCAGACGCTGTGGCATTTCGACGCGGACCTCAACCAGGTTACGGCGCGCAAGCAAAGTGATGTATTGGCCGCGACCCCCGTGGCGCTGGTTGCTTCGGCCAGTGACCTGCGGTCGCTCCAGCGCGACTTTGTGTTGCAGGACGCGCCCGATCAAGACGGCCTGCAGTGGGTTCTGGCGTCTCCCCGGTCCGCGGAGGGAACCCTGAAATCGGTGCGAATCGGACTGAAACCGGGTGAGCGGGGCGCAAGCCTGGCGGTGCTGGACATGATCGACAGTTTTGGCCAACGTTCGGTCTTGACGTTGAATGGTTTCGAAATCAATGCCAACCTTGCGGCGGGAACCTTCCAGTTCCGGCCACCGCCGGGCGCGGATGTCATTCGTCCGTGAGCGCGGCCGAGCTCCCGTGAAGCCGCTCGAATCCACCGCCCGCAGAGCGACAGCGGTTCCGCTGGCCGAACAGATGCGTCCACGGACCCTGGGCGAGGTCATTGGACAAAAGCATCTGCTGGGTGACGGTATGGCACTGCGACTGGCCTTCGAATCGGGTCAGCCCCACAGTTGCATCCTCTGGGGGCCACCGGGCGTGGGCAAAACGACCATCGCCCGGCTGATGGCCGATGCCTTTGATGCGCAGTTCATCGCGATCAGCGCAGTGTTGGGCGGCGTCAAGGACATTCGCGAGGCGGTCGATCGCGCCGAGGCGGTGCGGGATAGCCTCCATGCCCAACGGACATTGGTGTTCGTCGACGAGGTTCATCGCTTCAACAAGAGTCAGCAGGATGCCTTCCTGCCGCATGTGGAAAGCGGTCTGTTCACCTTTGTCGGGGCCACCACCGAAAATCCGTCGTTCGAAGTCAACTCGGCTTTGTTGTCGCGGGCGGCGGTTTACGTGCTGAAAGCGCTTTCGGACGACGATTTGAGGGAAATTCTGGCAAGAGCCATCGCTTTTTCGTCACTTCCCGCTATTGATTCGGAAGCGGTCGAGCGTCTCGTTGCCTACGCCGACGGCGACGCTCGGCGTTTGCTCAATACCCTGGAGAACCTGGCCGTGGCGGCCACACGAGAGAACCTCGCGCGCATCAGCGATGCCTGGCTGCTCCGGGTGCTGGGCGAGCGTCTGCGCCGTTATGACAAAGGGGGAGAACAGTTCTACGACACCATATCGGCGCTGCACAAGAGCGTGCGCGGGTCTGACCCGGACGCTGCGTTGTATTGGTTCGCCCGCATGCTCGACGGCGGTGCAGATCCCCGATATCTGTCCCGCCGCATGATCCGAATGGCCAGCGAGGATATCGGTCTGGCCGATCCCCGTGCCCTGCGCCTGGCGCTCGACGCTGCCGAGACCTACGAACGCCTGGGCAGCCCGGAAGGAGAGCTGGCTCTGGCCGAATGCCTGGTCTATCTGGCGGTGGCGCCCAAGTCCAACGCGGTCTACAAGGCCTTCAAGGCGGCGCAGGCTTTCGTGCGCGAGGATGGCACCCGTCCGGTGCCTTTGCATCTGCGCAACGCACCGACCCGCCTGATGAAAGAACTGGATTACGGCAAAAACTACCGCTATGCGCACGACGAGGAGGATGGCTTTGCTGCCGGAGAACGGTATTTGCCAGACGGCATGGCCGATCCGGGTTTCTATCAGCCGGTCCCTCGGGGCCTGGAGATTCGTATCGCCGATAAGCTCGCAGAGTTGCGCCGCATGAATAATAAGTCGGACTGATAGAAGGCCTTTTGCGCTGATGAAGCCGCAAACAGAGGGAAAACCCCGGCTGTCAGTTTGGCATCAGCTTTCTTGCCGTTCGCTACAATTCACCGCTGAAACCCGCCACTGTGTGTGTCATGGCGGGTTTTTTGCTAGGTAGCCGCCCAGCTCACAAGGTTCGACGCGCTACAGTCACCCATCGGTGGCGCGACAAACCCCGTAGCCGGTCATAAAACTCGGAGATTCAATCTATGGACATTCTGCTGCAACAGATCATCAACGGTCTGGTTCTCGGCAGCATGTACGCCCTGATAGCCCTTGGCTACACCATGGTGTACGGCATCATTCAGCTCATCAATTTCGCCCATGGCGAGGTGCTCATGGTCGGTGCGCTGACCAGTTGGGTCATCATCGGCATGATGCAGGCGGCCATGCCGGGCGCACCGGGATGGATCATCCTGCTGCTGGCCACCGCCATCGCCTGTGTAGTCGCAGCGGCATTGAACTTCTCGATCGAGAAAATTGCCTACCGGCCCCTCCGCAACAGTCCACGGCTGGCTCCGCTGATTACCGCGATCGGTATGTCCATCCTGCTGCAGACGCTGGCCATGATCATTTTCAAGGCCAATTACAAGCCTTATCCCACCTTGCTGCCGGCGGCGCCCTTCCAGATCGGTGGTGCAGTGATCACGTCCACGCAGATCATGATCCTGGGCGTCACCGCCATTTCCCTGGCGGTGCTGATGTGGCTGGTCAACGCCACTCGGTTGGGACGTGCGATGCGTGCGACCGCAGAAAACCCACGCGTTGCGGCGCTGATGGGGGTCAAGCCCGACATGGTGATCTCGGCGACCTTCATCATCGGCGCCATCCTGGCCACCATCGCCGGCGTCATGTACGCGTCCAATTACGGGACCGTGCAGCACACCATGGGTTTCCTGCCGGGGCTGAAGGCCTTCACCGCCGCCGTTTTCGGCGGCATCGGCAACCTGGCCGGTGCCGTCATTGGCGGCATATTGCTGGGTCTGATCGAAGCCATCGGTTCGGGATACATCGGGGCGTTGACAGGCGGGCTGCTGGGTAGCCACTATGCCGACATCTTCGCGTTCATTGTGCTGATCATCGTGCTGACGCTGCGGCCGTCCGGGCTGCTCGGCGAACGTGTGGCCGATCGCGCCTGACCGACTGGAGATCGAATCATGAATTTCACCAGAACCCACCTGATCATCGGTGCCATCGGCTTGCTTGTGCTGCCGCTGATTCTTCAGTCGTTCGGTAACGCCTGGGTCCGGATCGCCGACGTGGCGCTGCTTTATGTCCTTCTGGCCGTCGGCCTGAACATCGTCGTGGGCTATGCCGGTCTCCTTGACCTTGGCTTTGTCGCCTTCTTCGCGGTCGGAGCCTACATGTTCGGCCTGATGGCGTCGCCGCACCTGACCGACACTTTTCCGGCGTTTGCGGCAATGTTCCCGAACGGACTGCACACGCCCTTGTGGCTGGTCATCCCCCTCGGGGCCGGTCTGGCGGGGCTTTTCGGCATCCTGCTGGGGGCGCCGACACTGAAGTTGCGGGGTGACTACCTGGCGATCGTGACGCTGGGGTTCGGCGAGATCATCCGTATCTTCCTGAACAACCTGGACCATCCGATCAACATCACCAACGGTCCCAAAGGCCTGAACCAGATCGACTCGATCACCTTTTTCGGACTGGATCTGGGCAAGCCCTTGACCATTGGTGGCTTCGAACTGGCCTCGGTCACGCTGTACTACTACCTGTTCCTGGTGCTGGTTGTTTTCAGCGTCATCATCAGCCACCGTCTGGAGCTGTCGCGTATCGGGCGCGCCTGGATGGCGATCCGCGAGGATGAAATCGCCGCCAAGGCCATGGGGATCAATACCCGCAACATGAAGTTGCTCGCCTTTGGCATGGGCGCCACCTTCGGCGGTGTGGCCGGTGTGATGTTCGGCGCCTTCCAGGGCTTCGTTTCGCCCGAGTCCTTCTCGCTGATGGAGTCGGTGATGATCGTCGCCATGGTGGTCCTGGGCGGGCTGGGGCACTTGCCGGGGGTCGTGCTTGGCGCGGTGCTGCTGGCGGCATTGCCGGAGGTATTGAGGTATGTCGCCGGGCCATTGCAGGCGATGACCGACGGTCGACTGGACGCCGCGATCCTTCGCCAGTTGCTGATTGCCCTGGCCATGATCATCATCATGCTGATGCGCCCGCGTGGCCTGTGGCCCGCGCCCGATCACGGCAAATCGCTGCAGCAGTCCAGATAAGGGGGGCGACACCATGTCAGAAATCGTTCTCAAAGTCGCCGGCATTTCCAAGCGCTTCGGTGGTCTGCAGGCCCTCAGTGATGTGGGTATCACCATCGAGCGCGGCCAGGTCTACGGCCTGATCGGCCCCAACGGCGCCGGGAAAACCACGTTCTTCAACGTCATCACCGGTCTGTATACGCCCGACAGCGGCACCTTCGAGCTGGCGGGCAAGCCTTACCAGCCGACGGCGGTCCATGAGGTGGCCAAGGCCGGCATCGCGCGGACGTTTCAGAACATCCGGCTGTTTGCCGAAATGACCGCGCTGGAAAACGTCATGGTCGGGCGCCATATCCGTACGGGCTCGGGTCTCATCGGTGCGATGTTCCGGACGTCAGGATTCAAGGCTGAAGAGGCGGCCATTGCCAAACGCGCCCAGGAACTGCTTGACTACGTGGGCATCGGCAAATTCGCCGATTACAAGGCGCGCACGCTGTCCTACGGTGATCAGCGGCGCCTGGAAATTGCCCGCGCCCTGGCCACCGACCCGCAACTGATCGCCCTGGACGAACCGGCGGCCGGCATGAATGCCACCGAAAAGGTGCAATTGCGCGGGCTGATCGACCAGATCCGCAAGGACAACCGCACCATCTTGCTCATCGAGCATGACGTCAAGCTGGTGATGGGTCTGTGTGACCGCGTCACCGTTCTCGACTATGGCAAGCAGATTGCCGAGGGCACGCCCGCCGATGTGCAGCGCAACGAAAAAGTGATTGAAGCCTATCTGGGCACCGGAGGACACTGACATGGGCACAACACTGTTGAAGGTCAAAGGCCTGAAGGTGGCCTACGGAGGCATCCAGGCCGTGAAGGGCGTGGATTTCGAGGTGCAGGAGGGCGAGCTGGTTTCGCTCATCGGCTCCAATGGCGCGGGCAAGACCACCACAATGAAGGCCATCACCGGCATCCTGCCGATGAATGACGGCGCGATCGAATACATGGGAAAGAACATCCGCGGCCAAGGTCCCTGGGATCTGGTCAAGCAGGGTTTGGCCATGGTGCCGGAAGGGCGCGGCGTTTTCACCCGCATGACCATCATTGAGAACCTGCAGATGGGCGCCCATATCCGCTCGGACAAGGCCGGCATCGCGGATGACATGGAGAAGGTTTTCTCCATATTCCCGCGGCTGCGCGAACGCAAGGACCAGCTGGCCGGCACCATGTCGGGTGGGGAGCAGCAGATGCTCGCCATGGGCCGTGCATTGATGAGTCGCCCCAAGGTGCTGCTGCTCGATGAGCCATCCATGGGCCTGTCGCCCATCATGGTCGACAAGATTTTCGAGGTGGTCAAGGATGTGTACGCCCAGGGCGTGACCATCCTGCTCGTCGAGCAGAACGCCAGCCGCGCGCTGTCCATTGCCGACCGCGGCTACGTCATGGAGTCTGGCCTGATCACCATGACCGGTCCGGGCAAGGACATGCTCAACGACCCGAAGGTTCGCGCCGCGTACCTGGGCGAGTAGGCCCGCTGCGCCGGCGAACCGGCGGGCGCCCCGCGCGCAGATGGCCTACAAGATCCCCCAGTCGGTGCTGGTGGTGATTCACACACCGGGCTTGTCGGTGCTGATGATTCGCCGCGCCGACGCCAGTGTCTTCTGGCAATCTGTCACCGGCAGCAAGGACCACGAGCACGAGAGCCTGCGTGCCACCGCGGTCCGTGAGGTGCGGGAAGAAACCGGCATCGACTGCTCCGAAGGCAGCCCGCTGGGCACCGCCCTGACCGACTGGGGGCTGGAGAACGTCTACGCCATCTACCCCCGCTGGCGCCATCGGTATGCACCGGGTGTCAGTACCAACACCGAACATGTTTTCGGCCTGTGTGTGCCCGAGGGCACGCCAGTGACCCTGAACCCGCGCGAGCACACGGAGTGGCGCTGGTTGTCCTGGCGCGAAGCGGCCGATATCTGCTTTTCGCCATCCAATGCGGAAGCGATTCTCTGGTTGCCGCGGTTTTTGCGGTAAGGTTCGCCGCGTGACCGCTGCCACCGAAACCCTTCGCATCGCAACCTACAACATCCACAAAGGCGTGCAGGGAATCGGTCCGCGCCGGCGGCTGGAAATCCACAACATCGGCCACGCCGTCGAGCAGCTCGACGCCGACATCGTCTGCCTTCAGGAGGTACGCAAGGTCCACCGCCTGCAGGAGCAGTATTTCACCCGCTGGCCTGAGCTGCCCCAGGCCGACTTTCTGGCCCCCGAAGGCTATGAGGCGGTCTATCGCACCAACGCCGTTACCCGGCATGGCGAACACGGCAACGCTTTGCTCAGTCGCTGGCCGGTGCTCAGTCACTGGCATGAAGACATGTCCGACCACCGCTTCGAGCAGCGCGGTTTGCTTCATGTCGAAGTGCTGATTCACGGCCGGCCGCTGCATGTGATCGTCATCCATTTCGGGCTCATACCGGCAAGTCGCCTGCGCCAGGCCGCCCATCTGGGTCGGTACATTGCCCGTGAAGTGCCGCCCGATGCGCCGGTGGTTGTCGCCGGTGACTTCAATGACTGGGGCAACCGGGTCATGCAGGCAATGAACGCGAACGGCCTGCATTCGGCCGACACTGTGCGCTGCCCCACCTATCCGTCCCGCCTGCCGGTGGTGCAGCTCGACCATGTCTATGCCCGGGGACTGCAGCCCGCCCACCTGCACGTGCCCCGGGGACGTATCTGGAGCCAGATGTCCGATCACCTGCCGCTGATCGCCGACTTCCGTTTCTGAATTGCAACTGCACTGATGCCGCACCGTCACCAGATCCGGCTGCTGTTGGGTTCGCGCGAGCTGTTTCCCGCGCTCATCCGGGAAATGGACCGGGCGCGCTCGGACATTCGCATGGAAACCTACATTTTTGACGTGACCGGCTCGGCCGAGCAGATCGCCCAGGCACTGGAACGGGCGGCGCAGCGCGGCGTGCGCGTCTGGCTGGTGGTCGACGGGGTAGGCACCGGGTCTTTGCCCGAGGTGTGGCGCCAGCGGTTCGACGCGGCGGGCGTTCAGTGGCGCATTTATTCCCCTCTGGGTGCGCTGGGCCTGGCCATTCCCAGCCGTTGGCGACGCTTGCACCGCAAGCTGTGTGTCGTCGATGGCCGGGTCGCGTTCTGCGGCGGCATCAATATTCTGGATGATCTCCACGACCCTCACCGGGGTGCGATCAGCCGCCCGCGTCTCGACTTCGCGGTCCAGGCGACCGGGGCGCTGGTGCAGTCGGTGCAGGAAACCACCGCCCGTCTGTGGTGGCGTATCCAGACCGTGCGCCATGTGCGCGAGCGTCATTTCCCCGAGGCGTTCAGCAGCTTCCGGTCAACCGGCCTGCACCTGCCCTGGACAGCGGCCACGGATGTGCCGGACGGCACTCTGGTGGTTGAAAAAGCCGGGCTGCTGTTGCGCGACAACGTGCGCCATCGCGCCGACATCGAGAAAGCCTACCGCCGCGCCATTGGCAGTGCACGCGCCGAGATCATCGTTGCCAACGCCTATTTCCTGCCCGGCCGCAAGCTGCGCAAGGCGCTGGTGATGGCGGCGCGGCGTGGGGTACGGGTCCGTTTGCTGCTGCAAGGGCATTACGAATATTTCATGCAGTACCACGGCGTGCGGCCGGTTTACCACCAGCTGCTGGCCGCCGGGATCGAAATCGCCGAATACCAGGCCAGCTTTCTGCACGCCAAGGTCGCCGTGGTGGACGCCGGAACCGAGCAGTCCTGGGCCACCGTGGGCTCCAGCAATCTCGATCCGCTGAGCTTGCTGCTGGCGCGCGAAGCCAACGTGGTGGTGCAGGACGCCGGCTTTTCGCAGCGCTTGCGCGATGAACTGGTGCTCGCCATCGAGCGCGACAGCCTGCCTGTCAGCCCCGTCGAGTACGCCAACCGCCCCGTTCGGGAGCGATTGCTCGACTGGGCCGCGTTTGGGCTCATGCGGTTGGCACTGTTCCTGACCGGCAAGCGCTACTGAGCGCGCCGGCTCGCGCCAACCGGCGTTCAGTCGCCGCCACATCCGCCCCCATCGCCGCCGCCGTCCGAACCGTCTGCCCCGCAGCCACTGCTGCTGCATCCCAGCGCGTTGCCACACCAGGTGCCTGCATCTTCGCGGCGGGTGCAATCGGGCGCATAGCGAAACCCGCCGGGAATGGCCAGATCGGTGTCCAGGGCAAAAAGCAGGGGCAGGGCGGCGGCTTGCCGAGGGTCCAGCCCCTCGTCGCGGCAGCTCAGGCGCCAGACGCGCCGCAAGGGTTCGGCGCCCTGCGCCTGGGCGCGCATCACCTGGGCCGGGGTGTGGTGCAGCAATCGGCCAAACGCCTGGCGGCAGAAATGCTGATAACGGGCGGTGTCCAGTATCAGGGCGTGCCAGAGTTCATCGACCGCTTTGGACGGCATGGCCACCTTTTGCCCGCCTGCGGCCAGACTGATGCGAAAGAACTGGCGCAGCCCCCGTTCGATGTCGCGCAGCGCGGCGTCGTCCAGCTGCGGGCAGGTCTGGCGCACGGCATCGCGCAGGTGCGGCGCGAAGACATAGCCGTTGATGTAGCTCTGGCGTGCCTGCCGACGATATCGTCGCCAGAAGACGCTGGCACCCGCCAGGACCACCGACAGCAGGACGAGCGCGATGAGAAGTTTCACAGGGTCCTCCTTTTTGTTGTTGTTCTGTCGTGATTGAATGAAATTGAGATGACAAAAATATGACACACAACCCGGCGCGGCGGCGGCGGATGCCCTGACTTGCGGCTCCGCAAGGTCATCGGGTGGTTGATGCTATCGAAAACGTAGCTTCGCAAGACCGTTTTACCATGGGTATTGCCCAAAAACCCCAAAATTCCAACGCTGGTACGATGTGGCCATGTTGATGAAAGCCGAAAACGCCATGAATGAAGCTGATCCGGCGCGTGTGCTTGCCAGCGTGGACGAAGGGACACCGGTTTCGGTGAAGATCCGCGAACGCATCGCGGCTGCGCGCAAACGTTTCCATGCCAACGACAATATCGCCGACTTCATCCGCCCCGGCGAGCTTGAAGCGCTGCTCGATGAGGTGACCGGCAAGATGGAGGGTGTGCTCTCCAGTCTGGTCATCGATACCGAAAACGACCACAACACCGCCGACACCGCACGCCGCGTGGCCAAGATGTATGTCAACGAGGTGTTCAAGGGTCGTTACGTCCATCCTCCGGCGATCACCGAGTTTCCGAACGCCGAACACCTCAACGAGCTGATGATCGTCGGCCCGATCACGGTGCGCAGTGCGTGCAGTCACCACTTTTGCCCGGTGATCGGCAAGGTCTGGATCGGTGTCATGCCCAACGAGCGCACCAACGTGATCGGCCTGTCCAAGTACGCGCGCATCGCCGAATGGATCATGAACCGCCCGCAGATCCAGGAGGAAGCCGTGATCCAGCTCGCCGACCTGATCCAGGACAAGACCCAGCCCGACGGGCTGGCCATCGTGATGGAAGCCAGCCACTTCTGCATGGCCTGGCGCGGTGTCAAGGACATGGACAGCAAGATGATCAACTCCGTGATGCGCGGCGCCTTCCTGAAAGACGCCAACCTGCGCCGCGAATTCCTCTCCCTCATTCCCCGCTCCTGAGAGCCGCCGCCATGCTTGTTCGCCTGCTCTATGCCAGCCGCGCCGTCGACCCCAGCGCCGACGTCATCGAAGACATCCTGTCCCAGTCGCGCCAGTTCAACCCCACCAGTGGCATCACCGGCATCCTGGTCTATGGCGGGGGAATCTTTCTGCAGGCCATCGAAGGCGGCCGCGCAGCAGTCAACGAGCTCTATGGCCACATCGTGCGCGATCCGCGCCACCGCGACGTGGTCCTGCTGCACTACCATGAGATCAGCGAGCGCCGTTTCGGCGGCTGGACCATGGGCCAGGTCAATGTGGCGCGCATCAACCCCTCGATCCTGCTCAAGTATTCCGAGCGCGCCGAGCTCGACCCGTACAGCGTCTCCGGCAAGGTGTCCGAAGCGCTGATCGAAGAGCTGCTGGCCACGGCGTCCATCATCGGCCGCACCTGAAACCTTGGGTGGCCCGCGGCCCCGACGCTGCGCCACCGCCCGTGAATACCGCGCCATGAACGCCGCCGCCGAACCTGCCGCGCTGACCACCCGCCTGACCCGCACCGTCGAATGGGGTGACTGCGACCCCGCCGGGATCATTTTCTACCCCACCTACTACCGCTGGATGGACGCGGCCAGCTGGCATCTGTTCGCTCAGGCCGGTTATGACGCCGAGCGCATGCGGGCCGAACACCGCAGCCTGCCACTGGTCCACGCCCAGTGCGATTTCGTCCGCTCGCCCCGGTTCGGAGACGCCTGCACGGTGGAAACCGCTGTGGCCCGAATGGGCGGCAAGTCCTTCACCGTGCGCCATCGTTTCCTCCGCAGTGATGACGGCACCGAACTGGCCGTCGGACAGGAAACCCGCGTCTGGTGCCGCTACGAGGCCGGGCCCGGCTCGCCGCTGCGTGGCGAGCCCTTGCCACCGGCATTGCGGGCGCTGCTTGCTCCGCAGGCCTGAGGCCGCGCCCGGCGCAGTGACCGTTCAGCCCGACGAGACCCGGCGCCTGGCCGCCGATCTGCCGCCGCTCCTGCTGGGCTGCGACTTCACCAGCCGGCCGACTCCGCGCAAGCCGGTGGTGATCGCCTGGGGGCAGTTTGATGGAAAAAAGTGCCAATACCCCTCGAAAAATGGTGCTTTGTCGCTATTAAAAATACAGCAATTGGATTCGTTCCCGGCGGTGGCAGAGGCGTTGCAGGCGCCGTCCGCCGCGTGGCTGGGCGGCTTTGATCTGCCTTTTGGCCTGCCCCGTGAGTTGGTCGAAGCCCTGGGCTGGCCCACTGAATGGCGCGGCTGCATGGACCACTACGCCAGTCTGTCGCGTGCGGCCATCCGCGATACGTTTGCCGCCTTCTGCGCGGCACGCCCTGCCGGCGGCAAATTCGCCCACCGCGCCACCGACGGTCCCGCAGGTTCCAGCCCCAGCATGAAATGGGTCAACCCGCCGGTGGCGTACATGCTGCACGCGGGTGTGCCATTGCTGCGGGCTGCCGGTTGCCATTTCCCCGGGCTGTCTGCGGGGCGGCGCGACCGGGTGGCGCTGGAGGCTTACCCCGGCCTGCTGGCCCGCCAGGCCCTGGCCGCAGCGGCCGGAGAGGCGGCGGCACGGCGCAGCTACAAGGCAGACGACCGGGCCCGCCAGACGCCCGAGCGACTGATTGCCCGGCGCGCCATTCTCACCGCGCTGGAAGCCGGCACCGTGCCCCTGCTGCAGGCGGCTGGTGTGCGCCTGCGCCTGAGCCACGCCCAGCGTGACGCCCTTGCCGACGATGCCAGCGGCGATACGCTGGACGCCGTCCTGTGTCTGCTGTTGGCCGCCTGTGCGGCCGTGCGGCATGCCTGCGGTGACAACCCTCCGGGCGGCCCCGGCTGGGGTCTGCCGCCGTTTGATTCCCTGGAGGGGTGGATTACCGGCTGCTGACGCTACTGGCAGCGCCAGAGCGAGGGCCGCGCGACCCGGGCCCAGAAATCGGCCGGCACAGCGCTGGCCGCGCCATTGCAGCAGCGCTGCCGGTCATTGCGGTGCAGGTGGGCGCCGCTGGGGGCGCAATACAGGGCGGTTTCAATCACCCCCGTGGCGTTGGCGCGGGTGTAGTCCGTGGCCCGAAACCAGTAGTAGCCCCAGACCGTTCGGTGAATCGACTTGTTCCACGCCGCTTCGCAGGCCCGGGAGCTGTTGTCCCCGCCACACTCGACCCCGTTGCGGTTGGCGAAGCAGCACGTGTCGTGGTCCCAGCTGCCGCCATGCACCTTGCAGATGCCGTTTTTTACCAGCGGCGACTGCACGGGCAGACAGAAGGCCACGCCCTGCACCGCCAGCTGGCCCGTCACACCGCCACATTGCATGCCACCGGCGCCAAAGCAGAACTCGTTTGGCTGGGCAGCGACGGGGCCAGCCAAACCGATCACCACCGTCGCCAGAATCCGGCGGATCGTGCTTTTTCGCGCGCGACAGGTCATCAGATGCGCTCCTTCAAGGTCGCCGCAGCAGTTCACTGCCGTCCGCGGCGCGCAGGCGGTTGGCATCCACGCGCCTGACCCGGGACGTCAGGGTCGATTCCTCGCCAAGCCGTTCCGGGTCCTTGTCGGCGGGGGTCAGCAGCAGTTCGGCCTCGGTGTCGGTCGCTTTTGCAATGCGCAGGTGCCCTCGCGACAGCGCTTCGGCCTTGAAAGCCCCATACAGCAGATGGGTCTGGTATTCACCACCCGGCAGGAAGCGGATGGTGGTGATTTCGACCTGGCGCCCCGCCTTGTCGACCGCCCGGTATTCCCAGGTTCCAGTCAACAGGCGACTCCACTGCTCGGTGCTGGAATCCGCGCCCGCCGAACCCGGCGGGCGGGCTGCGGGTGGCGTGGGTCGCGCCGGGGCGATCCCGCTCTCGGGTGGAACCGGCGCTCGGGGTGCCACCAGCGAAAGCCCCGAAAGGCCCGCCGATGCGGGTGCGATCCCGACCGGTCGCGTGGCGTCGGTCGCTCCCGCCGCCACAACGCGGGACAGCAGCAGGAACAGGAACCCGCAGTGCATCGCCGGCCGCTTCATGATCGTCATTGCGTCAACGCTGAATCAGCGGGGAGCCGACCTTCGGCGCTTGCTTCACCGGATTGCCGATCTCCAGTTTGCGGTGCGGCGGCACCACCAGGATGTTCAGCGGCGTGGGCGATTCGCCCATGTCATACTGCACGCTGGTCGTATTCCTGAAGGCGCGGTGGCTCAGGGTGACGGCACCCCTGACCGGGGAAATCAAGGTATTGCGCAGGGTGGCCGGAACGACAAGAACGGCATCCCCGGTGTTGCAGGAAATCTCCGGCAGGCTCAGCCGCACCCCGAACGAGCCGCTTTGCCCGGAGATCGACAGCTGATGCACGACCCCGGCGGCGCATTGACCGCCTCCGAAATCGAAATTGGCGCGCTGTCGCGCCAGTCGCACGTCGAAGCCGCGGTCCAGGCAGGTCTGCAGTTGCGCGTCGCTGGCGCGATCAGCGGGCGGCAAGGTGACTTCCAGTGTTCCGTCGGGCAGGAACAGCGAGGAGCCACCGAGGTCCCGCAGGCAGCGCGGTGCACGTGGGGCACTGATGCGGGGTTCGGCGTCGTCGCAGCGGGCCAGGTCGCCGTTGCGGACGACGTCGCAGGCGGCCAGACCCTGGCAGGCTGCGATGGGCGGTGGATTGCTGATCGTCACCCCGGTGCTGCCGCTGGCGCGCATCTCAGCCTCGCGCCGCGCCCGTTCAGCATCGCGCTCGGCGGTGCGCTGCGCGCATTCCTGCGCGCGGGCTGCCTCAACCGCCGGGCGGTTGGCCTGACATTGCTGGAATCGCGTTTCCGCATTGGCCCGGCAGGTCTGACGGGCTGCGGCTGCGTCGGCGTTGGCGGCGGCCTCAATCTGTTCCTGGGTGCCGGGTGTCAGGCCGGCGCTGTTGTTGCGGGCATCCCACGCAGCGGAAAAACGATCGGCCACCACTTCGATCGGAATGCGTTCACCACCCACTGTCAGGGTACCGCGCTGGCCGCGCGGTGTTGAGCCGGGAATGGACACCTTCACGGTCAGGGAACCGAGTGCGCAGTAGTCGGGCCCGGTTCGGCCGACGACGCCGCTGCCGCCGTTGACGAATCCGCCGACGCCGCGCGGATCCGATGCGCTGCCATTCGTGATGCCGCCCAGGTTGACGCTGCGCACGGTATCGAGCAAATGACCATACACCGTCACGTCCCCTTCGAAACCGGCCATCAGCCGCAACGGGCGGTTGTCACCGGGCTTGAGCTTGGCCCGGCTGGACGCCGGGCAGCCGCCGATCGACTCCCATGCGGCCAGGGCAACGGTGGATGTGGTGGACAGGGTCAGCGCCACGAGCGGGATCGCCAGGATTTTGGACAGGTCGGGCATGTTTTCCTCCTTGGGGTGTTGGGGTGTCAGGTCCGGCCACCGCCGGGGTTGGCCGCCACGGGCGGTGGCAGGCTGCGCTCCAGGTGGTCCAGCAGGGCCTGGCGGACGGCGGCGTCGCGCAGATCGGGGAAAGCCACGTCGGCGGGCGTGACGGCGCGGGCCGGGAAGCGGCGGCGCAGCACCTCGGCTGTCGGTCCGGTTCCGGTTCCCGGGGCAATGATCTGGTCCCACAGGCGGATGAGTTGCTCTACCGACGCGGCACGTGCGCCGGCCCCGCGCGCGAATCCCAGAGGCTGCGACGGGGTGACCAGAATCAGTACCGAGCGCTGCCGGTCGCGGCGGTTGGTCTGGTTGAGCAGCAGGTTCGGTCCGGGCACGTCGCCGATACCGGGGACCTTCGAGTCCTGATGGTCGAACACCTGCTCCTGCAGTCCCGACAGCACCAGTGTCTCGCCATAGCGCACGTCCGCGGTGGCACTGACGCTTTGTTTGAAGATCGACAACTGTTCGCGGAAGGTGCCGCCGGGCACGTCGCTGAAGAAGCTGCGGTCGGCCTCCAGGCGGAACTGGGCGCCGTCCGGACGCACCTGACTGGGGGTGACGCTCAGCCGCACGCCGACGTCGATGCGTTCCAGCTGCGCGGTATTCACTCCGGAGGTCTGCACCACCAGTTGTTCGCCGACGAAGAAGCTGCTGGGCTGTCCGACAAAGGCGGTGAGGCTGGGCCGGGCCGTCATCTGGTAGCGCCGGGTACTGCGGTTGGCGATGTTCAGGCTATAGGTCAGATCCGTAATGCGCAGCGCGCGGGTGATCGAGGCGGCGGTGCCCGGTGTGCTGGTGGACACCCGCTCCGCGCCGTAGCTGATGCGCAGACCGTCGAGCAGATTGACCCCCAGGGTGCGGGCATCGCGGCCGTCCGAGAGAATCATGACCACGTCCACACTCAGCTGATCGGGATTGGGCGTCACGTCCGCTGTTGAACCGTCCGTGACCCTGCCCGGGCCGCTGCCGGGACCAGCGCCTGCCGCATTCGCGGTGCGCAGCAGCTGGGCGCTGCGCCGCCGCAGCTCCGGTGTCCAGCGGGCGTCCGGGTGCTCCAGACGCTCGCGCACCGCCGCGTGGTCGCCCTGCGCGGCGCGCGCCATCAGCGCAGTGCGGGTGGCGCGCTCCGAACGGGGCGTCAGGCGCAGCGCCTCGTCGGCGGCGGCCTGGGCCAGACCGAACTCGCCGTGCAGGTAGGCCGCGGCGGCAAGCGCTTCAAGACCCAAGGCTTGCGAGGGGTCGGCTGCCACGGCTTCCGCCAGCAGCGCCAGCGCTTCACCGCTGTGCTGGCGTTGCAGGGCGCTCACCCCGGCCAGAAAGGGTGGCCAGAAGACATCGGCGGCGAAACGCCGGGCCAGGCCGTAACCGGTGCCGGCCAGATCAAGCGCGGCATCGTCACCGTCCAGATGGTGTGCCACCGCCAGCATCAGGTGTCCTTGTGCCGCACGGGGGTGACGGACCAGACCGTCCTGCAGCAGGTCTCTTGCTGCCGCGGTCTGACCCTGGCGCAGTGCGCCCAAGGCGGCCTGGAGCCAGTCCGGTCGCGGGGCGGCGCCGCCGGTGGACCCGCCTTGCGCCGGTGGTGCAGCCTCTGTGGCGGCTTCGTGAGGGGGCACGCTCGCGCAGCCAGCGGCCACCGCGAGGCCACACAGCGCCGCTGCGAGTCGGGTCATGCGGTTTCGGACGCAGCGCGTTCGGTCGGGGGGGAGTGGAATGCGGTTCATGGCGGCATGATCGGCAGTCCGGCGCGAACGCACTACCCATATCTGTGGGGGGTCGGTCCGGCGGCCGGGCGCTAAGATTCATGGTCCGGCCCGGCGCCACGCCGAGCGTTGCGCCGCACCGGTTGCCCCTGCCGCCATGAATACGCCACCGTCCCCCGTCCACGCCGAGCCCTGGCGCGTAGTGCTGCTCGAAGACGACGAGCGGCTGCGGGGATATTTCGAGCGCAGCATATGCGATCACCCGGCGCTGGCGTTGCAGGCCTCCTTCAGCCGCCTGCGCGACGCCCAGTCCTGGCTGGAAACACATCCGGCCGACATTCTGCTGACCGACCTGGCGCTGCCGGACGGCCACGGGCTGGAGCTGATCTACCGCCTGCGGCGTCTGCAGCCGGCTTGCGAGGTGCTGGTGATCTCGGTGCTGGGTGACGAAGACACGGTACTGGCCTGTGTCGAAGCCGGCGCCGTCGGCTACATCCACAAGGACGCCGCGCCGGCCGACATGGGGCGGACCATCGCCGATGTCAAAGGCGGGGCGTCTCCGATATCACCGATGCTGGCCCGTCGCCTGCTGGAGCGGTTGCGGCAGGTCGACCTTGCGCCGGAGGGCCGCCCGGGGCCGGGTACTGCACCGCCGCCGCCGGTTCCGTTGACCCCCCGCGAGCACGATGTGCTGCGCCTGATCGCCCGCGGCTACACCTACGCCGAAATCGCCGAGCAGGAAGGCATTACCCGCCATACCGTGCAGATGCACATCAAGAATCTGTACGGCAAACTGTCGGTCCACTCCCGTGGGCAGGCGGTCTACGAAGCCAGCCGGCTGGGGCTGGTCGAGCCCCCGCGCCCGTGAGCGACCGCACTGCCTCCGGGGCAAGCGGGCCGATCCCCGGCCCGGCTGCGGTGCTCCTGATGGCGGCGATCCTGCTCGTCGCGGCGCTGGCCTGGCTGGCGCGCCCGGTGACTCCCGGCGGCGACGCGCAACGGCTGGTTCGCGCCGAGCTGGTCGACCGGGGTCCGCCCAGCGGACTGGCCGGCGCCCGAAACCTGCCCTTGCACTGGGACCTGCAGGCCCCCGGCAAGTCCGGTGTGGCGGAGCTTCGTCTGCGGTTTGACCGCCCGGCGCGCGCGGAAGGCACTCCGCCCGAGCCCTGGGCCGTTGTGGTGCCCCGCCTGGGCAACGCCTGGACCATAGACATCAACGGGCATCCGCTCGCTTCGGGCGGCGAGCTGGAGCGCGCCAATGACGCCTGGGCCGCCCGCCGTCCGGTTTGGGTGGTGGTGCCGGATTTCCTGCTGCAGCCCGACAACGAGCTGCGCGTGCGCCTTCGCGCGGACCTTGGGCGACGTGCCGGGCTGTCCGCTGTCTGGGTCGGTCCGGCCGCCGAACTGCAGGCGCTGTGGCAGCGGGAGGAATGGGTCCGCATCACCTTGCCGCAGGCCGTGACGGTGCTGAGCCTTCTGGTGGCGGGCCTTTCCGCGCTGCTGTGGCTGCAGCAGCGTGATTCGCTGTACGCCTGGGCCGCGGTCGGCGAGACCGCCTGGGGTCTGCGCCTGATCGACACCTGGTGGGAGCAGACCTGGCTGGACTGGCCCGGCGCGGTGGCGCTCACCCTGGTGCTGTTCTGGGTCTGGACCGCCGCCCTGTACCGCATGATCGCGTCCCTTTGGGACAACCAGCGGCCTCGGTCTGAAGCGCGGGCGGTGGCGGCGGTTGTGCTGGCCGGGCCGCTGTTGCTGGCGGTCTCGTGGGTGGCCGGGCGTTCGCAGCCGCTGGTGCTGTGGATGCTCGCATCGCTGACGCTCTGGATGGTTCTCGCGGCGCGTCTGTGGTGGGACTGTCGCCGCCAGCCGTCATGGCCGCGCTGGCTGGTGACACTGGCGCTGACGCTCTGTGTCGCGGCCATCACGCGGGACCTGGTGGCCGGCCGCTCGATGGTCGAACTGTATGAAGAGTCGGCGTGGAACAAATACGCCGGCGTGACGCTGGCCCTGGCGGTATTGGTGATCGTGAGCCTGCGCTTCAAGCAGGCGCGCGAACAGCTGGTGCAACTGAACCACAGTATCGGCGAGCGCCTGGCCGCCCGTGAGGCGGAACTCAACCAGCGCCATGCCGAGCTGACCGCGCTGGCGCAGGCCAAGGCCGCAGCCGAGGAGCGAAGCCGCATTCTGCGCGACATGCACGACGGTGCCGGTGCCCACCTGATCGCCGCCATCAAGCAGGTCGAAAGTGGCCAGGCGCAACGCGGCGAGTTGCTGGGTACGCTGCAGGAATCACTGGATCAGCTGCGGCTGTCGATTGATGCCATGAACCTGCCGCCCGGTGATGTCAACGCGCTTTTGTCGAGTCTCCGGTATCGCCTGGGCCGCCGGATCGAGGCGGCGGGGCTGCGGCTGCAGTGGCGGGTCGAGGAATTGCCCCTGCTGGTCTACCTGCAGGCTGCCGACATGCGCCACCTGCAATTCATCCTGCTGGAGGCGATCTCCAACGTGATCCAGCATGCCCGCGCCAGCCGGCTCACGGTGCGTGCCACCGCCGACAACGGCGACGTGTTGCTTGAACTGGAAGACGACGGTTGCGGCAGCGACCCGACATCGACCGGCGGCAACGGCCGCCGGTCGATGACCGAGCGCGCGGCACTGGTCGGCGCCCGCTGCGAGTATCCACCGCGGGAAAACGGGACACTGGTGCGCCTGATATTGCCCCGGGTTCGACCCTGAGGGCCTCACGGAGCCGGTTTTGATGTCAGAAGGGGCGATACCCAGCGTAAAAAGGTCGCTTTATGCTACGAAAAAAGTAGCGCTCCAGGGGTGCTGGCCATCCGCCGCCGGTGTCCCGGGTGTGTCGCCGGTCCGCGTGGCGCGGGAGAAAGCGGTGGAAAATGCCCGGTGCTGCCGGCGGGCGCAGTGGCGCACGGGCAAGCGCTGATCAACAGCGGCCGCCAAGCCGACAAGGAGACAGGGCATGAACACTCAGACGCTGACCAGTGACCTGCTGGTGATCGGTGGCGGACTTGCGGGCCTGGTCACCGCGCTGGAGGCCTTGCGGGCGGGCCAGCGCGTCACGCTCGTCGACCGCGATACCCCCGAGCGTCTGGGGGGCCTGGCGCTGTGGGCCTTCGGTGGCATGGCGCTGGTGGGCACGCCGCTGCAGGCCCGCATGAAGATCCCCGACACTCCCGAACGCGCGCTGCGCGACTGGCAACGTTTCGGCGAACTGGACCCCGATGACACCTGGGCACAGCAGTGGGCGCGCTACTACGTGGAACACTCCCGTGCGCAGGTGTATGACTGGCTGATTGGCGAGGGCATCCGCTTCATGCCGGCAGTCAACTGGGTCGAGCGGGGCCTGCAGGGTGACGGCAACAGTGTGCCGCGCTACCACATCGTCTGGGGAACCGCGCGGGAGCTCACCCGGCGGATGATTGCGCAGATGCGCGTAGCCGACACCGGCGGGCGGCTGACCGTGCTGCATGGTCACCGTGTCACCGAGGTCGAACGGCAGGGCGGCCGGCTGGTGGGCGCGGTCGCAGTCGATACGGGCTCGGGCGCTGCGCGGCGGCTGGTCGCGCCGGTGGTCGTGCTGGCCATGGGCGGGATCAACGGCAGCCATGAGCAGGCCCGTGCCCACTGGCCGGCAGACCGGCCCCGGCCCGCCACGATGCTCAACGGTGCCCACCCGTTCGCTGACGGCAAACTGCACCAGGTGGCAGCGGGGCTGGGCGGGCAGATCGTGCGGGCGGGTGAAATGTGGAACTACGCGGCGGGCTTTCCCCATCCGTTTGCGCATTTCGAGGGGCATGGCCTGTCCACCATCCCCTGCAAGTCGGCGCTGTGGCTCAACCACAAAGGCGAACGCATCGGCCCCGAGCCCCTGGTCACCGGCTTTGATACCCACTGGTTGTGCCAGCGCGTGGCAGCCCAGGAAAAACCCTGGACCTGGCATTTGCTCAACTGGCGTATCGCGGCCAAGGAATTTGCCATTTCGGGGGCCGAGCACAACCAGCGCATACGTGACCGGCAGTTCCCGCTGTTCCTGAAGGAAACCCTGCTGGGCAATCACCGGCTGGTGCGGCAGATGGCGGCGGAGAGTGCGCATTTCCTGGTCGATGACACGCTGGCGGGGCTGGCCGCGAAGATGAATGCGCTGACGGCGTCCCATGACGTCGACCCCGCCGTACTGCAGGCGACGGCAGACACCTTCGATGCGAACTTTGCCCAGGGCAACAAGCTGCACAACGACGACCAGATCCGGCGCATTCAGCACGCCAGGCAATGGGGGCCGGACAAACTGCGAACCTGCGCGCCGGCGCCGCTGCAAAAGCCGGGGGCGGGGCCGTTCATCGCCATCCAGATGCAGCTCATCACCCGCAAAAGTCTGGGCGGGTTGCGCACCGATCTGCACAGCCGGGTGCTCGATGGCGCGGGCGCGCCTGTCCCTGGTTTGTACTGTGTGGGCGAGGCCGCCGGCTTCGGTGGCGGGGGGGCCAGCGGCAAACGCTCGCTGGAGGGCACCTTCCTGCCCGGCTGTATCCTGACCGCGCGGGCCGCCGTGCGGTCGATCGCGGGCGGCGGCTGAATCCAGCCCCGTCGGAACCGGACTTCACCGACAACCCGAAGACACCATGCAGGGCGACATCGTTTCCAGCGTGCTCTTGCGGCCTGGGTATGCCCGTCCGGCCTGATCCCTTGACCTTTTGATGCGGAGATTTCCATGACCAATGGCGCCCATGCCCTGATGAAAACGCTGGTGGATGCCGGCATCGAAGTCTGCTTCACCAACCCCGGCACCAGCGAAATGCACTTTGTCGCAGCGCTGGACAGCGAGCCAAAAATGCGCGCGGTGCTGGCGCTCTTCGAGGGGGTTGCCACCGGCGCGGCCGACGGCTATGCCCGCATGGCCGACAAACCGGCGGCCACCCTGTTGCACCTGGGCTGCGGCCTGGGCAACGGTCTGGCCAACCTGCACAACGCGCGCAAGGGCAAAGTGCCCGTCGTCAACATCGTCGGCGACCATGCCACCGACCACACCCGATACGACGCGCAGTTGCAGTCCGACATCGAAACCGTGGCGCGCAACGTCTCGCCGGGTTTCGTCCGCACCGCGAAATCCACCGCCGAACTGGGTCGCGACACGGCCGATGCCATCGCCGCTGCACGGGGCCTGCCTGGCCAGGTCGCCACCTTGATCCTGCCGGCCGATGTGTCCTGGGGCGAGGGCGGCGAGCCAGCGCCGGTACCCGCCATGGCCCCGGCCCCGGCGGCCGATGAGGGTGTGGTGGCGGCCATTGCCCTGGCGGTGAGGTCCGCACGGAAAGCCGCCCTGCTGCTTGGTGGCCAGGCCTTGCGTGAACCGGGCCTGGTGTTGGCCGCGCGAATTGCCGCAGCCAGCGGTGTGCACCTGTTTGCCGAGGTGTTTCCCACCCGGCTGGAGCGGGGCGCCGGGCTGCCTGCGGTGGAGCGTATCGCCTACCTGGCGGAGATGGCGGGCGTGCAGCTGGCCGATATCGAGCACCTGATTCTGGTCGACGCCAAGTCGCCGGTTTCCTTCTTCGCCTATCCGGGCAAGAAGAGCGACCTGGTGCCGGACGGCTGTACGGTCCATACCCTCTGCAGTCCCTCTCAGGACGCCTGCGCCAGCCTGGCCCGTCTCGCGCAGGCGCTGGGTGCGGACCAGGCGACCCCGGCCCTGCAGGCAGCCTGGCGGCCCGGGCGCCCCCGTGGCCGGCTCAATGCCCCCAAAGTGTGCAAGGCCGTGGGCCATCTGATGCCCGAGAACACTATCCTGATCGATGAGGCCATTACCTCGGGCCTCCTGCTGGGCGCGATGACGGCCGGTGCGCCGCGGCACGACCTGATTACGCTCACCGGCGGTGCGATCGGGCAGGGCCTGCCCAACGCGATCGGCGCAGCCATCGCCTGTCCCGACCGCCCGGTCATTGCCCTCATCGGGGACGGCACCGCCATGTACACCATCCAGGCACTGTGGACCATGGCCCGCGAGGGGCTCAACGTCACTGTCATCATCTTCAACAATGCGTCCTATTCGGTGCTGAATGTGGAGCTGGAACGGGTCGGCGCGGAGCGTCCCGGCCCCAAGGCCCTTTCGCAGCTCGACTTGCACGGCCCCGTGTTGCACTTTGCCCGCCTGGCCCAGGGCATGGGCGTGCACGCCGTCCGGACCGATGAAGCCGAAGGCTTTTGCAAGGCGCTGGAATACGCGTTGGCGCACCCCGGCCCGCACCTGATCGAAGCGGTCGTACCCGAGTCCCTTTCGGGCGCCAAACGCAAGGTGTTGCCCTGGCTGCTGCGTTCTTTGCCCTCGCTGCCGCCGTCGGTCGCCCGCGCGCTCAAGCGCAAGATCGCGCCCTGACGCACTGGCGGGTCTGACCGCTCAGCTGCCGTCCGAGGGGCCGCGGTTCGGCGAACGGGCGGGGGCGTCGAACCATTTCTCGCGCGCCACCACCAGAGCCTGCGCGGGCTGCTCGTAGAAATGCGGCGACATGATCTGAACGCCGTAGGTGTTGAACTCGTCCTGTATCGCGGCGTGGATCGCCGAGAGGATGGGAACCCGCTCCAGCGGCTTGTCGATGTGGGCGAACAGCTCGTATTCGACGTAGAAGTCGCTCAGGGCCCGCTGGTAGACAAACGGGGGTGGCTGGGTGCGCACACCCGGTGTGCGGCTGGCGGCATTGACCAGCATGGCGTGCACCTGGCGCCAAGGGGTGTCATAGCCGATGGTGACCTTGGTGGACACCAGCGTGCCCTGCTGGCCGGACAGCTTGCTGTAGTTGTGAATGGCGTTGGCCGTGATCACCGAGTGGGGCAGGGTGATTTCTTCGTTGCGCATGTTGACCACCTTCACCGCCAGCGCGCCGACTTCCCGCACCACCCCTTCGACCCCGTTGACGGCAATGAAGTCACCGCTCTTGAGCGAGCGGGAATACACGATGACCAGCCCGCTCATCAGTTGGGTCACGACACCCGTCGAACCCAGGGTGAGCATCAGCCCGAACAGCACCGACAGGCCTTTGAATGCGTCGCTGTCCGAGCCGGGCAGGTAAGGGTACGCGATGGCCGCGGCGACGCCCCACACCAGCACGGCCAGCAATCGCCGGGTGGCGCCCACCGTCTCGGCATGCAGCAAAGGCACCTGCACCCGGCCGGACTGCACCTGCTCCAGCGCGTGGCGCAGCAGGTCGTGGACGATGCGGGCCACCAGCAGGACCAATGCGATCGTCACCAGACCCGGAATGGCGCCCAGCGTGCCGGCCACCAGCCAGCCGCCGAGCTGGCGCACAGAATCGGTCAGGCGATCGCCCCACGGCTGGGTCCACGGAAAGGCGGCCAGTGTGGCGACCACCAGGGCCCAGACCAGGGTCAGCAGGGTCGGCCACAGCAGCAGCGCGGCCAGGCGCAGCGCGCCGACCCGCAGATACGTCGCCAGGCCCGGATCGGCCAACTGCGCCCGGGCCAGCAGCCAGGTCCGCAAGCGCCAGACCACGGCCAGGCCCAATGAAAACAGGAGCAACGATCCCAGCACCACGGCCAGCCCTTTGAGCCACAACAGCGGTGCGCCCTGGGCGCGCCGGGCATCCGTGGCGTCCTGCACATGGCGGCGCGCGCGCTCGGCGGCTTCGCGCAGACTCAGCCGCTCCTCCGGGTCCAGATCGCTTTGCAGCACGGTAAACAGGTGGCGCTCGCCCGCGAGAACGGCGTAGCCGCTGCCCTCATCCAGCGAGGCGGGTCGCAGGGCCACCGGGCTGGCCAACTCTTCGCCGGTCAGGCGGTTGAATCGGGTGCGGGCGCGTTCGGCCCGCTTGGCGGGCTCCAGTCCCCCCAGCGAGCCGCGCAATTCAACGATGTCGCGGTTGAACAACACCAGCATTGCCGGCTCGATGCTGCGGCGCACGCTGGATTCGGTGCCGGGGTTGCGGGGCTCGGCGCGGGCCAGATCGGGCGCCGCCAGGGCGAGCAGCGCCAGGACGGCCAGAAAACCGGCCGCGAGCCACAGGCGCCAGGGGGGCGGCGCGAGCACCCTGTCGGCGGGCGGTTCGGGCAAGCGGTCCGCGGTGGACAAACGGCGCCCGGCAAGGGTCGGGGACAAGGTCGATGGCATCGGCCTTCAGCCTATCACACCGCTGCGGTCGACGGGGCCCGTCCGCCAGCCTGGGCGGGGCGGCTGTGGCAGCATGGCGGCATGTCGGTATTGCATCTCACGGCCACCGTGGTCCTCGGACCGGTTTTGCTGCTTCAGGGGCGTCATGTGCGCCGGGTGACGCCTGTGCTGCCCGAACCGCCGGGGCCACGCGACGGACACGCCGGCTCAGGGCCCGCGCTGCGCCTGCTGATCCTGGGCGACTCTGCGGCAGCCGGCGTCGGCGCAGCCTCCCAGCAGGAGGCGTTGGCAGGCCAGCTGGTGGCCCAGCTACAGGGGCATTTCAGCGTGCAATGGCGGCTGCTGGCGCGTACCGGCGATGCCACCCGCGATGCGCTGGCCGCGCTGGCCGCGCTTCCGGCGCAACCATTTGACGTGGTGGTGACTTCGCTGGGGGTCAACGACGTCACCGGCGGTCACAGCGAGCGGCGCTGGATGGCCGATCAGCAGGCCTTGCTCGAGCGCTTGCGCCGGGACTTCGGTGCGCCGCGCTGCCTGCTCTCGGCCTTGCCGCCGATGCACCGGTTTCCCGCCTTGCCGCAGCCTTTGCGTGCCTATCTGGGCGCCCAGGCGCGTCGTTTCGACCGCCGGCTGCAGGCGTTGGCACTCGATACGCCCGGCTGCGTCTGGGTCGGCTACGACGATGGCGAGAGCGGCCTGGAACCGGCCGACATGGCGGCTGACGGTTTTCACCCCGGCCCGGCGGTGTACCGCGAATGGGCGCGGCGTCTTGCGGCGGTGATCCGGGCGCCGGGGTCGGGCCGGCCGTTGCCTCCGGTCGGGGCTCAGGCGGTCGGATAGGTGCCCGGCAGCAGGATGTCGCTGCCCACGGTGTCGATCTGGGTGCGGCCGCAGAAGGCCATCGTCAGGTCCAGCTCGCGGTGGATGATCTCCAGGCACTTGGTGACACCGGCTTCGCCCATCGCCCCGAGGCCGTACAGGAAGGCACGTCCGATGTAGGTGCCCTGGGCGCCGAGCGCGCGCGCCTTGAGCACGTCCTGACCGCTGCGGATGCCGCCGTCCATTTGCACCTCGATGTCCTTGCCCACCGCATCGACGATCGCCGGCAGCGCGCGGATGCTGGACTCGGCGCCGTCCAGTTGGCGTCCGCCGTGGTTGGAGACGATCAGGGCGTCAGCGCCGGACTGCACCGCGAGCCGGGCGTCTTCCACGTCCTGGATGCCCTTAAGGATCAGCTTGCCGCCCCAGCGGTTCTTGATCCATTCCACGTCGCCCCAGTTCAGCGCCGGGTCGAACTGCTGCGCGGTCCAGGCGCCCAGGTTGGCCACATCGTCCACCCCCTGCACATGGCCGACGATGTTGCCGAACTGGCGCCGCGGGGTGCCCAGCATGCCCAGGCCCCAGCGCACCTTGGTGGCCAGGTTGATGATGTTGGCCAGCGTGGGCTTCGGGGGGGCCGACAGGCCGTTTTTCAGGTCCTTGTGGCGCTGGCCCAGGATCTGCAGGTCCAGCGTCAGCACCAGGGCCGAGCAGTTGGCGGCCTTGGCGCGGTCGATCAGGCGCTCGATGAAGCCGCGGTCCTTCATCACATACAGCTGGAACCAGAAGCCTTCGCCCGCGTGCTGCGCCACGTCCTCGATCGAGCAGATGCTCATGGTCGAGAGCGTGAACGGGATGCCGAACTTCTTCGCCGCCTTCGCCGCCAGGATTTCGCCGTCGGCATGCTGCATGCCGGTCAGCCCGGTGGGCGCGATGGCCACCGGCATGGCCACCGGCTGGCCGATCATGGTGGTGGCGGTGCTGCGGCCTTCCATGTTCACGGCCACGCGCTGGCGCAGCTTGATGGACTGGAAATCGTCGCTGTTGGCCCGGTAGGTGCTCTCGGTCCAGCTGCCGCTGTCGGCATAGTCGTAGAACATGCGCGGCACGCGGCGTTTGGCGATGACACGCAGGTCTTCGATGGTGGTGATGACGGTCATGGGGATGTCTCCGGCGTTGTTGTGTGGATGCCGCCATGGTAGTTCGCCTCACCGCCGCGCGGGTGTGAAGGCGGATGGGTCGCCCGTGAAATTATTTGGCCGCCACGGCAGCCGGCGCCGCTTTGATGCCGGCGCCGCGCACATCCAGACGCACCGCGTCCAGCTCGCGCCCGTCCGCCGCATGCAGACTGAGCCGGTGCCGCCCGGGCCGGGGTGACCACGTGACCGACTCCCCGCGCCCGATCGCCCGACCGTCGAGCTGCCAATGTCCGCCCGGGCCATCGGCGCGTATCGTCAGGCGCTGGCGACCCGGTGGAATGTCCGGATCGAGCGCCAGTACCGTGCCATCGGCCGGGCTGGTGATGCGCACGGCCCCCGAACCGGTCAGCGCGACGCTTTTAGGATATTTTTGGTCGATACCCGGCGCGAAAAGGTCACCTTTAGCTATTGATTCAATAGTGAACAGGGACTGCGTGGTGCCCGGCAGAAACCATTCGTCCCGGCTCGCTTCCAGCGCACCGGCGAAATGCACGCGCTGGCGGTCCAGTTTCGGCGGGGCCGCCGGTGGCCGGCTCGGTGTGCGCGCGTGCAGGTAGTCCATCAGAGCCGCCCATATCGGCGCGGCGCCGCTGGTGCCGCTGACGGCGTGCATGGGGGCGCCGCTGGCATTGCCCACCCAGACCCCCACCGAGTACCGGCGCGAAAAGCCGACGGCCCAGTTGTCCCGCATGTCCTTGCTGGTGCCCGTCTTGACCGCCGTCCAGAACCGGGTGGCCAGCACGCTGTCGGTGCCAAAGGTTCTGGCGCGGGCATTCGGGTCGGCCAGGATGTCGGTGACGATGTAGGCGGCGCGGGGGTCCAGTGCCGGCACGGGCGCGGGTGGCGCGTGGGTTGGGTTCGCGGGGGGGCGCGGACGTGTTTCGGGGGCGGCGGCTCGCACGGTGCGGACGGCGCCGGCATACCCCCCGTTGGCCAGGCTGCGGTAGGCGTTGGTCAGGTCCAGCAGGCGCACTTCGGCGCTGCCCAGCGCCAGGCTGGTGCCGTACCAGTCGCCGGTCTCCCGCAAAGGGAGCCCCAGGGCGGCAAGCTGGCGGGCAAAGGCGTCGGGCGACACCATCACCAGGGTACGCACCGCCGGCACGTTCAGCGAAGCCCCCAGCGCCGTGCGCACCGACACCCAGCCCTTGAACTGGCGGTCGTAGTTCTGCGGAATGTAAAGGCCAGCCGGCGTGGGAATATGGGTGGGCGCGTCCTCCAGCAGCGAGGCGGCCGTCAGGCGCTGCTCGGCGATCGCTTGCGCGTAGAGGAAGGGTTTGAGGGTGGAGCCGGGTTGGCGCGGGGCGACCACACCGTCCACTTCGGCCGCGGCGCTGATGGTGCCGGACGAGCCAACCCAGGCCAGCACTTCGCCGCTGGCGTTGTCGAGCACCACCAGGGCGCCGTCTTCGACGTGGCGCCCGCGCAATTCGCGCAGGTGGCCTTGCAGGGTTTGCACGGCGAAACGCTGCAGACCGGCGTCCAGTGTGGTGGACAGGCGCGCCGGCGCCGGGAGGCCGGCGTCGGCGACCAGGCGGCGGGCCAGATGGGGGGCGATGCCTTCACTGGCGGCGTAGTCGCGCCGCTGCAGGGCCGCGGTGACAAAAAGATCCAGCCCTTCGCAATCGATGCCGGGCGCGCGCGCGGCGGCGGCCGGCACCGGCGAAGCCGCCCGCTTCGCCGTCGTGGCCGGAGCGTCAGGCGCCGGGCTCATCGCCTGCAGCACACCACAGGCCCGCTGGGCCACGCGGGCGGGCGCGGCGTTGGGCGCCCGCACCAGGGCGGCGGACACGGCGGCCTCGCGCTCGTCCAGCCCGTGCGCGGCCTTGCCGAACAGGGTGCGGCTGAGCGCGTCGATGCCGACCAACTCGCCGCGAAACGGCACCAGGTTCAGGTAGGCCTCCAGAATCTGGTCCTTGCGCCAGCCGGCCTCCAGCCGTTGTGCGCCGATCGTCTGGCCGATCTTCTGGCCCACCGTGCGCCCGCCCGGCCCGGCGCGCCAGTCGCCATCCACCAGCCCGGCCAATTGCATGGTCAGCGTGGAAGCGCCCCGGGTGCGGGTGTTCCACAGGTTGCCCCAGGCGGCCGCCGAGACGGCACGCCAGTCCACGCCGCTGTGTTCCCAGAAGCGCCGGTCTTCGCTGAGCACCAGCGCGGTGCGCAGCGCGGGCGACACATCGGCCAGCGCCACCCACTGGCCGCGGCGCACCGTGGTGTCGGACCGCAGGCGCTGCACCACCTCGCCCCGGCGGTCGAGGAGGAGCGTGTCAGAAGGCTGATAACCGGCCTTTACCGCATCAAAAGCGGGCATACCCGTCGCAGAATGGTGAAAGCCTGCTATCCATAGCAGAGCAACCAGGCTGTGCCGGGCAGGGCGTTTCACTTCGCCGCCTCGACCTTCATCCGGGCGTTGGGCGCCTCGCCGAACATCTCGGGGGCGTACATCGCCTCGACCCGGGTTGGCGGCAGCGCAAAGTTGCCCGCATTGTTCAGGCGCAGCGTGTACTGCACGGTCAGCACCCCTTTGGGCACATAGTCGTAGTAGCTGCGAAACGCTTCGAAACTGCGTTCTTCGAACGCGGGCCAGGCCGCACCGTCGCGCTTTTCGCCCTGTGTGGCGATTTCGGAATCCCGCCCCAGCCCGGTGCCCAGGATGGTGGCACCGCCGGGTACCGGGTCGGTGATGACCACCCAGCTCATGTCCGCGGCGGCGTTGACCTCCAGTGTCACGCGCAGCACATCGCCGCGCGTGAAGCTGCCCGGTACCGCTTGTTCGACGGCCGTGACACGGCGGGTGATCTGGTAGCCGGCGTTCAGCGGCGCTTTCAGTTCAACGGCCGCCAGGGACTGCAAGGTCAGCCAGGGTTTGCCGCTGCCCTGGTGGTTCACGGTCAGGCTCTCGGGCCGTGGCGACCAGGGCAGCAGCGCGGTGTTGCCGCGCAGGGCGGCTGTTGCGGCGGGGGCGCCGAACAGGGTGGTCTGGTGCGGTGCGCCACCGGTGTCGCCGGGTTTGACCCGTTCGACCCGGGCCCAGTCGATGGTCGCGGTGGCGGTGCCCAGGCTGGCACGGGTGCTGCCGGCGACCGGTGTGGCTTCGAAGCGCGCGGAGAATTTCTCCAGGGCCAGTCCGCCCCAGAGGTTGGCCGTGGTGGTGGACCAGGCACCACGCTGCTGGCGGGCGATGAAACCGCTGGCCAGGCGGCCGATGTCGTCCCGCCAGGCGGGGTCGTCCAGGGCCGCCAGCAGCAGGCGGGCGGTATTCACGTCACCGTTGGTCATCAGCCACCACCAGTGGTCGCTTTGCTCGGTGCTGAAGGTCAGCTTGGTGCCCTGCCAGTTCAGGCGCGATTTCAGAATCTGGGTCGCCTCTGCCAGCCGCTGCTCGCGCTGGGGTACATCCGGCACACGCTTGAGGATGGCCAGCCAGTCGATCACCGCGCTGGTGGGCCACTGGTTGGGAGCGACGGTGAGGCTGCCCAGCAGGCGAGCCTGCACCTTGCCATAGCGCGACAGCGCTTCGAGCGCGGCCAGCTTGCGGATGTCCAGGTCCTTGCGGGGTGCCCAGGGCGTGCGCTGGAGTCGCCCTTCGACAAAGGCGATCAGGCCGCGCTCCATCGGCGCACGGACCGCATCGTCCAGCGCAAAAACCGGGTTCAGCGCGGCAACTTCATGCGCAGCCGCCAGCAGGTAGGCCGTGAGGCTGTCGCTGCCGCGCGCGCCGTCGCCCGCCCGGGGCGGGAAATAGCTCGCCAGGCCGTCGCTGTCGAGGTAGGTCGGAATCTGCGCCACCACCGTCTGCCATGCCCGGGCATCCCGCAGGCCGACGGCCTTGCTGGCCTTCTGTTCAAGGCAGGAGTAGGGGTACGCGGCGAACCAGTCGCGCACGCCCGGCAGCCCCTCGGCCAGTCGCGGCTGCAGCGCCAGGCGAATGCCGCCGCGGGCGGTGCCGCCGTGGGCCAGCGCATCCGCCGGGGCCGCTGTGGCCAGACTGAAAGGGCCGTCCAGTTGCGCCAGGCTGGCTTGCTGGACGGTCAGCGGCACGGCGGGGATCAGCCGCTGGCGCGACTTCAGGGCGTCGCGGGCACCCGAGCGGCTGTCTTTGGCGTCCAGCTCCCACAGCAGGGCTTCGGCGCGGGTGTTCGCCAGGCCTTCGGGTGCCGTGACCGACCAGGCAACCTCGCGCGATTCGCCAGGGGGGATGTCCACCGACTGGGCGGCCAGTTGCAGCAGGGTGGCCCGGGGCGTGGCGATGACCGACATGGCCCGGGCGGTCGTGTTGCGCAGGGTGAAGGCCGCGCGGAACGTGTCACCTTCGCGCACCAGCGGTGGCAGGCCGCTGATGATCTGCAAATCCTGCGCGGTCTGCACGGTGGTCTGCCCGGTGCCGAACAGGCCGGTGGCGGCATCGGCGACCGCAACGATGCGCCAGCGCGTCAGGGTGTCGTTGAGCGGTACCCACACCACGGCCTGGCCATTGGCGTCCAGCACCACCCGGGGGTTCCACAGAGCCAGTGTGTCCAGCAGTTCCCGGGTGGCACTTTTGCCGCCACCTCCGCCGGCGGGCACGGCCTTGCGGCCGTAGTGCCGCCGGCCGATGATTTCCATCTGGGCGGTGGAGGTTTCCACGCCCCAGCTGCGGCGCTGGAGCATGGCCTCCAGCAGGTTCCAGCTGGTATTGGGCATAAGCTCCAGCAGGGACTGGTCAACGGCGGCCAGCGCCACTTCGGCACCTGCGGCGGGTTTGCCATCCGGCAGCCGGCCGGTGATGGTCACGGTGGCGGTCGTGCGAACCGCATACCGGTCCTGGTCGGCCTTGACCGCCACGTCGATGCGGTGCGCCTGGGTGCCCACCCGGATTTCGGCCACACCCAGGCGGTACGCCGGTTTGCTCAGGTCCACCAGGGCGCTGGGGGCGATGTAGTCGCGGCCTTCCAGGCGGAAGGCGCGCCACCATTCGCGTGGGGCCTTGTAACCCCAGGTAAACAGGCTGTACCAGGGCACCTCGCGCAGGCGACCGCGCAGCGCCAGCACACTGACATACACATTCGGCCCCCATCCGTCCTGGATCGGCAACTCCACGGTGGGGTCCTGTCCGTTGAGCGTGACGACGCGCTGGCTGATGAGGCCTTCACGCTCGACGGTGACCAGGGCTGTGGCGAAGCGAAAAGGCATGCGAACCTGCAGTCGGGCGGTCTCGCCGGGCTGGTAGCTCTTTTTTTCCGGCAGAAGGTCCATGCGGTCATGGTCCTCCCCCCCGAACCACAGCTCGCCCTGGCGGGTGACCCAGACGGAGGTGGCGGCCTGGGCGGTGCGGCCATCGCGGTCGCGGGCGTTCACCGTCAGTTCCACCTCGCCCGCCTGGTCGAGCCGCGCCTCGCACAGGAGCAGGCCGCGGGAATCGCTGGTGCCGCTGCAGACACTGCCCAGATCCTTGGTCTCGGTCTTGTTGTCGTAGGTGTAAAAGCCCCCCACCATGCGTTTGCGCGTGGTGGTGGTGATGCGGGCCACGGCGCGCACGTCCAGCGGCACGCCGGCCGACGGGACTCCGTTCAGGTCGAGCGCCAGCGCCTGCAGTCGGGCGCGGGCGCCGGAGGAAACCCAGCCTTCGGTACGGATGCCGGCGATCACGGCCGCAGGCCACAGCGGGTTGGTGCTGCGCACCGTCTGGACCTCGCCATTGGGATCGGCGTAGGTGGCCTCCAGCAGCAGTTCGCGGGCATGCGGTGCGGCCGGCACGGCGTCGACGTTCACTCGCCCGGCACCTTGGCGGTCCAGCGTCAGGGGCAATTTGTCGGCAATGACCCGACTGTCCTGGCCGGAGGCGCTTTCTTCTTCGGCATCCTCATGTCCGCCCGCGCGGGCACCACGCGGCGGCTGGAAGCTGAACTCCTCATGGTCGGCAAACTGCAGGTTGCGCGGCCGCACCAGTGCGGACACCCGTACCGGCAGGTTCACCGCAGGACCGCCGGCGACGTAGTTGACCTGTACACCCACCGGCACGTTTTTCGGCGCCACCAGGCCCGCCGGGTCGGCCGGGCCGATCCGGCCCTCCAGCACCGGCAGACGGAATTCTTCGACCCGGAACTGGCCGGTTTCCAGCACCTGGCCCCGGCGCGCGATCGGCCCGTCGTCGCCATGGCGCAGCGCGATCTGGTACAGGCCCAGGCGGGCCGCCGGCGGCACCGCAAACTGGCTTTCCGCGCTGCGCCCACCGGTGGCGGTGCGCCGCCAGGTCAGCGGCTGGGTGAACTCCTGCCCGCTGCCCACATGGGTCACCACCAGGGTGGTCGGCAAGGGGTCGCCCGGCACACCCAGTCCATTGGAGGTCTCGGTACGGATCAGATGTTTCATCGACACGGTTTCACCGGCCCGCAGCAGGGCCCGGTCCATGATGCTGTGGGCGCGCTGGTCCGGGCTGGCCTCCTGGCTGGTGGGGAAGTTGAAGCGCCAGGGTTCGATGCCGCGATTCCAGTGGCTCCAGGTGAAGGCCAGTTCGTCGCCGCCGCGCGCGTCGGTGGCGCGGGCGCTGATGAACCAGGCCTCGCCGACCGGCTCCTCTTCGTCGGCCTCCGCGGTTGCGGTGCGGCGCGGGGTGGGGCAGGCCGGTGGCCGCGGCGACAAGCCAGTGAAACGGGCCAGACCCTGTGCGTCGGTGGTCGCCGTGGCCCGCACCGTGCCGTCGCAGGACGACACCGCGACCCGCGCGCCGGCAACGGGCAGGCCCTTGTCGAGGGTGGTCACCCAGGCGAGCGCGTTTTCGCGGCCCAACTTGAAGTGCACCCCCAGATTGGTCACCAGTGCCGAAGTCCGCACCACCATGGTGCGGCCCGGGCCGTGGCGTTCATCCAGCAGCGAGCGCCCCAGCAAGGGGGACTGGATTTCGACGACATGAAAACCCGGCGCCAGGGGGATCCCCACCACCTCGAACGGTCGCGGCACCGCCGCTGTACCGGTGCCGGTCGGCTGGGGCAACTGCAGGGTCTGCACCCCGGCCTGTCCGGACAGCAGCGAGAGCATGCGGGTTTGCACACGCGAATCCTGCGGATCCAGTGGCCGTGGCAGCGGTCCCTTGACCTCGGCGGCGGCCTGCTCACGTGCCACGGTGAAGCCATGAAAACGTTGAACCTTGCGGTACCAGGCGATGATCTCCGCGTCGGTGCGGGGCTGCAGCGTGCTGACCCGGCTGGCGGCCAGGCTCTGGATCGGCAGGGCCGCTTCGACATTGCGCAGCGTCACGGGCAACAGGGCCGGGCCCTCCGCCCCCTCGGCAAATCGCTCCACGACCCCGAAGGGCGCGGCGGCAAATTTGGCCAGCGGCGGCATGGGTGCCGTGGTGACTGGAAGGGGAAAGTTGGCGGCATTGCGCAGGCTGCGGCCCGAACTGTCCTGGAAACCGGCGGGCAGCTCGATCCGGAACGGGGTGCGCTCGGGCAGCGGGCTGTCGAAACGCACGGCGGTGACAGCGCTGTTGCCCTCACCGGGGTCAGCCTCGGGTTTGGCCGCAATGACCCGTCCGTCGGCTTTCAGTGTGATGGCCGACGCCAGCTTGCGGTCGACCGGCGCGTTGAAGACCAGGCGCATCGGCCGGATGGGCAGGCAGCCGGCCTGGGCATTTTCGCGCTCGCAGCTGAACTCGGCAGCAAAGGGCTCACGGACCTGCCAGGCAAAGCGTTGCGGGCTGCGGCTGGCGACTCCGGATGGCGTTGCCACCCCGGCGCCGTAGACCAGGGTGACCCGCGCGCCTGCCGGCAGGCGGCGGGCGCAGGCCAGGGCGGGGAAACGAGCCGGGTCTTTGGCGGCCGCCTTGTCCAGGTAAAGGGATTTGAGCAGCGCCGCGCGGGTGGCGCCATCCACCCAGCGCACGGGAACGCGCTCGCCCAGTCCCTCGACGGAACACCAGACCTTTTCCGTCACCGATTGCTGGGTGGCCGGGCCGTTGAGCTGCAGCAGGAAAACCTGCTCCTCGTCAATCCGCTCCCAGCTGCCGGGGCGTACCGACTGCACGAAGGGCCCGCCGGTGGTGAAGCGCCAGCTGTCCGGACCGCTGATCTCGGTGCCACGGGGTGAACGGAAACCGGGCATCCGTTGTACGGTGCAGACCAGGCCGGGCGGCAGGTCCTCGTCGAACTGGAAAACCCATTCCCGGTCGTTGTTCCAGCGTCCGCTGCCCCGGGTGGCCTGGGCGTCGCTGCAGCGCAGGCTCAGCGGCGCGGCAGCCCGCGCGTCGCCGAAGACCACGGCGGGTTCGTCGAATCGGGCGACCAGTTGCCGTACCTGGGCCACTTCGCCCTGCGGCGACAGCGAGGTGACGGTCAGCGCGTGGCAATTGGCTGCTCCCAGCAACAGGGCGATGGCCCCGGCGAAACGGCGAAAAAACATGGTGCCCCCCGGTCGCGGTACAGGGGCAGAGCGTAACAAATCGGCCTTGGGTGATGGCGCCGCGCGACGGGTCGCAGGAAAAAAAACGGCACCCGAAGGTGCCGTGGTGGCGCTACATCAGCGGCTCCGTGCGCACCCGGGTGCGGCAGGCCGGCTGTTTCGCCGGAGCGGCAATCAGACCTTGGTGGCCTTCTTGATCGCGTCGGCGGCTTGTGTTGCGGCGGTGCTGAGGCTCGCCTGGGCAGTTTCGACCGCTTTCTTGGCCTGGCTCTGCGCGGTTTCCATGGCGTTCTGGCTGGCTGTCAGGGCGGTCTTGAACGCGGCAAACGCAGGCTCGGTACCGGCCGGGGCGTTCTTGGCCAGGTTGTCCAGCGCGCTGGCGAAAGCCTTTTGCGCTTCGGCGGCTTTGGCTTCGACGGCTTTGGTGAACTCGGTGCTGCTGCCGTTCAGGATGGACTGGACATGCTGCGCATAGGCGGTGGACTTGTCAGCCATGGGCTGGACCAGGCCGGCTTGCAGGGCCATCAGCTCTTGCGGGTCCTTGGCGGACATCACGGCCTGGGCGTGGCTGAAGGACTCGTCCATCACTGCTTTGGAAGCGGCCAGGTTCAGTTCCACCAGCTTTTCGAAGCCGGCGTAAGCCTGGGTGGTGAAGCCTTGCAGAGCCTTCAGGTTGGCTTTGTGGACGGCGGTGAATTGGTCAACGGGGTTGGTCATGGCGGACTCCTGGATAAGGACAGTTTCAAAGTGGGCGTCGGCCTGATCCAAACCACCGCCCGTGGCTATGTTGCAGTGCAACATGAGTGCGAGTATAGGGAAAACCCGGGGCTTTGGGGAAAAAATGTTGCACTGCAACATCAATTAGATGACGCGACCTAATTCGGGGCTCGGGCGGAGCCAGGCCGCCTGGGCCGCGGTGGCGCGTCGGGTTGGCGGGCGTGCCCCGTCGTTGTGCTGGTCACCGGGGTCTTAAGCTGCCGAAGGGCTGCCGTGAGGAAATGAAGAGCGGAGTGCGGACCCGCAACTCAATGCAAAAACAATAGCAAAAAACGACCTTTTTACGTTGGGTATGGGCACTTTGTCTACGAAACCGCCGTGCCGGACGGCTTTGCGCGATTATCCGCTGGCGGTCGGTCGGTCGGTCGGTCGGTCGGTCGAACGGTCGAACGGTCGAACGGTCGCGCCGCCCACCGCCATTGACCTTGCCTCAAAAGGACCGCAGCGCGGCGCCAAGGCGCATCAGATCGGCCGCGGTCACCGTACCGGATGTCTCGGTGCCGGTCATTGCGGTAAGCATGGCGCGCACAACCTGCGTCGTCGCGTCATTGCCGTCAGAAAAGGATTGCTCCACTTGGGCGCGTGTCTGCAGTGCCAGTGAGACGGTGCGCCCCAGTTCGGCCTGTACGGCAGGCGTAAAGTTGGCGCCGACCGCCGCCTCGAACTCTCCCGCACTCATGTTCATCGGGAAGGCCGTCCCGGCAACCTGCTTGACCAGACGCACCGCATGCAGCGAGGCCGTGACTGCGATCTCCTTTTGCACACTCGCGGGAAATGCCGCGACCGAAGCACCTGCCGGGGCCAGCAGTTCCAGGGCTGCACGTCCCTGCTCCATCTGCAGGGCAAACTGCGCCTTCGCCGCGGTGTCGAGACCGGCCGGGAAGCCCGTCAGTGCGGCGACGGCGTTCTCCGTGCTGGCGCCCGTGACCGGCGAGACCGATCCGGGCGAGGTCGCCGAGATTGACTCCAACGCTTGGGTCAGCGCGAGTCCACCGACACCCGCCTGCGCGGCGTACGCCACTCCCATCGCCTGGCTGACCGCGAGGTTGAAACCGCCGGCGGACGCCTGGATCTGGGCCATGCGCTGGAGTGCCGTGGCGGCATCCAGCGGGCTGACGCCGGTTGCGAGGATCTGGTCTACCGCCGCCTGCGCGGTGGTGTTGAGAGGTATGGAGGGCAAGGCGGTGACGAGCGCCACCGGCGCCAGTGGGGCTTTGGTGCTGGCGCTATTGCCGCATCCGGTCAATGGGGCGACGATGCATGCCAGCGCAAGAAGCGGCCCTACGGGTGCAAACGACACCGGACGGAACAAGCGGGAAACACGAGATACAGGCGTGCAAATCATGATTGTTCAGCTCGAAGCCCCCGTGACAGAGACGAAGTTGCCCAGTGGCACTGTCGCGGTGACAGTGCGGCCGGCGTAGGTAATGTGCATTTCAACGGCCGTGCTGGCGCCCGGATTGCGGAGAAAGGTGACCGTCGGGGTCAAGGTCGCGGGCCCGGCGATCTCGCCCGCCACGGTCGTGCCGGCGATCACATAGCGCACCGTGGCACCGGCGGGAATGTACGACCCCGTCGCATCCAACTGAACCGGCACGCCGAGGACGAGCCGCTGCTCAGGGTCGTAGCGAACCATGCGTGCTTCGGCGGCCTGCTGCACATTGATCAGCGCGGTCGATACGCTGGCCAGTTCGCCGGCCGGAGAGCGCACCTCGGCAGTCACCACATACTGCCCGGTCGTTGCCAATGCGCCGGTGCGGTAGTAATAGGCCGGGGCGGCCGTATCGGCGACCTGGCAGCCGATACCTTCGGCCAGGCGGTCGCAGGTCATGGTCGTCTGGATGCTGGTGCCGCCCGGCCCGCTGGTGCGCCAGTTCACGGTGCTGCCGGCCGGTCGGGGGCCGGCGTAGGCGACGGTTGCCCGCTCGCCGGCCTGGAGGTCCAGCCGCGGAGTGATGATCTGCACGCTGCTGCGCAGATCGATCAGGTTGACGTTGCTGGCGGATTTATTGGCGCCGCCCAGCGGTACCATGGCCAAACGCGCCTGTACCGGGCTGGACCCGTGCATCGCGCGAAGCTGGTCGATATCGAAAGTGGCCTGGATAACCGCAGTGCCGACATGGATTTTGTTGCTTTGCTGACCTCTGTAAGTGCCGGTGGCTCGAATCTCGCCGTCAGCGGTCACCACGGACCGGTTCTCGGGCTGGCTCGTCGTGCAGCAGCCGGATGGCCCGTCCAGGGACAGCAGGGCAATCCGCTCGTTCTGCGCATTGAAGATCTCAAGGTTGTAGCGGGTGGTTTCCAGGGCGTGACGTCCCCCCAGATCGACTTGCCAGTTCAGCGACACGACGGGGCTGGCGGCAATATGGTGGGTGGCGCTTCCACTGATGGTGGCCCAGTGGCCTATCGCGCAGGCCGACAGTGTCAGCGCCAGCAGGGTGGTGGCCCATATCCGCAGCCCGATGCGACCGAAGAATGCTGCCATGTCCTGCCTCCTGATGTGTGGCGCCGGGTGCCGGGCCCGACTGAAAATGCAATGGGGTGATGGTCGCGGCTGGGGATGTCGACTTCAATCCCAAAAAATTGGTATTCGGCGCCGGCGGGTTCGGCGGTCTAATCCTGGGCATGGTTGCGCCGCCTTTTTCGCCGATGCCGGATTCCGCCGGCGACCCGCAGGAATCCGGGCGGGTCGGTGTCCTGCTGGTTGAGGACGATCCACACACCCGTGATCGATTTGCCACCGTACTTGACCGCAGCGATGGCTATCGCGTTCTTGCTGCCTGCGACGACTGCCGCAGCGCCCTGCGTGCCCTGGAGCGCCTGGCCCCGCAGGTGTTGATGACGGACCTGGGTCTTCCGGACGGTTCAGGTCTGGATGTCATCCGCGCCTGCGCGCGGGCGCACCCCGCCTGCGACATTCTGGTCATCAGCATGTTCGGCGACGAGGCGCATGTGCTGGGCAGCATCGAGGCGGGGGCAACCGGGTACATTCTCAAAAGCGCGGAAGCGGACGAGATTACCGCCCACCTTGACACGCTGCGTCGCGGGGGATCGCCCATCACGCCCAGCATTGCCCGGCAATTGCTGAGGCGTTTTCAGGGTATTGGCGATCTGGCGGCCGATTCCCCGCACCGCCCGACGGTGGTGCCGCTGGCCGAGCCGTTGAGCGAGCGCGAGCGGCAGGTGCTGTCCCTGGTTGCGCGCGGGTACCGGCATGCAGAAATTGCCGAAAAATTGTTCATTTCGCCCCACACGGTCATTTCCCATGTCAAACGCATCTACCAGAAGCTGGCCGTCAACTCCCGCGCTGCGGCTATTTTCGAGGCCCAGCGGCGGGACCTGATCGATCGACCCGGATCGTGACCGCCACAGCCTTTGTCGGGAGACTGCGCGCATGGCCCGTCGCAACGGGGCCGGCGGCGCCGGGGCAGGTTGCCGGGGTGCTGGTGCGCCTGGTGGTGGCATGTTGGCTGGTACTGTTCTTCCATGCGGCCATGGCGCAAGAGCGAACTGCCTCGCCGGTGGTGTTCGAGCAACTGGACGAGGCGGGCAACGCCAGGACGGTCACGCTGCCCTGGCACATGGCGCGCGCGCGGCTGGATCACGATACGACCGCGCCGGTTCGACTCACGATCGCCCCGGGTACCGAAGCGCTGGCGGTCAGCCGCGTGCTGGGAACCTTGCATCTGCGGTGGAACGGCCAGTCCGTCGATATGCCGTCGATGCTGGATGCCCGCAACCCTCTGATGCCGATGGCTATTGTGTTGCCGCCGTCACTGGCGCTTCATGGCGGGACGCTGGAAGGGGTGCTGGTCGCCCCGGCCGGATACCTGGGTGAAATCGGAACGATTCAGGCGGGCCAGCGCGCCGAGATCGTGCAGGCCGTGGGAGAGTCCCGCTACCGGGCGGTGCTCTTCCAGTTGCTTTTTGCCGGTATGGCACTGGGTATCTGTCTGGCGGCCGTTCTTTACTGGGTGGTTCGGCCGGGTGATGCGCTGACCACCTACCTGGTGCTGGCGACGCTGACCTTGTCCGGGCGATGGCTGCTGATTCATGGGCTGGGGCTGCCAGACCAGCGGTCTTTCTCCGGGCAGGTGACGGTGCTGTGCAACCTCGCAAGTCTGGCTTTTCTGAGTTGTTACGGCTGGCGGCGTATGGTGCCCGCGGGCGGGCCGGGCGAGCGCGTGGTGCTCGGGCTCGGCGCCGTGTTGGCCCTGGCGCTCATGGCGGGCGGGCAGACTGCACAGTGGCACCGCTGGGCCCTGGTCGCCTACGGCGTGCTGGCGGTGGGCTGGCTCTCAGCCCACGGAATTGCCAGCCGGCAACTGCCTCGCGACCGCGAAATACTGATCATCGTCTCCTTGTCCGCTTTCCAGGTGGTGTCCTCCGCGGTGAATATGGCGCGTTTCGGGACGCCCCTGACCGCCAGCAACCTGCAGGTCCCTCTGTACCTTGGCCCCCTGTTCCTTGTGCTCTGGGGTTTTGTGACCGCCGGCCGGTTTGACGGCATGCTTCGCCACTACCGAAGCCTCAGTCAGACTCTGGAGCGACAGGTTCATCAGGCGCGCATTGACCTGGAGCAGGCGTTCGAAACAATGCGCAAAGCCGAACGGTCGCGTCTTCTGGGCGATGAACGCGCCCGTCTGGCCCAGGAAATGCACGATGGCGTTGGCGGGAAGCTCACTGCGGCACTGCACATCCTTCGGCGCGAGGGCCAATCGGAGGTGGCCCGTGGGGTTTTGCAGGATGCGCTGACGGAGATGCGCCTGTTCATGGACGCGATGGAACCCCATGAGGGCGACCTGGCCACGGTGATCGGCAACTTGCGTTATCGGCTGGAGCCGCGGCTGAATGCGGCCGGTTTCGCGCTGGTATGGCACGCCGACGAGTCCACGGCTCGCCTGGACCTGTCCACCTCGGACGTGCTGCATGTGCAGCGCATCGTTGAAGAAGCGCTGACCAATGCGATCAAGCATTCCGGCGGCTCGGAGATCGCACTGTCGCTGTCGTTCGACCCAAATTCGGAGGCTGTGATCGTGGACATTCAGGACAACGGGCACGGCCTCGCCGCGGCACAGCCGATGTCTGGCGACCGCGGAAAAGGCCTGGCCAACATGCGCAAGCGAGCCGACCTGCTCGGAGCTCGCCTGGAAACATCGGCGAGCGCCTCCGGCAGCCGGGTTCGCCTGCTGCTGTTCCCCGACGCCGAGCGACCGGGACCTGCGGCGCACTGAGGCTGCCCGCTGGCCCGCTTACCAGCTCACCTCGCGGTCCGGCGTGGCGCTGATCTTGTGGATGGTCAGGTCGGCACCTTCGTATTCTTCCTCGGCGTCCAGACGCAGCCCCATGGTGGCCTTGAGCAGACCGTAGACCACCACACCACCGAAAACCGCCCAGATCACGCCCAGGCTGGTGCCGATCAGCTGCGCGCCAAAGCTCACGCCGCCCAGGCCGCCGAGTGCCTGCTGGCCGAATATCCCGGCCGCGATGCCGCCCCAGGTGCCGCACAGGCCGTGCAGGGGCCAGACGCCGAGTACATCGTCAATCTTCCAGCGGTTCTGCGTGGCGGTGAACATCACCACAAAAAGCACACCGGCCACCGCACCCACCACCAGCGCACCCATCGGGTGCATCACATCCGAGCCGGCACAGACGGCGACCAGGCCGGCCAAGGGGCCGTTGTGGACGAAGCCAGGGTCATTTTTTCCCGCCACCAGCGCGGCCAGCGTGCCGCCGACCATGGCCATCAGCGAATTGACCGCCACCAGGCCGGAGATCTTGTCCAGGGTCTGCGCGCTCATCACGTTGAAGCCGAACCAGCCCACGCACAGCACCCAGGCTCCCAGGGCCAGAAATGGAATGCTGCTGGGCGGGTGGGCGGACATGCCGCCGTCCTTGCGATAGCGGTTCGCCCGGGCGCCCAGCAGGATGACCGCCGGAAGTGCAATCCAGCCGCCCACAGCATGGACGACGACCGAGCCGGCAAAGTCATGGAAGGTGGCGCCGGTCACCGATTCGATCCACGGCTGGACCCCGAAGTGCCCGTTCCAGGCGATGCCTTCGAAGAACGGGTAGAAAAAGCCGACGATGACCGCGGTTGCAATCAGCTGGGGCCAGAACCGCGCACGCTCGGCGATGCCGCCGGAGATGATTGCCGGAATGGCTGCGGCAAAGGTCAGCAGGAAGAAAAACTTCACCAGGTCATAGCCGTTTTTCTGCGCCAGCTGCTCGGCGCCCACGAAGAAGCTGGTGCCATAGGCCACGGCATAGCCGACAAAAAAGTAGGCGATGGTCGAAACAGAAAAGTCGACCAGGATTTTCACCAGCGCATTGACCTGGTTTTTTTTGCGGACCGTGCCGAGTTCCAGAAAGGCGAATCCGGCGTGCATGGCCAGGACCATGATGCCGCCCAGCAAAATGAACAGGGCATCGGCGCCCTGTTTCAGTGCATCCATGAGAGTTCTCCGGGAGTGATGGTTGATATTGGTGCGTATCGAGCGCCGAAACGGGGTGTTTTCGCGCGCTTGCACCAGAGGAAAGCAAATATCGCACCAGTGTGTGGCGGTTGGCGCCAGCTTTGTCCCGGTTTGGAAAATTGCACCGCATTGGCGCAGCCGGTCAACGCTCCACAAAAGAGAGCGTCAGACGACCATTTTGTGATGGGTATGGCAGAAAATCGGCCTTAAACCGGGGCATAAGCCCCGGCGCGGGCCTGCCGGGCCCGGGCGACGCCTGGCGCGCCGGGCAGCGAACGGTGCGTTCGCGGTTTACGGCCGCCGGAAGCTGATCTGCTGACGCGCCCAGTGCGGGGCGGAGAGTTTCTCCAGCCGCACCCGCCCGCCGGTAGAGGGCGCGTGCACGAAGCGGCCTTCACCCACCACGATGCCGGCATGGGTGGGCGGCCCGCCGTTGCCGAACAGCACCAGATCGCCGGTGCGCACGGCCTCGGCCGGCACAGGCTGCCCCCAGCCCTGCAGCGCGGCCACGGTACGGGGTGGCACCAGGCCCGCCTCGGTGCGGTACACCCATGCAATCAGGCCGCTGCAGTCAAAACCCGATTCCGGCGTGTTGCCGCCGTAGCGGTAGGGCGTGCCCACCAGCCCGAGCGCGGTGATGGTGACGTGCTGGGCCTGCGCCTCGCTCAGGCGCCCGGCCACCTCGGGAACAGACGGGGACGGCACGCTGGGTTCCGGCGCCTGCACCGGTGCGCTGCCGCAACCCGCGAGCAGCGCCGCCAGCGCCAGTGCGGCGGCGGCGGTGAAGCGGACGGGCATTTCGGATGGGCGGCGCATGCTGCGCAGGATAGCGCGGCGCGTGATTCCGCACCGGCCCGGGGGGGCCTGATTGCTTCGAAAACAAGAGCAAACAATGACCTTTTGACGCTGGGTAAGGGCCAAAAAGTCTTGAAATTTCCCGCCGGGGCGGTCCCGCCGTCCCCATGGCCTGCCCGGCAGGCGTTTGCTGGCCGCCGCCGCCGGTTCACGCGGTCGGGGTCAGCACCTCGGGGTGTTGGCGCGCGTAGGCCTCGGCCAGCGCCGGGTCGCGGCGCTCCACCTCGGCGTGACTGACACGGCCGGTGCGGGTCATGTAGCTGTAGGCGAATTCCACCGGGTTCATCGTGCGCAGGTGCTGGTCCATGTGTTCGTACCAGCGCAGGCTGACGTTGGCCGCGTCCCAGATCTTCTTCATGGGCGGCAGGCGCAGCTGCTGGTAGGCGGCCAGCGCCGCCGGCACATCGCTGCCGTGCTCGCGGAAGGCCTTGGCCAGCGCCACCGCGTCTTCCATGGCCAGTCGCGTGCCGGAGCCGATCGAGAAATGCGCGGTACGCAGCGCGTCGCCCATCAACACCACCTTGCCGAAGCTCCAGCGCTCGTTCCAGATCGCGGGAAACTGGCGCCAGTAGGAGTTGTTCGACAGGATGGGGTGGCCGCCCAGGTCGGGGGCGAACACCTGCTCGCAGTGGCGGATGGTGTCCTCGGGGCTCATCGTCTCGAAGCCGGCGCGCTGCCAGGTCGTGTCTTCCACCTCCACCAGGAAGGTGCTCATGCCGGCGCTGTAGCGGTAATGGTGGGCGCAGAACACGCCGTGTGGCGTGTCGCGGAAGGTCAGCGACAGGCTGTCGAACACCTGGCTGGTGCCGTACCAGATGAAGCGGTTCGGCCGCCAGTCGGTGGTGGTGCCGAACCGGTCTTCGTGTTCCGTGCGCACCCAGGAGAACGCGCCGTTGGCGCCGACGATCAGGTCGGCGTCGGGCAGCTCGTTCAGCGAGGTGATGTCGCGCTCGAACTCGATCCATACCCCCAGCCGCTCCACATAGGCGTACAGCAGCGTCAGCAGTTCCAGCCGGCCGGTGGCGGAAAAGCCGTTGCCGGTGATGGGGATGCGCGTGTCGTTGACCTGGATCGTGAGGTGCGGCCAGGTCTCCATGTGCGGTGTCAGGTACTGGTACAGATCCTCGTCGTCGGCGCGCAGGAATTCCAGCGCCCGGTCGGAAAACACCACGCCGAAGCCCCAGGTGGCGCTGCGCGGGCCGCGCTCGTACAGCGTGATCTCGTGGCGCGGGTCCTGGCGCTTCATCAGCGCGGCAAAGGTCAGGCCGGCGGGGCCGGCACCGATGATGGCGATCTTCATGGGGTGTCTCCGGGGGTTTTTGTGTGTTTCGGGCGGGATCACGCGGCGGATTCGGCGTCGAGCCGGGCGGCAATGGCGTCGCGCAGTTCGCGCTTCAGGATCTTGCCCACGGGGCTGAGCGGGAACTGCGCCACCACCTCCAGCCGCTCGGGCAGCTTGTAGCTGGCGATCTGTTGGCTGCGCAGGAAGGCGATGAGCGCCTCGAACGTGAGGCTTTCGCCCTCGCGCAGGATCACGAAGGCGCAGGCCTTTTCGCCGAACACCGGGTCCGGCATGGCCACCAGGCAGGCCGACTTGACGGCCGGGTGGCGGTGGATGAAGTTCTCGACCTCTTCGCAGCTGATCTTTTCGCCGCCGCGGTTGATCAGGTCCTTGCGCCGGCCCTCGGCCTGGATGTTGCGGCCCCATTTGCGCACGATGTCGCCCATGCGATAGAAGCCGTCGGCGGTGAAGGCCTCGGCGTTCTTCTCCGGCGCCCGGTAGTAGCCCTGGATGGTGTAAGGGCCCCGGGTGATCAGCTCGCCGGCCTCGCCGTCGGGCACCTCAACGCCCTCGTCGTTCACCACCGCGATCTCGTCGTCGTCGCAGACCGGGCGGCCCGAGCTGTGCAGGATGATGTCCAGCGGGTCGTCCAGCCGGGTCATGTTGATCAGGCCCTCGGCGGTGCCGTAGATCTCCTGCGGCGTGCAGCCCAGCTCGGTGATCAGGCGCTGGCGCAGCTCCGGGGCGAGGCGCGCGCCGCCGTTCTGCACCACTCTCAAAGAGGAATGATCGAATCGCTTCGGCTCGTCCGAGGCCAGCCAGGCGCTGATCAGCGGCACCACCGACGCGATCACGGTGACGCGCTCCTGCTCGACCAGGCGGAAGATCCCGGCCGTGTCGGTGCTCGGTGCCAGCACCACCGTGCCGCCGGTGTAGAAGGCGCCCAGGATGCCCGGCGAGGCCAGGTTGTAGTTGTGGCCCAGCGGCAGGATGGCCATGAACACCGTCTGCTCGTCGAAGCCGCCGGCGCGGCCGCACAGGCGGGCGTTGAGCACGTAGTCTTCATGGGTGCGCGGGATCAGCTTGGACAGCGAGGTTGTGCCGCCCGACAGCAGCATCGTGGCCACGTCGGCGGGGTCGACGTCGGCCTCGGCGGCCCGAATCTCTGCCGAGGCTGCATCGTCGGTGAGGCCTGCCAGCAGCGTGGCGTGCGCCGTCTGGTCGTCAGCGGCCTCGCCCACCACAAACACCCGCAGGCCGGCACATTCGCCCTGCATCTGGGTCGCCATCGGCCGGTAGTCGAAATGGTGCGCCACGTCGGGCACCACATAGGCCACGGCGCCCGAGGCGCGGATGAAGTGCCGCACCTCGGTGGCGCGGTGCGCCCGCAGCGCCATCACCGGAATCGCGCCGATGCGCACCAGCGCCAGGTACCAGTGCACGAATTCCGGCGTGTTGGGCAGCTGCAGCACCACCCGGTCCAGCCGCCGGATGCCCTGGCGCAGCAGCGCGGCGCCCAAGCGAGCGCTGGCGCGGTCCAGAGCGGCGTAGGTCTCGCGGCGCTCGCCGGCCACCAGGGCCACCTTGTCGGGCAGGCGGGCCACGGTGTGGGCCACCATGGCCCACAGCGTCAGGCCCTCGCGGTAGCCGGCCGCGCGGTAGCGCGCTTCGCGCTCGGGCGGCCAGGGGGTGCATCCGTCCAGCATGGGGTGTCTCCTTGTATTTGCTTGTGACCTCACTGTAGGTTTGGCAGACAATCCGTGCAACGAATGGCAACGAATAGATATATTCCTATGTCAAATGATGCAGCGCCCCATGGCCTGGATGCCCGGCTGGACTTTCACCTGCTGCTGGTGTTCGAGGCGGTGTATGCCGAGCGTCACATCTCGCGTGCCGCGCAGCGCCTGGGCCTGGCCCAGCCGACGGTCAGCAACGCGCTGGGCCGGCTGCGCCAGCTGACGGGTGACCCGCTGTTCGTGCGCACCGGGCGCGGCATGGTGCCCACCCCACATGCCGAACGGCTGGCCGTGCCGCTGCGCGAGGCGCTGGCCACGCTGCGGGCGGCGCTGCGGGCGCGGTCCCGGTTCGACCCGGCGCAGGACCGGCGGCATTTCACCCTGTTCCTCACCGACCTGGGCGAGGCGTTCTTTCTGCCGCGCCTGCTGGCGCGGCTGCGCGAGGTGGCGCCCGGCGTGACGCTCACCACGCTGCCCATGCCCGACCGTGACCCCCAGGCGGCGCTGGAGCACGGTGAGGTGGACCTGGCCATCGGCAACCTGCCCGACCTGGCGCCGGGCTTTTACCAGCAGCGGCTGTTTCGCGAACACTACGTGGCCATCCTGCGGCCCGATCACCCGCTGCTCGGCGGCCTGATGACGCCGGAGCGCTTCGCCCAGGCGCACCACGCCGTGGTGCTGCCCCACGGCACCGGCCACAGCGTGGTGGAACAGGCCCTGGTGGCGCGCGGCCAGCAGGCGCGCATCGTGCTGCGGGTGCAGAACTTCCTGGTGCTGCCCGCCATCGTCACCGGCACCGACCTGGTGGCCCTGGTGCCGCGCAGCGCGGCGCGTGTGCTTGCGGCCCACCAGCCGCTGGGCCAGCTGGCATCTCCGCTTGACGTGCCCGACTTCGTGGTGCGTCAATGCTGGCCCCAGCGCCTGCACGGCGACGCGGCGCACCAGTGGCTGCGGGGGGTGGTGGCGGAGCTGTTCGGGGAAGGATTAAGGGATTAATTACAGTTGCGGGATACGCATGAACGACTGAATGTACCTTCGTCGATCAAAGAGACCAACCTCATCGCAACTCCTTCATCGGAAGACCAGCCCCGGCCTGACGCGGGAACCCGATTATCTGTTCTTCGGCGAATCTGTTCTTCTTAATTTCCGGCATTCTATTGATGGTTGAAGGACTTCACCAACTTCAGCCAGGTACGGCTGGCGGGGGGCAGGTCAGTTCAGAGCAATACAAACTATTTCATAGTATATGGTGTCAGTTGGATCTGTCCGCATGGCAGACAGGATTCCTGATAGTCTGACTTTTGCGCTTCAAGACACAATGAATGTAGTTCCGCCAACTCCGATTCCGCGTCAACTGAAATCGCCCCTCCTCCCTCGATCTCCCGGTAATCAGAGGTAGTTTGAGAAATAGAATCAAGAACACCTATGGTTAAATCGCCTCTAGAATGGAAATCGCTCCAAAACATCATAGGTGTCAGGCGAAAAATGAGGCCACTCTCAGGGGTGGCCAAAACAACCTCAATGCTCGAAAAGCTTTCTCTACCTTGATACTTGAAGATGTCAACGAATGGTCGATGTGCACCATGCGCAGCTCTGAATAGTCCTGAGTAGGTTGAAGAAAAGCCCTTTTTCTTCACATCTTCGAATTGCCCAAATCGCCAACCCTCCAGTGACGTATTGAGCGCATTCCCAAGGTGGGCCAGAACCTCACGATATCCTTGATATTGTGAAATTCGGTGATGTTTGTGATCGTTGATCGCTTGAATGGCTGAGTCAATAGAAATTTTGCAGCGACTATCAACCAAGCCGACTAGTTTCGGAATGAAATTTCCCTGTTTAGGCGACTTTTCAATAATTGATCTCAATGTCGCCCAGATCGGCCCAGCCGAACCCTTTGTGAATTGCTTAAATATGTTTGATTTTTTTGCCATCGGAAGGGCTCGATAATCAACGTACGCGACCGCAAGAATAGTGAAAAGTAGTGACTCAAATGCGGCAGGAAAATTATCTCTGATTTCCTTTTCGTTCGAACTACCTAAGAATTTAATCATCGGGTTGGCTGCAGGATAGGGCAGCAGGTTCACCAAATCGTTCAACTCGCACCAACCTCGATCAGTTGCTCGCTCCACATATACCCTGACAGCGTGTTGCTCGACATAAGATACAGATGAATTGCTTGTGCCAAAGTCGATTCCGACATACGCCTCACCAAGCGTTGTCTTTTCGCCGTATGTCATATCCAAAAAGAATGGCGCCCCTTCCACACTAATCGCAGGATTGGTTGGTCCCGCTGCCCGATAGATGAATTTTGGCCGCGCAGTTCCATCCGGCGCAACTGTTAATTCCAGTGAAATATTGCTATCGAATTTTGTGCCTTTAGGAGTAAAAACGCGGTGATCAATATTATACGTACCTTTGATATCTTGAAAATCCAAAGAAGACTTCATGAAATAATAATCAAGGTGATGTTTTGGAGGCGAAGGTAGTCTAAATTTCCGCCTCAATGGATTCTCC
>ERZ761607.697-NODE-697-length-52609-cov-7.522453_pt1 | contig 52609 bp, 51 predicted proteins | sample MGYA00511164_ERZ761607 | MGnify/ENA primary metagenome ERZ761607 (study PRJEB28899, sample SAMN02445080) | bioreactor sludge metagenome | biome: EBPR sludge | place: Australia: Brisbane, Thorneside Wastewater Treatment Plant | collected 2011-06-22 ...
TCACCATTTTTACTCCGTCCTGCGTTAAGAAGTCGTGTGGAAAGCCGAGTTCAATGCTGCTGACCTCATCCAATTGTTTCATGTGTTCATCGGAAAGCGTTGAATGGAAACAACCCAGACTTTCACTGAATTGCTGAACATTTCTCGATCCGATAATAGGAATGATGTGTGCTGAATTTTTACGAACCCAATTGAGCGCAACATGTGCCGGCGGACAATTAATTTCTTTGGCAATATCCACTACTTTTTGAGCAATGGCCATGCTTTTTTCATTAAGTCGGCGTGAACCTTCTTTTAATCGTTTCGGGTCGTTATTATTGCCGAGGTATTTTCCCGTTAATGCGCCTCCGGCTAGTGGTGCCCATGCGGTTACTCCCATATCGGTGTATTTTGCCAAGGGTAAAAGGTCACGTTCGGCATCGCGTGTAATCAGCGAATACTCAACCTGCATTCCTGCAAAGCGCGACCATGCTTTTAATTCTGCAATCGCATTGCAACGCGAAATCATCCATGCAGGTGTGTCGGATACTGCGATATACATCACCTTGCCTGAACGTACAAGATCGTCCAGCGCGCGTAAAACTTCATCTTCGGCTGTGGTGAAATCCCAAGCGTGAACGTAGAGAATGTCTACATAATCGAGTTGCAACCGTTTTAAACTGCTTTCCAGATTCTGCACCATTCCCTTGCGGTGGTTACCACTGTCGTTTATGCGGTTAGGCTGTGTAAACAGAGTGCATTTGGTGGCGATGACCAATTCATCTCTTCGATCACCTTCTTTGATGAAATCGCCAATAAATTTTTCGCTGGTTCCTTCGGTATATCGGTTGGCCGTATCAATAAAATTTCCGCCTGCATCCAGAAATGCATTCCATATTTTTCGGCTTTCTTCCTTGTTTGCACCATATCCCCACTCTTCACCAAATGTCATTGTACCTAAACATAATTCCGAAACACGAAGTCCGCTTTTACCAAATAATTTGTAACGCATACACGATTTTTTTTGGTAAGATATTGCATTTTGGGATTTAATGTTTGTCGGTTGAAAAAAAAGAGGGGAAATCCACCTGAGGGATGCCGTAGTCCATTGTTTTGTTAAGACTTTCCTCTAATTAATGTATCCTGCAGACCATTGGTAATGCTGACGTAAAACAAAATATCCCGGTTAAAAATTCAGTGTGCGCATTTCAGTGCTTTTAATGCTTTATCTTTACTTTATGAGTGGCCACCAGCAGCAGAATGTCCGACTTTCCTTCCTGATTTTAGTATTGGGAACCGGTATTATGGCGGTGAAATTTCTGGCATGGTACCTTACCCACAGTAATACCATCCTCACTGATGCTCTGGAAAGTATTGTTAATGTTTTGGCAGGATCTTTTTCTTTGTTTGCATTATGGCTTTCGTCCAAACCACGCGATGAGGAGCATCCCTATGGACACGGTAAAATTGAATTCATTTCGGCAGGATTTGAAGGCGCATTGATTTTGCTTGCAGGATTGGGTATTCTGGTTAAGTCTGTTTTCAATCTTGTACATCCTGCACATTTGCATGATCTGGGAACGGGTATTGGATTGTCGGTAGCAACCGGAGGATTGAATTATTTGTTTGGAGTTATTCTGGTAATGCGCGGAAAAAAATCCCGTTCGCTTGCACTAACTGCCAATGGTGAACACCTCAAAAGTGATGGATATACATCTGCTGCCATGGTCGGGGGATTGATCATTGTCTTTTTTACGGGATATGTTTGGCTTGATTCAGTTGTTGCTATTATTATGGCAATGTTAATTGTTTACATGGGTTACCGCATTGTACGGCGTTCACTGGCAGGAATAATGGATGAAGCTGATCTGGATGTGATTGATGAAATTCTCGAAGTATTGAACAGGAACCGAAAACCGGAATGGATCGATGTACATAATTTACGTGTCATCAAATACGGAACGACCTACCATATCGATTGCCATGTAACCCAACCCTGGTATTTCGATTTAAAACATTCGCACGATAGCATCGAGGAATTATCGCAGATTATTGAACGGGAAGTTCAGGCGGAAGTTGAATTTTTTATTCATACTGATCCTTGTATCCCTTCATCCTGCAAAATTTGTGAAGTGCAGGATTGTAAATTCAGAAGCGAGGTGGTAAATGAAAAAATAATTTGGACAAGAACTACTTTGCTGACCAACCAAAAACACGGTTTATGATTGGTCATTTAAAACGAAAAAAATATTTTGGAATTGTAGTCCTCATTTTTCTGAGTTTTTTCTCTTCCTGCAAAAAAGAAAATATTGAGAAGGCCTGTCCCGATTTTTTAGGTGAATGGCATTCCGACACACTCACAGAAACAGCCACCGGGAGACGTATTGAAACCTACCTAAAAGTTAACGGTGATTTTGGTGAATATGGGTTTGCCTGCTCTGTTAATTGCACTTCCTGCGAATGCACGAAATTGTTTTCAGGTCGTATTCGTATCAATGTCGATCGAAAATTGCTTTACTTTGGCAAGGCCTTGGGTGGCGGAATTACCCGGTTAAAAATCGGAGCATTGCCACAGCAGGATCAAAATGGAAGATGGTGGTGTAAAATCAATGATATTGTGCTTTATAAGCGATAAACATGCGAATATTCTTACTTGATAATTACGATAGTTTTACCTGGAATCTTGAGCACTACCTTCAAGGACTCGGTGCTGAAGTTGAAGTGCGTCGTAACAATGAAGTAGATGTCGAATTCGCAGCATCATTCGATAGGATTGTTCTCTCACCCGGACCAGGCCTTCCCAAGGATTCGGGGATATTAATGGATGTGATAAAACGCTATCAAAATGAAAAACCAATTCTGGGTGTTTGTCTTGGACTACAGGCAATCGCCATTCATTTTGGAGCACAACTTCGTCAGCTGGATAAAGTTGCGCATGGAGTCTCTACTTCCTGTTCTATTACCGATTTCAGCGATCCTCTTTTTGCAGGACTCCCTCCTGTGATTGAGATTGGTCGTTACCATAGCTGGGTAGTGGATGAAAAAACACTGCCTGCTGAACTGATCATTACATCCGAAGATGAGCGTGGACATATCATGTCTTTGCGTCACCGGAAATTACCCATTCATGCTGTGCAGTTTCATCCTGAATCTGTACTCACCCCTCATGGAAAAAAGATCCTCCGAAACTGGATGGATATCCGGATCTGATTCGAGCCTCAAAGTCCTTTCACATTGTTCATTTGTTGATAAAAGAAAGGCAGGTATTCAACAATTTTTGCCCTTTTTTATTCCCATCATTTTTCTTTTTCCACAGTCTTAATCCTTTGCTGATAAAGGGATACGGGTTTATTAACAGTCGGAGCTCCGGTGTTGAGAAATCCTTCATGTTCTCAACCGTTCCGGGGGTGGGGCTTGCCTATCTTTGTTAGAATCAAATTTCAAGCGAAATGCTACGTAAAATCGCAGTTCTTAATTCAAAGGTTTACGGAAAAGCTGTAGTTCGGGTCGACGATTGCGACTCATTACAACTTGTCGGACCAAACAACATTGGTAAGAGTACGCTTATCTATGCGCTGAACTTTCTGTTTATTATCGACGGAAATAAAATGACCTTCTCGGGTCAGCGTAAGGGCGATAAGGAGACGATCCACCACTATTTTCCGACTCCCAACCAGAGTTATACCATCTTTGAAATTTACAAGAACAAAGCCTATTGTATTCTGGTGAAACGCGATACCGAAGGTGAACTGGAATATTATCATTTCCCTGCCGAATACCGCGACGATCTTTTCTTCCGCGAAGATGGTGCGCAACAGCGATTGCTGAAGTTTGATGAGGTTCAGGAACGAATGATCGAAGCAGGTCTTGACCTGGTGCAGTTCAAAAACAAATCTGAAGTTTTCAGTTTCGTTTACAGTCGTGGTAACGACAACGACGCTATTGTTTGGCTGGAAGAAAATGTGAAGTCCGATGGTCTTTCCAATAACTTCTCCAAAGTTTACCGATACCTGATCAATTCCAAGCTGATCACCAACAAAACCTTGAAGGAAGCACTCATCATTGCGGATAACCGTGAAAACGAAGTGCTCAATTTCTCTCAGAAGAACAAAAAGGACATTATCGATCTTCTTCGTTTAAATGATGAGATTAAAAATATTAAGAACGTAAAAACAGAATTCCTCGATTTTCGCGAGATCGTAAACCAATACGAATCGAAATCAAGAATTCTAAGTGAGCTGACCTATCAGTTCAACGAGTCTTATGTTTCTACTCTTCCGGAGATGGAAGAACGCATTCATAAGAAGGCCAAGGAAATCAATGATCTTTATACTGAGATCGGCGAATACCTGCGTCCGAAAGAACAGGATCTTAACCGTAAGATCGGTCAGAAAGAAAGCGACATCAACAATCAGACACGTCTGATGGATGATAAACGTCTTGCTCTGGATGAGATCAGTGCTATTGAGGATATGGAATTCCTGAACGCTTCGCTGGAGAATCTGGAGAAGAGTCGCAAGGAAATCGAATCGCAGATCACACAGGTAGAGAGTCAGCGTTATACATCCAACCAGATCAAAGCGCGTCTGGATGTGCTTGCTGCATCAATCAGCGAGAAAGAAAATCAGCAGCGTAACTATAACGATCTGCTCATTCATAAGATCAGTGATGATGCCGATACACGCAAATTACTGAATACGGTATTATCGGAACGCATCACATCGCTTCCTTCAGGAAAAATTCTGGATAAGGTAAAGCGTGCAGCAAAGAATCTTAAGATTTTTGATGGGGAGATCGATATCAGCGGGATGTCACTGAAGGAATTTAAATCGATTGATGAGATCAATGAAGAATTGTACGAATTACGTCGTGAAGAAGAGCAGTTCAAACGTCTTCTTGATACCACCAAGAATTCTGAAAAAGTTAACGATGAATTGAAAAGCATCAAAAACGAGATCGAAGAGATCCGTGAAAAGATGCGTATGCTCAAGACCAAGCCGCAGATCGAAAAGGAATTATCTACATTCCGCCTGGAAGTAGAAAGTCTGCGCGAAAGTAAGGAAGCACTTGAGCGTGAATTGAAAGAGCTCACACAGGAAATTCTTACGAAGGAACACATGTTACAGGCTATGCGTGAAGACCGCAAAAAGACCGAAGAACGTGTGAATCAATTGCGTGAGCGCAAGCAGGAAGTGGAATTCCTCAACCTTAAGCCGGTTGAATGTGAAGTGACCGATTCGCTGGAGAACATTTATACCAAGATGAAGTTGCATTACAACGATCGTCTTGAATTAAAAGTGACCAAGGATAAAGCGTTTGATGCCTTGCGTCATGTACTTAAGAGTTCAATTGCCGATGAATCTGAATTCATCCGTTATTTCGAAGAAGAGGTTGCTTGTTTGCATGATAAAGAGAAATCGATCGACGGACTCCTCCAATCAATTTCTACCCAGTTTGCCAACCCGGCGTACACAATGATGAAGCGTTTTGAGGAATTCAAACAATTCATCTATACCAAATTCAACAAGACACTCGCAACAACACGTATTTCGAATATCGAATCGTTGCAGATCGAGTTACTGGATAACAAAAGGGTCTTGGGTGAACTTGCCGCAATCAGTTCAATTCAGGAGATCAACGGTCAGATGATGCTTGATTTCGATCAGACAGAAAACCTGCGCATCCTGAACAATTACCTCGATAATTCACGTAAAGTGCATTTTGATGAATTGTTCGACATCGAATTGCATCTGGAGATCAAGGGGACCATTAAGAAGGTGGATCTTGCCAATCAGGTGGAATCAGATGGTACCGACCGTATGATTCGTCTGGTGATCATCATGTCGATCATTAATCGTCTTGCCATTAACGAGCACGATAACCGGATCACATTGTTCATCGACGAGGTTGCAACCATTGATAAGCAAAACCGTCCGGAGCTGGTAAAATTCTGTCGCGAACACAACTTCATTCCGATTTTCGCCGCCCCGGATCCTGTGCCCGGATTCAGTAAGTATTATTTCATCTACCCCAACAAGGGCAAGATCAACATCAACGAGCGACTCAACGCCATTTACAGCGAGCCGCTTGCAGAAATGGATAACCAATAAGGACCCGCGCCATGAGCCAACTCAAAGCCGAACCGCGGACCATCCTCTACTTTATCTGGAATCACTTCGATCTCCTTAACGAGCTCTTTGTGGAACAGATGGAGAAAGGTTATATCCGCGACACATCATTGCGTAACATCGTTTCCAAATACGAATTCGATGTGCGCGATAAATTGAGCGAGTACAAAATACTTCGTTCAATCAACGACGATTTCGAGATTCGTCCGGTTATCTTCCAGCTGATCGAGTTTGTACAAAACGAATTCAAACCTGTACTTCCCGAAACAATCGAGAAATATGGATTTTCGATTTTGTCGCTTTTCCGCAAGATCAAAGAAGGAATTAACGGTGATAAGGAAATTCTTATCAAACGAATCGAAGACCTGCTTTCTGAGGTACGCTTGTTTGTGGATTCCATTGAGAAAAACACGACCAAACTGCTTTCTGAAACACGCGCACTGAAATCGAACCTCGAAAAAATCGATTATCGCGAAAAGGTACACCGTGCTTCCGGATGGATTGAGCATTATATTATTCCGCTCAATGAAATTCTGGATGTGAATCAAACGACTTCGGTTACCAATCAGTTGCATGAAGTTGCGTACTACGTAAACATTAAACGACTGGATACCACCGATGAATTGATTCGTGGTCAGTTTGAAAAATTGTATTCCTTTTTGGTGCAGACCAACGATGATTTGATTCGTCAGTCGAAACTGCTTACCAATGAGCTATTGCCATTGATCGAACGCATCAAAACCGAATCTGTTATTCTTACCGGCTGGATTGAATTCCTGAAAAAACCCTATACCGCGCGCGTTCCCAAAGTATTTAAAACCACAATGGAGCGCGCTTACAATCGCTCGTTCTATCTTAATGCCAAGGAATACGTTGAACAATTCATGGACGATGAGCCGGTTTATTTTTCAGATGAGCCCAGCTTCCAGGAGAAATGGATTTTCAACCGTGAGTTGTATCGCGTTCGCATGGAATCGCAATTACCAATCGACGATTTCTTCGGCTGGTGCCAGAATACCGTGAAAAAGGATTTTCACCTGATCGATCAGGAAAAATTCTTTTCGATGGTGACACTCATTTTTGAAGACGATCTCATTATGGAAGCTGATGAGAAAGCGGAATACACAACAATAAAAGCTTCCGATGTAATTATGAAAGTACCCAAAGTAAAAATCGACCGTCATGGAATATCCTAAAGGACATAAGCACGTTGTAAAAGAATTGCTCGATGGAAAATTTGTTCTTCCCTCAGAACCCCTTTATCAGGTTGTGCGGGAAAACGATGAGTTTTATACGCAGTTCTTCAAAGCCAGTTTCGATTATGAATTGCGGACTTCTGCAGAATATTGCTTCCTGATTTCAGGTGAAAGCAATGAGATGTTGTCGCGCGACATTTGTATTTTCTTTGGGGTGTTGTGTTATGAGCTCGATCGCGACGGAAGGAATTTCCTTGATGAAATTCAATTCAGCGAATGGGATCATGAACGTCTGGATCGTTATTTTGAAAATTCCACTTATGCTGAATTGATCAATTCGAACAAGCAGCTGCGTGATAAAGATTCGCGCCGCACTTTTGTGAATTCACTTTCGCGTAGAAATATTGTTGAGAAGCATGCAGAAGACAAATGGACCTTTACTGCAGCCCATAAAGTGTTTATCGATTTCGCCAGTGAACTCGCCAAGAATCGCATCCGCGAAGGCGTGTAAACTTGCATTTTTTGTTTTGACAGAGAGTCCCGCTTTTGCGGGACTTTTTTGTTTTCCATACCCCGTAACCAACACAAGAAATAGGTATCACTTATCCCTTATAGCTGATTATTATTTAAATAAATGAAAATCAATTATTTGTATTTTTCCGCGATTTCCAATTCACCAAAAGCCATAACCTACGGTGATTATGTTCACCAAAAGTCATGTTTATGAGATTGATGAAAGAAGATGCAAGTCAACTAATGGCTTAAGAATTCAAATGGACAAACAGAAAATATAATTAGATACCTCCTACATTTCTTTCGGCATATTAAGCTAATCAGCGAATCATTGACCGCTCTAATTTCAGGGAATTATTTATGCAGTTATAAAAAAAATAGAGATAGAAAATGAACCGTGAATCAACTTGATTCACGGTTCAACTTTTATTTGGAAAAATTAGAATAAATCCAGGTTCATCACTTTAACCCAGGCAGTAACAAAATCGTTTATGAATTTTTCTTTTCCATCAACGCTTGCATAGATTTCTGCGATAGCCCTTAATTCTGAATTCGATCCGAAAATAAGGTCTGCTCTTGTAGCAGTCCATTTAACATTTCCGGTTGTACGATCCATTCCTTCGAAAATTTCACCTTCTTTATCAGTTGCTTTCCATGTAACACCAAGATCAAGCAGATTGATGAAGAAGTCATTACTGAGCGTTTCTTTTTTCGAAGTAAAAACACCGTGTGACGAACCATTGTAATTGGTATTTAATACACGCATACCGCCAATCAAAGCTGTCATTTCGGGTGCAGTAAGCGTGAGTAGCTGTGCCTTGTCGATAAGCATTTTTTCTGTGACTGAAAAGCAGTCAACACTTTTGTAATTTCTGAAACCATCTGCTTTAGGTTCAAGCACATTAAAGGATGATGCATCTGTTAGTTCTTTACTTGCGTCGCCTCTTCCTTGCGTAAAAGGCACGCATGTATTGTAACCACCATTTGATGCTGCTTTTTCAATCGCTGCGCAACCACCCAGGACTATAAGGTCAGCAAGTGAAACATGAATCCCTTTTTTTTCGGCTGAATCCTTAATGTTTTCCAGTGTGGCAAGTACTTTTTTCAATTGCACAGGATTATTTACTTCCCAATTAATTTGAGGTTCGAGGCGAATGCGCGCTCCGTTTGCTCCCCCACGCTTGTCAGAATTACGGTAGGTTGATGCAGAAGCCCAAGCAGTGCTTGCCAGTTGTGAAATACTGAGTCCGCTTTCAAATATCATTTCTTTGAGTTCTGCAATTGATTTATCATTTAGATTGCTCTCAGATGCGGGAACAGGATCTTGCCAGATCATTGTTTCTCCTGGTACTTCTTCACCAAGGTAGCGTGAAACTGGCCCCATATCCCTGTGGGTTAATTTGAACCATGCATGAGCGAAAACTTTTTCAAATTCTGCAAAATTTTCCTTGAAACGACGCGCAATGGGTTCGTAAATTGGATCAAATTTTAGTGCAAGATCTGCAGTTGTCATCATTGGCGCGTGGCGAATATTTGGATCATGTGCATCTTCAATCTGGTCAACCGCTTTTTCGTCAGTTGGAATCCATTGGTGTGCACCTGCCGGACTTTTTACAAGTTTCCAATCGTACTTGAATAATGTTTCCAAGTAACCATTGTCCCATTTTGTGGGGTAGGGTTTCCATGCACCTTCAATTCCACTGGTAATCGTATCAGCTCCTTTACCTGATCCATAGCTATTTCTCCATCCCATTCCCATTTCTTCTATGGATGCAGCTTCAGGCTCACGACCAACATGATCAGCACTAGCTGCTCCATGAGCTTTTCCGAAGGTATGTCCACCTGCTATGAGTGCAACTGTTTCTTCATCATTCATGGCCATTCGCGCGAAAGTCTCACGCACATCTTTTGCTGATGCAAGAGGATCAGGATTTCCGTTTGGACCTTCGGGATTTACATAAATAAGCCCCATTTGTACTGCTGCAAGAGGGTTTTCAAGTTCACGTTCTCCATGATAGCGTTTGTCACCAAGCCACGTTGTTTCATTTCCCCAATTGATATCCTCTTCCGGTTGCCAAATATCTTCCCGTCCACCTGCAAATCCCAATGTTTTGAATCCCATAGATTCCAAAGCGCAATTACCTGCAAGTATCATTAAATCTGCCCAGGAGATTTTTTTTCCGTATTTCTGTTTGATAGGCCACAATAGAAATCGTGCTTTATCAAGATTTCCATTATCAGGCCAGCTGTTTACCGGAGCGAATCGCTGATTTCCTGTACTGGCTCCGCCTCGGCCATCTGAAATACGATACGTTCCTGCACTGTGCCAGGCCATACGGATAAAAAGAGGTCCATAGTGTCCGTAATCAGCCGGCCACCAATCCTGTGAAGTTGTCATCAAATTAAAAATGTCTTTTTTAATTTCTTTCAAATCCAGTTTTTTGAATTCCTCTGCATAGTTGAAATCATTTCGATACGGATTTGATAATTCAGAGTGCTGACGAAGTATATTCAGATTTAAACGATTTGGCCACCAGTCTTTATTGGAGGTTCCTGCACCAGCCGTTTGTTCCATTTGACCATTATGGAATGGACATTTACTCAAATCTGTTTGACTCATGTTAGAAGTTTTTAAGTGTTGAATACCAAGTATAATTTAGGAAGATGTTTTGAGGTAAAAAAGGATGTAAGTTACTATTTGAAGAATAGAACATTATTTCATCTGAACCTATTCAGTGGTTAGCTTCCTTTCGTTGCTTTCAACATCCATAAGGTTTTCTCATGTTCGCGAAGGAGGCCGGTTAGGAAATCTTCTGTTCCCGGATCGTTCGCTTCATCTGCAAGGAATATTCCTTCCTTAATGGCTGCAATCAATTTCAAATGCGCATCCTGCAAAAGGCGTAGAGTGTCTTCCTCTGTTTGAATAGGGGCTGAATGGTCCGGTACAGGACTTTCATCGAGGTAGGTTTTTAAGGAAGCATTCGCAATACCATCAATCATGCGGATCCGTTCCGCAATCTCATCGATATGTGTATTGGTTGTGTTGTACAATTCTCCAAGCCATTCATGTACGGCTTTAAAGTGGAATGAAATCAGGTTCCAATGGGCATTACGGGTAAGTAATGCTAATTGAGTCTCACCAGCCAGTATGCGGTTGAGATGTTGGGTCAGGGTTGAAGTGCTCATAGTGGTTTATTTTATCCGGATCAAAGGTCAGGGCATTTATTAAATAAATAAAATTGATTAATTTTATAGACTTATAGATTTTATTGATATGACTATTCAACAATTGGAATACGTGTTGGCGATAGCCGATACCGGAAGTTTTGTAGAAGCTGCAGGACGGTGTTTTGTTACCCAGCCGACACTCAGCATGCAGGTTAAAAAGCTGGAGGACGATCTTGAAATCAAGTTGTTTGACAGGAACACGCATCCTGTTGAATTGACTGAAATGGGACGTGATTTTGTTGTTCGTGCCCGCAGGATTGTGCAGGAGAGTCGTGCATTGCGTGAGTTTGTTCGTGAGGGAAAAGAAGAGCTTAGCGGCTCATTAAACATTGCCGTAATTCCAACCTTGTCGCCTTATTTGCTGCCTTTGTTCGCGGGAAAATTCCTTCGCAGCAATCCGAAAATTGAGTTGACCATTACCGAATACACCACCTCCGAAATCGTTCAGCGTTTGCGCACAGGACAATTGGATGCAGGCATTCTCGCAACCCCTTTGCAGGAATCGGGCATCATTGAGCGTCCTGTTTTTTATGAAGAGTTTGTTGCTTACGTTTCGAAAGATCATCCGCTCCGAAAAAAGAATGTGTTGCAGGCAAATGATATTGATGCTGAAGAAATGTGGGTATTGCAGGAGGGGCACTGCTTTCGGAATCAGGTGCTGAATTTTTGTAAGGTGAAGGGGAGTGGTCAGTATTCGCGCTTGCATTACGAATCGGGAAGCATCCTTGCTCTAAAACGTATGGTGGATGCAGAAAATGGTTTGACCCTTCTACCCGAATTGGCTGTAAGGGATTTTGGCAAACGGGAAATGGATCAGGTGAGGTATTTTAAAAGTCCTGCACCTGTCCGGGAAATTTCACTTATCACAAGCCGTTTTCCGGTAAAGGAGCGCTTGCTGGATGTTTTGGAGAAAAGCATAATAGAAGCAGTGCCTGTGAAAATGCACAAGAAAGGTAAATCAAAAAAAATCGATATTTAGCATGATATTTGATAAACAATTGCTTATGAGATATTTTGTTTTTCTGTTATTGTTATTTCCTGGCAGCGATCTTTTCGCGCAGAAGGTCATTGCGGATACTATTTTTCCGGTACGTTCTTCGATGCGGTATTCGCAGTTGGTAAATGTTACCGAAGATCCTTCAACGGGTAACATTCAATTGATATTCCGTCAAACCAATCAAACCAATTCCAGATCTTTTTTCAGGTATACATTTAGTCCTGAATTGCAATTGCTGGAGAATGAAATGGAAGATCAGTATTATTCCGACGAAGATCATCTGCGCCGAATGTATCCGAATTACAGGGGCGAGCATTTTACAGAAGAAGGTTTTGCTGTTCAACAAAGCATGCGAATTGGCGACAGACAAAAAATTGAATTCATCCGTTATTACGATTCCTACACCTGGAATTGGTTTATACGCGACTATTTTGTTCAACGACAAATAACAGGAGCACGTGATTTGGAACGACTGCAGGATGAGAAATACTATCTCGTTCACCAGTTTTATCATCCGGGAGTTGATAAAGTATTTGCATTGATTGCTTTCAAGGAAAAAGGAAAATTACTTCAACAAAGTCCGCACTCCAGGGTTCCTTTGCTTGAGCATTATCAGTTATTGCGAATCGACCGCGATCTGAATATGGAGGTCTTGCGTGAATGGAATTTCCAATATAAAATGGAATTGGTGCGTGCAAAAAAACTCGAGTATACGGATGATGAACATTTCCTTGGGGAAGAACGCAATCATCGTTTTCCGGATCCCAATGCATCAATGCTTTATGTTTTTGCACCGGCCGGAAGTGCATTTATCAGTAATAAAGATCCCAAAAAAGGAAACTGGTTAATCGTTAAGGTTTCAAAGGAAGGAGCTATAGCGGAAATGCCATTACTTCTTTATGGAAGTGGTTGGAAGATGATGGATATTATGCATCGCAACGATACCTTGTTGTTATGGGGACCGGCAAAACCAAACCGGTATTATACTGCGTTGCCAACAGAACCACGACATGAAATTTCGAAAAACGGAAAACGATACCAGGGATTTCAGCTTGTGCGAATCGTTGGTGATCGCATTGACAAAATTAGTTACCACCACCAGCGTTCGTTTCACCAACAAGCCGACAAACAAGCCAAGCGATTGGGTATTTCCTACAGAGGACGACAATTCCTTTTTTCCTATGCAAAAATGGGTCCCAAAGGCGAGTTCTTTGTCGGCGGACAACGAATTATGGAATCTGAAGTGAGAGAAACGAATGGAACAAATGGTCAAACCCGTTCGCACACTGTTCGTAATGGATACCGTCAGCCCTTGCTGATTTGTTTTGATGAGGAACTTAAACTGGATATCGTTTACGGATATCGTTATTACAGATGGTTATTCCGTCGAGATGATGCCGTTAGCCCTATGTGGGTGCGTCGTTCTCCGGAGGGTAAATGGTATTGGGAAGTTTCGGAATTGTACGATGTGCGAACCTATGGATATACCCAGCCTGTATTCAATGATAATGTTTTTACTCAGGTATTTGGACCATCCGTTTACACAAGTATGAATAAATACCTGTTCTTTCCGCGATTGATTCCTATTGATCCTTCGAAAGCAAAAATGGAGGAGCCGGTGAATATTGGTCTAAACAGTAAAGGACGTCAACGGTATTATTCCGATAACCTGATTCCCTGGAAATATTTGTCAGACGGATCGATTCTCTATATTGGTTTCGACGGAAGCTATTCCAAGATCTGGTTAGGAAGAGTGAGGTTGTAAATTCCGGAGAAATTGTTGTGACAGGCATTATTCTTTTGTGCCGGAATGTTGTTTAACACGATTGGAGACGATGAATGTTGCGATGGGCAAAAATGCGGCAGCATAAGCGAAGAGAGTAAATTTCTTGTCCCATTTATGTTCTCTGCTGAGCAAGAATACAAGCAGAAGGTACAGCACAAACAATAAACCATGCGCCATTCCAACCGGACGGATTAATGAAGGATTGCTCCATATGTATTTCATGGGCATGGCAATCAACAGTAAAATGAGATATGACCAGCCTTCGAGATGTGCAATTATCCGGAAAAATGAATTCATGGTTTTTTTGGTTTTGTTGATTTTGCTGTTTCCTTTTCTTTTTGTTCCCGCTTTTTTTCTTCCTCGCGTAAATACAAAAGATCAACGAGTTCCTGAATCTCTTCTGCAGTTTCAATTCGGTTAATCATTCCAATTAATCGTTGCCGGGCAAATTCGAGTCTTGACATGTTCTTGGTATCGGTAATTATTTTACGGTAATGGGATAATGAATTGTATTAACCTGAATATTTAATTTCTTTCGCCAAAAATTAAGCTTCCAACTCTAATCATGGTGCTTCCTTCTTCAATTGCCATTTTATAATCTCCGCTCATTCCCATAGAGAGTATGGTGATGCCTGGATGAAGTTGTTTTACAGAATCAAACAGTGATTTCAAATTCCGGAATTCTTTTCGAACTTGATCTTCATCATCAGTATTGGAGGCTATTCCCATCAAACCAACAATTCGAATATTGGGTAGTGTTCGAATAATTTCGTCACTTAAAATTTCTTTTACTTCGTTTTCATCCAGTCCGAATTTACTTTCTTCGCTTGCAATGAAAACCTGCAGAAGACAATCAATCACTCTATTGCTTTTTGCAGCTTGTTTGTTGATCTCCTGTAATAGCTTCAGGCTGTCTACACCGTGAATGAGGTGTACAAAAGGTGCAATGTATTTTACCTTGTTGGTTTGAATATGTCCAATGGCATGCCAGCGTATGTCTTTGGGAAGTGCTTCAGCTTTGGCCGTTAATTCCTGAATATAATTTTCCCCGAAATCACGCTGACCGTATGCATAAGCTTCCAGAATCTGTTCGTTTGGTTTTGTTTTCGAAACAGCAACAAGTCTTACATGCGCTGGAATTTCCGATTCGATGTGGTGCAGGTTTTCGCTAATTGACATTTTCCTTATTCGTAAATCAATCAAGACTCTGAATAACCAATCCGCTTCTCAGTTTTGGTTCAATCCAGGTCGTTTTGGGTGGCATGATGTTGTTGGTATCTGCAATCTGTTTGAGTTGATCCACTTTTACAGGGAACAATCCAAACGCAACTTTCATTTTTCCTTCATCAACCTTACGCTGCAAACCTTCCATGCCTTGTAATCCACCAACAAATTCAATTCGGGAATCGGTCTTTAGATCATGAATTCCTAAAACAGGGGAGAGAATGTTGTCGGTAAGAATTTGTGCATCAAGATTTCCCACCGGATGTTTGGAATTAAAACTTCCTTTTTTTGCAGTAAGCGAATACCATTCCCCTTCAAGGTACATGCTGAAATTGTGAAGTTTTTTTGGACGGTAACACTTTTTTCCTTTCGACTCCACATCAAATTTTTCACGCAGTTGATCAAGAAATTCCTTTGCACTTAAACCATTGAGATCTTTTACTACCCGGTTAAAATCGTAAATGTTCAACTGACTTTCAGAAATAAAAAAGGCCATGCAGTAATTGAACATTTCTTTACCGCTGTATTTTTTCAGTTTAGAGCGGCGATCTTTTGCCAGCAAAGCGGATGATGCACTTCGATGATGTCCGTCAGCAATATATACAGCAGGAATTTTCTCAAAGGCTTTGCAAATAATGGCAATATCTTTCTTCTCAGCAACAATCCACAGGAAATGTGTTACGCCATCTGCTGTGGTAAATTCATATTCCGATCGTTCGGCTGTGTAACGTTTCAAAACTTTATCTACAGTGTTGTTGTCACTGTAAGAGAGTAAAACAGGTTCTGCATTGAATCCACATACATCGAGGTAGTTTTTAAAAATTTCTTCTCGTTTGGTAAGTGTTTGCTCATGAATTTTGATTACACCATTCAGGTAATCATCCACCGCTGCACCTGCAATGATTCCGGTGTAGGAGTAGCCGTCTTTTAGCTGACGGTAGATATAAAGACAATCATTTTTATCCTGAATAAAAATCCCCTTTTTCCGAAAGGCTTCGAAATTTTTCTTCACCAGCTTGAACCGTTCAGTTGTATTTGGTTTAGTAGTGATTTTTGATCCGAACTCAGGAAGAATGACATGCATGAAGGTATAGGGATTCTCTTCGAGCTTGGCATTTAGAATGCGTTGCTTGTAAAGGTTCACCGACCGGGATGCTACCAGATGAGCCTTGTCGCGTGTTGGGCGAATCGCTTTAAAGGGACGGATTACCGCCATAACAATAAATTACTTCTTGTAAAACGAAATGATTTTTTCTGCGATCTCCACACCAATCCTATCCTGTGCTTCTACAGTAGAAGCGCCGATGTGAGGAGTAAGTGAAATCTTAGGGTGGGAAAGAAGGTCTTTGCGCGGTGTAGGCTCATTTTCGAATACATCCAATGCCGCATGTGCAATTTTCCCGCTGTTCAGTCCCGCAATCAGATCGTCCTCGTTAATTACTCCACCACGTGCAGTGTTCACCAGACAAACTCCTGCTTTCATTTTTTCAATTTCAGCTGACTTAATTACTGCAGATCCGTCTTTTTGTTTGGGGACATGCAATGAAATGAAATCGGCATTGGCAAGTAATTCATCCATTGAAGAACTTTTAATGTTCACTTTCACTTTGCCGTGACCGTGAATTTCAAGTTCAACATGTGCATCTTTTACGAATGGATCGTGTGCAATTACTTTCATTCCACAGCCAAGAGCATACGTTGCAACAGATTGTCCGATTCTTCCGAAACCAATAATTCCGATGGTCTTACCTCGTAATTCTATCCCTTTAGCGTAGTTCTTTTTGAGTTTATCAAATTCTGTTTCACCCTTTACCGGCATGTTACGGTTGGCATCATAGAGAAAACGAGCCATACTGAACAAATGCGAAAACACCAGCTCTGCTACCGATTGAGAAGATGCGCCGGGAGTGTTGAATACATCAATTCCTTTTTCACGTCCGTAGGCAACATCAATATTATCCATTCCTACACCACCGCGACCAATCATTTTCAGGTTGGGACATGCATCCATCACTTCCTTGCGGACAGTTGTTGCTGATCGAACAAGGACCACTTCGTAATTGTTTTCGTTGATAGCATTAGCCAGTTGGTCCTGAGCTACTTTTTCAGTGATTACCTGAAAACCTGCCTTTTCGAGAAGCACTTGTCCGGATTTGTCGATACCGTCGTTTGCGAGAATTTTGGTCATGATGGGAGATTTTTTTCTCAAATGTAATCAATAGCCACATAAAAAAACGGCCCCGTGAAGAACGGAGCCGTTAAAAATGATAATTGATTCTTTTCAGAAAAAAGCAATTGTTGCGCAGGCAGGTGCCAGATGAAGCATAAACAGGACACTAAGGTCATCAAAACAATATTTATCGGCATTTGCCAACATCAATTTGCGGTGGGTTTCTGTCATGTTAAACCACTAAAGTACGCTTATCTGAATTTTGTTATTACAGTTCCTCAGCTCCAATTGCAAAGCATCAATGTCAACGGGAATATTCTCCTCAACATCGTATTCCGGATTTCGCTGTGAAGCTGAATGAGTAGCTGTGCCGGAGCGGGATGGGGTGCTTGTTTGACGTGTACGACCCGATGAATAATTTTCTGTAGGAACCTGTTTTTCTGAATAAACTGTTCCATTATTTCCGGAAGCCTGTGATTTTGTACCAACCTGACTATTTACAGTAGGCTGCTTGTCCTTTGAAGGAGTGACCGTATTTGCTTGTGTAGGAGCGTGTATTTGTTTTCCTGCTTGAGGATGCTGTGCGAATAGTGCAACGGAAGCGCAACAAAAAACGATGGAAAAAAGCGTTTTCATAGGCATTAATTTTCTGTTATTTAATAAAAAAAATGATTCGCCCGACATAGGGAAATCGTTCCTGTTTGTAGAAACCTGCTTTACTGCAAAAAAAAGTCCCGCATTTGCAGGACTTTCGGATTTAATCTTTCTGAAGGAACGGATAACGGTAATCCACAGGTGGAACAAAAGTCTCCTTAATTGTTCTGGGGGAAACCCAGCGCAGAAGGTTGATCATTGATCCGGCCTTATCGTTGGTGCCTGAGCCTCTTGCTCCGCCAAAGGGTTGTTGACCGACTACAGCTCCGGTTGGTTTATCGTTAATGTAAAAATTACCAGCAGCATTTCTGAGGTTGCGGGTTGCGTATTCAATTGCATAACGATCCTGTGAAATGATGGAACCGGTTAATGCATAAATGGAAGTAGTGTCGACCAATTTTACAGTTTCGTTGAATTTTTCGGGTTTGTACACATAAACAGTCAGTACAGGTCCGAACAACTCTTCGCACATAGTTACATAATGTGGATCTTTTGCCTGGATAATTGTAGGTTCAATGAAATATCCTTTTTTCTTATCGCATTTTCCGCCTGCAATGACTTCTGCATTTTTGTCTTTTTTCGCCTGCATGATAAAGGAAGTAAGTTTATCAAATGATTTTTCATCGATAACCGCATTGATGAAATTGGTGAAATCTTCTGTGCCACCCATTTTCATGCTTTTCAGATCAGCAAGAACCTGTTTTTTTACTTCCGGCCAGATATTGGAAGGTACATACGCTCTTGAAGCTGCTGAACATTTCTGTCCCTGAAACTCAAATGCACCTCTTGAAATAGCAGTTGCTACAATGGCAGGATCTGCGCTGGGGTGGGCAAGAATGAAGTCTTTTCCTCCGGTTTCGCCAACAATGCGGGGATAACTTTTGTATTTGTGGATGTTGTTACCAATGGTCTGCCAGATATTCTGAAAAACCGCTGTACTTCCCGTAAAATGGATTCCTGCAAAATCAGCATGATTGAATATCACTTCTGCTGCGTCCGGACCACTGGGGTAAATCAGATTGATAACGCCATCCGGCAATCCTGCTTTTATGAAAATTTCCATCAATACGTTGGCAGAATAGACCTGAGTATTGGAAGGTTTCCATACCACTACATTTCCCATCATTGCCGCACTTGCCGGTAGGTTTCCAGCAATAGCCGTAAAATTGAACGGAGTGAGTGCATATACAAATCCTTCGAGTGGACGCCATTCCATACGGTTCCAAATTCCGGGTGAAGACACCGGTTGCTGGGCATAGATTTCGGTCATGAATTGCACATTGAAGCGCAAAAAGTCGATTATTTCGCAGGCCGAATCGATCTCGGCCTGATAGGCGTTCTTTGATTGACCGAGCATAGTGGCCGCATTCAGTTTTGCACGGTAGGGACCTGCAATCAGTTCGGCAGCCTTCAGAAAAATGCTAGCCCGATGTTCCCAGGAAAGATCCTCCCAGTTTTTCTTGGCTTTTAGTGCAGCATCTATAGCTTGCTTAATATGCTTTTTGTCTGACTTATGGTAAAAACCCAGTGTATGCTGATGGTCATGCGGAGGCGCCAGCCTGGATTTTACCCCACTTCTAACTTCCTTTCCGCCAATGTACATGGGGATATCCGTTTTTACGGAACGTAAGGCTTTAAGCATCGCCTGTAATTCTTTTCGTTCAGCACTTCCGGGTGCGTAGCTTTTTACCGGTTCGTTGTGTGCAGCCGGTACATTGTAGATTCCTTTTGGCATAAAAGATGGGATTTGAATCCAAAAATAATCAAATCTGCATCAGAAAAAAGTTAGCACACTCACACAAATAATTAAATTTGGACACCATGCTCCAAAAACCGGTAATTCATTCGATTACAATCGTCTGCCTGATGTTGTGCGCTGTGATAAATGCATTTTCACAGAGTAAGGAAATAGATTCATTGCGAAAAGTAAGCGCAGAGCTCTCAGGAACCAAAAAGGCCGATGCCATGATTCTCCTTGCAAGGAGAATGTATTCCTTCGATAAAGAGCAATCAGTTACATTGTTTAAAGATGCTGAAACGTATTGTTCAGGAATTCACTACAAAGGTGGATTGTCGGATATATACCTGGCAATGGGTAAGATGAACCGAACCGAGAAAAATTATCCGCTTGCAATGGATTATTTTAAAAGGGCCCACGCTGCAGCAGCTGATCCTTTTGACCCGGATAGAGTTGGCCCTGCAATTATTGGTGAAATCAGTGTTTTAAAAGCACAAAACAAATACGAGGAGGCCGGTAAACTTGCAGAAGAATCAGTAGCCTGGGCAAGAACGCAATCCAGTCAGGCTTTACTGGCGGATATGCTGGGACAGGTAGGACAAATTATCTTTCAAAAAGGAGACTATAAAAGTGCCCTCAAAATTTTTGAAGAGCAACGACTAATCAGAAATAAAATAGGTCCGGAATCGGAAGTGGGAGGGCTTACCATGAATATTGGGGTAATGCATTACCGTATGGGAGATCTGGAAGGATCACTTCCCTACTATAATTTCGCTCTGGAATCTTATACCCGGCAAAAAGACACGATGAACCTTGGACATGTTTGGGTGAATTTTGCGATGACATACAATGATCTAGGTCAAATACCGAAGGCATTGGAGTGTATGGATAAAGCTTCATATTATTATCTGGCAATTAATGATATGAATAATTATTCCAATATCATTTCCAACTCCACGTTTATTTACATCAATGCAGGTGAATACGGGAAGGCAATGAAAATGATTGTGCCTGCTTTGGAACGTTTTGAAAAGAATAACGACAAAAAAAACATGGCAACTGCATATGGCAGCATGTCGAGTGTAAACCTGCATATGCGGGATACTGTTAAAGCACTTGAATATATTGATAGGGCGGTTGCATTGCAACGGGAAATTGGTCTTTCGGGTTCTTTGGGTTATTCGCTTATTGGTAAAGGGAATATTTTATCGGCAAAAGGTCAGTTAAAAGAGGCAGAGATTTGCTACAGAGAAGCCATGAGTATCCGGATGAAGAACAATGATAAAATGGGAATGGCAGGCTCTCATTTGTCACTAGGGAATAATTTTAAGCGGATGGCTCTTTACGATTCTTCGCTTTACCATTATCAAACTGCATTACAGATTTATGAAAGTTCAGGAAAAAAGCAAAGTGTTGCAGGATTGTATTCTAATATTGGTGTAGTGTATTATGATTTGGGGGAATATGATAAAGCACTGGAAAACTATCAAAAGGCATTTGAAATAAGGAAGGATTTAGGATTAAAGCAGGATCTGTACGAAACCTACCTAACGTATTCTAATGTCTACAAAAAAATGGGCAACTACGAAAAAGCCTATGAATATTATCAGAAGTATTTTATTGAATACGATTCTTTGAATAATGCCACTGCCCGAAAAGAGGTACTTGATCTGCAAACCAAATATGATACCGACAAAAAGCAAAAAGAAATTGAGTTGTTGTCGGCAAGAGAAAGAATGCAGGGACTAGCCTTTGAAAAGCAGAATGCCTTATTAATGTTTGAGCGTTTGCAACTTGAGCAAAAAGGAAAAGAAGTTGAATTACTGAACAAAGATAAATCGCTCAAAGAAGCAGAATTATTGCGCGAACGCGAAGCAAAAATGCGGAAGCAGAAAGAAGTAGATGCGCTGCAACAGGAGAATTTATTGAAGGAGGAGATCAATGCCAAACAACGGCAAATGACTTCTATTTTTATTGGTGCTTTTGTTTTGATGCTGATTACTTCAGGAGTCATTTTCCGCTTCTACCGTCAAAACCGAAGGGCGAAAATTATTATCAGTCAGCAAAAGGAAGAAGTAGAACAGAAAAAGAATCAGATTGAGTTGCAGAAAGAACTCATGGAAGAAAAAAACCGGGAGATCACCGATTCCATTCGTTATGCTAAACGCTTGCAGGATGCTATTCTTCCACCAACAGGTTTTTTTCGCTCACTCTTGCCCGATTCTTTTGTTTTTTATCAGCCGAAAGATATTGTTGCAGGCGATTTTTATTGGATAGAAAAATCCGACGATACTATTTTTCTAGCCGTTGCAGACTGTACCGGACATGGTGTTCCCGGTGCAATGGTTAGTATTGTTGGACATAACGGTTTAGAGCGTTGTGTGAAAGAGTTCGGTTTAAAGGATCCGGAGGCCATTCTTGATAAATTGAATGAACTGGTGGAAGGAACCTTTTCGCGCAGTGAGGGACAGGTTCGTGACGGGATGGATATTGCATTATGCATCATTAAAAAGTCGGGCGATTCCACAGAACTCACTTATTCCGGAGCAAATAATCCTTTGTGGATCATTCGAGCCGATAATACATTGGAAGAAATCAAAGCAGATAAACAACCTATTGGGCGCTACGATAATCGTAAACCTTTTACAGCAAAAAAAGTGCGTTTGCTCGATGGGGATCAGATTTACCTGTTCTCCGATGGATATGCCGATCAGTTTGGTGGTCCTTCCGGAAAAAAGTTCAAGTATTCGCGGATGAAAGAAGAACTCATTCAAATGGCCGGTTCCGCAATGGAAGAACAATCCAAAATGCTAAGCCGCAAATTCCATGAATGGAAAGGCAACCTGGAGCAGATTGATGATGTTTGTGTTATTGGTGTCCGACTTTAATTTTCAATTTACAAATTACCAATGTCCAATTGGATTCATAAAACCATAATTTATCGAGTTACAATGGAATGAAAAATCCTGAATGGTTGAATCATTTCATTGGAAATTGGGTTATTAAGTCATTGGAAATTATAATTACCAAATATTAAATTTCCAATTGGATTCACACAACCCAAAGATGGTCATTTACAATTAAATCATGTCTGTGGTAAGTTTCCTCAGGCAATCGAGGTAGGCATCGCGTTTTCCTTCGAATACAGATGCTTTTCCGTAATTATGGGCGATCTTCGATTCTTTGATCACCGATTCGGCTTCACTTAACTGCATGCGCAGCCAGCTCACCATTTCGCGGAGTCGATTCTTTTCCATATGCTCTTGGTTTTGGGGTTCCGAATCAGTTTAACGCAATAAGCATAGTGTAGGGTTGCAAAAAAAAATCCCGGATCTCTCCGGGATTGATGTTTATGCGTTTAGATTACCTTAATTATTGAAGCTCTCTACAGAGTTATCGTAACAAAGGAAGTATTCATCGCTCGCTAAAGAGGAAATGTCGATTTCTTTACCGTATCCCTTAATTCGGGCCTGACCAAATTTATCATAGATCTCATAGGCTGTCTCTTTGGAGAAAACCACTTTCTTTTTATCCGCTTCGTACTTCCAGGTTGGACGATCAACTTTGCTCACTACTGCAACGGATTGTGAGCTCCCAACTTTATTCAGGTTACCACGCTGTGTAACGCGAACTTTGTTTTCTCCGGAAATCAACGTGAGTTTAAAAGCGTAAGAATTTTTTGAAGCATCACCATCTCCCTGAACTTCTCCTACTTTTACCCACTTGTTCCATTTGTAAACTTCTACATTGTAAGGCAAGGAACCCGACTCCTCTGAAGTTGTCCAGGTGAGCAAGCCATCTTCATTCAACTTGATATCTTCAACTTTAAAAGTAGGCTGTGGTTTAAGAACTGTAGGATTCAAAACTTTTGGTGCGCAACCATCACGATGTTTGATCTGCACTGTAACAGGTTCTCCTGGTGTAAGACTTAACTGTGATAAATCAATTTCAAATGCTGAAGAATTCACTTCGTCAGTTGTCAATTCACCATTAACCCTTACCTCGTAGGCACAAAATCCTACTCCGGAAGAAGCAACCGCATTAGATACATAAAGGTTTTTGTTTTGGTATTGTCCTTCTACTGTAAGAACCTGACCGTCAGCCTTTAAAATCGTTGCGCCGGCCAAAAAAATGAATAGCAGCATGTGATTTTTGAACATAATTTACTCGTTTACTAATCAAAAGTAGATATAAATTACCCTAAACCCCAAAAAAACAGGAAGGATTTCGATCAGTTTCTTGGATTGGTAAAGCGAAAGTGAACCCACAGTCGTCCGTGATTCCCGGGATCTTTTTCGATTCTATGGTAAAGTTGCTTGATCTCTTTTTTTTCCAAGAACCTGATTACCTTTTCTTTAAGTGCGCCCGAGCCTTTGCCGGGGATAATCTCAATCAAGGTGATTTTGCAATCAATGGCTTCCCTGATAGCATCGCGTAGTGCCTTGTCAATGGCCTTTGTGTCGTTGAAAATGGGGTGGAGGTCGATTTTTATTCTGGCCATTGCAGCTGATTTAATCGATCGAGTTCCAACTCACTGGCCAATCGCAATTCGGGGAAAAACCTGCTGAAATGTTCTTCGTAAATATGATCCCTCTCCTCAAGTTCTTCTTCTGCCTTTTCCATGCCTGATACGAAGCCGGTTCTCTTTGACATGCGCAGTAAAATGAGTGAAATGCCTTCTCGTGTTTTGTATGAACTAAGCCAGTCCTGACGAATCATATAGGGGAGAAATTCTTTTGAGCGCTCCGGTAATTGCTCAAAATTCGTTTGCAAAATAGAATAGGTCTCCTTCGCATAGGAACTAAGGTCGAGGTGATCATGATGCAAATCCCAGTTTCGGGCCAGGTAGTGGTCGTAAATGACATCTGCAACCACTCCTGCATATTTCCCGAATCGTTGACGTAACAAGGATTTACTTTCATGCACAACTGAATGTGTGTCTGTAAAACTGTCAATGAAACGATGCAATAAAATACCCTTTTGCATGGCCACCGGATAGTGTTGAAGCTGGCTTCCTTTAACCGAATCGCCAACAAAATTTCCCGCACGAACCAAGGGGTCGTTACCTGATAATAAGGCATGAGCGAGAAAATTCATTTGTTCCTTTTATTGAGAAATATAACCACTGGACACATTCAGACTGCGCAAAAAATAAAAGCACGTACCTTACAACAAAAATAAGCAATTGCAGCGGAAACAACTGGCATATTGGGTTGCTCAATTTTCGGGATGGGGATTTTATATTTTCATCAGCGGCTTTAGCAATTATCTCAATAATGAATTAAGCCGACCTATTCTGGCCGCATTTCTTGCCTTGTTTGTTTCAGGAATTGTGATCAGTCACCTGATGCGCACCTTTATTGTGCACCGTGGATGGCTGAAATTCTCACTTCTCAAATTGTTTTTACCTGTAGTCATAACCACCGGATTTTTTGCATTGGTTCTTGGCGTACTTCAATTGAGTTTTTCCGCATTAATAGTTGGACGATCTGATATTTTTGCATCACTTAATTTTTCAAACGGATTTGTTATCTGGCTCAATTGGTGGATGATTTTAATGATTTGGTGTCTTGTCTATTTTGCATTTCACTTTTTTGAGCGCTCCAGAAATGAAGAGATAAAAAATCTGCGACTTGAGGCAATGCGTACAGAAGTGGAATTGAATAACCTGAAGTCGCAGCTCAATCCGCATTTTATGTTCAACAGCATGAATTCCATTCGTGCACTGATTGATGAGAATCCTGTTATTGCAAAAGAAAGTATTACGAAACTCTCCAATATTCTACGTAACACATTGTTGATGGGACGTAAACGCTTAGTGGGTATCGAAGAGGAATTATCACTTGTAGAAGATTATCTTCGGTTAGAGCAGGTGCGCTATGAAGAACGCTTACGTGCCAAAGTGGAAATGGATCCCTCCTGTATTGGTTGTTTAATCCCCCCGCTTATGGTGCAAACCCTTGTTGAAAACGGAATTAAACACGGGATCTCCAAACTTCCTTTGGGTGGAGAAATAAATGTCATTGTTTCACGAACGGATCGTATGCTTTCCATTTCAGTTGAAAATACAGGAACACTTTCCGGAAGTGATAATCCACAATCAACCGGAATTGGAATTGCAAATACGCGTCAACGACTCGAACTTATTTACGAAGGAAAAGCAACATTTGATCTTTTTGCTTCCGATGGAAAAGTCCATGCTCACATTACCTTACCCATTCAAAACAATCTTTGAATATGAAAGCGATCATAATCGACGATGAACGTCTTGCCAGAAAGGAATTGCGTTCTCTGCTCAACAAGTACCACGAAATTGAAATTGTTGATGAATGCGCCAATGCCGGCGAAGCACTGAGCAGTATTGATAATCATCATCCGGAATTGATATTTCTTGATATTCAGATGCCGGGACATAACGGATTTGAGTTATTGAATCAACTCGATCATGTACCCAAAGTGATTTTTGTAACTGCGTACGACGAATATGCAATTCGTGCATTTGAAGTGAATGCGCTTGATTATCTGCTCAAACCGGTTAATCCGGAACGATTGGACGAAGCCATTGCGAAAGTTTCCCGTTCAAAAAGTAGTTTCAGTCAATCAATTCCCACAGAAGAAGCAACGCATAAACTCACCGAGAATGATCAAATCTTTTTGAAAGACGGCGAAAAATGCTGGTTTACTTCTCTTAAGGATGTTCGGATGTTTGAGTCGGAAGGCAACTATGTTCGTGTGTATTTCAATGAATACAAACCATTGGTATTGAAAAGTCTTAATAGTCTGGAGGAACGTCTTGATCCAAAAGTGTATTTCAGGGCAAATCGTAAGTTCATCATTAACCTCAAATGGGTTAGCGGAATAGAAAATTGGTTCAATGGCGGACTACAGGTCCAGCTTAGAGGTGGTGATAAGATTGAGATTTCCCGTCGGCAGGCTGCCAGGTTTCGCGACTTAATGAGCTTGTAAGGCATTCACCTGTTTATGCAGGCCGATTGGTCGGGGCTTTTTCCTTATTGGTAGAAAACTGACCAAAAACGGTTAAATGATTGCTTAAATTAGAGGTGCAAAGTTGGAGGACTTATGGAATTGCTACACATTGAAGCTACAGAGAAAACACCGCTTGTCAAATTTGATCCGGCGAATGGTGCGTTTGAAATCAGAGGTAAATCCATTCCGCAGGATGCCGATTCTTTTTACATTCCTATTCTTGAGTGGATGGAGGAGTATGTAAATAATCCCAACTCAATAACCAAAGTGGTGCTCGATTTGGAATATTTCAATATTTCTTCGTCAAAACGAATTCTGTTCATTCTTTATAAATTAAATGAACTCATAGATAAAGGAACTGATGTAAAAGTTGATTGGTATTACATTGATCAGGATGATGATATGAAAGAAGTAGGGCAGGATTTTGCATTTATGGTACGCGTTCCGTTTTCTTTTATTGCTCATAAACGATATTCTCCTCAAATGGCATCTGCCTGAGGAGATTTTCAGGTTGGTTTAGGTTAATCAGGCGATTCGAAAGAGTCGCTTTTTTTTTGATGTATATTCGGGAATGGAACAATGGAAGAATTATTTGCAAACGCACCGGGTATTGGTAATGCTTAGTATTGTTTGGTTTGGAACTTCCCTGTTTTTATTCAACAGAGTTCTGGAATACATACAAAATGAACCGGGTATCCCGTTTAATGATCCGGCCTTTGCATTATACCAGGCTAAAGATCTTTCATTGTTCATTTTTATTCTGACCTATGGTTCACTGATTACTTTTCTGGTAGTAAACAGAAAACAGCCGCATCATTATATTCTCTGTTTACAAGCCTATGGCTGGATGGTCGTTTTACGTGCTATTAGCGTTTACCTGTTACCTCTGGCAGAACCACAGGAGGCAATTCCTTTGAATGATCCTGTCTTAAACACGTTTTTCTATCCGGGCGGATATTCACCGCGCGATTTGTTCTTTTCCGGTCATACTGGAACCATTATGTTATTCGCCTATCTAACCGATTCAAAAACAATCAAAATTCTGCTTTATGTAATTGCTCTATTTACCGGATTCCTGTTGGTTCTGCAAAAAGTCCATTATTCAATCGATGTCCTTGCTGCTCCTGTTCTAATGGTGCCGGTATTTGCAATAATTAAGGCCCAGCGTAAGATCAACTGATTCTGTCTGTTTTTTTTGCGCAGGAAAAGGGAAAAATAGAAATACAGTTCAACTCCCGACAAGTATTGTTTGTCTAAATTTTGTTCGTTCAGCTAAATGGTTATTTTTACATCATAACCAAGTAAAACATACCATTATGGGAAAAGGTGATAAAAAGTCCACAATTGGCAAACGTTGGAGAGGTTCTTACGGGAATACACGTCCACGCAAAAAGAAAACTGTAGCTGCTGCTCCTAAAAAGGCGAAAGCTGCAAAAAAGCCTGCCGCTAAAAAGGCAAGTAAAAAAGCAGAATAAAAAACCATCCCCTGAAACCGGTGATTTGTAGATTCCCGGTTTCAGGGGATTTTTTCTTTGATAAAATCAGGGACAAGGGTATTGTCCCACTACGTGATCATACCTTCCGGGTCCATTCGATCCTCTTTTATTTCAGTCAATTAAAACTTTCCCCTTTCGTTATAATTTCAGGATTCATGGCTCTTCAAATTGGTGATCGCGTTACATTCCTTAACGAAGCCGGCAACGGAATCGTAAGAGCGCTTACCGTCAAGGGGAAGGCGCTGGTGGAGACTGCAGATGGGTTAGAAATTGAATATCCCCTGAAGTACCTCGTAAAGATGCCGGATGAAACCGATTATTCATTACCCCACGCCAATGAACAAGCTTTCATTCGAGGGAAATTGCGCTCGGAGAACAAGGCCAAAAAGAAAACGACTGTACGGGAAAAAATTCTGGAGATCGACCTGCATATTTATGAGCTCACCGATAATCACCGCGGATTAAGCAATGCAGATATGTTGCGAATGCAATTGCAGGCATTTAAACGGAAAATGGAAGAAGCACAGCGTAAACGTGTTCAGAAATTGATCGTTATTCACGGAGTGGGTGAGGGGGTGTTACGTTCAGAAATCAGAACAGCATTGCGTCAGTACGAAAACATTGAAGTGCTGGATGCCGATTATGCCAAATACGGTAGAGGAGCAACCGAGGTGCGCTTTTTCGGTGTGTAAATGAAGAAATTAGTAATACGGTTAATCCGTTTACTTTTTAACTCCCTTTTTCTTTTCAGGAATTTCAAATAATCCGGATCCTACTTCAGCATCAATGCTGCGTATGATCTGACCGAGATCTTCTTTTGAAGAATGGAATTTATTGTTGTCAACATCAATCACCAATAACTTGCCTTTGTCGTATTGACTAATCCATGCTTCGTAACGTTCATTAAGGCGCTTAAGGTAATCCAGGCGAATACTTTCTTCGTATTCCCGTCCGCGTGCCGAGATGTGATTAACAAGTGTTGGTACACTTGAGCGAAGGTAGATGAGTAAATCCGGAGCCTGAATGAAACGCTCCATGTGCGAGAAGAGCGAATAATAATTTTCAAAATCACGCGAAGTCATTAATCCCATCGCATGCAGGTTGGGAGCAAAGATGTAGGCATCCTCGTAAATGGTACGATCCTGAATGATACTCACGTTGTTCTGACGGATATCCTGTATCTGCTGGAATCGTGTATTTAAAAAGTAGATCTGCAAGTTGAATGACCAACGTTGCATATCTTCATAGAAATCATTGATGTATGGGTTGTTCGATACATCTTCATAATGCGCCTCCCATTTGTAATGGTTGGCCAGCAAAGTGGTCAATGTAGTCTTACCTGAACCGATGTTTCCGGCAATCGCAATATGCATAGCTCACCTGTTTTGGGAATCCGAAAATAGTAAAAATTCAACCCGACAAAGGGTTATTAAAGCAAGATGGTTAAAAACTTCTTGATTATTTACTGAAGAGAAAACACTGAAATCTTCGAACTGCCCTGTAAATAAAGGCGTTTTCCGCTAATTCTGAACGATTCCACGGTGTTGAGGGGAAGAGGAATTTTCATTGATTCAAAGCTCATCAGGTCGTATCGGAGCAGAGAATTGTCTTCCAGGTAAAAGATTCCGCCGTTGGTGACCTGGAAATTTCGGATGTTTTTCAGGGGGATTGTTTTGGAATAGGTGGCAAACATATCGAAAACCAAAATGCCTTGATCAGGATCGCTCAGGTAAAGGAAATTATTCCATTCCTGCATGTGTGTGGGATTGAGGTCGCGGCCTGTTACTTGTGTAATATTTCCGGAGCTGCGAACCAATTGGAAATTTTTATCCATTCGCATCAATCTGAATTCATCGGTATCGTATAACCAAAGATTTTGGTTGTTCGGACTCTGACAAAACAATTTGGTGAACTGTAATCCCAGTTTTTCCAGTTTTACAGGTTCTCCCTGAACACTTAGGGTATTATCCAAAACGACTACCTGATTCAAATCTCTGTAAAAGATCATTGGACGCAAGGGATTGGTGACATCCAGCAGGCTGATCCATCCCATTGTTTTGAAACTTTGGGTACAAATGGAATCTCCTTTGGAACCGTATTTTGTGATTTCGTCCTTATTTACAACATAAAGATTCCCCATTTCATCTGCAGTAATGAATGTGCTCTTTAATTGGAATTCCTTCTCTGCTTTCCACTGTAATGCAGAGGAATCCGGTTGGGCGAACAAACTGAAAAAGAAGAGAAGGATCATTTGCGAAGTTTGTTCATGATAGAAATGATGGATTCGATGTACTCACGGTTATTGGCAAGGCGGGGAACTTTATGCTGACCTCCCAGTTTGCCGCGCTCTTTTAACCAAGCATAAAACGTGCCATTTGGGGCATTATGTACAATTGGAAAACGAAGATTTAGGTTATTGGAGCGTTTTGCCTCGTAATCGGAGTTGAGTGCTTTCAGCGCATTGTCCAACACCTCCGCGAAAAAAGTCAATTCTGCCGGTTCCTTTTCAAATTCGATGACCCATTCATGCGTTCCCGGTTCTACGCTGCTCATAAATACCGGCGCCACTGAATATTCTTTTACCATGGCATTCGTCCTTTCAGAAGCAATTGCAATTGCCTTTTCTGCATTGTCTACAATCAGTTCTTCACCAAAAGCATTGATGAATTGTTTGGTTCTGCCCGTAATAACAAATCTATAGGGTGAAGTAGAAGTGAAGCGAACTGTATCGCCGATGCAATACCGCCATAGTCCGGCGTTGGTGCTTATGACCATAGCATAATTTTTTCCCACAATCACACCGCTCAAATCTACAGTTTTCGGATTGCTTTTTCCATACTCCTCCATGGGAATGAACTCGTAAAAAATGCCATAATCAAGCATCAATAGCATTTCTTCCTTATCTGTTGTATCCTGTATCCCGAAAAATCCTTCTGATGCGTTGTAGGTTTCTACATAGTTCATTTCATCTTTTCGGATGATTTTTTTGAATTGTTCCTTGTAAGGAGCAAAACTCACACCGCCGTGCATAAACAATTCTAAACGTGGCCAGATTTCTGCAATATTATCTTTCCCTTTTATATCGAGAATTCTTCTAAGTAAGACGAGTGTCCAGGATGGAACTCCTGCAAGAATATACACATCCTCATCCATTGTTCCTCTTGCCATCTTTTCAATTTTCTCTTCCCAATTGGTCATCAGTGCAATTTCCCTGCTGGGTGTTCTTCTGAATTCAACCCAAAAAGGAAGATTTTTTACAATGATGGCAGAAAGATCTCCAAAATAAGAATCATCGTTTAGGTAATTGACCTGTGCAGACCCGCCTACGATCAATGTTTTTCCCTTGTACAGTTTTCGGTTGGGGTGATTATGGACATAAAGTGAAAGCAGATCTTTCCCGCCTTTGTAATGACAATCTTCAAGTGCTTCCTTGCTTACCGGAATGAATTTGCTTTTATCAGTTGTGGTGCCTGAAGATTTCGCAAACCATTTGATTTCGCTTGGCCAAAGCAGATTTTGCTCTCCTTTGAAAAGACGGTCAACATAAGGTTTGATGTCTTCGTATTGCTGAATAGGTACACGTTCACAATAGGTTTTGTAATTTTTTATAGTGGCGTAATCGTATTTTTTTCCCCATTCGGTATCTGCAGCCTGTTGTATCAAACGGTTAAACCATTCGGTTTGTACTTCCACGGGATATTTCAAAAAGAGTTCGATCTGGTGCACCCTCTTTTTTATAAACCAGGAAAATATGGAGTTAAATGGCATAGTGGCTGATTGCCGAAAGATAGCGAAAAGGGAAGATGAAAAGAGTATAGGATCTTAAATTGTTGGGGTAAAAAATAAAAAAAATACAGATAAAAGCCGGGAGTTTGTTGCAGTTCCATTCAATGTCTATATTGCATCTTTACTTTTAAAATGAAAGCAACAGGACCTCTTGATAAAATGAAAACCCATTTGGGGCAATCGGTAGAATATACCTTGCAGTTGGGTACAGATGCAATTGCAATGAACGACCTACTGGGCACGAAGATCACGCTTCGCCATACCGGTAAAATTTCCTGTGTGAATTGCGGAAGAATAACTAAAAAAGCGTTCGGACAGGGATTCTGCTATCCTTGTTTTATGAATTCAGCAGAGAATTCCGAATGTATCGTTCGACCGGAATTATGTCGTGGTCATCTTGGTGAGGGCAGGGATGTTGAATGGGAAAAGAGTCATCATGTACAGCCTCACTACGTGTACCTCGCTCTTAGCAATGCGGTTAAGGTAGGCGTTACCCGTGCAACACAGGTTCCTTACCGCTGGATGGATCAGGGTGCATCACAGGGTATTTTGCTTGCAGAAGTACCGTACCGTCAACTAGCAGGTGTTATCGAAGTTGAGCTCAAGAAATACCTCAGTGATAAAACAAATTGGCAACGCATGCTCAAAAATGAAATTGCAGCTGATGTTGATCTGAAGGAACGAAAATATGCTGCAGCAGATCTTTTACCGGAAGAGTTAAAACAATACCTCTGTATCAATGATACCATTACGGAGATTCGCTATCCTGTACTTCGTTTTCCGGAAAAGGTGAAAAGTGTTTCGCTTGAGAAGCAACAGGAGATCAGCGGTGTGCTCACAGGAATAAAAGGTCAATACCTTCTTTTTGAAGGAGGAATGGTAAGTAATATTCGTAATCAATCAGGATATGAAGTGGAATTTGAAACTGAGTAAAATTGTAATTGCCGGATGCGTTGTTCTTGGTTCCTGTACAAGTGAAGAAACAAAAACAATTACAAGGGGAGATGTTGATACATCGCTGAATGAAGAGGTGCAAATTGTAACGGATACATTGATAAATGAATTGCAGTCCTTTTTTATTACAGACGAAATTACAAAAGAGCAATTTGAAAAATCATCAGGTAAATTGAAGAAATTACGCGATGGTTTTGAAGAAGCTTCCAATATAAAAATGGCTTGGGCAGATAAAGTTAGCAGAACCGACACCCTGACATGGACGATCCACGCCATTACTAAAGATGTTGAACTCCGTGATAAGCCCGAAGAAGGGGAGGAGTATGTTCACTATAGTTTTCAGGGTATCGAAAAAGAACTTGCATTGTTCAGAATTGATGGATATGAATGGTATGGATTCTGTTTTATTTCTCTTCTTAATGGCGAGCGTATAGATTGTGATGGGATGCCCCGAATATCAGAAAATGGAAAAAACGTGGTGAGCTGTAATGGGGACCTTACTGCCATGTTTACCAATAACAGCATCCAGTATTTCCGGAATAGTAATACCGGTCACTTTGAAGAAAAGGCCGTTTTGATATTGAGCGCGTATGAACCTTTTGATGCTTGCTGGGAAACTGACGAGACTTTTGTAGTTGGCTTTCGCTTTCCGGATTATTCACATTCCAATCAACCCAATCGGTATTTCAGGTTACAGTTAAACGACAAAACCAAATGATCATGAGGATACGAATTTTTTCTTTTTTGATTTTAAGCAGTCTCTTGTTTTCGTGTGGAAGTGAAAAAACAACTTCCTCTTCATCAACGAAGAAAGCAGATTATTTTTTTGAATTGAAAGGTGAAGCACAGGGCACTACCTTCACTGTAAAATACATTAGCCGCGATTCTGTTGATCTTTCCAATGAAATTGCTCAGATTCTGCGTGATATTGATATGGAATTATCCTTATGGGTTGATTCAAGCACTATCACAACCATCAATGCAATGCGCTCTGAGGACCGCCCGATGCAAAGTCGTAAAGGACATTTTGAAGAAGTTTTACGCGTGTCACAATCGGTGTATTATTACACGAAAGGTGATTTCAATCCGGCAGTAATGCCATTGGTTCGCTATTGGGGATTTGCGCGTCAGTCGGAGGCGCCCGAAAAGGTGGATGAAAAACAGATCCAAGCTTATCTGGCGCATATGAATTTTGAACCTGTTGCGTTTGAGAATGGCGTGCTAAAAACCGGTGATTCCGAAATGCAACTTGATTTCAATGCCGTTGCGCAAGGGTATTCGGTAGATGTTGTGGCACGTATGCTAGAGGATCGGGGGATTTCTGATTTCATGGTGGAAATTGGTGGTGAAGTCAGTGCAAAAGGAAAGAACCGTGAAGGAAAAATATGGACCATTGGTATCGAACAACCCAGCGATATTAATGCTGAACATAAATTAATTGCTACCGTGGAGCTAAACGATAGATCACTTGCTACATCAGGTAACTACAGAAAGTTTTATGAAAAAAACGGCATAAAATATTCGCACACCATTGATCCAAAATCCGGATATCCTGTTCAGCATACCTTGTTGAGCGCAACTGTGGTCACCTATGATGCTGCGCTTGCCGATGCAGTTGCTACCGCTTTTATGGTAATGGGGACCGAGAAAGCAAAATCTTTTATAACGGACTATCCGCAACTTTATCTGGATGCCTATCTGATCTATTCAGGAGAAAACGGAGAATACCTAACCTGGATGAGTGAAGGTCTGAAATCTTCAATAAAGGAAATGAAGGATTGAAATCAATCTTCAGCTTTGCACTGTTCTTCCGGACGAGCACCGCAAACGGAGCAACTTACTCCTTCGTCGCGTAGCATTGGGTTGTTGCTCGCACATGTTCCGGCAAACTTGCCATCTTTTTTGAGTAAAAGTTTAACGGCAATACCTGCAACAGCTATTAACATGATTCCGACACTCAGCAATACCAGTTTCATACTTGAAATTTTTACAAAGTTAGGTATTTCTACGTACCCAACGATTTTGTGAATAGTACTTTAATAGAATGCGATTGTTCACCGATGAGGCAGGACTAAGATTCAGTATTTCTGTTAATTATGTTATTCAGCTGTATACCTTTCTTAAGAAATCCAAACGTTTTTTTTTTCTCAGTGAAAGCTCACGATCTGTTCAACCATGCGTGTTAATCCTGATTTACGGCAGTCGATTGATTTTTCTGTGTTCGGAATTCCAACCACGAATAAACTACCGGAACCAGCACCATAATCACCAATAAGGATCCGAAAATGATGGCGAGGGTGGAATTTGTTTTCAGAAAAAACGCAAGTACTGCAATGATTAATCCTCCACCTAACCATAGTTTTCCGGCAAGGCGATGTGTTTTTTTCCAGACTTCTTCATTTTCCAGAGTCCAGGGTGTGCGGATACCGATAAAATAGTTGGGACGCATCGTTTGAAAATAATTTCCAAGTACTGCAAACAACAATCCCATTAGTGCAATGATCATTTGTGGGCTCTCCATATTTCCTCTTGAACTCACGTAAAGAATATAGCAGCTGATTGCTGAAAAGAACAAGGAAAGAATGATTCGCAAGGAATGGTATTTGTTTCCCATTTGCTGAATTCTTCCCTTTGGATCGAGATAAGGTACAATGAGCATCAAGACATAAATACCTAATCCCATCACACCGGGAAGCCATATCAGTGTTGATTTGTCCGACCAGGCATCGGCTTGTCCTTCCAGATTAAAGTGTGTGGGAACAACATCCGGTAATTCGTTCCAAACCATAGCCAGATAAACATAAGGTAAGGAGATCAAAATCCAGAGGAGAAATTCGCGTACGTACTTGTTCATAGTTTCATTTTTTCAGGTTCATTAAATAATGCATTAAATCGTCGATGATGCTTGTATTGAGTGAATAGAAAACATACTGACCTTGTTTTTCTGTGGTAACGAGTCCTGCACGTTTGAGTTTGTCGAGATGATGTGAAATGCTTGGAGCTGTCATTTCAAATTTCTCGGCAATTTCTCCTGCAGTCAAATCTCCCTTACGCAGCATATTAAGAATCTCTCTTCGGGCAGGATCATTGAGTGCTTTGAAGACTTCATTCATGATGAACTTGTTTTAATAATTAGACAAATATCTAAATATCTAATTAGAATTCCAAATATTTAAATAAATTATTGATTATAAGTCCATTAAAATAATATGAACCAGATCTAATTACCCTTTGATTGGCTGAATCTTCGAGAAAACGAAGAAACATTCCAGAGCAATCTGTTTGCAACGTTCATCGTATTTGGCATTTTGCTGCGGGGTGTTATCAAATGCTTTTGGATCATCATAGGTGGTGCCAATTCTTAATTCAACACCCGGAATAAACGGACAATTTTCTTCTGCATCGCTGCAGGTCATGATGGCGGCAAATTCCTTTTGCGGATTTTCTGGATGATCGTACACCTTGGAGAAACAAATGTTTTGGGAAGAATCCTTACCGGAAAAAACCTGATGTACCGGATTCTTTCCTTCTGTTGTTTTATGGATGAGGAATCCGGCTCTTTCAAGCGCAGCTATAGCATTTGGATTAAATGCTGTTGCCTCTGTTCCGCCTGAATAGGTTTTTACATTGGGAATGCCAAAATATTCGGCTGCGGTTTTTGCCCATACTTGTCCGAAATGACTGCGCCTTGAATTGTGGGTGCAGATATATACCAGATGGATTTGTTCTCCTTTATCCAATTTTTGTTGGATGTATGCAGAAAGCAAAGTCAGAATTTTTTTTCTTTCCGATGATATTTCATTAAAACCTGTAATTAATGAAGAGCAATATTCACTTAGTTGTTTGTTCATTTTTTCTGAAGATGAAATGAAAACATAGAACCCCGAAACACGCTCCTGAAACCGGAGCCAGGGTGTATAGCCAGATCCAGGTTGGGTCATCGGAAAACAGCGCAGGTGCAATAGATCGTGCAGGATTCATTGATGCTCCTGTATAGGGTCCTGCACTAAAAGCGAGGAACCCAATTGTTGTTCCGATTATACTCGCAAAAATAAATTTGTTGGCGCCAAAGACAATGTTAATACGTAAAATGATCAGCATTAGCATCGCGGTAATCGAAAATTCAATGATGAACGAATTGAATGTTCCGGCATTTGGAAACGTAGCACCCAGAGTTTGATTTTCTGGAAAGATCAACCATAAAATAAAACTTGCCAAACAAGCACCTAGTAATTGTCCGGCGATGAAGTAGAGTGCTTCTTTTCCGGATAATTTCCCTGACAGTAATAAGCCAATTGAAACAGCAGGATTGATTTGAGCTCCTGAAATTTTTCCCAGAAGTAAAATTGCTGCCATAATTATTAATCCAAAAGCAAGTGAAATACCAACATTACCTAATATTCCATTGTATTCTTCATTAATTATTATTGCTCCTGTACCTGTAATAACAAGTAAAAACGTTCCAAGCAATTCACTTAGAAACCTGATAAAGTTTGATTTTAGCAACATCCTCCTCCGGGTGTGCAACATGAATTACCGGATGCAGTACTCAGATCAGAAAGTTTCACTTTCAATTTTTCCGGTGGAATTCCGCATTTGTCGCTGGCCAGACAATTGGTGGTAAGAGAGAGCAGATTGAAGGTTCCGTTTTCGAAAGAAACACCGTATTTTCCGATGGTGTCGCCCTGGTATTCCACTTCAATCTCAGCATCCTGCAGGTTCAGCGTTTTTTCCGAAAGAGCGATGATGTCGCGAAGTTTTTGTGGCGCGAGCCGGTGATCAAAATTGTTGGCTTCCCAGAGTTGAAAGTTAACGGTCTTCTCCCGTCGAATGGTTCCCCCGCAATCAATAAAGTGTTTTTCGATTTGTCCGACCTCTGTTACATGAAAGTGAACAGGTACAAATTCTCCATTGGGTAGACGGAAGCAAAGTTCATTCAGACCTTCAAGCTGCGATTTAAATAAGGATAGTTTCATTATTAAATAATTTATCGGTTTATTACGATTTTCAGAGTTAACAACAATTGGAAGAGGCATTGTAGGAATCAAATAGTTTGTTCAGGTAAATTTTGGCCTGACTCCATTCTTTTTCGTCGATACAGTAACAGACTTTTGCACCTTCAATGTCTCCTTTGATAAGTCCGGCTTCTTTAAGTTCTTTCAAGTGTTGGGAAACGGTGCTTTGTGACAATGGCAAAACATCCACAATATCTCCGCACATACAGGCATTTTTTTTGATGAGAACTTCAAGAATAGCAATGCGCGCCGGATGAGCCAGAGCCTTCATGTATTTGGCTGTTTTATTTTGCCTGAGTGTAAATTCTTCTGTTTTACTTGTTCCCATTTTTAGTCCTGTTTGAAGGTGTGCAACATTGTTCCGAATTACGGTTTCTGTTCATCTCATTATAGAAATTGTCAAAGAGTTCTTTAAATCTGTCGAGCTCCGCATGGTTAATACACCAGTTTGTGTTGCGTTGATTCAAACTTCCCTTTATTAAACCTGATTTGCTTAAATGTTTTAAGTTGATTGAAACACTAAACCTGCTTAGTCCGGCCGATTCATGAATTTCACGCATGCAATCATTGTGTTTTGCCGCATCATCCAATAAACAAATCCGTTTTTCGGAAGATTATGCTCCAAAAAAAAGAGCGAGTTCTTTAAAGTCCGGGGTTTCGTTCTTTTTCATCTATCGCAATATTACGATGGATTTGGATTCGCTCCAAATTTATTTCAAAACAGATTGAAAATCAGTAATTAGGGGAGTTGCCTCACTTGTCCTGTTCCTTCCCGGTAAATGGTGAGTGTAGGATTTCCTCTGTAAAAAGTGGTGCTGTAAGTGTACACTTCTACAAGTAATGTAGAAAGTGCGTAAACATAAAAATCGCCGGTTGACTGGTTGTTCACATGTACATTGTCGCATTGCAGGTTTTCTGCTCGAATGATGCTGAATCCATTTGAATAAAAGTAGGCAGATTGACAATTGCCGCTCAAATACAGGTTGCTTACACCGGTGTGTAAAATGGCATCAATGTGGTTACAATTCAAATCAAGAAGTACATCACTGCTTCCTTGTTGGGTTTCCAGTGTAAGCGAGGGATAGGTAAGCGTATTACCGCTTTTAATTTCACCACCGCCTTCGTAAATGATTTTTTCAAGAGCTGGAGAGTGAACGCGGACTTCGATTTTACTTTTTTCATAATTCCTTACAAAATTCCATTTGTTTTTGTTTCGGATTTTAAGAATGCCGTTTTCAAATGTGGTTTCCACTTTTGGCAATAGATTTTTTCCACAGGCAACTTCTATGTAGGATAATGAATCGTAAAATATCGTGACATCCACATTATTGCTGATATCGAGTGTATGCAGATTGCCGAGTGACCGGAGTTCAATTGTAGGTTCTCCGGTAGTTTTAAACATATCAGGAGCATCTGCTTTGTTGCAGGAGATTGCAAGCACGGCAATTGCCATCGAAATGATCAGGCGCAATTGCTGAATGGACTTTGGGAAATAATTATTTGAAACCATTACTTCCTCCATTTCCCTTTTTCGATTTGGCAAAACGATATCCCAGTCCTAATTCAAAATAATCTGCTTTTGCAAAATGTGTTTTTAATGCAATTTGAGCTATCATATTGTTTTTGAAAAAGTACCGTAGTGTTAGACGTTGGTAATAATTTCCATCGCCTTTGTATTTGCTGATCACATAAAATCCTTGCTGAAGAGAGATTTTTAATTCGTCCATGCTCAATTCTATACCCGCCATTAAGCCGAGTTGAGTGAATTTCCAGCGGTTTACATCTTCCTCCATTGCGGTTTGCCAGGCTTTGCTCAATGATCCGTTGTTCAACACATCAATTCCGAATAATGCATTCGTTTTTGGATTCAATATTCTTGAAGCAAATGTTTCCAAGGTAAAACACGTGTACTTCGGGCCGAGTGGTTGTCCAAGTTCACGTAAACCACCGGAAAACAAGGTAGAGAAGGTCCATCTGGGTTGATTTCCATAATATTCACTATTGTGAAGCACTGTTGCGGCTCCCGGTTCTTTAATTCTATACTTGAGCGATAGAAATGCTGATGGCATATTTAATCCCAGGTTGGGCATGGTCATTGCTCCGTTGGAATAATGCAACAATGACAATCCAGCCCCTAATTGAAAACGCTCCCAAACTTGGGTAAATTCCAGTTGTGTCGACATCAGTCCGTTGAAATGACTTCCAATCGCATTGTTTTTGTTGTTGGTGGTGCGGTCAAATGTTTTGGTAAGATACCCCACACCGGTTCCGAGGCGAAGTCCCAGTGAAAAGTTGTCGTTACCTGCCAGTTTGAATTTTACATAATGAATCAACCCAAATCCCATTCCGATCATTTTCGGATTTGCCAGATTGCCGATGTTGAGTGATAAGCCGTGCATCGGTTCATTGTAACGCATATGCCAGGGTTTGGAACTCAGGCTGCGTTCGATATAGGGTTCTATTGATTTTACATGATTTTCGACCAGATGAACCATAGAAGGACGGTGGGCGATCAAAAAACCATAATGGGCTTGAATTCCACCGTGCCAGGCCGACTGTCCTTGCCCGTTCACTGCAAGGAGCAGCATAAAAAGCATTATTATTCCTGATCTTGTGCGAAACATCCCCATAAAAATACAAATTGAAACCACCTGTAAGGAATTCCTTTTCGTAATTTTAAGCCATGACTGCCATTGAACAAAAAAAGGAAGCATTTGCGCGTTTACTTACCATTATGGATGAGTTACGTGAGCAGTGTCCCTGGGATCGGAAACAAACACTTGAATCGCTGCGAATTCTCACTATTGAAGAAACATACGAGTTGGCAGATGCAATAATTGAAAATGACCTTCCTGAAATCAAAAAGGAGTTGGGTGATTTAATGCTCCATCTTGTTTTTTATGCACGTATCGCGTCTGAATCCGGCGCTTTCGATATTGCTGATGTATTGCACGGTGTTTGCGATAAGCTGATTGAACGCCACCCGCATATTTATGGCGATGTAAAAGTAGAGAATGAAGAGCAGGTCAAGGCTAACTGGGAAAAGATCAAATTAAAAACAGGTAATCGTTCGGTCCTTGAGGGCGTTCCTGTTTCTTTGCCTTCCATGGTGAAGGCTGTTCGTATTCAGGAAAAAGCGAAAGGTGTTGGATTCGACTGGGATCATTCCGATCAGGTCTGGGAGAAAGTGAAGGAGGAAATAGCAGAGTTGAAAATTGAAGTCGACAGGAAAAGCGATAAAATCGAGGAGGAATTTGGTGATGTGTTGTTTTCCCTGATTAATTATGCGAGGTTTATTGGAGTGAATCCTGAAGATGCGCTTGAACGGACGAACAAAAAATTCATCAAACGCTTCCAATTCCTTGAAACGGAATCGGCCAAAGACGGGAAAAAAATGGGGGAGATGAGTCTTGAGGAAATGGACCATTACTGGAACAAAGCCAAATCATTATAATCAGGCATATTTATTGCAATTGATCATGAAAAAAGAAATTATGCGTATTCCATTGCTCACTGTTTTTGTTTTGATGGCTTCTTTTGCCTTTGCGCAGGAACCGACCAAGCCAACTGAAGGTCAACAACGTGGTGTGCGGCAGCGGCCTACTTCTAAACCTCAGGAAGCGGATTGCAGCACGGATCTCGAGTATCAGGAAAAAGCAGATTTGGTTGTTTACCGAAAAACAGGCGATCCATTTTCAGGACTTTGTCGTACGTATTACGAAGACAACCGACTGGAACGGGAAATAACTTTTGTAGATGGCAAGGAAGATGGAATTTCAACCACCTATTACAAGCGTGTTGAAAAAGATCCAAAAGATGCTAAAGACCCCAAGCCCGGACAAATCATGGTGATCACCGAACATAAACTGGGTGTGCCTGAAGGAACGTGGAAGTATTATTTTGAGAATGGAAAGCTTGCCTGGTCAAATACCTACCTCAATGGAAAAAAAGAAGGTCAGTGGGAATTTTTCTATGAGAATGGCACACCAAAAAAAGAGGAAAACTGGAAAGACGATAAGAAAAACGGTGTCTTTATCGATTATTTCCCCAGCGGGAAAAAAAAGGTAGAGATCAATTACAAGGACAATAAAATGCATGGCGCATACAAACAGTATTTCGAGAACGAATCGGTTTTTATTGAGCGGAATTATATAGAAGGAAAAGAAGACGGAGAAGAAATTTCGTACCATAAAAACGGACAGGTGGCCTCCATTCGTCGTTACAAACTGGGTCAACCCGAAGGAACCTGGCGCACTTACTTTGATGATGGAAAAGAAAAGTCGGTCGAGACCTACATAAAAGGAAAAAAATCTGGAGAGCATAAAGAGTTTCACCGCGAAGGTCAGCTCAAGAAAAGATCGGTCTATGTGGAAGGTAAACTTACCCTGATGGAGGAGTTTGATGAATTCGGGAATAAGATCGACCGTGAAGCAGAGAAGAAGCGTCAGGAAGAGGAAATGCGCGAAGAATGATCAGACTTCAGGGCGACAGGTCTACCTATCTTTTTGATCCGGCGAATACCCGCACTTGTTTGCGTCCAAACGGACGATTCTCTATAATTTATCTGGGGAAGGATGAAAAGGATGGCGCAACTGTTATCGTGAAGCAACTTCACCCGCGTTTACGTCGCCAACTTCGTGAGCGTAGACGGTTCATGAAAGAATTTCATCCCTTTTGGGATATGCAGGGAATTACCCGCACTCTGGATATGATCATTACGGATGAAGATTTATATCTTATTCGGGAATACAGGGAAGGACTGGATCTGCAGAGCTGGATCGAACAAGGTCATTTTGATAAGTTGCGTTCTGCAGCCAAGCGCGATTTCGTTTTGAATCTGCTGGAACTGGTAGCCGGCTTGCATCGTAACGGTCAGCTTCATGGAGATATCAAGCCCTCTAATTTTATTATCGGTCCATCCGGAGAAGTTTCCTTAATTGATTTGGGCCTTGCAATGCCGCTCGATAAAAGGGAACGCCCTTCACGAGATGCTTCGGATCCTTTGCCATTTTCCATGCTGTATTCGCCGCCGGAATTGATGCTGAATTTCCCTGACTTGCTGGATGAACGCAGTGATGTTTTCTCAATGGGAATTGTGCTTTATCAACTGATGAGTGGTGAAATGCCATGGGACGAAAAAAATCCTGCTGTTCTGATGAATCTGCAGCTGGTTTATCCAATTGCACGAAGGAGTGTAATCAATCGGGGATTGTTTTCCATTATCGAAAAAATGACAGCGCGTTATGCTTTCCCTGTGCCACCACTTACGCTTCCTGAAGATGAACAACGTGAAGGAATACAAACAGGAATGGAAAAGCGTTTTGCAAATCTGGAAGAGGTAAAAAAGGAATTGGAAACACTGCTTAATTTTCAGTGGAAGAAACGGAAATGGCTGGCCTTCTTTTTAGGTAAATAGCCCTTTCAGATTTCTGAGAATCGGAATGTTTCCTTTAGACGCACGCCTTTTTCAGTATGTTGCAATGTGCAGCATTCATTAACAGAATCGTGTTCCAAAAGCAAAACAAATTCTTCGTCGGCAGCTCGTTTCAGAAATCTTTCTTTTTCGCTGATGGTGAGTAAAGGACGCGTATCATAACCCATTACATAGGGAAGAGGAATGTGCCCGGTCGAAGGTAAAAGATCGGCCATATAAACGATGGTTTTTCCCTTGTAGCGGATATGCGGAATCATCATACTGTCGGTATGTCCATCTACAAACAAAACATCTATTCCGGGAAATACTTCGGCAGTTAAATCTTCTTTTCGTTCAATCATTTTTAACTGACCGCTTTCTTTTATGGGTAGAATATTTTCCTTCAGAAAGGAAGCCTTTTCCCGTGGATTAGGTTGAGTAGCCCAACCCCAGTGACGATCATTGCTCCAGTACGTTGCGTTGGCAAATGCGGGTCGGAATGCGTCTTTTGATTTATCAAATTCAATGGCTCCACCGCAATGGTCAAAATGCAGGTGAGTGAGAAACACATCCGTGATCTGGTCGCGCGAGAAGCCTAATTTTTGCAATGAAGAATCGAGTGTAGCATCGCCATGAAGGAAATAGTGTGAGAAAAATTTCTCATCCTGCTTGTTTCCGATCCCAGTGTCTACAAGCATCAAACGCTTTCCGTCTTCGATCAGTAAACAGCGCATAGCCCATGTGCACATGTTGTTTTCATCTGCAGGATTGGTTCGTTGCCAGATGGTTTTCGGTACAACACCAAACATGGCTCCACCGTCGAGTTTGAAATTTCCTGTTTCGAGTACGTATAACTTCATGGTAATTCTTCGTAATCTGTGTATTCTCCCTGGTCGTTTTTGTTGCCGCGATCATTTCGGTTGGTGCCGGTAATTTTTTCCATTATCCAATTCACCGCTTTGGAGGTAACCATAATACTGTTCATGATATTCACAAGTAGCATGATGATGCCCAAAAAGGCAATGATCCATCCGATGATGATTGTATCGTACAAATCCTTTACCGAAACAGCAAACCAGGTGTTGGCATTATTTATTAGAATTTCGGGATGCGTAATTCCAAATGAAAAATAAACCATCGCAACAAGGATCAGCAACGATTCCCATGCCATATTGATGTTTGTATTTTCCATTCTGAAATTGTTCATCTGAACCATAATTCGTGTCTGTCTCAATCGTCCTGCCAAATGAGCGTATAGAATACTAATTCCAACCAACGTAATCAGAATGCGTGGCGCTCCGGGCTTTGCGGTGTACTCGGCGGTAACCATGGCGCAAAGTGAGACAAGAAAGTAGGTGTTCAGAATTTTAAACAGGAAAGTTTCGAACCAGGGACGCTCAGATAAACCGGTAAGCAGCCGGTAAATCAACATGAAAAAACTCCAGATCCCACTAAAGACAATAAAAACGATCCCGAGAAAGAAAATGTACTTTAATAATTCCATAGGGTAAAGATATGTTTAATTGGTGAAAAGTGACAGGTGAAAAATGAAAAGTGAAAGGGGTAACTAAGCACCATTCTCTGTTCACCGTTCACCAATCACTGTTCACCGTTCACTATCATGGTTCGCCATCAATAATATTCATCTTTTTTAACAGAAAACTTGCGTTTTTGTTTCGGGCAATTCCTTTTTGGAGGCGGTAATCAAAGCTAAGGTTTTCTCCTTCAATGGTACTTTCGAAACAATAGTTACTGATTTTTCCCGGGTGTGATGTTTCTAGTTCTCCCAGTTCCAAATCGTGTGTGGCGATGCATCCGATGCAGTTTGTTTTTATCAGGCGAAGAATCAATTGCCGGCTGCCGTTTAGTTTGTCTTCACTGTTGGTTCCTCTTAACATTTCATCAATAAGTACCAGCGAAAACCCATTTTCACTAATGCGGTTTTGAATGTGCTTTAAGCGTAACAATTCTGCATGAAACAATGAAACATTTTCATGCAACGAATCGCTTTGACGTAAAGAGGTAAGCAGTTGCAGGGGATGAAAAACAAATGAACGTGCACATACTTTTGTTCCGCAATGTGCAAGAATGCTATTTATACCAATACTCCGGAGGAATGTACTTTTTCCCGACATATTGGATCCTGTAATCAGAATTATGCTTTCATTTTTTCCAATTGAAAAGTCGTTGGAAATCCTTGATTTTTCGGCAATAAATGGGTGTCCTATTTCTATTCCGTGAATTTCTCGCGCTGTGGTCAATTCAGGAGTGCAAAACTGTGGATGATTAAAATTCCAGGCAGCAAACGAACTCAACTCTTCCAATTGAGAAGTTGCGGTAAACCAGCTGGCCATTCTTGACCTGTATTGTTGAGCCCATTCGTGAAGCCGGGTTGCACAAAAAAGATCGTATGCAATGGTTGCGTTGAGCAGCACGAATACCAATGGGTTTAAGCGTCGATCAAATCGCTCGCTGATTTGAGTAAGTTCTCTGAATGCTTTTTCAGCTTCCTTAAGATCGTTTTGAATTGTAATTGTTGCTGACGATTCAAACTTCTCCTCCGAAATAAGTTTCCATACCTGTGCGTAGGTCTTCAATTGATCTTTTAGTCCATCCAATCCTGCATGAGCCTCTTGGAGCTGTCGGATTAAAACCAGTGCTACCGAAAGCGAGATGCCTGATGCCCATAACCCGTAATTTGTTTCTCCGGTAAAGTAGGTTCCCAACCATCCCGCAGTTACAAGAAGCGGTAAGGCTATTCGCAGGATGTACAAGAGTTTAATATTTCCTGTTGGAGAATAGTTTTCCGACCACTGATAGAGTGCGCTCTCGGGGGACTTGTCCTCATCATTTTTGAGCATCAGTGCAAGAAGCAATTCCCGGAATTCTGTTTTTTCAGCCAGTTCCTCTATTGCAGATTGCCGATCTTTTATTTGTTGATTTTCAATGGGTGGTTCGGTCAGAATAGTTGCAAGTTTAGCCCTTCCTCCCGGTGAATAGCATCGGGAAATACGATGGAAAAGTGATTGCTCACCAAATACATCCAGATCATGCGCATAGCTGGATGCTTCTTCATGCGCGCTGCCATTGTTCAGCATGGATGCTTTTCCTTCGAGAAGAACTATTTCGTTAGCAACAACTTTTTCCCTTCGCTTGAGAAGATCTTTATCATTACTCAGTTTAATATGTTTGATGACTGCAATTATGAACGCAATAAACAGAAACGCAGATGTGGCAACAAAAAGGGAGTCGCTGTTTTTTATTCCATACCAACCCAAAGCAAGCGCACAACTAAATAGCAACAGACGTAAAAACGTAATTCTGTTTATTTTTTTTTCAGTTTCACCAATTTCCTGATCGAGTATTTGTTTTCGGTTATTGTAGTAGTTAGAAATGGTATTCATGTTGATCTTTATTGTTGCTGCCATTATCCCTTCATTGAAATTAGATTACTCAAGGTAGAATTTTTGTGTTTTTGCTCAATGAAGTAAGTGGTTTGCAAAACTAAGCCATTTGATAGTATACTCTTTGTAGGAATTTTAGTTGTTTGAATTTGAGACAATTGAGATTGAGACCTGTTTTTTTTCAGGTTTTGTAGAATTAATCGCCTGTTACTGACAATCTCCCCGAATATTTTTAAAACTCCTCTCTTTTCAAGCCCATTTTCACTATAAATTTGCCGCGTAAACAACACCATCATGAGTATGATTCCCGTTGGCGAACCCGCCACACTTGAGCAGGCAAAACAGCTTGGACTTCTTCCCGAAGAATTTGAAAAGATCAAAGAATTTCTGGGCCGCACTCCCAACTTCACTGAGCTTTCAGTGTATTCGGTAATGTGGAGCGAGCACTGTTCGTATAAAAATTCAATTGTTTGGCTCAAGACCTTGCCTAAGGATGGTCCGCACATGCTGGCTAAGGCAGGTGAGGAAAATGCGGGATTGGTGGATATCGGAAACGGATTGGCTTGTGCGTTTAAAATCGAATCGCACAATCACCCTTCTGCAATCGAACCTTATCAAGGTGCAGCTACCGGTGTTGGTGGTATCAATCGCGATATTTTCACAATGGGTGCTCGTCCTGTTGCTCAGTTAAATTCACTTCGATTCGGAAATATTGATGATGCCCGAACCAAATGGCTCGTTAAGGGGGTCTCCAAGGGAATCGGTGATTATGGTAATGCATTCGGTATTCCCATTGTTGGTGGTGAAGTCTTTTTTGATGAAAGTTTCAGCACTAATCCGCTTGTAAATGCTTTCTCTGCGGGAATCATGAAAGTGGGAGAGATGATTTCCGCTACGTCTGATGGTCCGGGAAATCCAGTTTTCATAGTTGGTTCTTCAACCGGTAAAGACGGGATTCACGGTGCTGCATTTGCATCGAAAGATATTTCAGAGGATTCAGCAAAAGATCTCCCATCGGTTCAGGTTGGGGATCCGTTCATGGAAAAACTTCTGCTGGAGGCTACAATGGAATTGAAATATACCAATTGTATTGTTGGTATGCAGGATATGGGTGCTGCAGGAATTGCCTGTTCTACCAGTGAAATGTCGGCGAAAAAAGGATTGGGAATGAAAATCGATCTTTCCAAAGTTCCGGCGCGTCAGGAAGGAATGAAGCCTTTCGAATTCCTCCTTTCAGAATCGCAGGAACGCATGCTGATCGTAGTGGAAAAAGGAAAAGAATCGGAAGTACAGCGCATTTTTGATAAATGGGATCTGAATTGTGCGCAAATTGGAGAAGTCACCGATACAGGATGGTTGGAATATTATTTTGAAGGGGAGCTTGTGGGGTATGTTCCTGCAGATTCTCTTGTATTGGGTGGAGGCGCTCCGGTTTATAAGCGCGAGTGGTCGGAGCCGGCTTATTTTGCAGAGACAAAAAAGTTTTCGATCGATTCCTTGTCGGAGCCGTCTGCAGATGAGATCAAAAAATATGCACTGCAACTTTTGGCTCAGCCCAATATTGCATCCAAACGTTGGATCTACGAACAATACGATTCGATGGTGGGAACCATTAATATGGGAACAAACAAACCATCGGATGCAGGAATTGTAAACCTGAAAGGCACCGATGCTGCATTGGCTATGTCGGTCGATTGCAATTCACGTTATGTATTTGCAGATCCTGAAACCGGATGTGCAATTGCAGTTTCTGAAGCAGCGCGCAACATCACTTGTTCGGGAGGAGAACCTTCGGCTATTACCAATTGCCTCAACTTTGGAAATCCTTACAATCCGGAAGTGTACTGGCAGTTTGTTGGTTCAATTAAAGGTATGGGAAAAGCCTGCCTTAAATTTGGTACGCCTGTAACAGGAGGAAATGTAAGTTTCTACAATCAATCTGCTTCGGTAGGAAAAGCTGGTGGAAATGTTTCCAATGCTGTTTTTCCGACGCCAACAATTGGAATGATTGGTGTTGTTCGTGAGAAGGAGCATGTCATGACACTCGACTTTAAAGAAAAGGGTGATCTCATTTTCCTCATTGGAGAAATGAAAAACGATGTGAATTCTTCTGAATATCTTTATAATCTCCGCGGTGTGAAATTATCGCCAGCGCCGCATTTTGATCTGGATAAAGAATTTGAAATGCAGCAATCGGTAAAAGCGCTGATTCGAGGTGGTTTCATCAATGCTGCACATGATATTTCCGATGGCGGGTTATGGGTTACGCTTGCAGAAATGGGAATGCCACGTGGATTAGGATTTGATATCGAATCCGATTCTGAATTGCGTCTGGATGCATTTCTCTTCGGCGAATCTCAGGGTAGAGTAGTGGTTACTGTTAGTGAAGAAGCGCAGGCTGAATTCATCGAGTTTATGGCTACACAGGAAACTCCTTTTACTTTACTCGGACATGTTACCAAAGGTAAAATGGTGGTAGACGGAGAACATTATGGTTTTGTTCATGAAGTAAAACCTGTATATGATAATTCACTCGGTGAAAAGATAATGAGCAACTGATATGGCCAGAACAAGACGGACTCCTGAAGAGCAAGACGCTATTCGTGCTATGGTAGCGGAAAAGCAAACCGAAATGATTGCTGCAAAGGGCGATAAGGCAGTTCGCGAAGGAAGGATCATTATCATCATTTTGTCTGTACTGGTTGCTATTGCCGCTGTTGCAGAATATTTCATGTACGGAGAAGATCCGATTATATTAGCTGTGTATGCTCCTTTCATTTTGGCTTTTGTAGCGTTTGCCATTTTTTATTACCGCAATCCGTTTGCACTTTCCATTGCAGCACTTTCGGTATATGGCTTTATGCAAATTGCAGGTGCCCTAGCGGATCCCACGAATCTTGCGAAGGGAATCATTATCAAAGTGATTATCATTGCAGGATTGATCAAGGCCATTAAAAGTGCCAGGGATTTTAGGGTTCGAAATAAAAACGAACAAAAAACGGGATCGGATATTCTGGATCAGGATTTTTAATCCTTATACGCGAACTCCGAAAAAGCAGATGTCATCCACTTGTTCGTAGTCGCCTTTCCATTGCAGGTGAGCTTCGTGCAATAATTGATGTTGCAACGCAATTGGATTCACAGCAACCGATCGCAGCAATTCCTTTAAGCCTGAACTTTTGAATTTCTTTCCGTCTTTTCCGCCAAACTGATCTGCAAAACCATCACTGAAAAGATAAATCAAATCGCCTTTTTCTAATTGAATCGTATGACTTGGAAAGGGAGTTGGGTCGTCTGTTTTTCCTATGGCCTGTTTATGCGCTTTGATCTCCTGAATTGCAGCTGTATTTGAACGCACAATCCATAAGGGATTATTTGCACCGGCCCAGGTAAGAACTGCTTTCGATTTATCCAACACTCCCAGAGAAACATCCATGCCATCGCGAACTTCCGATTGCTTCGATTGAAATGTTTCAGTGACAAGTGTGCGGACATGATTTAAGATTTCTCCGGGATCGGTAATGTTCATTTCGCGAACAACGGATTGCAAGGCGTTGTGGCAAACCACACTCACCATTGCGCCGGGAACGCCATGACCGGTACAATCGCATACCGCAAAAAAGATTTTGCCTTTATGTTCCAGCACCCAATAAAAATCTCCTGCTACAATATCTTTTGGTAGATAAAGAATAAAATGCTCCGGAAAGATCGTGTTCAATACATCCTTGGAAGGTAGAATCGCATCCTGAATTCTGCGTGCATAGGTAATGGAATCGGTGATCTCCTTGTTTTTGTGTTCGATGATATGGTTCTGCTCGGTGAGCAGGGCATTCGTTTGCTGCTTCCGTTTGTTGGAACGAAACAAGTGGATCGACATCACGATGACCAGTAAAAAAAGTAATGCACCGCCAATGATGATGATGTTTTGAGTACGTATCTGCTCGTGCTGCCTATCCTGATCGAGATCCTGAATGCGCGATTTCTGGCGTAGTAATTCGATCTCTTTCGATTTCCGCTCATTCTCCATTCGGTAACTCATATGGTTGAGTTTTTCAAGAGCAGAGGCTTCATTTAATTCATCTTTCAGAGCCGCATAATTTTTGTATTCGGCTAAACTTTTATGCAGTAATCCCATTTTTTCATAAAGACCCGATAAACTCAAATTGATCTTCATGATATGATCTTTCATTCCCACCATTTCCGCCTTTTCCCGGGCACTTAAATAGTATTTTTCGGCTTGATAATAATCCTGATAGTCGGTAAGCATATCCGCATAGATCTGTTCGACCTGAACCAGATCGTAAGGTGATTTACGAATGCTCAGTAATTCAAGTGCAAATTCAATTTCTTCGATGGCTTGTTTTTTCTTTCCTTGTTTGGAATGCACCCGCGCAAGTACTGCGGTGTTTGAGGATAACAGATCGGTAATTGCATACTCCTTGCAATAGCTGTTCCCGATTTCAAGAAAATATTCTGCAGAATCCAATTTGTTCTCCTCCAGATAATGGGTTCCCAGATTGCTTGTTACCAGGGCTATGCTTCGTTTGTTGTTTTCAAGCTTGAAATAACCCAGTGCTGTAAAAAGTAATTCCTTCGCTTTTTTCCGATTTCCTCTTAATCCTTCAAGATTGGAATAATTGCTCAGGGTAGTAGCCAATCCGGATTTGTCATTGATCGCTTCGTGGGCTTTTATGGATTTTTCATAGAGTTCCGCTGCAATTGATAAATTCCCTTTGTCCTGATGAATCGTTGCAAGTGTTGTGTAAACAATTCCCAGCTGACTTCTATCATTAGTGCTTTGCGCAAGTTCCAATGCCAGATTGCCGTAATACAATCCACTGTCAAGATCCGAATAACTGATGTTCCAGGAGATCTTATTCAGGAAGAAAATACGAGCGGAATCCGATTTGGCTTGTTTCAGATCCTCCTTTGCCCGGTTTACGATTTCCATTCGGTCCTGAGCCCGGAGTGTGCCGATGCAGCAGAATAAAGTAATAACCAGAAGGCGAATCATGGATGCTAATATAATTACTTTATACTCTGTGTTTTCTGCTGACATGATCTTTTGTGCTTTCTTTGCAGGATGAATTATTTGTCTGTCGAGGAGCTTAGTAAAAATTACGGGGAAAAGAACCTGTTTTCGGGAATCAGTTTTGGTATTGATCAGGGGCAGCGTGTAGCCCTGGTGGCAAAGAACGGTGCGGGGAAATCAACACTCATGAAGATTCTTGCCGGAAAAGAGGTTGCCGATTCGGGAAAGGCTGTTTTCAGAAAAGATTTGAGAATTGGATTTCTCGAGCAGGATAAACAGTTTACTCCCGGAACCACCGTGATTGAATCGGCGCTCGACAGTGATGATCCTGCTGCTTTGGCAGTGAAAAATTATACTGCGGCAACGCACAGTGGTAATGAGGAACAGTTGCAACAGGCTATGGATAGTATGACCGCAACCAATGCCTGGGATTATGAGACACGGGTAGCACAGATTCTCGGTAAGCTCGGACTCCATGATGCCACTCAGTTGGTCGACTCCCTGAGTGGAGGACAAACCAAACGATTGGCCCTGGCGCAGGTGCTTATTCGTCAGCCTGAATTCATGATTCTGGACGAGCCTACGAATCACCTTGATCTGGATATGATCGAATGGCTGGAAGTTTTTCTGAACGGATCGGAGATCACGCTTTTCATGGTTACGCACGATCGTTATTTTCTCGAGCGGGTTTGCAATGAGATTGTGGAGTTGGATGGCGGACAATTATACCGATACAAAGGCAATTATTCCTACTTCCTTGAGAAGAAGGCCGAACGTGAGATGAATGAGCAGTCGGAAATCTCGAAGGCAAAAAATTTATACCGGAAGGAACTCGATTGGATGCGAAGGCAACCAAAAGCACGCGGAACAAAAGCGAGGGCGCGTATAGACGCATTTCACGATACGGAA
>ERZ761607.699-NODE-699-length-52475-cov-6.069706_pt1 | contig 52475 bp, 59 predicted proteins | sample MGYA00511164_ERZ761607 | MGnify/ENA primary metagenome ERZ761607 (study PRJEB28899, sample SAMN02445080) | bioreactor sludge metagenome | biome: EBPR sludge | place: Australia: Brisbane, Thorneside Wastewater Treatment Plant | collected 2011-06-22 ...
GCGTGGGGCCCACCCGGGGCCCCCTTCCCCGCCGGAACCGCTGGATCGGGCCCCTGCTGCACGGGTGGGAGGCTCCCCTGCCCCGCCTCCACCACCGGTGTTGAACGATCCGTCGCGCGTCCCGCGGGCCGGGCGGCACCGGCGGCCAGGAACGCCTCGTCCCAGCCCAAGACCTCTAGCACCACCGGGCGACCGCCCCACTCCAGCGAGCGGAGGGTCGCCATCACGCCGGCCGAGGCTTCGTCGTACGCCTCGCGATCCACCGGCAGGAACACCGCGTCGGGACACTTGCGCTTCGCGAGTCGCAGCGGCATGCCGGAGCCGACGCCGTACTCGCGCGCCTCGTAGGAGGCTGTCGACACGACCCCGCGCTTGGTCGGGTCGCCGTCGCCGCCCACGACCACGGGCAACCCCGCAAGCTCCGGACGCCGTAGCACCTCGACGGCCGCGATGAACTGGTCGAGGTCCACGTGCAGGACCCAGTGCTCGATCGGATGCACACCGGTCGGACCGCTCGCGATCAGCTCACTCATCGGGCAGGTCGGCGTCCTCGACGCGCAGCGGCGTCGCCGGCTCCCACCGCGGTGGCGGCGGCAGCGCCTCCGTTGACTCGATCTGGTCGAGGCCGGTCAGGAGCAGCAGGTCCACCACGACCGAACGGAGCTGGCCGAGCACCAGCTCCGCGGTCATCTCCTCCGCGCGCTCGACCAGGCCGGAGGCCTCCCCTACCAGGATCAGTGCATCGCGAGCAGCGGCTGCCATCCGGTCGGCCTGCAGCTCCTCGGCCACCATGTCGGCGGCGTCGGCCAGGTCGAGAGCGAGCAGTGAGTACGACTTGGGGACCGGTCTCTGGTGGTACGCGGCCACCGCGGTCTGGCGGACCAGAACCCGAGTGCTGCGCAGGGCGCGATCGAGCGGCTCCACGAGGTCGGCCATCTTGCGGATGTCCTTGCGGTGCCGCACCCGGAACGGCGAGGACGACACGACCGCCATGCCTTCGTCGGCGGCATCCTGCAGCTCCCGGATGAGGTGGTCGGTCGACCGGGCGTCGGCGAGCAGTTCGAGCCCGCGCGATGCGACGCCGTCGACCATCACCTCACCAGCCGCGCGCAGCAGTGCAGCGATCTTGCGCACCACCGTCGCCGCCTGCTCGCGGGGCCGTCGCAACGGCGCGGCCGGGACCACCGTGGCCGCGACCAACGCGACGCAGCCACCGACGACGGCGTCGCTCCAGCGCACGAACGCGTCCGACGGGGTCGGCACCAGCGCGGAAATGATGATCGACTGCACCGCTGCCTGGGTCACGAACATCTGACCGCTCGTGATCAGCAGCGCCGACGTCATCGCGAGCGCCACGACGAGCATCAGCTGCCACCAACCGGAGCCGATCGCGATCGCCAGCAGGTCGGCGAGCAGCACCCCCAGTGCGACACCGGTCGTGACCTCGGCGACCCGCCGCAGCCGCTGGCCGTAGGAGGTGCCGAGACTGACCACCGCGGCGACCGGCGCGAAGAACGGCGTCTGGTGGCCGAGCAGGTCGGCGGCGACCAGCCAGGCGACCCCGGCGGCGATCGAGCACTGCGCGATCTGCCACCGCTTGGCGCTGACCCGGGCGACCCTGGACCGCAGCGAGATGCGGCCGCGCGCCCAGAGCCGGTCGATCGACGCCGCGTCGGCCTGCATGCCCACCGATGCTGCCAGACCGCCCCCGGCGACCCGCGGGTCATCGTTCGGACACCAGCCCCGGCGCGACGATGACCTCGCCGCCGTTGTCGGCATCGACGATGTCGTGACCGACCTGGACGACGACCAGCCAGAGCAGCGCCAACGCGATCGCCAGATATGCCAAGACGGCGAGACCCAGTGCAGCGATCAAGCCACAGACGCGCCAAGGGCTACGCCGCGAACCTTGCAACATCATCGTGACCTCCCGAGAGCTGGACTGTGGCGGCGACGCTATGAGAAGGCGGGGAGGCGCGGGGACGTCGAACGAGGAGCTGTGGACAACCTCCACGATCGGCGATGCTGTGGAGAGCTGGTGGTCACCGCCGGCCAGCCGAAGGCGGCCGGGGTTGTGGCGCCCGTCACTGCGCGCAAGGATCGCCAGGACCCCACCGCCGAAGCATGTCCACCCCGAAGGAGTCCGGTGGCCACTCCCATCGATCCCACGTCCGCGGCGTTCCTGCTCACCGAGAACCGCAGCATGCCGATGCACGTGGGCGGCCTCCAGCTCTTCGAGAAGCCCGAGGGCGCCGGGCGGGGCTACACCCGCGAGATGTTCGAGGCGATGCGGGACGTCGAGGAGATCCGCCCGCTCTATCTCAAGCACCCGCACCGCTCGATCCGCACCGGTGGCCAGCTGGTGTGGAAGGAGGACGATCAGTTCGACATCGAGCACCATCTGCGCCACAGCGCGCTGCCCAAGCCGGGCCGGGTGCGTGAGCTGCTCGAGCTGTGCGGCCGGCTCCACTCGACCCGGCTGGCGTGGGAGCGCCCGCTGTGGGAGACCCACGTCATCGAGGGGCTCCGCGACGGCCGGGTCGCTCAGTACTCCAAGCTCCACCACGCCCTGGTCGACGGCGTCTCGGCGATGCGGCTGCTCCAGAGCGTGCTCACCACCGACCCAGACCGCCGCGGGATGCCCGCACCGTGGGGTGCCGACGCCGGCTCGGGCCGCTCCACCAAGCCCAAGCAGGACTTCAGCCTGTCCGAGGTGCCGATGTCCGCGCTCCGGGGCGCACTCGGGGTGACCGCCGAGGCCGCGGGCATGCCCGGCGCCCTGGTCAAGACCCTGACCAAGGGCGTGCGCAACGAGACCAGCGCGCTCTCGCTCTACGCCCCCCGCACGCTGTTCAACCAGAAGATCACCGGTTCGCGTCGGTTCGCCGCCCAGGACTGGCCGGTCGAGCGGCTGCGCGCGATCGGCAAGGCGACCGGTACGACGATCAACGACGTCGTGCTCGCCATGTGCAGTGGCGCCGTACGCACCTACCTCCTCGAGCTCGACGCTCTCCCCGAAGCTCCGTTGGTCGCGATGGTGCCGGTCGGCCTCAACGCCAAGCAGTCCAACGCCGCCTCGGCCGAGGGCGGCAACGCGGTCGGTGCGGTGATGTGTCAGCTGGCCACCGACCGCAACGACCCGGCCGACCGGCTCAAGTCGATCCACACGTCGATGAAGGACGGCAAGCAGGCGTTGGAGAGCATGACCCCGGTCCAGATCGTGGCGATGAGCGCGATCGGTCAGGCGCCGGCGATCCTCACCCCGATGCTGCGGATGCAGGGGATCCTTCGCCCGCCGTACAACCTCATCATCAGCAACGTCCCCGGCCCGCGCACGACCCACTACTGGAACGGCGCCAAGATGGTCGGCACCTATCCGTTGTCGATCCCGATCAACGGCATGGCGCTCAACATCACCTGCACCTCCTACGACGGCAACATGGCCTTCGGCCTCACCGGCTGTCGCCGTACGGTGCCGCACCTGCAGCGGCTGCTCACCTACCTCGACGGCGAGGTCAAGGCCCTGGAGAAGGCCGTCGGAGTCTGAGCAGTCACTCGAGGTACATCCGGCTCAGGATCGCGTCGAAAGCTCGGTCGGGGAGCACCCGCCGCGTGGTCATCACCGTGCTCGCCCCCTTGCCGGTGGCATAGCGCGCTTTCGGCCGCTTCGCCGTCGCCGCCTTGACGATGGTCCGCGCGACCACCTCGGGACCACTCGAGAGCCGCGGGTTGTCGACGCTCTCCATGGCCTTGGCGGCCTTGACCGCGCTGGCGGCGTACACGCCGTCCCGGCTGCGTTCGACCAGCGAGGTGCGGGCGATCTCGTTCCACTCGGTGACGATCCCGGCCGGATGCACGAGGACCACGTCGATCCCGAACGGCCGCAACTCCACCCGCAGGCTGTCGCTGAACCCGTCGACGGCCCACTTGGTCGCGTGGTACCACGCTCCGAACGGCTCGTAGATCACCGCCCCGATCGAGGAGATGTTGATGATCCGGCCGTAGTGCTCGGCCCGCATCGGCGGCGTCACCAGTTGGACGAGCCGGGCCAGTCCGAACAGGTTCACCTCGAACTGCCGGCGCGCCTCCTCCAGCGGCACGTCCTCCACCGCGCCGTACGACCCGTACCCGGCGTTGTTGACCAGGACGTCGATCCGGCCCTGCTCGTCGAGGATCCGTTCGATGCCCCCGCTCATCGAGGCCTCGTCGGTCACGTCCATCGCGAAGGTGTTGACGCCGCGCTCGGCCAACGCCGCCATCCGGTCGACTCGGCGGGCCACGGCGTACGTCGTGAAGCCGGCGGCCTGCAGCTGCGAAGCCGCCTGCTCGCCGATCCCACTGGAGCCGCCCGTGACCAGTGCGACCTTGCCCGAGCCGTTCGTACCCATGTGGGCATCCTCGTCGGCTTGCGCCCTCAGACGCCAGCGGTCCCCCGCAGGTCGGTCACCGTCAGCTCGTCGAGCCCGCCGCCGTACCGGTCGGCAACCGCACGCAGCCGCGCCCGAGTGATGTCGGCGACCGAGACGAGTCCGGCGTTGCGTGCGTTCGATCCCTCGCGCGTCGGCTCCGCCGAGTTGACGCTGATGCATCGCCGCGTGCCGCCGTCCTCCGCGTTGACCAACGCCACCGCATGACCGGTCGTGCCGCTACCCGCGAAGAAGTCCAGCACCAGCACGTCGTCCGGCATCGTCTCGAGGATCCGGCGGATCAGCCCGGTCGGCTTCGGCGACTCGAAGACGTGGCCCACGATCTGCTTGAGCTCGGCCACCGCGGTGTCGGTCGAGCCGACCTCCTCGGCCAGCCAGATGGTCCGGAGCTTCTTGCGCCGCCCGCCTGGGGTGTCGCGGTGCAGCCAGTCCTTCTGGAAGATGTCGACGCGCTCGCCGTGCTTGCCCCGGATCCGTCGGCAGACCAGGTCGCTCCCCTGCTCGTCGACCTTCGGGACGCTCCACCGCCACACCGCCGGCGACCCGTCGCCGAAGACCGGCGAGATCTCGTGGCTGCCCAGGAACGGCCGGCTCAGCACGAGCCCGCTCTCCGGGTCGCCGTACAGCGGGTAGTGCAGGGTCCGCGCCGTCACCGGGTTGAATTTCTTGTTGGTGTTGCGCAGCGGGAGGTGCCGGTAGCGCCGTCCTTCCGCGTCCACCAACGGGAAGTCGCTCTCGACGACGGCGTGTGCGCTGCTCCCGTCGAGCACGGTCCGGCGCGCGTCCTTCGCATAGACGAGGAGGTACTCGTGGCTGGTCGCGAACCCCTTCCCGAGCTGTCTGCCCTTGGGGTTGAGGTTCACCACCACCTGCGCGAGGAAGTTGGCCTCGCCGAAGACGTCGTCCATGAGCAGCCGCAGGTACGCCGCCTCGTTGTCGTCGATGCTCACGAAGATCGCGCCCCGTTCGGCGAGGAGCTCCCGCGCCCCCTCCAGCCGGGGCCGCATCATCGCCACCCACGCCTCATGGCGGCTACCTCCGCCCTCGCCCCGGATGTCGTCGCGGTAGGAGAACTCGTTGCCGGTGTTGTACGGCGGGTCGATGTAGACCAGATCGACGAGCCCGTACGCCGCCGCCAGGGTCGGGAGTACGTCGAGGTTGTCGCCCTCCACGAAGGTGTTCCACGGCTGGTCGGCCACGGCGCGACCCTAGCGGCGGTCAGCCGGACGTACGCATGGTCGGAGCGTCCAAGCCCAGTCCGGCGGCGCCGACAGTGCAGCAATTCGACTGGGGGCCACCATTTTTATGCACCGTCGGGAGAGTCCGGTCGCTGGCCTTAGCGGTCGTAGCCCACCAGCGTCGGCGTGGCCGTGACGACCTCCAGCCCGACCGCAGCACCGGGCACCGTCACCGAACCAGGGACGTCACGCCACGGCCCTCCGCCCACCCGGAACTGCGCGGTGTACGTCGCATCCACACTCGCCACCACCCGACCCTTCGACAGATAACGGTGGGTCACGTCGAGATTCGGGTACGGCCGCCCAGGCTCGACCGTCGTCAACAAGTCACCATCCCCGAACCGCCACGTGAAGCTCGCCGGCACCACATGCAACTCCACCCGCTGACCCAGCAGCGTCACCGCGTGCTCGGACGGTCCGGTCGTGGTGAAGAAGTTGGTGTCGAAGTTGACCAGCGTGCGGCCGTTGGGCGGTTGGACCTGGAGTTCCGCGGCCGGCAACGGCAGTCGACTGAGGGCAACGGCCACCAGATCCGGCGTCAGGAGCGCGGCAAGTTGATCAGGTGGCACGTCACAGAACTCCAACACGTCCTGCCCGGTGTCCATCGCCGCGACGGCGCAGATGGCATCGATGCCTGAGTCGCGTGGTGGCTCAGATCCGGAGTCAGACGCAGGCTCGAGCGCATCGCCGGAGCAAACCAGCATCGTCTGAGTGACAAGGTTTCCCCTGACGATGGACGTCCGCGTCTCGACATGGCACTCCGACGCGCTTGCACCGCCGCTCCACGCCACCCATGCAACCGTCGCCATCGTTGCCAGCCAAGCACGCCTCACGACAGGACCTCGATCGCGTCGATCAGCCACTGGCCCGAGACCCGTTTCAGGTAGTAACGGGCCATGCGGTTGTTGGCCTCAAACCGAACCGGCGCTTCGCCCTCACTATTGATCGTGGAGCCAGCCGCCTCGTGCACAGCCACCTCGACCCGCACGCGGGACTCGCGGAGAGGCACGACTTTGCTGCTCACGATCGACCACTCGCCGCCGGTGAACGAGCCCCCGGCGGAAAAGACGTCGTCGATGACACCGGAGAACGCAGCGCAATTGCGGCAGTCGGGAGTTTCGAGGCGACGCAGTGGCGCGGTGTCGCCTGACACGAATGCCGAATTCCAGGCCCCGACCCATTCCTGGATCAACTCGGCAGGCTCCAGCGCAGGCGGAACCGTCGCCGTTGGCGCCTCGACCGTCGGACTCGCCGAAACCGAAACCTCCGGCACCGTGCTCACCGACGGCGCCGGCTCCTCGAAGATCGGCTCAGGGTCGCCGGAGCAGCCACCGAGCAACAACCCACCGACGAGCACGACGGTGACCAAGGGCATACGCGCCATCCGGCTCCTTCCCGAGACGAGGCCGTACGGCGAAACTAGCGACGCGACGGCTCGACCGGGTAGGACGCCAGCGCACTGTGCACGAGCACTCGGAAGACACGATTCGCCAGACAGTGCCCGACCAGATCCGGATACTTCGGGGCATGGCGCTACCGGGGACCCTGCCGGCTGCCCAGCCGCAGCCTCCGGCGCCGCCCGGACGACAGCGCAGCAACGGTGTCAACCTCCTCAAGGGGCTGGTCGGCGCCGGCCTGGCGATCGTGCTGGTGCTCGTGCTGGTGGCCGGCTACTTCGGCCCGGGCCAGCGGTTCTTCGGCGGCAACAGCTACGCGTTCCTCGCGATGAACGGCGACGAGCCGATCGCGTGGAACCACTGCCAGGCGATCCGCTACCAAGTCAACCCCAAGGGCGCTCCCGTCGGCTGGGAGGACATCGTCGACCGGGCGGTGCAGGACATCGAGGACGCCAGCGGCTACGTGTTCAGGGACCTCGGGACGTCGGCGAAGACCCAGCTCATCGGGCAGCGGTACGACGGCAACGAGTGGGAGCCGGTGCTCATCGCGTGGTCTGACCGCTACCAGACCGGGCTGCTCGACGGCAGTGTCATCGGTCGGGGCGGCAGCCGGGCGACGTACGTCGGCGACCGCGAGCGCTATGTCATCGGGCAGGTGTGGCTCGACTCCACGATGCGCGACCCGTTCGCGACGCAGATGGTCCTCGAGCACGAGCTCGGCCATGTCCTGGGCCTCGACCACACCGGGAACAGCCAGCAGCTGATGTACGAGGCGTACCACGGCCAGAAGGGGCTCGGGAAGGGCGACATCGCCGGCCTCAAGAAGCTGCACGACGTTCCCTGCCCCTGAGGTTCAATGGCGGGGTGAGTGACCGACAGGCCCGAGGCGCGCTCGGGTACCTCCAGCTCCCCACCACCGATCTCGACGCCTCGATCGCGTTCTACGAAGCAGTGCTCGGCTGGCGCGGTGAGGCAACGTACGGCAGCTTCGAGGCGCCCGGGCTGATCGGCCAGTGGACCACCGAGCTCGCGCCGACCGACGACGGTCCGGTGCCGTGGTTCGTCGTCGACGACCTCTACCGAGCACTGACCCAGGTCGGCGAGCACGGCGGCTCGGTGCGCCAACCGCCGATGCTCGACCAGGGCGAACGGTGGCTCGCCGAGGTGAGCGACCCGTCCGGCAATCGGCTCGGCCTGGTGGCGCGGGTCACGACCGCCCGGGCCCAGACCATGCTGATGGTCCGCGACGTCGAGGCGAGCAGCCGGTGGTACCAGGAGTTGGTCGGCCTCACGAGCGACCACGGCGGACCGGCGTACGAGCGGCTCCTGGCCGACGGCGAACTGGTCCTCCAGCTCCATCACGAGGGCACCGATCACCACCACGGCCCGGTCGGTGACCCGGAGCAACCGCGCGGCAACGGCGTCTTGGTCTGGCTCGGGGCGGTGGGCGACTTCGACGGCGTGGTCGAACGAGCTGCGCGGATGCAGGTCGAGGTGGTGAAGGAGGCGCACCGCAACCCGCCCGAGGGCGGCGGCAACGGCCCCGGTCACCGCGAGCTATGGATCCGCGATCCCGACGGCTACACGGTGGTGGTCGCGAGCCAGGACGGCGAAGCGTGGGAGCTCGACTGAGCCTTCTGCCGCCCTCCTAGGTCCGACCAGCCACAATCTCGAGGTGAACGAGTCCCGACGTGAGCGTCGCGCGCAGCGCCGCTGGCGTCGCGAGGCGATGCGGAGACTCGAGGAGCTCGACCGCGTCGACCGCGAGCAGGGGCTCGGGGCGATGCCGTACGGCACCCCCGACTACCCGAGCCGGCCCGGCCGCCGGCGTGCGCAACGGCCCCGGCGCACCACCGGACCACTGATCCCCGGCCTGCTGATCAGCGGCATCATCGCGGGGCTCGCGATGCTCCACGACCCAGGGATGACCGGCTACCGCTTCCGGCAGATCGTCGACCACCTGACCGGCCAGGACGCCGGCTCCTACGCCTTCGTGGCGACCAACTCCAGCGGCGATCCGGTGGGCTGGAACAGCTGCCGGCCGATCCGGTACGTCGTCAACCCCGCGGGCGCGCCGGAAGACTGGGAAGACATCGTCGGGGGCGCGATCGAGACGGTCAGCGACGCGAGCGGCTTCGAGTTCCAGTACGACGGCACGTCGGAGGACCGGTCGAACTCCCGTCGTCGTACCGACACCGCCGCGCCGCCTCCGGTGCTTATCTCGTGGGCCGACGCCGAGGAGGTGCCCGACCTGGAGGGCGCGACGGCCGGGATCGGCGGCAGCACCCCGGCCCGGACCCGCGGGCGGGTGCAGTACATCACCGGCCTGGTCGTGCTCGACACCGACGCGTACGACCGCATGGAACTGCTCGGTGACCGGGGCTCGGAGGTGCTGATCCTGGCCCACGAGTTGGGCCATGTGCTCGGGCTCGATCACGTCGAGGACAGCGACGAGCTGATGAACGCGGAGTACGTCGGCCAGACCGGCTTCGGCCCTGGTGATCGAGAGGGTCTGGAGCGGCTCCACGATCTGCCCTGCCGCTGAACCTACCCTCGGGGGATGGCTGCCCGGCTCGGATCGCTCACTGCTGCGCTCGTACCCGCCCTCGGCCTGGCGTGCGCGGCGACGTTCACGGTCGCCCCCGGCTCGGCGGAGGCCGACACCGCGGGTCGTACCTCAGCTCAGCACGCCGACCGACAGCGGGTGCCGCAGACCTCGGACGGCGTCCGCGGCGAGCGGGCGCGGCCGCTGCCCGACGCGTTCCGGGTGCAGGACACCTGGACCACGCTGCAGACCTATCCGGTCGCGCCCGGCGTCAGCTCCGAGCAGTTCACTCTCACCGGCGCCCGCAAGACCCTGCGTGGCCAGCTCGTGCGCATCGACCCGGCCACGCCGGGGCTCGGGTTCGACCTGGTGGCCGGCAAGCACGTCGCGTCCCGGCACCTGGTCGCCGACGTCATGGATCCCACGGCCGTCGTCGGCGTCAACGGAGACTTCTTCGACATCCGCGACACCGACGCCCCGCTGGGTGTCGCCAAGGACCAGCAGCGCGGCGTGCTCAACGGCGTACAGAGCGGCTGGAACAGCGCCTTCTGGGTCGACCCGACCGGGGTCCCGCACATCGGCGACCTGTACGCCGACGCGGTGATCCGGCAGCGGCCCCGCATCGACGTCACGACCGTCAACTCGCCGTCGGTGCGGCCCAGACAGATCGGGCTCTACACCAAGGATTGGGGCACGCTGCAGGGCTACCGCGTCGTCGACGGGAAGCGCCGCGACGTCCGGATGGTCGTCGTCCGGCACGAGCGAGTGGTGGCCACCAAGGAGAAGTTCCCGGACACCAAGAAGGTGCGCGGCGGTGTCGTGCTGGTCGGCCGCGGCGCCGGCGCCGACCGGTTGGCGAGACTGCGGGTGGGCCAGAAGGTCACCACCGACGTCACGCTCTCCCAGGACGTCGCCATGGCGATCACCGGGAACATGTTCATCCTGCGCGACGGCGTACGCATCTCGAAGGACGACCGCGACCTGCATCCGCGCACCGCCATCGGGATCGACCGCGACACCGGACAGCTGCTGCTCGTGGTGATGGACGGCCGTTCGGAGATCAGCCGCGGTGCGACCATGCTCGAGATGGCCAAGCTGTTCGAACGGCTCGGCGCCGAGGACGCGCTCAACCTCGACGGCGGTGGCTCCTCCATCATGCTGCTCCGGCAGGCCGACGGATCCCTCGCGGTCGCCAACACCCCCTCCGACGGCCAGCCCCGGCCGGTGGCCAACGGGCTGGAGATCACCTACCAGGCGCCAGCAGCAGCGCCACCGTCGTCATCGGCGCGAAGCACTCGGGTAACGGAGACGGCACCTTCTGCGCGGTGACCTCGAGGCCGGACTCCCCCTGGGTCACCGAGACGTCGGTGGGTGCGTCGCAGCCCACCGCCACGACCGCGCCGTACAGCGCCATCCCGTCCGGCACCTCGGTGGCGGCCACCGCGGCTTCGACCTGAGTCGGGATCGCGTCGGTCTCGAACTGCTGGTTGAACGCCTGCAGTGCGGCGTCGTCGTCGAGCGGTACGGCGAGTGCTGACGTCGCGCCGCCGGCCGCGGTCTCGGTGATCATCCGGACGAGCTCGTGATCGACGCTCTGACCGGGCTCAGCCGTTGCTGTGGCCGTGGATGTGGTGGTGGATGTGGTGCTGGCGGCATCGGTGGCGGGGTCACCCCCCTCGTCGCCGCAGGCGCCGAGAGCGGCGATAGGGACTGCGACAAGCAGCACGACGGACGTGAACGACCCGAGAAGGTGATGCATGGTCATGGGACGGTAGCGCCTGGACCCAGGTTCCGGCAGGCTGCGCGGGTGCCGTCGCCCACCCGTCGATCCTGGACCAGGGCCGAGCTCGAGTCGTTCCGTGACGCGGCGGTCCCCGACCTGCTGCCCGCGTCGGGTCTGCGCCTGCTCTTCGTCGGCATCAACCCCGGGCTCTGGACCGCCGCCACCCAGACCCACTTCGCGCATCCGGTGAACCGCTTCTACCCAGCGCTGCTCGAAGCCGGGATCATCGAGCGCCCGATCGACCCAGCCGCCGGCATGACCGACGAGGACCGCGCCCACCTCACGGCCCGCGGGATCGGCATCACCAACGTCGTACACCGCGCCACCGCGCGCGCCGACGAACTGACCGCCGACGAGCTGCGGCTCGGCGGCCAGCAGCTGGTCGTCTTGGTCGACCGGGTCCGGCCCCGCGTGGTCGCGCTCGCCGGCATTACGGCGTACCGCACCGCCTTCGACCGCCGGAAGGCCGTCCTCGGACGTCAGGACGAGACCCTCGGCGGGGCGGAACTATGGGTGGTCCCCAATCCGAGCGGCCTCAATGCCCACGAGACCGTGTCATCACTGGCCACGGCGTACGCCGCTGCCGCGCGAGCAGCGGGCGTGATCTAGCCACCTCGCGGGCTCGTAGAGGCGAGGACGTCATCAGACCTGGCTGCTCCGACGAGCTGCTCCGACGAGCAGCTCGTATGACGTCCGGCGCGCGCACCCCGTGCTTCCTAGTCGTCGGGGAACTGCTGATCCTTGCCGAGGACAGTGAGCCCGTCCTCGACCTGGAAGCCGCGCTTCTCGTCAGCCACGGGGTCGACGCCGATCTCGGCGCCGGGCGGCACGACGACGTTCTTGTCGAGGATGGCGTTGCGGACGATCGCACCCTCGCCCACGCGGACGCCGTTCATCAGCACCGCGCGCTCGACCGTGGCTCCGGCCGCGACCGAGACTGCCGGCGAGAGCACGGACTGGCGCACCGTGCCGCCGCTGACCACGACACCGGGCGAGAGCACGGCCTCGTCGACCTCGGCGGGTCGGCCGTTGGCCTGGACCAGTTTGGCCGGCGGCTGCGGACCGTAGGAGGTGAAGATCGGCCAGGAGAAGTTGTAGAGGTTGAAGACCGGCAGCGGCGCCACGACGTCCATGTGCGCCTCGAAGTAAGAGCCCAAGGTGCCGACGTCGCGCCAGTAGCCGCGATCGCGGTCCGTTGCGCCGGGCACGACGTTGTCCTTGTAGTCGTAGACGCCGGCCTGCGCGCGACGGACGAACGCCGGGACGATGTCGCCGCCCATGTCGTGCTTGGAGCCGTCGGTCGTGGCGTCGCGAGTGACCGCCTCGACCAGCGCGTCGGCGTCGAAGACGTAGTTGCCCATCGAGGCCAGGACCTCACCCGGGCTGTCGGGCAGCCCCTCGGGGTCGCTCGGCTTCTCGAGGAACTCCCGGATCCGCGTGGGCGACTCCGGCTCGACGTCGATCACCCCGAACTGGTCGGCCAGCGAGATCGGCTGCCGGATCGCCGCCACCGTGCACGCCGCGCCGCTGTCGAGGTGCTGCTCGACCATCTGGCTGAAGTCCATCCGGTAGACGTGGTCGGCACCGACGACCACGACGATGTCGGGCTGTTCGTCACGGATCAGGTTGAGCGACTGGAAGATCGCGTCGCCACTGCCGAGGTACCAGTGCTTGCCCAACCGCTGCTGGGCCGGCACCGGGGTCACGTAGTTGCCCAGCAACGTGGACATCCGCCAGGTCTGGGTCACGTGCCGGTCCAGGCTGTGCGACTTGTACTGCGTCAGCACGACGACCCGCAGATAGCCGGAGTTGACGACGTTGGACAGCGCGAAGTCGATCAGCCGATAGATGCCGGCGAACGGCACCGCCGGTTTGGCCCGATCGGCGGTCAGCGGCATCAGCCGCTTGCCCTCACCACCTGCCAGGACGATCGCGAGCACCTTTGATCGCTTCGACGTCATGCTGGTCAACCTAGTGACCATCCCTTCGTACGTCAGTAGGTCAGCAGGTCAGTTCCGGCGTTCTCGCCCGCCGGGGGCCCGGTATCCCTATCGTCGGGAAGCATGACGATCTCGGGATGGCGGATCGCACTGCTGGCGATCATCGCGCTCGCGCTGGTCCTGTCGGCACTGGTGAGCACCTCGGCGTCGGCACGGGAGTCGGCCCGCAGTGTGAGCGCGGGCGGGGTAGCGTCGCACCCGTGCGCGTCGACGTGCTGACCAAGGAGTACCCACCCGAGATCTACGGCGGCGCCGGTGTGCACGTGGCCGAACTGGTGCGCGCACTGCGTGCCCGGGACGACCTCACCACCCGCGTGCACGCGTTCGGCGGCCCCCGCGACGAGGAGGGCACGGCGTCGTACGCCGACCTGACCGAGCTCGCGGACGCCAACCCCGCGCTCCGGACCCTCGGGGTCGACCTGGCCATCGCCGACGGCTGCGCCGGCAGCGACCTGGTGCACTCGCACACGTGGTACGCCAACATGGCCGGCCACCTGGCCGGGCTGCTGCACGGCGTACCGCACGTGGTGACCGCCCACTCGCTCGAGCCGATGCGGCCGTGGAAGGCCGAGCAGCTCGGCGGCGGGTACGCCGTCTCGTCGTGGGCCGAACGCACCGCCTACGAGGGCGCGGCCGCGGTGATCGCCGTCTCGGCGGCCATGCGGACCGACGTGCTGCACTCGTACCCGACGGTCGATCCCGACCGGGTGCATGTCGTGCACAACGGCATCGACACCGACCTGTGGACACCCACCCACGACCCCGACCGGGTGCGTCGGCTGGGCGTCGACCCGGACCGTCCCTCGGTCGTCTTCGTCGGCCGGATCACCCGCCAGAAGGGGCTGCCGCTCTTCCTGCGCGCGGTCGGTCGACTGCCTCCCGAGGTCCAGGTGGTGCTCTGCGCCGGCGCACCGGACACGCCCGAGATCGAGGCCGAGGTGGTCGCGCTCGTGGATGGGCTCCGCGAATCTCGCGACGGGGTCGTCTGGATCCGGGACATGCTCCCGCGAGCCGATGTCGTTGCGCTGCTGACCGCCGCGACCGTCTTCGCCTGCCCGTCGATCTACGAGCCATTGGGCATCGTCAACCTCGAGGCGATGGCGTGTGAGACCGCCGTGGTGGCCACCGCCACCGGCGGCATCCCCGAGGTCGTCGTCGATCCGCACTCGGGGCTCGGGAGCAGCGACGGACCCGCGACCGGACGGCTCGTGCCTATCGCCCAGGCCACCGACGGCACCGGCACCCCGCTGGACCCCGAGCGCTATGTGGCCGACTTCGCCGCGGCTCTCATCGAGGTCGTCACGGATCCCGATAGAGCCAGCGAGCTGGGTCGAGCCGGGCGTGCGCGAGCCATCGAGGCGTTCAGCTGGGCCGCGATCGCGGAGCGGACCGTCGAGGTCTACCGCTCGGTGCGCTGAGCACGCGAGTCGTCCATCGGCACCACCTCCCCTCGCTCACGTCGCCTCACCGGCTCGACCGGGAAGAGGTCCTGGTCGAGCTCCACCACCCGCACCCGACGACCGATCGCCACCAACAGTCGTGGGTGCTGCGCACCGTCGAGGAGCACCCGACCCTCGACCCGATGGTCACCAGGGAGTCCCAGCGTGCGGATCCGCTCCAGCGGCTCGCGCGCTGCCGGCGCCAACAGCTCGCGCAGCAGGAAGCGCAGCCACACCACCGGGTCGGCCCCACGCCGAGGACCGTGCTTGAGGCAGCATCCGGAGGTACACGGGACCCACGGTGAACGCCGGCCGGGCTGTCCCGGCCACACCTGCCGCGGCCCCGGCCCCACGCCGGCCAGCCCGGCCACCAGCTCGATCTCTATCGGCTGCAGCGGCGGCCGGACGGACACGACCTGGGACTCGTCGACGGAGTAGGGCACGGCACCTCCCGCAGCTGATGGGACTCGGACGACCCCCACTCTGGCCGACCGCACCGACATCCGAGGCGCACCCGAGCGGGCCTGTGGATGACCGGATGCGCGAAGCCCGTTGTGGAGGCACGGTGGACCCATGACTGCTCCCTACCGCCCATTGATCCGCAGCCAGGCCGACCTCGAGCGGGTCTGGCGCTTCCTGATCCGGCCCCTCGGCTTCCGGCGCCGCAGCCTGTGGCTCCTCCTCATCGATGTCGACGATCGGCCGATCACCGGCCTCACCGAGATCTCCGACCTGCCGCAGCGACCCGACCCGACGATGTCGGACAAGCTGGCCGAGCTCTTCCGGCACCTCGCCGATATCGGGCCGGCGAGCAGGTGGGCCGTGCTGGTGAGCCGCCCCGGTTCGCGCCCGGCCGACGCGGCGGACCGGCTATGGGCCGCCGCGCTCTACGACGCCTTCCGCGAGCACGCGATCGGTCACGACGTGGTCCATCTCGCGACCGACGCCGAGATCGTTCCGATCCCGCTCGACGACGTGACGGACTACCTTCGGGCCTCGTGAAGCTGATGTACGTCGCCTGGGGCGACGACCTCCCGCGTCGACTGCGGGAGGACGACCTCCATGGCCGACTGGCCGCTGCCGGCGTACGACGGCTGCAGCTCAACCTCGACGACGACGACGTCGCCCCCGCGATGCGCATCGCGGCCGGCCCCGATCACATCGCCGCGGTGCTCAGCATCTGGACCGACAGCGACACGGCCAGCGACATCGCCAGCGATTCCACCCGGATCCTGACCGAGCAGACGGGCAAGCTGGCCGGCTGGGAGGTCGAGGAGCGGCTGCCGATCTCGCCTCCGGAGACCGCCCACGGTGAGCGGATGGACGCCCTCGCCAACATCGCGGTGCTCCAGCGGCCCGACGAGCTGGCCCGCGACGAGTGGCTGCATCGCTGGCTGGTCGACCACACGCCCGTCGCGATGGCGACCCAGGCGACGTTCGGCTACGTCCAGAACATCGTGCTCCGCGAACTGACCGAGACGCCGCGCCGGGTCGACGCCCTGGTCGAGGAGCTGTTCCCGAGCGCCGGGATGATCGACAGGCACGCGTTCTACGGCAGCCAGGGCGACGACCAGGAGCTTCACGACCGGCTCGACCGGCTGATGGCGAGCGTGGCCCGGATCGGCTTCGACCACGACCTCGACCTGGTGCCGAGCAGCCGTTACGTCTACGGCCTAGATCACCAGCGAGAGCAGCAACACGCACAGTAGGCCGGAGACGGACAGCACAGTCTCCATGATCGACCAGGTTTTCACCGTCTGGCCCACAGTCAGCCCGAAGTACTGGTTGACGAGCCAGAAGCCGGCATCGTTGACGTGGGAGAAGAACAGCGAGCCCGCGCCGACTGCCAGTACGACGAGCGATACCTCGCCGGTCGACATGCCGGCGACCAGGTCGACGATCAACGAGGAGGCGGTGATCGTGGCGATCGTGGCCGAACCGGTGGCGAGCCTGATGAGCACCGCGATCACCCAGCCGAGCAGCAGCACGGATATGTTCGCGTCGCGGGCCCAGTCGGCCAGGAGCGTCCCGATGCCGCTGTCGACCAGCACCTGCTTGAAGCCGCCGCCCGCCGCGACGATCAGCAGGATGCCGGCGATCGGCGGCAAGGACGCCGACACCGTCTCCGAGAGCACCGAGCGGTCCATCCCGACCCGCACGCCGAAGGTCACCATGGCCACGAGGACGCCGATGAGCAGCGCGATGAACGGCGCGCCGATCACGTCGAAGACCTTCTGCACGCCGTTCTCCGGGTCGTCGATCAGCACGTCGGCCAATGCCTTGGAGAGCATCAGTGCGACCGGCAGCAGGATCGTCGCGATGGTGACCGCGAACGACGGGCGGCGGTCCACGTCGACGGCCTCGCGTTCGCCGTCGGTGTCGTACGTCGTCGGTGGTTCCACGACCACCCACCGGCCGGCGAGGGTGCCGTAGAGGGGGCCGGCCACGATGATCGTCGGTACGGCGACCAGGATGCCCAGCGCGAGGGTCACGCCCAGGTCGGCGTGCAACAGGTCGATCGCGGTCACCGGCCCGGGGTGCGGCGGCACGAAGCCGTGCATCGCCGAGAGCCCCGCGAGGGCCGGGATCCCGACGGTGATGAGTGAGACCTGCGCCCGTCGGGCGACGAGGTAGATCACCGGCATCAACATGACCAGGCCGATCTCGAAGAACATCGGCAGCCCGATGATCGCCCCGACCGCGGCCATCGCCCAGGGCAACATCCGTCCCGACGCGCGACCCACGATCGTGTCGACCACCTGGTCGGCGCCGCCGGAGTCGGCGAGCAGCTTCGCGAAGATCGCACCCAGCGCGATCAGCACGCCGACCCCGGCGGCCGTGGTCCCGAACCCCGCGGTGAACGAAGCCATGACGTCGATGAGGTTCTCGCCGGCGAGGGCGCCCATCGCGAGGCCGCCGAGGATCAACGCCAGGAACGGGTTGAGCTTGACCACCGTGATCAGCACGACGATCAGGGCGATCGCGACGAGGGTGGCGAGGATCAGTTGCCATCCAGGTGCGACGGGTTCGACGAGATCGTCGGCCAGGACGGTGAGCAGCGCGGACATCAGTCCTCCTCGAGACGGCTCCTCTCGAGGTACCCCTCCACAATCTCATCGACACTGCCGGCCACGCTGATCACGACCCCGCGCTCGTCGGGCGCCAGCGGCTCGAGGGTCTCGAACTGCGAGGTCAGCAGCGAGCTCGGCATGAAGTGCCCGGGTCGCGAGGCCTGCCGTCGTTCGATCAGGTCGCGCCCGCCCTCGAGGTGCAGGAACTCCACCGACGAGCAGTGGTGCCGGAGCTGGTCGCGGTACTTCCGCTTGAGGGCCGAGCAGGCGATCACCCCGCCGTGCTCATGGGCCGCCAGCCACTCGCCGATCAGTTCGAGCCAGGGCCATCGGTCGTGGTCGTCGAGCGGCTCGCCGCGCGACATCTTCTCGATATTGGCCGGCGGATGCAGGTCGTCCGCGTCCTCGAAGGGCACCCGCAAGCGGCCGGCGAGCGCGGCACCGACCGTGGACTTGCCGGAGCCGGAGACCCCCATGGCGACGATGGGGTGGGATAGAGGGGCCATCCCTGGAGGTACCCGAGTCAGCCCCTCATTCGGCCTCCACGTCAGCCCTGCTGCTCCGAGTCGTAGACGACCGTGCCGTCGAGGTCTTGGACGATGTACGTCGTCTCGCCGAAGTCGTTGCTGGCGTAGCAGCTGATCTGCGGGCCGGCGTCGAAGGAGTCGCTGACGATGGCATACCAGCTGTCGGGGTTGTCGGTCCGGCCGCGCACCGTCTCGAGGCAGTCGATGATCACCTGGGGATCGACCAGGCCGATGTCGACCTGCTTGGCGTCGGTGGTGCCCTTGATGGACTGGAGCTCGAGGGTCTCGCCGTCCCAGTAGAAGTTCTCGTAGCGGTTGTTGGTGCCGGTCGGGATCTCGAGTACGGCGTAGCGGGGGTAGAGGACCGTGGAGTAGGCGTAGGTGTGACCGGACTTGTCCCGGACGGCGTCGACGAGCTCCTGGTAGCCGTCGACGGTGTGCAGGTTGACGCCGTCCGCGCCGGGCGCCTGACCCGGGAGGTAGGTCGTGTCGTCGGTCGGCCCGATCTCGTCGAAGTCGGGAAAGGAGTCGCGGGCGGCGAAGAACGCGATGGCGGCGCCGGCGATCGGCACCACCACCGCGATGAGGACGATGAAGGCGATGACGCCGCCGATCAGCTTCCCGCCCTTGGCGACCGCGGTGGTGATCTGGGCGGTCTCGAGCGTGGTCGCCGTGCCCGGGCCGTAGTTGACCAGCGGCCACGGCGGGGCCGCCTCGGGCGCGGGCTGGCCGGTGGGTGTCGGTGGCACCGGCGCCACCGTGGCCGGCGAGGTGGGAGCGGGCGCTCGCAGGTCGCGGACCTGGAGGTCGACCTCCTGCATCGTCTGGGCGTGGCGCAGCTGATCGACGCGCATGTCGTGGTCGGCCTGGACGATGCGCCCCGACTTCAGCGCCTCCTCGACCAGCTTGATGGCGTCGTTGCGGGCGCTGTTGTCGGCACGCTCGTCGGGCGAGGTCACGGGAGCAAGGTAGCGGAGGTCACGCGCGCTCGACCCAGGCGAAGGGCACGCGCAGCAAGGTGCGTCCGGTGCGGAGGTGATAGGACGTCCGACCGCGCTTGGCGATCTTGCCGATGGTCCCGTGGTATTCGCCCTCGACGGTCACCCGCGCTCGGGCGCCGACTGGGAGCAGCACCGGTCGCCGGCCCTCCCGCAGCCGGGCCAGCTCGGCCTCGTAGTTGGGGTGCAGGATCGCCGGCCGGCCGTGGTGGGTCCAGGAGTAGACGTGAGCGAGGTCGAAGACCGACGAGCACTCGCCGCAGGTCAGCACCCGCTCGGGCCGGCGATGTCGCTCGAGCGTGTGACCGGCCGGACAGACGCCGAGCCAGGCCGCTGGCGCCGCGGGCGCGTCGGGCGAGACGCACCGCTCACCCGAGCTGCCGATCGCCCGAGCCTTGGCCACCCAGGTGGCGTCGTGGCCATGCTGGGGACCGACGAGCGCATGTGCGATCTCATGCAGGATCGTGTCGCGGACGTCGTCATCGGAGTGCACGGCGGTCAGCGGCGCGCTCAGCCCCAGCGTCTTGTCGGCGAACCGGCAGACACCGGCACGCCGCTTGGCGTTGTCGTAGGCGACGTCCCAGTCGTCGAGACCGTGCACCTCGAGGAGGTACTCGGCCAGCGCGAAGGCGTCACGGAGGTCCATGAACCGCAACCTACGACGAGCCACCGACAGTCACCGCCGGGCACGCCGTACGGCTCAGTCCTCCGCCGTCTGCTCCAGCCGCTCGTGCAGCCGGGCGCGTACGTCGTCCGGCTCCATCTGGGTGCGTTGGCGCTGGTCACGAGCGATCACCACACCGGTGGCCGCCACCCCGGCCAGGCCCGCGAGTCCGAGCCACTTCCACACTTTCACGAGATGATCGTGCCATGGACGAGTCCCGGATCTCCCTCGACAAGGCGGTCGACCTGACCCGCACCGGAGACCTGTGGCTGTTCCGAGGGGCATCGATCGCCGACCACGCCATCCGCACGCTCACCAACGCACCGGTCAACCACGTCGGGATGGCGGTGGTCCTCGACGACCTGCCCCCGCTGATGTGGCATGCCGAACTCGGCAAGGGCCTCCAGGACGTGTGGACCGGAGATCACCACCGTGGGGTCCAGCTGCACGACCTGCGGGCGGCGGTCCTGCAGTGGACCGACCGCTACCAGCAGGAGGGCTGGCTGCGTCAGCTCTCGATCGACGTCACGCCCGAGATGGAGGACGCGCTGCTCAAGACGATTGCGAGGATGGACGGGCTGCCGTTCCCCTCGACGGTCGGCCTGCTCGGACGCGTGGCACGTGGGCGGCTGCGCCGGCAGGCGCCGACCGAGCTGGCCTATTGCGCCGAGGTCGTCGCCGACGCCTACATCGCCATGGGACTGCTGGACGGCTCACGACCGTCGAACTACTACGACCCCGGCAAGTTCTGGTCCGGGAACGACCTCGAGCTCGGACTGGGCGCGACGCTGGGCACGGAGATCGCGGTCTATACGACGCGGTTCCCCCAGCCGTGGTAGTGCTGGCCTCGCCATATGTCCTAAGTTCCCAGCGGCGGCGGGATCTAAGACAGTGACTTACGCGATACGCCGCCCGGGAGTGGTTCGCGAGCGGAGCGAGCGCGCCTCGTGATCGGCCCGTCGCCCACGATGGACTGCGAAGCCCGCGAAGCGGAGCGAGCGTCCGTCGTGGGTGCCGGGCCGAGACTCACGAGGGTTTCTCATAAGCGATCGAACGTCCGGCATCCGTGAGCTCCCATACGCCCGGCTTGCCGCCGGCCATCAGACCGGCGTCGATCATCGCCTTGCGCTCCTTGCGCGCCGACTGGTGCCAGCGGACCTCGCCGGTCGGCGTCGGCTGCCGGTCGCGTTCGCGCAGGTCGTCCTCCATCGCCATCTCGAGCTCGAGCAGCATGTCCTCGGTCTCGAGGCTGCCCTCCTGCTTGAGGATCCGCACGATGTGTGGACGGAACACCGACTGGTCGGTGACCTTGCTCGGCGCCCGCGTTGGTGCACTCGTCGTACGCACGGTCGAGGTGCGCGGTGACGAGACCGTCCGGGCCCGCGGGGTGCGCGGTGTGGGTGGCGGAGGCGGGGGCGGCTTGGGCATCCCGTGGATGCAGGTGCTCAAGGGGAGGTCGCACAGGTCGCAGTACTCCTCGGCCACCGGGCCACACTACGACGCCCCGGCGCTTCGGACGACAACGAGGGCTGACCTCGGGTCAGCTTCGGTCAGCTCAAGGGTGCGGCGAGCACCTTCTTGGTGAACCGCTCCGCGCGAGGAGCCCAGTCGTCGGCGGAGGCGGGCTTGCCCTGCGCCGAGGACTTCACGGCCACGGCGAAGGCGAGCGGGGAGCCGACGCAGGCGGGGAACAGCCGGATCTTGGAGGTCTTCCCGGCCATCGCCAACCGAGCGCAGTCCTTGTTGGAGATGTCCTTGCCGTCCTTGGTGAACGACTTCGCCCTACGCACGGTGAACTCCGAGAACGAGCTGCCGCTCAGGTGCAGGTCGGGCACCTTGTCGCCGTCGAGGTCGAACCACACGTCGAGCGCGTCGCCGAACTTCACGGGCCGGCCGTGCTTGACGATCACGACCGCCGGCCGATTGCTCTTGGGTGCCGAGCGCATCGTGACCTGAGTGATGTCGTACGCCGCGGTCTTGTCGACCGGGTCGGTGATGGTGCGGGTGGTGGGCGGCAGGGCGTGCGCCGGGGAGGTCACGAGGCCGGTGAGCAGCAGGGCGGCCGCGGCGGTGCCGACGGCGAGGGGGCGAGTGCGCATGGGGATCGTCTCCGAGTCGATTGAGGGATCGGACGATGGGTTCCCGCCATCCTAGGTAGCGCACCCCACACACGTCAGGGCGGCTGGACGAGCCTCGAGCCGGGCCGGCGGGATCGACCCTCCGCAGCGCGCGCAGACGCCATACGTCCCGGCGTCCAGGCGGAGCACCGCGGCGTCGAGCTCCGTCAGGTGCTGCTCGAGCCGTCGCGTGAGCGTCTCCACCTGAGAGCGCTCGAAGGCGATCGTGGCACCCTCGGGATCGTGCTCGTCGTCGGCGTTGGAGTTGAGCGACGCTTCAACGAAACCCTCGTGCTCGCGCCGCAGGCGGACCAACCGCTCCGCCGTACGGCGGCGCTCGCCTTCGAGTCGCTCCCGAGCGTCCACTGGCCTCAGAGCTCGAGCGACTCCGAGTCCTCGTCGGGGAGCTCGGCGTGGATGGCCGGCGGGTCGAGATAGCGGGTCGCGAAGGCGTCCGCCCACTCCTCGTCGGGCCCCAGCCCCTCGCGAACCCCGGCCACGAAGGCCTCCAGCGAGACGATCCCGCAGTGCTCGGCGGGTTCCTGGAGCGCGACGCTCAAGCCCACCAGGGCACGTGCGGCGTCGGGATCCTCGGCAAGGCACATCACCACGACGCTCGCCGAACTGATGCCCATGACATTGTTCTGGACGCAGGCCGCGGCCAGCAGGCTCGTGCGCCACAGCTGGTTGGTCGACGGACCGAGCAGCGGTCGCGCCGTGGACGGCTTGAACCAGCCACAGGTCTCGTGCACCTGACGGTAGGCGTCGCTGTTGTAGATGGTGCGGTTGAACTGCTCGGTGTACTTCACCTCGATCCCGACCAGGTGCCGAGTGCCGTCGGCGCGCAGGGTCACCACCGCGGCGTCGAAGCCGGACCGGTCGCCGAGCACGTCGACCGCCGGCCGCCAGGCACACTCCATGACCTCGACCGCGACGGCCTGCGGGTCCAGGAAGGCCCGGACCACGTCGAGTCCCCGGTCGTGGCGGGCGCGCAGCTCGCCGAAGATCGAGAACGTCATCGGCAGGCTGCTCAACATGTTGCGGGCCAGCCGGGCCTTGTCGATCGTCCCGCCCGAGGCGTGCACGATCTCGGCCCGCTCGCGGGCGTATTGAGCGGCGGTGTCGGTCAGGAAGTTGAGCTCGGGCCGCCGGATCACGTCGTCGAGTGCAAGCAGGCTGCCCAACGGCCTGGTGCCGCTGTTGGTGACGCAGTACTCGCCGTACTCCGCCTTGAGCACCTGTTCGCGGTACCACGACTGGAGCAGGCGGTAGCGCGCCGTCCGCCGTGAGTCACTGGCAACGGACAATCGCGGGTCGCTCCATGAGAGCTGCAAGTCGGTTCGCCCCCCTAGCTAGTTCCGACTACAGGAGAGGTGTACCGCGAGAAGGGCCTCCGGAAACAGCCCAGGGTCGTCCGGTCTGGACCTCACTGGGGTTGACTACGCCAGCTCGCCGACACCGCGCCGGCGTAGGTCAGGCCGCTTCGCGCAGCTCGCGGGCGAGGGCCAGACACAGGTCGGCGGCGCCAGCGGTGAGCCGTTCGGCCAACCGCTGCAGCAGTTGCGCGTCGTCCGATCGAGCCACCCGGGCAAGCCCGAGGGGTACGGCGGGCGAGAGCAACGCCGCCGCCAGGCACGGCCAGAGGTCTTGGGCGTCGGTGTGGCGAGGATGATCGAACGCACTGCTGGCAGCGTCGAGGACGGCTCGCGCGATCTGGTCGGCCAGCTTCTCGAGATCCAGCCGCGCCGGGAGGTGATCGGCGACGCTCGCCTGCCAGGCGCCCCGCGGGACGTCGGTGACCAGGCAGTCCTCGTGGCCGATCTGCATGACCTGCGAGGTGTCCTCGACCGTCCTCAGCGCATCGCGCAGTGGCGTGAGCCAGCCCGCCGGGTCGGCCGCGACCGCTATGGCCACCTCGGCCGGCACCGGTAGGGGCGGGGTCTCGAACATCCGGCCGTGCTCGACCGGCACCAGCCGACCGATGGCGTAGCGGCCGATCTCGACCAGGGTCGCGCTGCCGATGTTGTCGGTCACGACACTCTCGTTGGCGCCGAGGTCGTGCCAGGTGATGTGCTGCGGCTGCACGTCGACGAGGCGGAAGCCGCCCATCGGCGTACGGGCCCACTGGTCGAGCGAGTCCGCGCCCAGGAGCAGGTCGGGGCTGGCGCCGTTGCGCATGAAGGCCTGCAGACCACCGAAGTCGTAGAGGAAGAGTTGGCGATAGGCCCAGTCGCGGTCCATGACGCGACACATCGCGTCGATCTCGTCGACGCCCGGTAGCGCGTCGACCCCGCCGCGGAGCTCGACCGCGAGCTCGTGGGCGCGGGCGACCGTGGGCCGGCTCATGCGGTCGAGCGACTGCAAGGCCTGGTTGAGGACCCACCGCGAGGTGACCCAGCGCGGGAGGGTCAGGTTTGGTGTCGCCAGCTGGACCAGCGCCTCGACGCGCCACGGGCGCCAGAACGGCCGGCCATCGTGGCCGGACTCATGACGGGTGATGACATCGAGCGCTTCTTGAGCGTCGCCGCGCGCTTCGGCGGCGTCGGCCTCGAGCATGACGCGGGCGATCGGACCGCACTCCTCCCACTCGCGCCGGCTGGCCGCGAGCTGCTCGTGTAGCCGACGCTGCCGCTGTCGGGTGGTCTGTGAGTTGGCTCTGGCGCGGGATCGGGCTCTTGCTTTGGATCGGCGTCCTCGTGAGGTGGGCATGCGGGCGACCCTGCCCTCGGCACGCCGAGCGCGCCACCGCTCCTCCACAGGCCCGACCGTTGGGCGAAAAGTTCTCCACAGATTGCGTGAGTGAGGCTTTTCGACCCGTACGGCGGGGCAACGTGAGCCGCATGTCGATCGAGTTCTCGCACCCGGAGTTCGTTGCGTCGGTGGCCGAGGTGCGCCACGCGGCCAGCCAACTGTCCGAAGCGCGCGCCCGCGCCTCCGGCCAGGTCTCCGACCTGCTGCGGTCGTGGCACGGCGCGGCGGCCGAAGCCTTCGCGGAAGGGTGGAGCGACTGGCAGGCCGCCTCGGCGTCGGTCACCTCCACGCTCGCCAGGCTGGCGGACGACCTGGAGCAGTTCCGGTCGCTGCTCACCTCCTGCGACGACGGCGCCGCGGCCGAGCTCGCCCACCTGGCCGGGAGACTGTCGTGAGCTTCACCTACTCCGTCGACCTCGACCGCGCCGCCGACGTGGTCGCCTCGCTGCGCGCCGTCGAGGTCTCGCTGTCCGAGGTCCTGGACGAGCTCGCGGTCCGCATCTCGCGGCTGCACACGCAGTGGTACGGCGCAGGTGCGGCGGCCCACCTCGAGGCGCACCGGGCCTGGATGACGTCGTACGCCGACATGCACGAGGCGCTGGTCGCGATGCGCCGCGCGGTGCGCACCGCCACCGACAACTACCGCGCGGCCGCCGCCGCCAACACCAGGATGTGGAGCGCGCTCCGGTGATGCTCGTCGACGCCGCGCCGTACGCCGAGGCGGCCCTCGCCTTCGAACGCGGCAACCGCGGCATGGCGCTGGCCTTCGACCACCTCTCCGGACGCCTGATGCGCTGCGGCGCGATGGCCGGCGACGCGTCGGTGGCCTCGGAGTTCGCCGCGGCCTATGACGAAGCGGCCGCTATGGCGCTGGCGGCGGTCGGTGACCTCGTGGACGCGTTCTCGACGTGCGGCCGGCTCACCAGCGCCTCGCTCGACAACCACGGTCAAGCGGAGAACAGATCCGTCATCTCCGGACGGACCGTCTTCACCGGCGCGCCCTGCGGGGCGGGGTACGTCGCGGTGCTGCCCTGCACGTTGCCGTCCTCGCTCGGCGGCGACCTCGGCGGGATCCCCGGCTGGGCCGCGTGGATCCTCGACCAGGTCGAGAGCTTCGTGTGGCCCGACGCCGACACCGCGAGGCTGCGCGAGGCCGCGGGGGCCTGGCGCGCGGCCTCCCACCAGGTGGCCGACCACGCGGCGTACTGCTCCACCGCGATCCGGTCCTGGACCTCGCTCCGCTCCGCCGAGCTCCCGATCGCCACGTCGGTCGCCGAGTCGCTGGCGGCCCGCTGCCGCGGCGTCGCCGACCAGTGCGCGGTCATCGCCAGTGCGTGCGAGACCTACGCCGACCAGGTCGAAGCGCAGCGCGAGGAGATCCTCGACCTGGTCCACGACCTGCTCCGCGATGCGGTGATCATCGAAGGCCTCGGCATCGTGCTCGGGGCGTTCACCGCCGGCGGCGGCCTCGCCGGTGCCACCGCGCTCAATGCGGCCCGGATCGCCGCCGCGGCCCCGCGGTTGCTGCGGATCCTGCAGACGCTGCGCGCCATGGCATCGGCCTGCGCGGTGCCGATGCGGGCCGCCGCCGCGGCGTTGCGCGAGGTGCGGGCCTCGTTGGCCGCGTTCCGAGGCGTGCGGGTCACCTTGGCCTCGACGTACGACGCCGAGAGGCTGGCGCGGGTGGCTCGGCTGCGTGAAATCGTGAAGAGTCACCGTCTTCTCAATCCGCAGGATCTTCGTGGACTAAGTCCTGAACAGATCCGCGACATCTGCCGCGGCTGGCCGGTCGCTCCGTCCAAACGAGGTGTCGGCCTGGTGTACGACGACGTCGCCAACGGGGGTCGCCAGATCCGAGTCATGGAGGGCTATCCGCCTGGCAGTCGCCCAGATCCTCTGACGTGGGGTCCCTACGCTGAGATCTCCCAGAACGGCGTGCCCATCAAGGTTCCACTGGAAGGGAATCCGACACTGTGACTCCGCTCGAAGCCCTCCTCGAGGAACTTGAGGCCGCGCTCTACGCCTGGGACAGGGTGTCGCTCTACGAGTTCTCCTGGTTCTCGCGTGGACTACAGCGCGGTTTGACCGAAGACGAGATCGCCGTCCTGTGCCAAGAGGCCTACGACGATTTCACGAGCCGCCACAAGCTGCACCTGGAGTGGTTCGACTGGCCGGCAGCAGGAACCACTGGTCGTCCTGCCGAGCCAGGCACGCCGCTCGATTTCGACATCAACACCCGTGGCGAGATCGACAGCCCGTTCCTGGCCCTGGTCCCCGACTCACCGATCTCACCCGGATGAGGTGATTGCCGCACCTGGCGCACCGACCAGCATCGTCGGCGTAACCGACCGGAGGAGCGCGGATGGCGGCACGCGTCGTTGGCGCGGGGCTGCTCTGCGCTGCCCTGGTGGGCCTCGGGGCCGGCTGTGGCGAGGACGGAGTCGGCGGCGGGAATCGCCCCACGGCGTTGCCGTCGATCTCCCCGACGCGGTCGTTGCCCGTGCCCACGCGGACGCCGACCCGGATCCCGACGCGAAGCCAGAGTCCGTCGGAGGAGCCGACCGAAGCTCCCACGAGCGAGCCGACCGAGGAGCCTACCCAGGAGCCCACCCAGGAGCCCACCGACGAGCCGACGGACGAGCCAAACGACGAACCGACGGACGAGCCGACCGAGACTCCCACCCAGAAGCCCACCGAGGCGGAGTCGACCGAGGCTGTCCCGACCGAGACGCCGTCGCCCTCGGCCACGGAGTCGACCCCGGCCGACGACGAAGCAGACGCCGACTCCGAGGACGACTCCGAGGACGACTCCGAGGACGACAGCGTCGCGGACTGGGTGTGGTGGCTGCTCGCCGCGATCGTCGTGGCCGCCGGCGCCCTGACGTGGCTTCTCGTAGCGCGCTCGCGTCGTCGTCGGGCCTGGCGCGAACAGCTCACGGCGGCAGAGGCCGAGGTGGCCTGGCTCGCCCGCGAGCTCCTGCCGCAGCTGCGCGGGACCGGCTCGGTCGAGCAGGTCGCGGGTGGCTGGCAGGTCGGCTTGCCGCGGGTCGCGGCAGCGGAAGACCAGCTCACAGTGCTCGAGTCGAGCGCCCCGGACGAACCGTCCGGTGGTCGAGCTCGCGACCTGCGCGACGCGGTCCGGGATGCGCGGGCGCGCGTCGAGGCGGCGACCTCGGGAGCCGCGCGGGAGATGTGGGCATTGGACCTCGACGACGCGATTGCGCGGCTGGAGTCGGCTCTCGCACCCGAACCAGGAGGACAGCCATGAAGATCAAGGCCCTTGCCGCCGTCATCCTGACGGTCGCGCTCGTCTCGGCCTGTGGTGACAACGGCGACGACCAGGCCGACGACCAGACCCAGACCGAGGTCTGGGCGGGCGGGGTGTGCTCGGCGGCCGGCGATTGGTTGGCGGCCATAACCGACGCCCAGGCCACCCTCGCCGACACGGGCAACCTCAGCGCGGACACGATCAGCAGCACCTTCGACGGCGTGGTCGCCGCGACCGACACGCTGGTCAGCGACCTGAGTGACCTCGGCAAGCCCGGCACCGAGGCCGGCGACGAGGCCTCCGACCAGCTGTCGACGCTGTCCAGCCAGCTCGACGAGCAGAAGGCCGCCATCGCGGCCGCGACGGACCAGTCCGCCGGCAGCCTCCCCGATCTGCTGTCCCAGATCTCCACCGTCACCGGCGCGGTCGCGGCGATGCTCACCGACGTCAGCACCACGGTCGGCAACCTGCGCAATCTCGACGGGGCCGACGAGCTCAAGACGGCGTTCGAGGACTCGTCCGCCTGCCAGGATCTGAGCGCCAGCGCCAGCGCTCAGTAGCCCACCAACGTCGGCGTCGCCGTGACCACCTCGAGCTCCGCCGGGTCGCCGGGGATCGTGACCTCGCCCTGGACGTCGTTCCAACCACCACCATCGACGCGGTACCGACCCCGATAGGTCGTGTCCACACTCACCACCACCCGCCCCTTGGTCAGGTAGCGGTGGGTGATGTCCAACCGCGGGTACGCCGACCCCGGCCGATCGGTCACCACGCTCGCCCCGTCCCCGAACCGCCACGTCCAGACCGACGGCACCACGTGGATCTCCACCCGATGCCCCAACAACCGCAACGGCGCCACATCGAACGGCGCATTGTCGGTATAGAAGTTCGTCTCGAAGTTCACCAACGTCCGACCATTCGGCGGCTGCACGATCAACCTCGACGGCGGCAACGACACCCGAGCGAACGCCGCCGCCACCATCTCCGCGGTCAACTGCGGTGCTTCAGCGCCGGGCTCGAGACCGCAATGCGCGTATGGGTCTAGACCCGCGCTCATTGCTGTCGATGTGCAGATCCCATCGAGGCCGAGGTCTGAGGGTGCGGCCTGACTCTGGCCAGACGTGGAGGTGGTGACGGCAACCTCCGCCTCTTGCTCAAGGCCAATGCCATACCCAGTAGCAAGTGGAGTCGAGGTGCAAGAAATGCCCGCGCCGCAATCAGGTTCAGCCTCGAACTGCGCCGAAAGGGAGCCGGCGGTGCAGACAACGGCCGTCATCAGTCCCGCGCTTCGGGAGAACGAACCCATCGCATCCTCCAGCCCGAGTCGGTCCACACCACGTAGGCGTAGAGATAGATGTCACCGCCGGCGTACTTGGTCGCCGACCCGTCGCCATGGACGATCACCTGAGGCCTCGCTTGACCTCGTGCGTACATGGCCACGTCGGCCTCGAAGTCGAGCGGGAGCGTGCGCAGGTTGCCGATGGACCAATCTCCGCCTTCGATATGTCCGCCGCGGCCGTAGGCGTCAGTGATCACCCTTACCAGGCCACGGCATCCAGCACAGAACTCTTGGTTGAGCGCTTGCAATGCGGTGACATCGCCCGACTTCCCCGAGTAGTTGACAAGGTCCACCCAATGCCGCACGAAGGCCTTGGCCCCGGCGACCGAGTTCTTGGTCGCGGCCTGCGGCAAAGCCGGCTCGACCGGTCCGGTCGGCGTCGGAGCCGCGCTCGTCGTACTGGGCGAAGGCGATGGCACCGTCGCCGAGGTGCCGGATGTCGTAGCGGTCTCGAACTTGGGCTCGGGATCGTCGTCGGAGCACGCCACCAACGACGCACCGAGGGTCGCGGCGATCATCGCCGCCGCGGCACGACGCAATCCCATCTGGCCCTCCCGAGAACCCGAAACCGACGCGAACCTAGTCGTGCCACACCAACCCGAGCGATCGTGAGAGCCGACCTGTGCGCGCTCAGTCGAGCCACGCGCGCCGCCGTACGACTTGGTCCCACCTCAGGCGCGCCGGCTGGCCAGGTCGACCACCCCGGGTTGCGGCTCGGTGGCACCCGCCGACGCCGCCGGGTGCTGTTGGCCCACCAGTCGATCGCCTGCTCGTAGGCCAGGGGTGGCTGCCCGTAGTGCTCCGGCTCACCGGGCCGCAGCACCCGCTCGGTGACCCGGTTGGCCTTCACGGTGATGGCGAACAGCTCCTTGGTGTCGCGGCGGCAACCCACCACCATCCCGTTGAGGTGGTGGTCGAACGTGAAGTGCTCGAAGGCCTCCAGGCCGGTCCGCGCGGCGACCGCGCCGGGCTTGAGCAGGTGCAGGATGAGATAGCGCAGCCACGCGACCGGTTGGTAGAACTTCTCATTCCCGTCGAAGGTCAGGCAACAGCCATCGAGGCACGGCACCCACTGGCAGTAGAGCTGCGGCTGGCCCGACGCCACGGTGTTGTACGTGTCGTAGTCGACCTCGGCACGTTCCTTGTCGCGCACCGCCATCGGGTTGCCTGGTACGGCGTACGGGCCGTCGGACCGTGCGAAGCGGCGCGACATGCTGAAGGCGGTGAGGTATTCGATCTCGTCCTGGTTGAGCAACGGGTCGATGTCGAAGTGGCCGATGAAGTCCGTCGTGTATCCCATGTCGCCGACCCTGCCCCGAATCTCCGCCGCGCGTCGGGCCCTCTCCACAGGCCTGTGGATGGCCGCCGTCGCGACGCCTCGAACTGCGGCAGGGTCGACCCATGACGACCACCGAGACCCGTCTGCACTCCTACGAGGTCCGCGACCCCGCGCAGTTGATCGCGGAGATCAGCGACCAGGCACCACTCGTGATGGGCTCGGCCCATCTCGCCCTGGTCCGCGACGTCTCCAGCGAGCAACGGATCCTGCGCGTCGACCGGCTGCGGGTGCCCGCGGAGATCGTCGACTACCAAGAGGGTCAAGCCGAGCTGAGGCGCGTAGCCGACGCGTGGTCACTGCCGTACGCCGCCGGCCCACCTCGATACACGCCGGTGCTGGTCGTCGTGCGACCGGGCCTCTGCGTGACCGGCCCCAACGAGGGCATGTGGTTCGTCGCGGGTCGCTACGCCAACCTCGGGGGCACGCTGTGGTCGGTCAGGGAGGTGCTCGTCACCGAGCACGGCTGGCTGGACATCACGACCAACGAGGCCGGTCACACACCGCGCGCCAGCAGCCCATAAGCAGGGGGCGATCAGTCCTGCCACATCTCGCGTTCCCTGATCAGCTCGATACGGCGGTCGCTGACGAGGTAGTCCGGGGCGCCCAGGGCCATGGGACCGCCGCCCGGCGCGGCGTACTCGTCCAGCCCGAGAAACCCCCGGAACTGTCGAGAGCGCTGGGAGGCGTTGTCCACGCCGTATGACGCGAGCAGCTCACTGACGGTGAGGGGACGGTACAAGCCGACCGAGTCGTTCGCATGGGCGATCATGTAGGAGATGGCGGCCGCCGACGTGCGCGCTGCAGCTCGGCCTCGGAAGAACTCCGGGTTGGCGAGTGCCACGTCCCGCAGGAGCCGCCGGTTCGCGGTCCGGTGCTCGATGTCGAGCATCGACTCGGCGTTCTCATCGCAGAGGTCGAGGATCTCCTCCAGCTTGGGACGGATCGTCTCGTCGGTGCCCGACCATTCGAAGGGCTCATCAGGGAGCGGCTCGACGTCTCACAGCTCAAGCTCGACCTCACCGCCCACGGCCGCGACGAGCTGCTCCCACGGGTCATGGGCCTCCAGGCCCGTGGGCAACCCCATCGCCATCCGGGCCAGCGCCTCGGCGCCCTGTGCCCGAGGAGTGCGGATCAGTCGCTGGTACTCCGGCTCCCAGCGGTCGACCGACTCCAGCGTCTCAACCAACAGCTCGGTCCGCAGACCGCGCAGCCGGTACGCGTAACGGATGAACGCCCGCAGGAGATCCGGCAGCTTGGTGAGGACCTGGACGCGGTCGACGACCTTGCGGGGCACCCGGTCGAGGAGCAGCAGTTCGACATTGACCGGCGACCAACGCAGCGGGTCCTGGACGTCGTAGGTCGCGCCCAGGGACACAAGAACATCCAGCAGCGCGGCGTGGTCGGGATCGTTGAAGGATCGGCCCTCCGGCGATGCTAGGAACCCGTCCGCGATGGCGTCGAGCTCGTCGTCCGAGGGCATCGTCTCCTCGGGAACACGTCCTCCGGAGGGAAGAAGCGAGACGAGCCACCTGAGCAAGGGCCGACAGGCCGGCCAGGACTCACTCTCCATCGGCGGGAACATGATCGCCTCGATCTCGAGCGCCGCTTCCATCAAGGCCCGCGCGTCCGCGGGGTCCACCGGTTCGAGGGACGTGTCCTCGTCGACCGCGGCCCGGGCCTGTTCGAGGACCGCGTCGAGTGGCGCGTCGATGGTGTAGCCGTCCTTCACGACCGGGCCCAGGTTGTTGTCGACGTACACCACCGCCGTCATCGCGAACCCGTCGGGCAACCGTACGTCGAGGAAGTAGTTCTCACCGTCCCTCAACACGTGTCGCATCTCGACCACCTGCTCGATCCGGACCTCGGACAGACGGGTGACCCACGCCGGAAGGCGTTGCTGGCGCTCGCGGAGCGTACGGCGGATCCGAGCGACCAGCACGTCGTCGCTCGAGACGGCAGCGAAGACGTGCAGGAGCGCCGTGGTCGCGGCCAGGTCGACGAACTCGAACGTCTCCGCCAGGTCGGCGAGGGTGATGCGCTCCTCCGAGCTTCCCATCGGCCCGCGCGGCTCCTCGGCGCCGGCCATGATGCTCGACACCAGGTCGAGGAACTCCACCGGATGGCCCTCGTACAAGGTGTGGTTGACCATCCGCATGAGCTCTTGGTCTTCGGCATCGCCCGCGGGTTGCTCCACATGTCGGCGGACGATCGTGGGCCGTCGGGGATTGCGCCGGTGGTCAGCCCGCTTCTTCTTCGCCACGAGAGTCGACGCTACCGATGCCTCCCCTACCGGGCGAGAAGGGGTTGGGCGGGCTGCGCGCTCGTCCTACTTGCGGTGCTTGCCGCCGCCGCGCATCGCGCGGCCGACCGCCTGGGCGGCGGCCTCGACCTCGTCACGCTCGAGCCGGTCGCGCTTGAAGACCAGCGTGTCGGCGAGGTTGACGATCCCGCAGACGCTCACGCCGCGGATCCAGGAGTCCTCCGGCTGGTCGCCGGTCAGGCACAGGACGGCGTGCACCTCATCGCGGCGTACGTCGGACAGCTCAGCCACCCCGTGCGCGGCGGCCATCAGCTTCATCAGCTCCTTCGCGCGAGCCTTCTCCCGCTCGTGCCGGCGCCCGCAGGCGATCACGAACACGCCGGGTGGCCCCACGACCACGAAATCCACACGCGGACCCTTGACCTCACGCCGGGTGTCGATGACCTTCCAGTCGTCGAACGGCAGATCGGCAAGGGCACGCTCGATCACCACGTCGACTTCGGCGGGTGCGAGCTGGGCCATCTGATGTTTCTCCTCGGTAATACCAATCGGTGCACGCCGAGCCTAGGCGGGTCGAGCAACCGCCGCAGGCGAAGTGCACAACCCCAGGGGACCGGTGTGGTCCGGCTCACCAGATCGACCCGACGACGGGCTCGGAGCGCCGCGCTCCCGGCCGTCGGCGTATCAGGATCCGCCCGGCGCGCTCTCCTCTGACAGACATCCCGACGAGAGGATCCCGCCATGGTCGACGACCGGCTCACCCGCGCCCAGACCTCCGAACTGCGCGCCGTACTGCGCCCGTTGCGGCTCGACATCGACATCGACGACCTCGTCGCCCATGAGCTCCGGCCCGAGCGGCTCGAGGGCATCGTGACCAGCAAGGGGCTGGAGGAGGGACGCCTCGACTTCCACCTGCCGATCCGTCCGATCCCGCACCAGCTGGACGTGAACGGGTTCCGGTCGGACCTGCATGACGCACTCAAGGACAAGGTCGCGGGCTACTCCATGGAGCTGCGTCAACACGGCATGCGGGTCACGAGCCGCAACCATGGCTGGGCGAAGACCTCGGACGACGGCGGACAGCGCTGGACGACCGGCGTACGGATGCACGTCGCCAGCGTCAGCAAGCTCCTCACGGCTTTCGCGATGACCAAGGTGCTGGCCGCGCACGGCATCTCGCCCGACGCGAAGATCAGTGCGTACTTGCCGCGGTACTGGAGCAAGGGCGACCACGTCTCGGACATCACCTATCGGCAGCTGATGACGCACCGGTCCGGCTTCGACGTGCCGGGCAGCGCCTCCGACTTCTCGACCATGAAGGCGCACGTCGCCGCCGGCGTCGCGAGCACGGGCGGCTACCACTACGAGAACATGAACTTCGGGCTCTGCCGCCTGCTCATCGCCACGATCACCGGAGCGGTACCGGTCGACGCGCGGTTCCAGATCCTGTTCATCCCCGAGGACGTCATCTGGGACTACGTCGCGACGACGGCGTACGCCGAGTTCGTCCGCACTCATCTCTTCGAGCCCGCCTGCGTCACCGGACCGACGCACACCCATCCGGGCAGCGACGCGCTCGCCTACGACATGCCGGTCGGTTCCGGCTGGGACTCCGGCGACCTCACGTCGATGGCGGGGGGCGCGGGCTGGCACTGCTCGGTCGCCGACCTGCTCGCCGTGATGAACGACGTCCGCCGGGTCGGCAACATCCTGACGCCCGCGCAGACGCAGCAGCTACTCGACGACTCCTTCGGGATCGACCTGACCCTCACCACGGCCGCCGGGGTCCTCTACAACAAGAACGGCCTATGGCGCGACGGGTCGGGCCGCACCGAACAGTCGCTGGCCTACTTCCTACCCGAGGACATGGAGCTCGTGGTGCTGGCGAACTCACCGATCGGCACCGCCGACGAGTTCTTCCGGGATGTCGTCACCGACGTGTACGTCGCCAACCTCCGCCCGGTCATCGATCTTTCCTTCGTGACCGAGCGGGACCACGTGACCCACCCGTGACCCACCCGTGACGCGCTGAGCGCCGGGTCGCGGATCCCGGCCGCCGACCCGATTTGTGCAGCAAATTCGCTCGTGGGCGACGAATTTGCTGCACAAATCACGCTCCGGGTAGCGCGTGCGGCCAGGTTCAATGAGATTGGCTCGGGAATGAGCCGCTTCATCGCTCGGTGGACGCCTGCGTCAATCCTCCCGATAACCCGATCGAGTCTGGGCTGAGCACCACGATGGCGGCCACCCCCCGGGTGGCCGCCATCGTGGCTCTGTCGACGTACGTCGCGCTCAGCTGCAGCCGCTGGTGCTGCCGCAGCCCTCGCAGACGTAGCAGGAGCCGGCCGGACGCATCTTGGTGCCGCAGGTCATGCAGAGCGGGCTGTCGACTGCGGTGCCGGTGATCTGCTCGAGCAGCTCGGCGGAGGTGTGGGCCACCTTGGCGGGCTCGACGACCTCGGCTTCCACCACGTCCTCGACCACGCCGTCGAGCACGTCCTCGACCACTGGAGAGCTGAGGTCGCCCACGACCTCGGAGGCGGAGCCGACCTCGGCGAGCGGCTCGTAGGAGCCGGTCTCGAGGTAGCGCTGGCGCTCGTCCGCGGAGAAGATGCCCATCGCTTCGCGGGTCTCGAAGGGCAGGTAGTCCAGGGCGAGGCGCCGGAAGATGTAGTCCATGATCGACTTGGACATCCGGACGTCGGCGTCGTCGGTGAGTCCGGCGGGCTCGAAGCTCAGGTTCGTGAACTTGGAGACGTAGGTCTCGAGCGGAACGCCGTACTGGAGGCCGATCGAGACCGCGATCGAGAAGGCGTCCATCACGCCGGCCAGGGTCGAGCCCTGCTTGCCGAGCTTGAGGAACACCTCACCGAGCTCACCGTCGTCGTGGGCACCCGAGGTCATGTAGCCCTCTGCGCCACCGACCGTGAACGACGTGGTGCGCGACGTGCGGGACTTGGGCAGCCGCTTGCGGAACGGCTTGTGGACCTCGACGACCTTGGTCTCCACCACGGCGTCGCTGACGGTGGCGATGCCTTGGTCCTTCTTGGCGGAGTCGGACTTACCGTCGGAGAGCGGCTGGCCGACCTTGCAGTTGTCGCGATAGATCGCGGTGGCCTTGAGGCCGAGCTTCCACGACTGGAGGTAGACCTCCTCGATCTCCTCAACCGTGGCGGACTCGGGCAGGTTGACGGTCTTGGAGATCGCGCCCGAGAGGAACGGCTGGCAGGCCGCCATCATCCGGACGTGGCCCATCGGCTTGAGCGAGCGGGCGCCCATCGCGGTGTCGAAGACCTCGTAGTGCTCCTGGCGGAGGCCGGGGGCGTCGATGACGTGGCCGTTATCGGCGATGAAGGCGACGATCGCCTCGACCTGCTCGTCGACGTAGCCCAGCTTGCGCAGCGCCCGCGGGATCGTCTGGTTGACGATCTGCATGGAGCCGCCGCCGACCAGCTTCTTGAACTTGACCAGCGAGAAGTCCGGCTCGATGCCGGTGGTGTCGCAGTCCATCATGAAGCCGATGGTGCCGGTGGGCGCGAGGACCGAGGCCTGGGCGTTGCGGAACCCGTTGGTCTTGCCGAGCTCGACCACCTGCGCCCACTCAGTCGTGGCCAGCTTGTGGACCTGCTGGTCGGCGATCGCCAGGGTGCGGACCGTGTCGTTGGCGGCCTGGTGCTTGCGCATCACCCGCTGGTGCGCCTCGGCGTTGCGGGCGTAGCCGGCGTAGGGGCCGACCACCGAAGCGAGCTCGGCGGAACGGCGGTAAGAGGTGCCGGTCATCAACGAGGTGATCGCGGCGGCCATCGAGCGGCCGCCGTCGCTGTCGTAGCCGAGGCCCATCGCCATCAGCAGCGCGCCGAGGTTGGCGTAGCCGATGCCGAGCTGGCGGTAGTCAACGGTGGTCTTGCCGATCGCCTCGGTCGGGAAGTCCGCGAAGCAGATCGAGATGTCCATCGCGGTGATGATCAGCTCGACCGCCTGGGCGAACCGCTCGGCGTCGAAGGTGTCGTCGTCCTTGAGGAACTTGAGCAGGTTGAGCGAGGCGAGGTTGCACGAGGAGTTGTCGAGCGACATGTATTCAGAGCACGGGTTGGACGCGGTGATCCGGCCGGTCTCGGGGTTGGTGTGCCAGTCGTTGATCGTGTCGTCGTATTGAAGCCCCGGGTCGGCGCACTCCCACGCCGCCTGGCTGATCTTGCGGAACAGCTCACGGGCATCGACGGTCTCGACGACCGAGCCGTCCATCCGAGAGGTCAGACCGAACGACGTGCCGTCCTCGACCGCACGCATGAACTCATCGCTCACGCGGACGGAGTTGTTGGCGTTCTGGTATTGCACGCTGGTGATGTCGGCGCCGCCGAGATCCATGTCGAAACCGGCGTCGCGCAGCGCGCGGATCTTGTCCTCCTCGCGCGCCTTGGTCATCACGAACTCCTCGATGTCGGGGTGGTTGACATCGAGGACGACCATCTTCGCCGCGCGACGGGTGGCGCCTCCGGACTTGATGGTGCCGGCGGACGCGTCGGCCCCACGCATGAAGGAGACCGGGCCGGAGGCGGTGCCGCCCGAGGAGAGCAGCTCCTTGGAGGAGCGGATCCGGGAGAGGTTGAGGCCGGCGCCGGAGCCGCCCTTGAAGATGAACCCCTCCTCCTTGTACCAGTTGAGGATCGAGTCCATCGAGTCGTCGACGGAGAGGATGAAACAGGCGGAGACCTGCTGCGGGGACTGGGTGCCGACGTTGAACCAGACGGGGCTGTTGAAGGAGAAGTACTGGTGGACCAGCAGCCAGGTCAGCTCGTGCTCGAACAGCTCCGCGTCGGCCGGAGTCGCGAAGTAGCCATGGTCCTCGCCACCCTTGCGGTAGGTCTTGACGACCCGGTCGATGAGCTGGCGCAGACCGGTCTCGCGGGCCTGGGTGCCGAGCGCGCCGCGGAAGTACTTCGTGGTGACGATGGTGGAGGCGTTGACCGACCAGAAGTCGGGGAACTCCACGCCGCGCTGCTCGAAGACGGTCTCGCCGGTCTTCCAGTTGGTCTGGACCACGTCGCGGCGCTCCCAGGTGATCTCGTCGTAGGGGTGCACACCCTCGGTGCTGAACCGTCGCGTCAGCGACAGTCCGCTGGCTGCGGACCTGCCCGCCGACTTCTGGTTGGCCCCGCTCACCGTCTCGGTCATGCTGTGTCTCCCTGGGTCCCGTCTCGTCATGGTCGTCATGCCTGTCAAGGTCGTGATGCACCTTGGTGTGCCCGGTACGCCGCTTCCCCACGACGTACCGGGCAGTCTGTGGTCAGCCGCTCTCGGCTGAGGTGGGCTCGAGCACCGCGCTCTCGAGCGTTGGGCCGTCGATGAGGGCCGCCAACTGCTCCGCGCGATGCTTGCGCAGGCTCGCGATCTCGATCTCGAAGTCCTCGGCGGACTCGAACTGCTTGTAGACCGCGGCGAAGCGGAGGTAGGCGACCTCGTCGAGCTCACGCAATGGCTCGAGGATCGCCATCCCGACCTCGTGGGAGGCGAACTCCGCCTGACCCGCGCCGCGCAGCGTCTCCTCGACGGCCTGCCCCAACCGGGCCAGGTCGTCTTCGGTGAGTGGCCGGCCCTTGCACGCCTTCCGGACCCCGGCGATCGCCTTGTCGCGATCGAAGGCCTCCGTGGCGCCCGAGCGCTTGACCACGGTCATCTGCATCAGCTCGAGTGTGGTGAACCGCTGCTCGCAGGACTGGCAGCATCGGCGGCGGCGGATCGAGCAGCCGTCTTCGGCGACTCGGGAGTCGAGGACCTTGGTGTCGGTGTGCCGGCAGTAGGGGCAGTGCATCGCGGTCCTCCTCTGCGGCGCTGATGGGGGTGGGTGGGCACGCCTAGCACACCCCGGTGTGGGGTGTGGATAAGCCGGGCCTCGCTGTGTAGAACAACGTGGAGCGTGTGGGTCATCCACATCCCCCTGGGGATGATCCGGTCCCTTGCTGGGGACTAGATGTGGATAACTACACCGTTGTAACTACTAGATCTTGTGGTAACCGTACGCTGGCCCCGGACGAGGCGCAAGACCGTGGACGAGTCATTTTGGCTGGACCTCGCTGGCCGCCGCTCGGACCGCGTTTGCCCAGGTCAGCGGGGGGTGCGCGGCTCGCCCGAGGTAGAGCGACCGGCGTGTCGGCGTCCGGATCCGCTGTAGTCAGCGTGGTCTCGCAGCGCCCTTCTCAACCCAGGTCAGCCCAAGGTCAGCCCAAGGTCAGCCGGTCTCCGAGGCCTGCCGGCGCTCACCGTCCAACTCCAAGGAGAACCACACCGTGGTGCCGACCGCGTCCCGCTCGGAGCCCCACCGATCGGCCAGCGCATCGACGAGTTGCAGCCCCCGGCCATGGACCCTCAGCGGGTCGGGATCGGCATCCGGAGCGGCGACCAGGGCTGCGTCAGACGCCGGGCCACCCCGGTCGCGGACCGCCACCGTGAGTGCGGTGTCGAGAGTGGCCCGCAGTTCGCAGCGAGTGCCGGCGTGGACGATCGCATTGGTGACCAGTTCGGAGAGACAGAGCTGAGCCGTCTCGGCCAGGTCGCTCGACACCTCGGCGTCCGCGAGGAAGTCCCGAAGGAACTGCCGGGCCTCACCCGCGGCCCGCGGGTCGTCGGAGAGGACGACCCGAGCCGCGAGGGTCTCGTCGTTGAGTGGCGACTCCTCGTCGTCGCGTACGTCCACGCCGCGGACGCGGACCCGTCGTACGGCGTCCGCGGCGCGGCGGGCGGTCGCCTCGAGCAGTCGGCGCTGGGTCTCGTCGAAGGCCCACCCCTCGCCGAGGAAGACGATCAGCCCGCCGATAGGCGAGCCGATGCCGGGTAGCGGGACGGCGGCCACCGCGCGCACGTCCTCAGGCTGACCAGCCACGAAGTCGTCGAAGCGAGGGGCGAGTTCCTCCCGCGCGGCCAGGACCGGCTCACCCGTGCGGACCACGAGGGTGAGCGGCACGTCGTCATAGGCGTCGATGTGGCACCAGTCGACGCCGCCGTCGTCGGACCGGTCGCTGGCGGTGAACCGGAGCCGCCGCCCACCGCCCTCGGACAGGGCGAACCCCACCCGTCGCACACCCGGCAGCGCGGCGATATCAGTCAGCAGGCTGCTGGCGATCTCGTCGATGCCCGCGGCCCCCACCAGGGCAAACCCGAGCCGCGACAGGTGTCCCAGTGGCGCCCGAGGCTCGGACGGCGGGGCCGTCGGTGCGTCTGGCACCGTTCCACGATAGGCCCATCACGGGGCCGCGCGCCCTACCCCGCCCGCTGGTCTGGGCACGTCACAATGACGCAGTGGCTGGCGAAGCGGGCACTCGCGGCGGGACTCGGCGCGCGCCCAAGCCCAAACGCCAGTTCCGGCCGCGGCTGCTGCTGCTCGGGCTCGGCGCCCTGGCCGCGCTCGTGGTGTGGGGCCTCCTGGTCTGGGTCGCGATCGACTCCGGGCGCTCCGCGCGCGGCGGCGACTCGAGCCGGTGGGCCTACCTGGCGGTCGCCTCGATCGGTGCGGTCGCCTGCCTGTTCCTCTGCCTGTTCCTGGTCACCACCCTGCTCCGGAAGATCGGCATCCTCGACGAACCGCAGCCCAAGCCGCGATCCAGCGCCGGCCCACACCGGCACTGAGCTGCCCTGAGCTGCCCTGAGTTGAGGTGCGTCAGCGATCGGCCAGCCGGCGCACGAACTTCAGCCCCGACCAGGTCTCGTCGACCGCAGCCACCTTGACGTCCACGAAGCCGAGCTCCAGCCCCAGGTCGCGGACCCGGTTCTCGTCGAGATCGCTGACCACGCCGTCGGGATTGCGGCGGGAGCGCTGGGCCGCCTTCTTGGGCCAGCAGACCCAGACCATGCCCGCGGTGGAGGTGCGCTCGAACAGCGTCGGCAGCCGACGCGCCAGCCCGTCGTACGTCGTCTGAAACGTCAGCGTGACATCGACCGAGCGGGGCAGCCGGCGTATCACGTGTGCGCCCGCCGCGTCGGAGTCGTCGAGAGCGAGGTCGAACCCGACCGGAGCCTGGTCGAGGAAGACGACGTGCTCACCCTTGACGCCGATCTTGCGCACCAGCGGAGTGCCGGAGTAGCCAGCCACGCCGCTCATGCTCCCATCTCCGGCCCGATGATCGGCTCGCGAAGAGACCGCAGGGGCGGAGCCAGTCGGCTCCGCCCCTGTCTTCCACGGCCCGCCAGCCGGGGTCGAGGCGGCTGACGAAGTCTGTCTGCAGCGCTCACGGGGAGCGCCGGCTGGCTCAGCCAGCGGGCACCACGAGCCGCTGGCCGGCCCGCAGCGTCGAGCTCTCGAGGGCGTTGAGCCGCTCGATCTGCTCCATCATCGCCCGCACGTCACCGTCCGCGGCGACCTCGGAGGCGATCCCCCAGAGGGTGTCTCCACTGTGGACCTGGACGATCCGAGTCGGCTCAGGGGTGCCAGGCGACTGCGTGGCGACCGACCCGGCGGCAGTCACGAAGACCCCGATCGCGAAGGCCACCACCAGCGCGGCGACGACGACCACGATGCGGCCCCGACGAGTCAGCCGCACCGACGAACGGCGCTTGGTCGCGGCACGGGCGGCCGGACGAGCCGGGCTGAACATGGTGTCGAGCGTCATCGTGGTCATCGGGACTCCTGGGGAAGGTGGCCGTGCGGGCCTGAGGTCAACTGCTGGATCAAGTTGTAGAGGTGGCCACCGACAGTCGCCCGGCGGTGGCACTTCGATCACACGTTCGATCGAACATGTGTACGAGGTTAGAGCACCTGTTCGAACGATTTCAAACATCTGTTCGAACGGGCGTGTCGAGAGCCTGGCGACACGCCCGTTCGAACAGATGTTTGAATCCGGGCCTGGGCCCCCGCTACGGTTCGCCTCATGGCGGCGACGAGCGATGGCCCACGAGGCAACGACGGCGGCACGGTGTCCGAGCTCCCTGACGGGCCCACGGACGCGACGGGGCTGACGACCCGGCAGCAGCGGATCCTCGAGCATCTGCGCGACTTCATGGAGCGCCGCGGCTACCCGCCCAGCATGCGCGAGATCGGCGAGGCCGTGGGGCTGACCAGCTCCTCCAGCGTCGCCCACCAGCTCAAGGTGTTGGAGGAGAAGGGATACGTCCGCCGCGATCCCAACCGGCCGCGGGCGCTCGAGGTCTTCCTGCCCGAGGTGATGGCCGCGCGGCGCGCGGTCTCCTCCGCCGACGAGAGCCCGCACGACGAGACCGGCATCGGCGACGTGGTGCCGGCGGCGTCCTACGTCCCCGTGCTGGGCCGGATCGCCGCCGGTGGTCCGATCCTGGCCGAGGAGAGCGTGGAGGACGTCTTCCCGCTCCCCAAGCAACTGGTCGGCGAGGGCCAACTGTTCCTGCTCGAGGTCCGGGGCGAGTCGATGATCGAGGCCGCGATCTGCGATGGCGACTACGTCGTCATCAAGCAGGCCCAGACCGCCGAGAACGGCGAGATCGTCGCTGCGCTGATCGACGGCGAAGCGACCGTCAAGACCTTCCAGCGCAAGGACGGCCACGTCTGGCTGTTGCCGCACAACCCCGCCTTCGAGCCGATCGACGGCACCCACGCATCGATCCTGGGCAAGGTCACGGCGGTCCTGCGCAAGCTCTGAGGCATTCTCCGTGCCACCCTTTCGGGCAGGGCTGGAGCACCCAACCAAAGGCCCTCCGGCTTCGTCTCTCACGGTAAGGTCGTGCAGACCTCGTCGTTACCCCACAAAGACTCGGAGAACCCATGCCTCACTCGACTCGAGCGCGCCATAAGTCGGCGCTGATGCTCGCGGTCGTCGTCGCCAGCGCAGCCGCGCTGGTCGCCACGTCACTGAGCACGCCGGCCCAGGCGTCCGCCCCGTCCGCACAGGCAGGGACGACCACGACCACGACGTCGAAGACGTCCAAGGCGGGCAAGCACGATCGGGCCTGGCGGGCACACGCCGCGCTCGTACGCGCCCAGAAGGCGTTCTCCCCGGCTACGCCCGCGAAGGAGCGACCCGACGCGACGCTGGCGCTGCGTAAGCTGTGGCTGCTCAAGGACTCGCTCTCCCCCGCCGAGCGGGCGGCGGCCGAGAAGCTCGCCAGCCGGCCCGACAAGCCCGCCAACACCGGCGCGGCCGACCCCAACATCCTGGTCCACTACGACCCGGCCGAGATCAACCCCGCCGCGTTCGACGCCAACACCGCGCTGGCGACGCTCAAGAACGTCGCCGACACCTACGCCGGCTCCGGCTATCGGCGTCCCAAGCCCGACAAAGGCCGCGGCGGTGACGACCGCATCGACATCTACCTCGACACGCTCCCGGCCGGTCTCTACGGCTACTGCACCACCGACCAGAGCATCAAGTCGACCGCGACGAAGTTCGACGTCTGGGCCTTCTGCGTGCTCGACAACGACTACGCCGGCTTCCCGCCCCAGCACACACCGCTGCAGAACCTCCAGGTGACCGCCGCGCACGAGTACTACCACGCGACTCAGTTCGCCTACGACATCGCCGACGACGGCTGGTTCCTCGAGGCGACCGCGACCTGGGCCGAGGACGAGCTGTACGACAGCGTCGACGACAACTACCAGTACCTCCGCAACAGCCCCATCACCAAGCCTGGCCGTCCCATCGACAAGTTCGAGAGCAACGGCACCTTCCACTACGGCGTGTGGATCTTCTTCCGCTACCTCACCGAGCACTATCCCGCCAAGACCGGCGCGATGCCGACGCTGCTGCTCCAGATGTGGCAGAACGCCGACAGCTCGAAGGGGCCGCGCAAGGACCTCTTCTCCGTCCAGGCGATCAACAAGGCGCTCAAGAAGGTGGGCCACACCTCGCTGGCCGCGCAGTTCGCCGCGTTCTCGGCCGCGACGCCGTTCCCCACCTCGTTCAGCGAGGGAGCCGGCGAGGCCACCCACCCGGCGTACCCGTCCAAGAAGCTCAGCGGCTCCGCCGCGCTGGGTGCTCACAAGAAGAAGAACTTCAAGGCCAAGCTGGACCACCTGTCCAGCGCGACGTACGAGTTCGTGCCCGGCGGCGGGACCTCGAAGCTGAAGCTCCGGTTCAAGATGGCCCCCAAGTCGCACGGTTCACGTGCGGTGGTGGTGGTCGTCAGCACCACGGGCGCGATCCTGCAGACCAAGAACATCAAGGTCAACCGCAGGGGCGTCGCGGGCAAGAAGGTGCTCTTCGACGCGACGGTCGGCAAGGTCCAGGTCACCCTGGTCAACGCCAGCAGCAACGTCTTCGACTGTTACCGCCACACCAACAACCCGATCTCCTGCTCGGGCAAGGCGCGGTTCGACAACCAGCGGGCGTTGCTCAACGCGAAGGCCGCGTAGGCCAGCGCCAGATACATCCGCGACAGACCCCGGTGGGAGACCACCGGGGTCTGTTTTCTTTCCGCGATCGACTCAGCGGTAGCTCAGCGGCGGATCAGCGGCGGATCAGCGGCAGCGGGCCTGGACCGGCACGACCGACTCGCGGCTCTGGTGGGCGTGGCGGAAGGCGTCGGTCACATGCGCGACGTAGGTCTTGAACGCCCATTGCCCGTCGAGGCGCAGCATCATCTCGTCGTTGTAGAGCAGCCCGCCGCAGGTGGTGTTGCTGGTGCCGGTCAGCACCAGGTAACGCTCCTTGCCGCCGACCTTCGCGTGGATGGCGTAGACCTTGTCGTGGGCGACGATCGTGCGTACGACGTTGTCGTTGATGTCGACCCGCTGACCGTTGGGGAGCCGGAACGGTGACTGCAGCCAGTTCTCGATCAGGTCGCGGGTCGTGACGATCCGCATCTTGCAGCCTTCGTTCCAGAGCCGGCCGATCTGGGCGCGGATGTCGTAGCGCTGGATCACGGCGACCAGGATGTCGACGGTCTTCATCCCCTTGGCGCAGTGCACCTGCTTGAGGGTGTTGAGGACCAGGTCGCTGCGCCGCGGGTAGACCATCGCGGGCGGCGGCCCCTGGTAGCGCTTCTGTGCGTCCTTCCAGGTCACTCCGCCGACGGTCCAGCTCTGGGCGCGCAGCCGCTGAAAGTACTGCAGTCCGAAGTCGTAGAAGGCGTCGTCGTAGACCCGGGCGAGGCTGTTGACCTGGGAGTACTGGCGACCCTCGAAGTTGCTGGAGGAGGTGATCACCGAGCGCCGCCCGCCGATATCGGCGAGGAGGTACTTGAGGTGGTTGACGTCCTGCGACGGCGGCGCCGGCCCGCGGCCGCGCCACGGCAGGCAGGAGCCCTTGCAGACCACGACGTTGCCCGGAGCCGGGTCGCCGCTCTCGATCTGCGCCATCACCGCGCGTCCGGCGGGCTTGGTGGTCATGTCTGCGTCGGCCACGATCTCGACGTGGGCGCCGCGCTTCTGGGCGGCCACCAACGCCTTGGTGGTGACCGGGATGTCCCAGCGGAACATCGCGATCCGCAGCGAGTCGCCCGCCCCGGCGGCGTTGAAGATCTCGACGAAGCGGCGTACGACGGCCGGATCGCTTCCGCCCTTCGCCGCGGGTGAGGAGAAGCAGATCTCGTAGTTGGCGTCGGTGTTGCAGCCGCTGGTGCGGGTCTTCACCTTGGCCGCGGTCGGGGTTACCGGAGCTGCCGAGCTGGCCTTCGGTGCCGCGGCCACGTCGCGCGCCGGCGTGGTGTCGACGCCCGGCGCCGGGGCGCCACTCGAGGCGCAAGCGGTGGACGCCACCAGGATCACGGCGACGATTCCGGACGAGCCCCATCTCGAGGAACGCAGTCGCATGCCCACCAGCGTCTCATCCCACGCCAGGGAAGTCCTATCGAGTGCCAGCCCTATCGGGCCTCGGACTGAGCGGCCTCGGCCAGCCGGGCCAGCGCCTTGCGGACCACGGCCGGATCGGTGGTGGTCCACATCGGCGGCAGGCTGGCCTTGAGGAAGTTGCCGTAGCGGGCGGTGACCAGCCGCGGGTCGAGCACCGCGACCACGCCCCGGTCGGTGGTGGTGCGGATCAGCCGACCGGTCCCCTGGGCTAGCAGCAAGGCGGCGTGGGTCGCCGCGACCTGCATGAAGCCGTTGCCGCCGGCTTGATCGGCGGCTCGTTGCCGGGCGCTCATCAGCGGGTCGTCGGGGCGCGGGAACGGGATCCGGTCGATGAGCACCAGTTGGCAGGTGTCGCCGGGAACGTCGAGCCCCTGCCAGAGGGAGAGGGTGCCGAACAGCGCGGTGTGCGGGTCGGCGACGAACTGCCGGGCGAGCTCAGGCAGCTGCGCGTCGCCCTGGGCCAGCGTGGTGAGGTGGGGCAGCCGTTCGCGGACCACCTCGGCGGCGGCCTCGGCAGCGCGCCTGCTGGAGAAGAGTCCGAGCGCTCGGCCCTCGCTCGCGTCGACCAGCTCGACGATCTCGTCGAGTTGGGCCTTGCCGAGACCGTCCCGGCCCGGCGGGGGCAGGTGGCGGGCGACATAGAGGATCGACTGCTGCCCGTAGTCGAACGGGCTCCCGACGTCGAGCCCCCGCCAGGGCAGCACCTCCTCGGTGCGTTCGAGACCACCGTGCTCGACGTTCTCGGCGGCCTTGAGCCCGAAGCTCGCGGCCACCGCGCTGAAGTCGCCGCCCAGCCGCAGCGTGGCACTCGTGAACACGGCCAGCTTGTCGGTGAGCAGCTTGTCGCGCATCGGCCCCCAGACCTGCAGGGGCGCCACGCACAGATGCGCCGGGCGCTGGTTCTGCCCGACCATGCCGCCCTCGGTCACCCACAACACGTCGGACTCGGCGTTGGCGGCCATCCGCTCGGCCGTTGCGAACACCTCTTGCACGGCGCCCTTGGCCTGGGTGAACCCCGCGTCGCCCTCGCTGCCCTGATCGGTCTTGGGGTACGCCGAGAGGCAGGCCCGCGCGCTGTCGCGAACCGCCACCAGGGCGTCGCCGAGCGCATCGGGCAGCTGGTCGAGGCGCCCCGCGGGGAGCTCGGCAACGGCGGCACGCAACGCGTCACCGGCATCGGCCAGGTCGTCGGCCTGGGTGCCCTCGATGTGCCGCTGGCTGCGCTTGGCCGCGCGGTCGACGTCGGCTGCGAACAGCTCGTCGGTCGCCGCCTGGGTGACCCGCGTGACCACCTCGTGCGCCTCGTCGACGACCACGACGTCGTAGTCGGGGATCATCGGCACGCCCTCGATCGCGTCGATGGCCAGCAGCGAATGGTTGGTGATGATCAGGTGCGAGCGCTGGGCCTTCTCGCGGGCCAGCTCGGCGAAGCACTCCTGGCCGAAGGGGCACTTCGCCGCCCCGAGGCACTCGCGGTGGTTGACCGAGACCTGGCGCCACTCGCGGTCGGTGTGCCGCGGCGCGTGGTCGCGCTCACCGGTGCCCCCGGCTTCGGCCACCTCCTCCGCCCAGGCGCGCAGCTCGAGCACCTTGGTCGCCATCGAGCCCTGCGGCACCTCGATCAACGCGCCCTGGTCGTCGGGTACGCCGGCGCGGATGCGATGCAGGCAGGCGTAGTTGGAGCGGCCCTTGAGCACGGCGTAAGAGGCGTCGACCCCGGGCAGGTCGCCGACCGCCTCGACCAACCGGGGGATGTCGCGCTCGACCAGTTGGTGCTGGAGCGCGAGGGTCGCGGTGGCGACCACGACCCGACTGTCGTGGAGCAGCGCCGGCACGAGGTAGGCCAACGACTTGCCGGTGCCGGTGCCGGCCTGGACGAGCAGGTGGGTGCCGCTGGTCATCGCGTCGGCCACGGCCTCGGCCATCTGGACCTGTCCGGACCGCTCCTGGCCGCCGAGCGCCTCGACGGCCGCCGCGAGCGTGGACGCGACCGCCCCCTGCTCGGTCTCGGTCGCGGCGCTCACCCGGAAACCCTACGGTGCATGAACGACGGAGTGTGGGCGCCATACACAGGCCGCTCGAACAGAGGCCGCTCGAACCGCGCGGCCCTATCGTCGGTCCATGACGGAGATCAGCGCGGTCCACACGCCCGACGGACGGAGCCTGGAGGTGCTCACCGGCGGCGATCCGGACGGGTTCCCGCTGCTCTTCCACGGCGGCTCGCCGTCGGCGGTGGTGCCGTTCGCGCCGCTGGACCGGGCGGCGCGCGAGGCCGGGTTTCGGCTGATCACCTACTCACGTCCCGGGTACGGCGACTCCACGGCCCGGCCGCGGGTCGAGCCGAGGATGGTGGACGACGTCGCCGACTCGGTGGCCGTCCTTGACGCCCTGGACCTGGACACGTTCGTCACCGCGGGCTGGTCCGGGGGCGGGCCGCGCGCGTTGGGCTGTGCCGCACTGCTGCCCGGCCGCTGCCTGGCCGCGGCGTCGATCGCCGGCGTCGGACCGCACGACGGCGCCGGCCTGGACTGGAAGGCGGGCATGGCGCCCGAGAACGTCGCCGAGTACACCGCGGCCGAGACCGGGCGCGCGGCGTACGACGCCTATCTCGAGAAGGAGTTCCTCCCCGTGCTCCAGGCGGACGCGGACGACTTGGCCGACGCGATGGGAGAGCTGCTGCCTCCGGTCGATCGCGCCGCGCTCGACCGGCCGTTCCTCGAATGGCTCACCGAGACCTTCCACCGGGCCGGGGTCCAGCGGACCGCCGGCGTGCTCGACGACGGCCAGGCGGCGGTGCGTCCGTGGGGGTTCGACGTGGGCGCGATCACCGTGCCCGTGGCGATCTACCAGGGCCGGCAGGACGCGATGGTCCCGTTCGCACACGGTGAGTGGCTGGCCGCCCACGTGCCCGGCGCCGAGGCGCACCTCACCGACGACGACGGCCACCTCACCCTGGTGACGCGGCTCCCCGAGATCCTGGCGGACCTGAAGCGGCTGGCGGGTCGGTGAGAGCCTCGCCGGGCCGGACCAGGCCCGTCTCGTAGGCGAGCACGACGAGCTGGGCGCGGCTCGGTCCGCCCAGCTTGGCGATGACCCGGTTGACGTGGGTCTTCACGGTCGCCGCCGAGACCACCAGGGCGGCGGCGATCTCGTCGTTGGCGAGGCCGCGAGCGATCAGCCCCAGCACCTCCAGCTCGCGCTCGGTCAGCGCGCCGAGAGCTGGTGGTACGCCGGGATGCGGAGCCGGCCGGCGTACGTGCTCCTCGATGAGGCGGCGGGTCAGTGTGGGGGCCAGCAGCGCCTCGCCGGCGGCCACGGTGTGCACGCCTTCCACCAGCCGGTCGGGCGGCGTGGCCTTGAGCAGGAAGCCTGCCGCGCCGGCGCTCAGGGCCTCGTAGACGTAGCGGTCGACGTCGTAGGTCGTGAGCACCAGCACCCGGGACTCGCTGCCTCGCGCGACCAGCTCACGTGTGGCCGCGATGCCGTCCAGCACGGGCATCCGGATGTCCATCAGGACCACCTCGGGCCGGTGCCTCAGGGCCTGGTCCACCGCATCCCGGCCGTCGGCCGCGGTGGCGACGACGTCGATGCCGCGTCCGGTGAGCAGCAGCTCGAGGCCGGAGCGGACCAGCTCCTGGTCGTCGGCGACCACGACGGTGGTCATGCTGGTTCCTCGACGCCGGAGCGGATCGGGAGCCGCACCTCGAGCACGAACCGGCCGCCGTCGTCGGTGGTGCTGAGCGTGCCGCCGAGCAGCGAGACCCGTTCGGCGACGCCGACCAGCCCCAGCCCAGAGCCCGCGCCGGAAGCGCCGGAGCTGGCGTTGGCGGCCCGGATCAGGAGCTGTCGCGGGTCGGTCCGCAATTCCAGCTGGACCGCCCGGTCCGCGGCGTACCGCTCGGCGTTGGTGAGCGCCTCCGCGACCACTCGGTACGCCGAGACGTCGAGCGCCGCGGGCAGGTCGGTGACGACGGGGTCGCCCGCCAGCTCGACGCGCAGCCCGGCCCGGCGGTGCTCCTCGACGAGTGCGGGCACGTCGGCCAGCCCGGGAACGGGAGTCAGCCCGAGCTCGTCGCCACTGTCGCGGATGACGTGCAACAACCGGCCGGTCTCGGCGAGGGCCCGTCGCCCGGTGCCGGCTGCCGCGTCGAGTACGCCGCGCGCGCGGGCCGGGTCGCGCTCCACCAGATCCTCGGCCACGCTGATCTGCACGACCATCGCACTGACCGAGTGGGCGATGACATCGTGCAGCTCGCGGGCGATCCGGTCGCGCTCGTCGCGGGCTGCGGCCTGGCGGATCAGCTCCTGCTCGCGGTGCAGCGCGGCGTTGTAGTCGGCCAACCGTCGGGTGACCCGGCCGAAGACGTACGGCGGCACCAGCAGTGCCAGGAGGAAGACCGCGTCGGTGATGTTGTGGGCACGCATGTCGATCGTGGCGTAGTCGAAGACGAGCAGTCCAAGCGTCACCAGCACGCCCACCAGACCGACGTACCCCCGCACCCAGCGAGCCATCGAGTACGACGCCACCGCGACGATGAGGATCGGCGTGGCGACCTCGTCGACCGCGGGTCCGAGCCATGGCGTGCCGGCGCAGCAGACGCCGGCCACGATGCCGCTGGCCATGGGATGGACGCGGCGCGGCACCAGCGCCGAGCACGCGGTCAGCAGGGCGATCGCGGCACCGAGCCGGCCGTCGATGTCGAGCGCGAGCAGTTCGACCACCACCAGCACGGCCAGGCCGAGCGGCAGCAGCCCGTCGCGCCAGCGCAGCGAGGTGCTGTCCACGTCCGGAGGCTACGCGTCCGACGAGGTATCCGCCGTCAACCCTGGGGTGGACACCGGACCGCCCCCGAGGGCGACGACCTGGACCACCGGTCGTTTCTACGTTCCCTGCATCGATTGACCATCGATTGACCACCGATCGAGCGTCGGTTGGACCACGACCCCGAGGAGAGCCAGATGACGATGATCAACACTCCGGTCACTGCGGTGACGCAGGTGACCGACCGCGACCGCCTGATCGGGCGGATCGCCTGGGTCAGTGCCTGGGTCGCGCTGGTGGTCGGCCAACTGCACGCCCTGGCCCGGCACCGCACCGAGGATGGCAAGGCCGACCTGGACCTGGCACTCACGCGGTTCTGGGCCGAGCCCGCCGGCGACCTGCTCTCCCCGTTGTTCTCGTGGGGCACTCCCGACTTCGTCTACGTGACCTACGGCAAGGTGTGGCTGCCGATCTTCGTGGCCTTCACCGTCTGCGCGTTCGTCGTGCATCGGCACCGGCGTCCGACCGGAGCCGAGCGCTGGTGCTGGCGGGTCACGCTGTTCGCCTACGTCGGCGCGTGTGTATCGGTGGCGGCGGAGTACTGGCTGCAGTGGGGCAGCGAGACCAGCGACCTGCTCGAGGACCTGTTCCTGGTGACCCTGCCGTTCGTGCTCACCGTGCTCGCCTCGACGGTGCTCGGCATCGTGCTGCTGGTGAAGCGCGCGCAGCCCCGCCTCCCCGCGATCTTGCTGACCCTGGTGCTGCCCGGGCTGGTGCTCATCCCCATGGTCACGTCGCTGGGCAACGTCACACTGCCCATCGCTTTCGCCTTCGGACTGTTCGGCCGCAGGTTGGGGCGCCAGGAGGAGCCGTTCGTCAGCTGAGGTTGAGAGCGGCGATCCGGTCGGCCACGATGTCCCCGAACTCGCGGTGGCCGGCCGGCGTCAGGTGCAGGCGGTCGCGCAGGTAGGGCAGGTCGAGGTCGGCGGTCGAGACGTACGCCACGCCGTACACCGTGCTGAGGAAGCGGAGCAGCCGGTCCACGCGGGGCACCGCGCGCGCTCGGGCGGGCGCGGGCGCGGGGCCGACGACGACGACGCGGTACGGCGACGCCGTGCGGACGACCCGCGCGAAGCCGGCCTTGATGGCCGCCCGGCTCTCGTCGTAGTCGTTGAGTCCGCCCTCGATGACCACGAGGTCGGCGCCGCCCTTGAGCGCCGCCGGCGCGCGATCGGAGAACGAGACCCGGCCGCAGGGCGACGCACCCGCACTGAAGCCCGATCCGGAGAAACCGGCCACGTGCACCCGGCCCGGCAGCCGCGAGGGCCACGACCGCTCCGGATGGTCCAGGCCGAGACCGGCCGACCACGAGTCGCCGATCACCACGACCCGCGCCCCCGAGCCGGTGACCTGCTTGGCGCGGGCCGCGGATGACGCGGCGAACCGCTCACACTTCGAGAGGTTCGCACTGGCCCGTGCCGCGACGACGCCGACCGCGACCAGCGTCGCCACAAGCGTCAGCGCCGTCGCGAGGACAACACGACGGCGCGGCAGTCCGACCCGAGAGAGCACGAGCGCAAGTCTGCGGTGCGCGCCGCCCCGACCCCATGGTCAGAACGGATGGTTTCGCACGCGGAAGTTGACTAGTTGGTGTGACCGCACGGGGTTCGTTCACTCGGGAGGGAGCGCAGCGACCCGGTTTGTCGCGGCGGAGCCGCGCGCCCAAACGGGCGAAGCCCGCGCCCCGCGATCGGGCCGTCGCCCACGATGGACTGCGAAGCCCGCGAAGCGGAGCGAGC
>ERZ761607.701-NODE-701-length-52216-cov-17.972738_pt1 | contig 52216 bp, 64 predicted proteins | sample MGYA00511164_ERZ761607 | MGnify/ENA primary metagenome ERZ761607 (study PRJEB28899, sample SAMN02445080) | bioreactor sludge metagenome | biome: EBPR sludge | place: Australia: Brisbane, Thorneside Wastewater Treatment Plant | collected 2011-06-22 ...
AACAAACAAAGCAAAATAAAATAAGGTAATGAAGCTCGAAGGATTACAGTCATATAAAAAAGATTCTCAAAGTTCAAGAATCATCGTGCTTGTCTGTGTTATTGTTTGTGTGGGTGCTTCAGTTTTTATGTACATAGATTCCAGAAATTTTATTGCAAATCAATCCGCTAAGAAAGTGGTTATTGACAGGCAAAATCATGCATGGTTAGCTACTGAGCAAGACTTTACCAGGGAGGACCGAAAGATTCAATATGAGGAACACGTAAAGGACTTTTACAGACTTTTCTTTGCATTCGATGGTGGAACGTTCGATACAAATGTAAATCGTGGTTTGAATTTAATGGAAGGTGGGTTAGGAAAGTCGATTTACATAAAGGAGTATGTTGAAAAAAATATAGCACGTGAAGTTGTTGAGAATAATTGGCAACTAAGAATTGAGGTGGTGAAGGTTGAGTGTGATATATCTGTCTCACCTGCGCAAGGTGTTATATATGCCAGGCAAACATTGGTCAGACCTGCCGGTGAAGTGGTCCGAAATATGAATGCTACTTTCACAATTGCCGATGCAAAAGTATCGTATGATAATCCGCGTGGCGCATTAATAACGGGATTTGACATTTTTGATAATAGTCGAGTGATAAAAGAACAAAAGCGATAAGAGAATGGATAAGAAAGACAAAATCTTAATCTTGCTTGCTCCAGTAGCTTTGGTTGCGGGTGGATATTTACTATTTGGTGACCGGCTCTTTCCGGAAGAAGCAGCAAATCAGGTTGGGTCTGAAAGTTTTACTTCAATTGATGCTCCTATTTCTGAGGTCCGGAAAAAACGTACGGAAATCTATCGAGATAAGTATGAAGAAGAAAACGGAAAACAGTATGAAAGAAATATTCAAGCTGATGAAAGTTTCTTTGGAGCGGAAGTAAGAGAAGATCCTACGTTAAAAGATCAAATATCTGAAACGAAGGAGCAAGAATCAATCTCTGAGACACCAACAACTGAACAACCAAAGGTGATAATTAAATACGTTGAACGAAGTAAACCAGAGGTTCAAACAAGCGCTCCTGTTGTTAAGGATGTTGAGGAAAGTAAACCAGCCAGGAGAAGAACTGGCTTTGTTGAAAGTAAAACTGAACAAAGTCAAGATCAATCTCAACCTATTGGTGATACAAAAATTAATATTCCTGCTGTTGTACAGGATGATATCGAAGTTAAATCTGGAAGTAACATTATCCTTAGAACCACTGAAGAAGTAGTGATAAATGGTACCACAATACCAAAGAATACACTTGTCTCAGGTGTAGTTAATCTAGGCCAACAAAGGTTAAGTATAGATGTTAATACCATTGCCGTCTCAACCAGGTCCATACCGGTAAAATTGAAGGCTTATGATTTAAATGGAAATGAAGGAATGCCTCTGGAGGGTGGAGTAGATAAAGAGATCAAACGAGACGTTATCAACGATGCTATAAGCGCATCCCGAACAATAGTACGTTCCCCAATTTTAAACTCTACACCTTCCAGGGCTGGCCAGAAGAAAGTGAATGATCCTTCTGTACCTGTCCCGAAGGGATATAAAATATTTTTGAAATCGAATTGAAGTTTATAGTTATGATAAAACGTATCGGCTTTAGTTGTCTTTTCCTGTTTCCTCTATTTGTTTCTGCTCAGAGGTATGATACAGTACGTGTGGGATTATTAACAACAGTCCATGTCATTTTTAATTCTACTGTAATGAATTATGACCTTGGTTCTGGAACAAGAATTGAAAACGGAGTTGAAGTTTCAGATGTGATTATAAGCAAAGTTGGAGATCGTCTAAAATTAGCAGCTGCTATTGAACGATTTGAAACGACCAACTTATTTATTGAAACTGAGAGCGCCTATTTCAATTTAATTTTAGTGTATGCACCTAAACCTGAAAGACTTACCCATTATCTATCTGATGATCGTGCTGATCGCATTAAGGACATTCGCAAAATAAAAAGTGAAGCCCTGGCTAAGGAAGAAATACAGATTGAACAGGCCAAAGAAGAAAAAATACTTGAATTAACATTAAATGATTTGTGCAAGGAAGTCGCCAGTAAAGGTAACGTAGTACCTGAAATAGGAGAATCCACACAAAAGATGAAGTATTTTCTTAATGGAATTTATGTAAAAGGAGATTATCTGTTTTTCCGTGTTAATGTAATCAACGAAGGAAATGTTAAGTATGACCTAGGATACGAGGGTTTTTTTATCAACGATAAAAAAAATAAAGGCACTAAAAAGACCCCAACTCAGCCCGAGCCCATGAAACCGCTTCACATCTACAATGATGAAACCAAAGTAGTTGATAAAAAGGAGGAAGTTTCTAAAATATACGTCTTTGAAAAGTTTACCCTTGAACAGAAAAAGGTATTCACTATTGAATTTTGGGAAGACGGAAAAGGTCAGCGAAAAGTCGAACTAATTATTCCCCCGGATAAGCTTTTGTCAGCCAAAACAATTTAAAGCCGTTCATCATGAAAAAACTATATGTAGGGATTCTACCCATAGCGATAGCTGTCTCTTTACTAAGCTACGATGCTAGCGCTCAGTATTCGCGTCTCAAAAATTCTTCTTCCTCACAACTGGGTATAGGATTTACTGATGCTGGTTTTATGCTCAATGCCTACTATGTGAAAACATTTGATCAGAAAGTAAAGGCAGGGTTTGGTGGTGGTTTGGTATTCGGAAAGGTGAGTGACATATCTTACAAGTCGATCTTTGTAGATGGATTAGGTAGTTATTCTTTGTACTCAAATCGACTGGCCTCCCTAAATGCGGTAGCCGGGATTTCTTTTGTAGGCGATATCATCAATAAGTTTCAAAGTGATGTATACGCGCGTCAATTTAGTTTTAACTACGGTGTACTCGGTGGAATGGAATCTGAGTTTACAGTCAACCGGAGTATTTCATTTGTTCTTTCAGCAAATCAAAGATATTACGTGCGTGAACAATTTGGTAATTGGAGATACCAAATTGGAGCGGCAATAAGAATTTCACTATAGGCACTGACTTTATGAGAAAAATTTACATCTTAATTATACTGATTGGCTTTCTTGGCATAGCCCTTTCGGTTAATGGTCAAACTGTTTACACAGTACCCACTGGTCCCATGTTAACGGCTGACAATAATCCAATTGTAATCTCTGTAGTTAAGCGAGGAACCAGTGCAATCAATTCAACTCTTATTGATTTCGAATCTACTCCAGCTGGTACAGGGCTTACAACAAACACATTAATACAACTATATGGAACAAATACCGCTGGCCTTCAAGATTTCTTTGGTGTACCCTATGCTGTTACTGATTATTGGAGAATAGGTGAATTAAGTCTCGCTATTATTAATAACGGCTCGCATCCAACAGCAGAAGATTCAAGGTGTGGAGCGAATCTGTCGATAGCCCGCTGGCGTGCAGGACCCACCGGTAGTGTTTACAGATACGAAATTAATGAAACAACACTTGGTACAAATTGGGATTGTTTTCCTTATAAAAGGCGCATCTCTGTTGGGAGAGTCGTTACTCAAATATGTAACGGTGGAACCTGGACGTTTGGACCTACTTGCACAGGGACGCCAGTTTCCTACTCGAAAGAAATATACATAGACATCTATAATCCTTTTACAACCTTACTTCCTAACCCTTCATTTGGTAATGCGTGTTTAGGTTCTAGCCCTCAAATTTCAGTTGGCAGTTCTCCTCAGGATGATGGTATTGGTACACACTTAAATTTAGTTAGTGACCGGGGTAGTTTCATCTCTGAACAAAGCTGTTCCACCGGTTGCTTTACACTCAATACGGCTGGCCATGGAGCAGGGCAAATCAACCTTAGCAAGCGTTGGAGTTTTTCTGGATTTGCGAATGGTGCTTTCTCAGTGGACCTTCCCTTTGTGAGCGGTGGAACTGTTTTAGCCTTACCAGTCGTCTCAGCGGGAACTAATGAAACTTTTTGCGACAATATCGGTGATGTAATGCTTTCTGGGGCTTCACCGGCTGGTGGTACTTGGTCTGGAAGTCCATATGTAAGCACTAATGGAACATTTAGCACAAATCCGGCAACAGTTGGCAATCATGTTGTGACTTATAGTTATACTGATGGAAACGGTTGCTCCAATTCAATTAATAAAACAGTTTCTATAACTGCTCTTCCAATAGTAGGAGCAGGCAGTGATCAAAGCGCTTGCCGAAATAGTGGCAACTTAAATTTATCAGGAGTAAGTCCGGCTGGTGGTGTTTGGTCTGGGAGTGTTTTTTTGATTGGGAATCAGTTTGACACAAGTGCACCGGCCGGAAACTATACCTTGACCTATACCTATACGAACCCTGTTACAACATGCCAGAATTCGGATGATAAAGTAGTCACCATTTTACCGGTTCCTGTTGTTGATGCAGGTAATGATTTTACAGCTTGTCGTTTGGGTGGAAATGTTGCACTTACCGGTGGATCTCCTGCCGGGGGAACCTGGTCGGGAGTAGGAGTGAGTGGAAGTACATTTAATCCTCTTTTAGCTGGTCTTGGAAGTCAGGTGATAACATACAATTTTAGCGATGGAACCTGTGCAAGCTCTGACACCAGAACAATTACAGTACTTGACTCTCCGGTTGTTGACGCAGGATTAAATCTAACTACCTGTGTTGGTGATGGCATAATTAATTTAACCAATGGCACTCCCGCAGGTGGTGTTTGGTCAGGAACGGCTGTAACGGGTTCGCAATTCGATACTGCAATAGGACCTGGATTGTATACAATCACATACACTTATACGGATGTTATTACAAGTTGCGTTGCCAATGACACGCGAACCATTACTGTAAATGCAAGGCCTACTGTTGAAGCAGGAAATAATTTAATTGTATGTATCAGTACACCTAATTTTTCATTGAACGGATTTTCGCCTGGTGGGGGCGTGTGGACAGGGCCGGGTCTGGTTGGACCAACACAATTTAGTCCGGTTACGGCTGGTGTTGGTTTACATGTACTGACCTATACATTTACTAATGCAACAACGGGTTGTGTAAATAGTGATTTTATTACAATTCAAGTAAACGCTTCAACACCAGTTAATATAGGAGGCGATCAAACGTTTTGTTCAAGTAGTGGTGTTTATAATTTGAATAGTGACTTGTCTGTATCTGACTTAGGAGGCGTTTGGTCAGGGGTTGGAGTCAGCGGGGTTAATTTTAATCCTGCTTCAACAGGAAACGGAACCTACATCATTACCTATACTTATACTAACGGTAATGGTTGTGTATCAACGCAAACAAAACAATTCACCGTTGTTTCGGGGCCAATTACGGATGCAGGAAATTCAATGGAGGTATGTATTTCCAATGGACCGGTAACGCTACTTGGAGAAAGTCCACTTGGTGGAACCTGGTCAGGTTTGGGGGTTAGTGGAAATTCATTTGATCCTACCATCACGGGCACGGGTGTGTTCATTGTAACCTACAGTTATACTACTGCTGTCTGCACAACTGCGGACACACGTCAAATTGTAGTAAATGCTTCTACTCCTGTTACTGCGGGTCCAAATCTAAACGTGTGTGTTAATGCAGCTGACTTTTTATTAACCGGAGCTTCAACCAATGGAGGAACCTGGACGGGTAACGGTGTAGCTGGTGGATTTTTCTCTCCCTCAACTGCGGGTGTTGGTACACATGTAATTACTTATACCTACACTAATAACAAAAATTGTATTTCTTCATCCACCCGAACAATAAATGTTAATGCTGCCCCTGTTGTTGATGCGGGTCCAGATATTGTATTATGTACAAACAACGGAATATTTTCTCTGGTCACTGCTGCAAGTCCTGCTGGCGGTTCTTTCACAGGAACAGGTGTTCAGCTTTTAAATTTTAATCCATCGGCTGCCGGTGTTGGCGTTCATCAGATCAACTATACATATACTGATCCTGTGACAACTTGCTCCAGGACAGACTTTAGATTTATATCTGTGATTGCTCCTAGTGCAGTAACCATTGGTGCGAACTTAACGGTCTGCATTGATACTCCACCCTTTGCACTTACAGGTGAATCTGTTGTGGGCGGAACTTATTCAGGTACGGGTATGACGGGCAATTTATTTACTCCAGCTTCAGCGGGAGTTGGTGTACATACCATTTCGTATTCTGTTGCTGATGGCAACGGCTGTAATTCAATTGGTACGCGTCAAATAAGTGTTACAGCACTTCCTACGGTCAGCGCTGGTCCTGATATTTTTGTATGCTCAGGAGCGCCTTTAGTTGCCCTTAATGGTACAGGATCACCTATTGGTGGAACCTTTTCCGGTGCGCATGTTGCCGGAGGAAATTTCAGCGTAGCATCGAGCGGCCCCGGAACCTTTCAAGTACTCTATACTTACACCAACGGAGTTGGTTGTACTAACAGTGCTGTTAAAAATATCATTGTGGATGCTGGTGCAACCGTAAACGCGGGAGCAGATTTTAGTGTCTGCGTTGGTGAACCTTTGGTTGATCTGGCATCACGAGTAAGTCCAGGGGGCGGAAGCTTCGTAGGAACAGGAATTAACGGTACTAACTTTAATCCTTCTGTAGGACCAGGCAGTTATACGATTACCTACACACTTTCTAATACGTTTGGATGTTCTGGCAGTGATACGTTTGTCGTTACTGTTAACTCACTTCCAACTGTAAATGCAGGAAGCACAAGAACATTGTGCTTTAATGAACCACAATATAATCTTGCCAGTACTGCGGTTCCCTCTGGCGGTACATTTTTTGGGCCTGGAGTGAGTGGTAATTTTTTTACTCCTTCTTCAGCTGGCGTAGGCACACACACGATTTATTATACCTATACAAATGGGAATGGTTGTAGTAATACGGCCACCAGAACCCTAACTGTAACTGACTTACCCACTGTAAATGCAGGAAGTAATTTATTTATGTGTATTAACGGCTCTCTGGTCGATTTAACAATAGGTGCCACTCCAGTAAATGGTACCTGGTCGGGACCTGGTTTAATTGGTCCTACCGGTATATTTAATCCTGCACTTGCCGGAGTTGGTACACACGTGATTAATTATACAATCACACAATCCAATGGATGTTCCAATTTTGACGAAAAGATAATTACTGTTTTTCCTCAACTGACAATTGATGCGGGTCCAAATTTTCAAGTATGTAGTAATGGGCCTGCTGTGAACTTGAATATTGGAGCAAGTGCTACAGGGGGTACTTGGAGCGGCACTTCGGTCACGGGATCAACATTTAATCCTTCAGTTGGACCTGGTTCTTATCTGATTAGTTATAACTATACAGATTTTTACGGGTGTAGTGCAACCGATACGAAAACGATCACGGTAATAGCTCCAGGATCAATAAGCGTAGGATCTGATTTGACTGTATGCGTCACCGCTCCTGTTATCAATCTAGCTGCTTCTGTATTTCCAACGGGTGGTTCTTTTTTCGGAACTGGTTTGCAAGGGACTAATTTTAATCCTACTCTGGCCGGTGTTGGCGTTCATCCAATTAGCTATACTGTTGTAGACGCCAGCGGATGCACCACTACGCGGATACGTACTATAACTGTTACGGCTCCTCCTGTTATTGATGCGGGGCCCAATAAAGTAATTTGTATATCCACCGGCTTGTTTGATCTTGACGTGGGTTCATCTGTTACCGGAGGTGTATGGAGCGGTACTGCTGTAAGCGGTAGTTTTTTTAATCCTCAAGTTGCAGGCTTAGGAACCCACGTAATATCATATCTCTATGATAACGGTGTTGGTTGTATAAGTACCGATAGTAAAACATTGACAGTGCGGCCAGATGCTGTAGTTGACGCTGGGATCAATCAAACCGCCTGTGTGAATAATGTGCCTATAGATTTGACAACATCACCTGATAAACGCGGTGGAGTTTGGAGTGGTACCGGAATTTCTGGTAACATTTTCACGCCTTCTAATGCAGGGCCTGGTACACATACAATAAACTATCTTTATACAGATGCTTTCGGCTGCACGGCAGCTGATACCAAAAATATAATTGTTAATCCCCTTCCTTCTGTCAGTGCGGGATCACCGTTGACACTATGTACAACAGCCTCGCCCGTCAATTTAAATACTGCTGTTTTCCCTTCTGGGGGTTCCTGGACTGGAGCAGGATTGTCCGGTTCATTCTTTAATCCTGGAACGGTAGGCATTGGAAATTATAATCTTACTTATCAGGTAACAGAACCAACTACGGGCTGTACCAATTCATCAGTCAAAGTAATCACTGTCGCCTTACCGCCAGTCATTAACGTAGGCAATAATTTAACGGTTTGCATAACTTCTGGACTGCTCGATCTTAATTTAGTAAGCAACGTTTCAGGAGGGACCTGGACGGGACCGGCTGTGAGCAACGGTCAGTTCGATCCCATTACTGCCGGAATTGGTAATCATCTTCTGACTTATACATTTAATAATGGTCAGGGTTGCGTAAGCACTTCGAACAAAACAGTTATTGTCAGGGCTGAACCGTCTATTAATGCGGGACCTGATTTAAACATTTGTATCAATTCTACCCCATTTAATTTATCTACACAGGCAGTCCCTTCCGGTGGGGTATGGTCTGGAATTGGTATTTCCAATGGAACAAATTTTGTACCCACCACTGCCGGATTAGGCGCACAGGTTTTAAAGTATACTTATACTGATTCTTACGGATGCGTTGTATCTGATAATGTAGTGGCCTCTGTAAAGTCAATTCCAAGCGTTGATGCCGGTCCAAATTTAAGCGTATGTACAACGGCAAATCCAATTAATCTAAACCTGACTTCATTTCCATCCGGAGGAATCTGGACCGGACCCTCCGTCAGTGGAAATACATTTAATCCTGCCGTAGGTGTTGGTGTTTATTCAATCAATTATTCGGTGACCAATTTGGACGGATGTTCTGCCACTGACAATAGAACAATTACAGTGGGGCTTCCTCCAAGTATCAATATTGGAGCCAACAGGATTCTTTGTGTCAATAGTCCACGTATTGATTTGGATTTAGGAATTTCTCAGGTTGGTGGAAGCTGGTCAGGAAGCACTGGCCTGGAGGGGAGTTTTTTCAATCCTACATTGGCTGGCGTGGGTACTTACACGGTAACCTATACCTACAATAATGGCCAGGGATGTATCAGTACTTCTTCTAAAACCATTCAGGTAAGACCCGCCATTACGGTAAGTGCAGGATTAAATAGATCCTTCTGCAAAAATTCTTCTTCCTATTCATTAACAAATGATCCGAACATTTTAGGGGGTACCTGGTCAGGACCTGGTGTATCTGGAACAAACTTCAATCCTAATGCTGCTGGTGTGGGTGTTCACATTATAACCTACACGTATGCAGATGAGTTTGGATGCGTGGCCACTGCTAATCGCTTGTTCACCGTCAATGATATAATTACGGTAAGCGCTGGTCCTGCTATTACGGTGTGCGTAACAACTCCAACCGTTTCATTAGCAACCTCCGGTTTTCCTACTGGCGGGGTTTGGTCTGGTCAAGGTGTAGCTTCCAATATTTTTAATCCAGGTACGGTTGGCGCTGGAGTATACCAGATTACATATAGTTATGCTGATGTTAACGGATGTACCGGTAGTGCTACAAAGCAAATTACTGTAACTAATCCTCCTGTTGTTGAAGCTGGAGCAAATTTTGATATCTGTATCAATGCCGCACCAATTACACTTGCAGGAGCAACGCCAATAAACGGAGCATGGAGCGGGTTAGGTGTTATTGCCGGTGTCTTTGATCCGTTGTCTGCCGGATTGGGTACACATATTTTAACTTACACATTTACCAACACCAATTCATGTACGGCTTCGGATATAATCACGGTCAATGTACTAAGTGAACCCGTTCTTACCATTGGTGGGGATCGCTCAGTATGTATCGGAGACACACCAATCAATTTGTTAACCGATGCTTCTATTAAAGGTGGAACTTTCACAGGCCCAGGAATAACGGGATCAATATTTAATCCATCCACAGCCAAGGCCGGTACTCACGTGATCACCTACACACTGCGCTACAATGGATGTGATCTAACTGCGTTTAGGAACATCACAGTTAACACCGCGCAAGTATTGGTGATTGGAGATAATAAAACATTGTGCCTTGATGCAAATAATTATGATTTGATCAAAGATGTTAATGTTATTGGAGGAACCTGGACGGGTAATGGGTTAACTGGAAGTGTGTTTAATCCTTCAGTTGCTGGAGTTGGTTCCCATGTTCTTACCTACACTTACATAAATGCTTTTGGATGCAGTTCGAATGCGTTTAGGGTCTTCACTGTTCAGGATCAGCTACCAATTGATGCGGGTGACGATTTAACGATCTGTTCTGCGGTTGGAAATTTTGACCTGACAGGTCGCGGTTCTCCTGCGGGTGGAATTTACGTTGGAACAGGAGTGACTAACAATATCTTTAATCCCACCGCTTCTGGTTTGGGGACCTTCACCATTGACTATGTGGTTGATAATGGAAATGGTTGTGTCAGTACTGATGCATTAAACATTGAAGTACGCGCAAGCTCCATCAATAACTTTGGTACTGACAGTATTGTATGTATTAATTCCCAGCCGATACCCTTAAATTTTTCTGCTGAATTGCAGGGTGGTATTTGGTCGGGTTCCGGTGTAGTTTCTAATACATTCTATCCTTCTTTGGCTGGTGTTGGTACTCACACTATTAATTTTACAATTAGTACCCAAGCCTGTGATATTGCCGGAAGGAGAACCATGACAGTAACGGGACTTCCCAAAGCAGCAACAACTACGTTAAGTACTGTGTCAGGCTGTGTGGGTTCATTCTTAGCGCTATCAGCCAAAATTAATCCCGATGATTTAATCAATAATGTTACTGTTGGTTGGTTTAGAAAAAATGAATCTGAACCATTTGCTACCGGTGAATCAATCCAATATGAAATCACTGGAGAGGAACAGGTGTACTTTAAGGCAATAAATCAATTTGGTTGCTCTTCTGGTCAAAGTGACTTCATAAGGGTGCAAACTGATAATCCATCTGGAGATTTTACGACTCCTGATACAACTATACCATTTGCCAAACCTATTATTTTCTATTCCACCTCACTGAAGAATGCACAAAACTTCGAATGGAATTTTGGTGATGGATTAGTTTCTTATGAAAAGAATCCTTACAAGTACTATTATGAATCTGGGACCTTTAATGTATCACTGACTTTAACAAGCTCTACGGGTTGCAAGACAACAATTACAAAAGAAAAATACATTACTGTTCTAACTGAACCCGGCCGTGAAGATAAGACACCGGATAATTCCGGGGGAAGAACGGCTGTTCAGGGACGTGCCATTGTTGAGCACTCTCCAAATCCGAATAATGGATTATTCAAAATTTCAATAGATGCACCAATAGCAGAGATGTACAAGATCACAGTTGTTGATTACATCGGCCATAGCTACGAGGCGGGAACTTTTAACATCACTGAAGGAAGCAATCTAATTGACATTGATATTACTAATCTAAATCCAGGAATGTACAATGTAATCCTACGTACCAATACAGCGATTTATAACTTTAAAACAATCAGGCAATGAGAATTCTACTTCTATTTTCAATTGCAGTTTTTCTATTTTCTTGTGGTGAAACTGAGGACTTTTTGAATAGCCTTAACCAGAGCCCTCAGATTAATTTCATGGGCGAAACCAATGCACCAGTTTTGAGAGACAGTGTCAAAATGAGTCAGGTTAAGTATCATATTTCACTTCGTGTAACCGATGAGAACAATAATATACGAGAGGTTAAATATTCTCAATTAGAAGGTACTGGCAAGCTCTTACAGGAGGGCGTTGAGATACAATCCAATAATATCACCTTTGAAAGAGACTCCGCAATACTTCAATTTGACTACTATCCGGCAACTCTGGGAATACACCGATTTACAATTACTGTTACGGATAATTTTGGCTTGGCAAAAACGGCAATTGTGGAGTTAACTGCGTTTGAGAATTTACTTCCTGTTTCCCGATTTACTGCTAGAAAAATTGGGCAGCTTTCACGTTATGAATGGAAATTTGATGCCAGTGAAAGCTTTGATCGTGATGAACGTTACGGAGGGCAAATCAAAGAATATGAATTCAGCGTATTGGGAAAAGTTTATACCATTCTTTCTGATCACATATTTATTATTTTCCCTCAAACAGGAATCTATAGCGTAAGTGTTCGGGTTAAAGACAATGATGGCAAATGGAGCTCCAAAAGCGAAATCCCTAACCTTCAAGTAGATTAGAAGATGGTGCAGGAGAGATTAATGTTTTCAAAATGAAACTTATCATTGCAGAAAAACCACTTACCGCTGAACCCATCGCAGCTAACCGAAAGGCAGTAAATAAAAAAGAAGGTTATTATGAAGGCAATGGTTATATCGTCACCTCAGCATATGGTCACCTGGTCGAATTATTTGAACCGGAAGACTACGATACCAGGTACAAAGAATGGAAACTAGAAGATCTTCCGATCCTACCGGAATTCAAGTTTAAAGTTCATCAAGAAAAATATAGAAGAAACAGATTTGAATTAATCAAACAACTCTTAGCACAATCTACCGAAGTTATTAATGCGTGTGATTCGGATCGGGAAGGAGAGAACATTTTTTGGTCGATTATTAAAATGGCGGGTTACACTGATATTTCCCGCTGCAAGCGCCTTTGGTATAGTGATTATACAGATGCATCGTTAACTACCGCTTTTCAAAATCTTCGCCCACTGGCAGAATTCGAAAACTCCTATCAAAGTGCTGAAACCAGGCAGAAAGCAGATTGGCTCTATGGTATGAATTTGTCGCGGTTGCTAAGCAAGTCCGCTAAATCAGGTAGTTGGACTTTCGGTCGTGTGCAGACCCCAACCTTAATGATGGTCTGCGATGCCTTTAAAAGGCACAATGATTTTACCGAAACTCCCTACTGGAAAATTCGAATTACCCTGGAAAAAGGTATCCGGTTCTATGCAACAAACGAAAAGTCATTTTTACAAAAAAGCATGGCCGATTCCTTTTATTCAACTATTCCAGAGAGCCTGATTTGTTCAAAAAAGGAAGTGAAGGATAAGAAAGAGCCTGCGCCTCTGTTATTCAGCCTGAGCGCCCTTCAACGGGAAGCTAGTAAGTTATTCCACCTGAAAATGGATCAAACGCTGGAGGCCGCACAAAGCCTCTATGAGAAGCACAAACTCACCTCTTATCCCAGGTCAGATAGCCGCTATTTGCCGGAAAACATGAAAGAGGGCGCCATAAGCATTTTAGCCAAGCTACAAGCCTCTAAAGTCATTCCTGAGTCAATCAGGAGCACATCAAAAAACCTCGCTTCAGGTGGGGCTTCTCAAGCTCCTTTTGATGATAAAAAAGTCAGTTCCCATCATGCAATCATACCGACTTTAGAATTTCCGGACGGAAAAGAATTAACCAAAAATGAGCGAATCATTTATTTACTAATTGTCAAGCAATTTGTTCAGGCGTTTATGCCTGGCTGCGTCAAGAAACAAACGCGGTTAGAATTTAATCATACCCCTGATGTTTTCAAGTCATATGGTACGGAGGTGATCACGGAGGGTTGGCGCCTATTGGACAACGCACTTCAGGAATTAAACAATGTGAAGGAGCCTGATGGTGATCAGGCGGAAGAACAAAAATTGCCAAATGTTAATCAGGGTGAAAGTCTTCGTGTTGTTGAAAAAAACATCTTGGAAAAGAAAACACAAAAGCCTTTGCTTCTAACTACTGAAACACTTTCCAAACTGATGGAACATGCAGGAAAGCTGGTAGATGATGAAAAATTGTCTGAGGCGATGAAAACCTGTGGTATCGGCACTGAAGCCACCAGAGCAGAAATTGTTAAAAGACTTTATGATCTAAATTACATTGAAGATAAAGGGCGTTTTATTATTCCCACTCAGGACGGCTTGGAACTTTATAAGCTCCTTAAAGAATACAAAATTGCTTCTCCTGAACTAACGGGTCTTTTTGAAAATAAATTGAATCAGATTTTAACTGGCCAGGTGACACAGAGTGATTTTCTGAAAGAAACAATTAGTTTCATGATTGAACATATGGAACTGCTCAAAGAAAAAGCTAGCCTGCTGGAATCTCACAAATACGATAAGGAAGAAATAGGGGCAACCTGTCCGTTATGCAAGGAAGGTAAAATTGTTATTGGTACAAATTCCCTATCTGTGTTCAAATGCTGCCTGGGCCAAAGAACAGGTCAATGGGGTAGGCCAGTGGACCAATCATGGTTGCCCGTTTCAGATACGGAAAAAAATTGCTGGTAAAATTCTATCTGTGACTGTAGTCCGTGAGCTGCTTACGCAAGGAATTACAAAAAGCGAAGTCAGCGGCTTTCTGAATAAATCTGGAAAAGAGTTTTCGGCCCGATTAAAATTAAATTCTGAAAACCAACTTGAGTTTGCTGATCACGCTGAAGGAGCCACTATAACCTGTCCGAAATGTCAGCATTCCAAGGTAAGAATTGGCGAAAAAGGAGCCTCTTGTCTTGATCGAGCCTGTAGTTTTTTTATTTACAGAATAATTGCTCAAAAGAAATTAACCGATAAACAATTAATGATGTTGGTCGAAAAAAAGAAAACAGGAGCTATCAAGGATTTAAAGTCTAAGGCAGGTAAATCTTTTGAAGCTGCGTTGAGGTTGAGTAACGATTTTAAGGTTGAATTTGTGTTTTTAAACGCAAAAAAGTAGGACGGGCGGGTGTATCAGCGAAGCTAACATAAAGCAGCTGCAGCAGCTCCGGGAGCTGGCCGGCCATGGCCATTGATGCTAACACATAAAAAGTCCCTTATAAAACAAAAAGTATAAAGCCATGAAACAGGAATCAGAAGACACGGCACCGCACGAATCAATTTCTCAGATGCTTTACGATAAGTTGTTTGGCCATCCCAAGTTGCGGGAAATTTTAAACGGTCAAACACTGGATGACTTTGTTGATGAAAGAGTAGATGAATATTATATGGAATTCAACGCGGACTTAAGTTGTGGGGTAAGCGAAACCCAGGCAAAAGCACATGCATTGAAAGCGTTGTTCAAAGGAATTTAAGCTGCTAACATGGAGAGCTGCAAAACCGGGAGGCCTGGCGAAGATCCTGGCCGATATCCAAAGTTGATGTTAACATGAATGGCCAGAAGATCCTCCGGATCGACCTGGCCGGAGGGTGTCGATGCTAACAGCATTAATATTTTTAAAGATTATTAAAAAAGAAATTTTTTGTTTTTCCGATTCCCCTCAGGTTTCCTTGGCATAACATTATGTTAACTTCTATGGCGGTTTTTTCGTTTACCGATCCCCTCACCAAAGTGACAAGCAATCTGCCGTTGTTCAGTCAATGGATCGTGGAATAAATGGAAGGAAGGCCGTAGGCAGGTGCCGTTTATGCCGCGAAAGCCATTGACGGGTTGACGGCAGTATTGCTTAAATTGAGGTAAAAGAAAGACCGCCTGAAGGGGAAAATCGTTAAAAATTTTAAATAGTTAATTATTGAAAGGTGAAATGAAATTAGAGGTTGGTATTTATAAAGTTCAACGTAAAGATTTTTCAGAGCCTTATGGGAAAAAGCATCCCAGACCAAATAGTAATAGTATGCACCTACTTACAGTAAAAAAACAGGGGAATGAGCTATTGTGCTATTTGGATCATAGTATGCAGGCTGAACCACCAGAGAGGTTTGAGGACTACGAAATTGTCTCAAGATGCTTGAAAGAGCCCATCATATCCAAGTGTAAAATTACCTTATCGTTTAGTGATGGTGCCGGAGATCAATTTGAATGGCATATGCAGGATATGTGGGTTCTCAAGAATGTCTTGGATGAAAATCGTTGGTTACAAAAACCATTTGGGTATGTTTCGCGCAAGAAAAAATAGTTGAGCCTGGATATTGTGGAGTATATATCGGGCTTAAAAGGACAACTCTCTTTAGGTCGGGGGAATTAGGTAATGTTTTCGAAAAGCCACGATCCTGAAGAGTGTTGTCTACTGTCATGAAAGCGGATCGGTTGAAAGGAACGGATGGAGCGTAGGTGGTAGCGCAAGTCCCTTTGATCTTATCAAAGGGGGTGAAGCGGTAACCGGAGTGTAAGTAGAGACGCATGAACCGATCGGCTTGAAGCCTATAGTTTTAAAAAACTGTGACATGCCAGTGTCCTCGAATAAAATAAAAGGAAGGCTTTTTAAAAGCCTTCCTCGGGTTATTGTCTAATTATGATTTTTTCTTTTTAGTAGGTTTGAGCTCTTGGACCAGTGCCTGGATTTTTTCCTTGGCTCGGGATTCTCGCTTCGCTCGTATCACTGCTTGTTCAGCTTCGAAACCTTTAATATCAATATCACTGTATGCCTCAGCAATTTTTCTGATAATAAACCCATGATCTGAAGTGGGATATATTCCACAGTATTGATCAAGCATTACTTTTCGTAACAACAATGCTTTGTGTTCTGGCTTAAGTGAGGAAAGAACTTTGTAGGTCTTTTCCGGAGAGCTTTTCGTTAGTCCAAGTAATTTGTTAAGCTCAGCTTTGCCATGGTAACCGGCTTTGTCAAGAATGATATACCATAGCAGGGTTTCCTCCTGTGCAAGTAGTTTCTTTTTGCATTCTTTTTTTTGAGTCGGGTGTGATTTTAAAGCCTCAATTATTTTTGCGTACACCTTTTCACCATCGAGTTCTTTTCCTCGTTTGGTACGGTCTTGTATTTTGGTGACCATCTGCTTAAGATTTTGTTGGTCACTGTTGACTGATTCATTTTTGGAAGAGCTTCTAACATGAATTGTTTGCAACTTGCCTTGCTCTCTTCCTGATATCCAAAAGCCCTTTACTTTTTTTCCCTGTTTATCATGGGAGCTAAAGTCATCGTATTCTTTTAGTGGTTTAACTTTGTGCTCGTCAAGAAGCTTTTGTACTTCGGGTAGTGGATCTGCGTAATTTTTTAGCAGGACAATTTGAGGTTCGGATTCAATTATTTCCCGAGTTCGTTGAATTATAAATGTATTGGACTTCTTCATGAAACATGATCTATCCATGCATCTATCAGATTCTGCAATATCTGAAAATAATAGGGGAGAAGCGCCAGAGCGTTTTGGGCATAGTGAGCAGGCACCAGCTTTAGGTAAAAGTTGCGCATCATCTTTGTCAAATGGTGCGTTTGATAATAGGTTGGTAATAGATCGGTTGATATAATTTTCTAATTCATTGACAGTACCGTACCCATCTTGTGAATCTTTAATTTCTTCAATTGCGTCTCGTTGATTTTGAGGTGTCAGTCTTGCTAATAGCAAGGCGTGTCCTAGCAGCATGTGATTGGCAAGGAAATCTTTTCTTCCTTCTGGTACCAGGTCGTTCAGCTTAAGTCTTTGTATAATGTAAGCCTCTGATCTACCTACCCGTGAAGCAATTTCTGCTGAAGTTATTTCAGGATTGTTATCCATTAAAATCTTATACCCTCTTGCTTCATTGTAAGGATGAACTTTTTCGCGCTGTAAATTTTCAATGATCTGAAGTTCAAAGGCTTTTTCATCTGTAACTACTTGTTTAATGTTTGCTGGAATTTCCGTTTTACCCGCAAGCTTGCTGGCGTGGAATCTCCGTTCACCAGCAATTAATTTGTAGTGACCTGGCTTTTCCAGATCGGGGGTGAGTAAAATGGGTTGTATTACATCATCTTGGGAAATTGATAATGTAAGTTCTTTGAGAGCAGCTGGACTAAAGTCCTTTTTAGCTCTAAAGATGTTGTTGGTCGAACTTACTGTTATAAGATCGAGATTGACGGACATTTGTTGTGCTTCCATTTTGTTGAATTTGTTTAGTTGAACAATAATTTTTTAATGCCTGAGGTATCGGTCTTTTTGCTGACCAGGTGAGGGTAGGGGATTTTGCGCATGAAAGGCAAGAGGCAACGGAATATTAATAGAAGGGGCCCTTTAGGGAAGTAGTCTGTTCATATGCCGGAACTTCTTGCCTGAGGTCAGCAATAAGAGACCGAATTTTGCAACCAAAAAATGATGAGAGAGAGTATTTATAAATCGCTAACTAAGCATTATATCAAAGAAAGTTGTGTGTCCTTGATCGAGTAAAAAAAGGTGAGACTTCTTTAAAGTCTCACCCACTTGAATCAATTTCAATAAATCAATTAGCTAAGTTGTTTTAGAAACTCTTCCACTTGTGTTCTTTGAGCATTCGAGAAGATCCACCCTGCAAATTTTTCTCCTGTTCTTGGATCAGTTAATTTGGAATTGTATAGGCCACGAAGGCCGTTTTTTCCCAGGGAATCTTTGTGCGGTTTTGTGTCACCTTTCAATGCAATTGATTTGGTGTTGTAATCTATTAGCTCAATATGTGTTTTCGTTTCACTTGGTTGGATAACTTCTTGTTGAGTAGAAACGGTAAGATATTTTTCCAATGTTGCTACAAACTCATCTGTGACAGTTCTAATGATGAGTTCTCTGTCCTGGTCTTTGCTCTCGTAATACCCTTCGTAAAATTTAGCGATACTAATTCCAGATGCTAAAATCTCACCTTTACGTTCAAGATGCCAGGCTTTTCTTTTTGGGTTAGGTTGAAACTCTGGCCAAGTATCCAGAACTACAGCTTCTGAAGTATCAACAGCACTCCCTTTACCTAAACATTTTCTGCATTTCTCGTTACCGTTAGAATGAAATGTTATTGGGCTTACCAGGTCAGAGACTAGGTAAGCGAGTTTTTTCCCGTCAGCGGTTATTATCTCGTTATTTTCGTTTACCGTAGCACCAGGTTGTTGACGCAAAAATTTTCTAAGGTTGTATTTAATGGGATCGAGTCGTGCTTTTAATAAGGTCCAGCCTTCAGGATCAATGCCTGTGCTATTACATTGTTCGCAGGGTTTGGTGGTAATATGTGTTTGCTTAATGTCTGTACCACTATATGATTTTGACAAATGTTCGGGAACATTGATACAAATTACTAAGTCTTGTTTTGTTGCGACTCCGTCCCAGCGTGCGGGGGAGAAGTAGTCCGTCATACTGTCACTTTGGTCTTCTTTGTAGCCGTAGGTTTTCCATCCGGCACGGGTAAAGGCTTCAAATAATGAGATAGCTGCATCTCGCTTATTGTAGTAGTTAAGTGATGTGAAATAGGGACTTTTTTTAAAAGTAGTTTCCATGATTTTTTTTTGCTTTAGTTGAACATTAATTTTTTAATGCCACCGGGCACCGGCTTTTCCATGAACCAGGAAGTGTATGGGCTGTGTGTGAAAGGCAAGAGGCAACGGAATTTTAATAGAGGGGACCCTTTAGGGGAGTAGGCTGTTCATATGCCGGAACTTCTTGCCTGAGGTTCAGGGAATCAAGCCGATATTTGCAGCCAAAAAATGATGAGAGAGAGAGAGTAATATCGTTCGAATAAAAAAGGGGAGTGTTAACTCCCCACTTAATGTTTATGACTTGACAAGTTTGCACATCTCATCGAGATAACAATCAATAGTAATCCAATGAATTCCTTCATTACAATCATGTTTGTCTATCATCCTTGCAAGTGCCTCTTTGAATTTTCTTCGATCATAAATCATGTACTTAAGCGGAACTTGCATTTCAGAGTCAGCTTCTAATTGTTGGTATAATTCAGGATCTATTTCTTCAATCCTGTCCATTTCATGTCCTCGCGCTCTTGCATCAAAATCGTCTACACACCATGTTATTGATCCTTCAGAATCAAAAGTGAAATTACATTTAAAGGAATCGAGAAAATCATTGAATTGTATTGCCAATTCCTCAGTGGAAAAGTCAGCAATGCATTCTAGTCCTCCTTCAGAAAGGTGAATATATACTGACCAAAAGTCAGCTTCGTGGTCTTCACATTGTTCAATGCTATTTTCATCAATTAATCTACAAGGATGAATTTCTATTGCATTGAAGGATTGTCTTACTAATGGAAAGGAGGTTGTAATAATGTTGTTCATCATGGTTTAAAAAGTTAATTGTGGAAATTCGGAATTTTAAAAAATACGGTTAACCTAAAGCACCGTAAGGTTTGTTCAACTTAAAGTCCAGGATCAGCATCGCTGTAACAATCCTCACCGTGGCCAGTAGGACCATTTCCAGACGGATCGTGTGAATTTTGTACTATGTCATTTTGATGTACATCAATGCCGGTAATAATTTCTCGTGCCCAGTATAGTGCGCTTTGAGAAATCTGTCGTTGCCAAGCTTTTTCTGTTGGTGACCATCTAAATCCATGCGATTTAAGTTTAGTGCGAATAGCTTCCTCTGGTTTATCGGGGAAAAATATTTGTATCCGATTACCTTCCACATTAGTAAACATTTTGATCCCATTAATTTCCATTTCGCTTGACTCCATACGATTGGTATTTTCCAGTTCCTGGATTCTTTTCCGGATGCGGTTTATATTTGCATTGTTATTTGTTAATCGGTAACTAGGAAAGCCGATGCGATTGCAGTAGTCGGGTTGTATTAATTCAACTGCATGTTTTTCTTTAATGTTGTGTTCTCCCAACTTTTCTATTTTTTGAGATTCAGTCAGCTTGGAATTTTTTATGATTTTGTTGGCTGCTTTCATAAGTTCTTGAAACTGAATCATTGCTTCTAACTTCTCTGTTAATTTTTGAATGGCATTCGGATCGTCAGAGCTTATTGATTTATTTGATTCTGCAATAGCTGCTTTTTCTGCATAATACTGAGCCTTAGAACTGGACACCATTGCCTGGTCCTGAATGTTGTTAATACGTGCTCTGAAGTTACGATCTCGCTTTTCAGAATGATGGCCAACCAGGATAGGTTGCCCAAATGGGATTACACTGGCCATCTGACTGGCCCTTTTAAATTGTTGTTCTGACTTGGACTCATTTTTGTCAGCGAGTTTTTTGAAACGTGCAATTTTATTTTGCTTACGTTCGTGAAAATCATTCTTCATTTTGTTAGTTGTTTTAGTTGAACATTAATTTTAAATGCTCAGTTGCGGTTTTTCACCTGACCGGCCGGTGGGTTGTTGGGGTGTGTGAAAGGCAAGAGGCAACGGAATATTAATAGAAGGGGCCCTTTGGGAAGTGATCTGTTCATATGCCGGAACTTCTTGCCTGAGGTCAGGGGAATAGACCGATCTTTGCTATTAAAATAATGAGAGAGTAGAAGTGAGAAATCGCGGGGAATTGTAACGAATAAAAAAAAAGGGCGTTAAGCCCTTTAATTATGCAGCTCGTTGATTTAGATTTCTCAGTTTATCCTTTCTGTCGATCCTGTATCCAGCTTTATTAAGTTCAAGTTTGGCCTTCAAATCCCATAAGGGTAGGCCACTCTCAATATTGTGCATGTAATAAAGGTGCATTTCGATTTCTTCGTCAAATTCAAAACGAATATCCAAGTACATTCCGAAGTCGTGCGGGTTCTGTGTAATTTTAAAATTAGTTCCTTCAGGATTTTCTCCGTGTACTCGTATTAATTGATTTATATATGCATGAGCTTCAATGCGCGCGTTTTGCATGTAATTATCTTCACCTAGTTGAGCACACGTTTCATCGAAAGGTGTTGTTGTGCAGAGTTCTATGTAATCTCTCATTTGAAAATGTTGTTTAGTTTGAAAATTATTTTTAATACTATGTGCTCCCGGTTCTTTTCCAGAGAGGGGATAGGGGTTGGCTTTGAGCATACAGCCAAGAGGCAACGGAATATTAATAGAAGGGGCCCTTCAGGGAAGTGATCTGTTCATATGCCGGAACTTCTTGGCGGCACTCGGGAAAAGAACCGAATTTTGGTATTGAAAATGATGTGGTGGTAGTAACAAGTATTGGTAACAGGTTAAATGGTTGAAAAATATCGCGCCTGGAATAACCTTCAGTTACTGTTTGCTGTATTTAAAGTCAGGTAAATTTGTTATTAGTTTCCAATTGTGTTTACTTTTTACAACTGAATTAACCTGGATTTTGTCAAAGGTTTGGGCATCAACGTCAACATAATATATTTTGCCGTCAATTGTTTTTAGCTGAAGTAAATTCATGGCAGGATAGCGGTAAACAGTTGGGACGCTTTCGTGAATAGTTCCGCCAACAATTTGTCTTTGCAGGAGTGTTTCATTGTGACTTTCAAAACGGTCCTTATGAATAATGGTTACAGTAAGTCCTTCCGCTAGGTATTTTGGCGAAACAAGAATGCATGATGCAAGAGTGAATTGAAAAAAACAGAAATAAATTAGCATTTTCATTGTAGGTAGGGGTTAAGTTAAAAGTTGTTAATGCTAAGAGCTAAGGTTTTTTTTCAGGAAAGCCATCTGAAAACGGAAGGTGAGAAGGGATGGCACTAGGACAAAAGGAAACGGAATTAATGGGGGTTCCTGGAAGCGCTAGCTGGTAGGGGTTACCGTTCATCAGTAATCTTTTGAGCGTATTCCTGAAAGTCCTGTCTCAGACGCAAAAAACTACCTTTGCTATTAATCTTACTTTTAGGTAAGTCACCACGATTTCCTCGTTAGCTCCCCGGAACAAAAAAAGGCAACCTTTTCCGGTTGCCTTAACTTGAGGGCTCTTGTGATCCACCAGATACTGTTAGGTATCGCTAGGGATTATAAAAATACTAAAAAAAGTTTAAATCATCATGTCTTTAAAAGTAGAATTATCTTATTTGCATTCTAAGGTTTAAAGTTGGCATAAATGACCCATGAGCTTTTACCGGAATTCAATATTAGTCTCTATCATGATTCAATTCTTGAGGGATATAAGTATTTTCATTTTCGAAAATACAATGGTTATCTAATCGTTGAACCTGTGAGGTTTGCCCTCAATTCAGTAAACAGCTTTTCCCTTCATGTGAGCGATCAACAGGCAAAAGATCTTGCGTGTGGTTTGGGAGAGGAGAGGATCTACTTTAAAAAAATTAAATAATCAGGGCTTACTTAAGTTCTAATAATATATTTTACTGCGCATAAGCTGCCCAATATTGCTTCCATCATTTCAAAATCTTTTTTAGTAATCGAAACCTGACCATCATCAGTACCTACTGTGGTCCATACTTTGCGCATGAATTGTATTTGCTCTTCTAATTCGGGAAGTGGTTTGTCGAGCGTATCCTTTATATTCATAGTGCAATTGTTTTAAAGGGGCTTGCTTTATTTATCCTTTCAGTGGTTTAGATTGGTATAGTTTAATTCTCTTTTCCTTTTCCTCAGGAGTTTCGAAATACTGAGTAATTGTTATTTGAATGTTCCCATTATTTTCTTTGATTCCAGTAACCTCTAGTGTATCCTTTAATTCAATGCCTTCTGGTATTTCAATAACGCTTCTAAACGCTGGGCTCATGATATTTTTTTTAGAAAGTCTATTGACGGTTAGTCTGAATTTAAGGATACTCATCTATTGCTTATCTCACTAGACACGTTTTGTTGCAATTTCATTGGTCACATATAAAAACAAAATTATTTTTTCCTTAGGGTAATATCCGCAAGGGTTGTTGTCCCAAAAAAACAAAATAGGGTGTTGACCTTCTGATTTAGGATTATAGTTGACTTCCACGATCTGGCCGCTCTCCAGGGGGCCAGAAAACTGACTCGATCCAGAGCCATCGAAGCTAACAGTTGGATTGAAGCTGTCTTGGTTTTCTCCGTTACTAAATCTGACCCTAAAGTTGTAATTGGGCTCTTCATTGGGCTTTAGCCACAATGTGTCGTAGAGAACTCCAGAGACACCATTAAACTGTACAGGAGCCATTATTTCAATCTTCGCAGGATGTACAGGCTTAAAAAAAGAGTCCTCACAGGACCAAAATAAAGCCGCAACTATAAAAGGAAGGCAAAAAATTTTCATTTGGGGGTATAAATAAATGTAACTATCTGATTATCAATGAGTTACAAGAATTTTAAAGGGTATATTTCATGGCTACTTAACATAAGGTAATTTATATAACGTAACTGCCTGATAATCAACAAGTTATAAACTTAATCAAATATTATCAAATTGATGAGCGTGATTTAGAAAATTTTGTCTCTGTATTGTCAATTATCCAGTCTCGTTCATCTAAATCTAATTTTTCAATCAACTCATGCATTCTCGCTGCAAGCTCGTTAGATATTGCCGTATGATTTTGAGAACGATAATCATTTGGAATACTCTGTAGCTTGCATGCCAAAGCGAACCACATTTCTAATTCTTGTTGAGAGTTGTATTTAATATCCATCTTTTCCTAAAAGTGTCAACCGGATTCACATTCAATTGTTTTGTGGAATTTGCGTTAGCGGTACATTATGATAGGGACAATCAGACCATACGGCATACACACCAGCTGCGAAACAGCATCTATAACTTCCACAAGAGACTCCTAATTTAGGTTTCGGTTTTTCGGATTGTGAAGCAGCCTTCTGAAATGCTTCTACTATTTCAATGCTAGCGCTCATAAATTTTGAACCGTCATTTTGAGGCGTTCTTATTTTACACTGTTCTGAACCACCAATAAAATTGATACAACTCATATTCTCAATCCCAATAAATTGAAACAAAGACCGAATTAATTCCAACGTGATCTGCCCTCCAGCCGCATGACCCAAAGAAATGTGGCTGCTCTTTGGCCAAGTTTTGATAAAACTCCTTGTCGTCCGCGTTCTGGCCAAGTTTGACAACAAATTGAGAAGTTCTTTCTCCGTTATAGAGGTTTACCTTATCCCCTTCCCTAAGCGCATCAATCGCACTTTTAGATCGATACGTGCAGGGTGACTGATCAATACTGTAAAGTTCACTCATATTATTATAATAAGTTCCCTACAAAAATTACCTTTTCAATTAACCTCATTGCTTTGGCATTTTTTGAACCTCTACTAATCTTGTTATGAACTCTTGTAAATTTTGAGGTTTTGTTGCTGAGACAGCTTCCAGATCAGTCGCAAAATCAGCATCCTCTTTATTTGCCAGATCGGCTTCAAAGACAAGGGCTTTGCCTTTACCTTCTTTGACTCCATAAGCTGCTATTATTTTTGTTTTATTATCCATACTCAAGAGGTATTTAATGTTTAGCAAATTATTTACATACCCATCCCAAGGGACGGATCAGTCTTTTTTTTTATTTTATTCAATTGGTTAATATCCTCCTGGTCGATACTTCTTCCAACTGCAATTTTATTCTTAATGAGATCTTCATAACTAAGTATGTATAATTGATTGCCGTCAAGAATCTCCTTTGATGAACGCAGCTTTGATTCAGCAAATGACTCCAGCCCTTTCATTTGCGGTAAAAAGTCTGTATGAAAACTTGGGTGTGGAATTTTTAAGAATGTTTTTTTTGGATCAAAAACAATTTTATTTAAAGATTCATCTTTCACCCGGAGTTCCCTTAATGCTGCAAGCAAGTTTGTAAAATTTGTAATTGTTGGTTTATACCAAAAGTCCAGGTCTGTCTTAAGCTCAGGCTTTATAGTAGTAATGCCAGAAATCCTGCGGTAGCCATGATAACCGACTGCTACCCCTCCAACAACCAGGTATTCTACCTTATGTTTGTTTAGTACAGCACAAACTTGCTGAAGCGATTCTCTAACTTCGTTGGCAATCATTTCTATTCTCTTTCAAGTAATATCCAATCAGTGCTATCATCCTCTAGGGGTGTTATTCTTCCATTCAAAGCGATCATAAAATCAATCATATCCAATGTATGCACAAGGCTTTGATGGGCGTCCAAAGGAGCAAAAGTGGTTGACTCTAGAATATTCTTCTTTTCAATTTTATCGTATTGAATAATATCGAGCATAGCATTGATTTAAGAAACATGAATTTAAGAATATTCTGGTACAGTAATTTCGAAATGTGACTAAAAATATCATTTGATTAAACATTAGCTTTATCAACTATCAATTTTAAATAAAGATCATTATAAGCAGTTTCTGAATAAGAAAAACAGGCATCACATTTTGAATTACTACAAGCAATTATATCATGTGTTTTAAAATGAAATGGAGAGCCGGTAAGGGCAATGTGATCAGGGCTTGACAGCTCCACCAGGTGAATAGTATTTTGTTGTACGGAGTATGTGTAACCACACTTTGGACAGGGTATTGTTATCTTTGAAAGCCATTGCTTGAAATTTGATAAATCATCCTCACTCATCAATTCAAGAGATCTATCATAACGACCATCAGCTTCCCATTGATCAATTGACATTGAACCACCGTTATTCTTATATTCTTTAAATTGTTGGAATTTGCTTCTCATTATTTAATCAATTCAAAAGTGAGTTTTACAATTCTTATAAGTTTCAGATTTACGGAATTCCCAGGGGGGAATAGGATTACTTTCCTGCCAGACACCAACTTTTAATTTCTTGGCCATCAGCTGGAGAGAAGCAAGCTGTTGAGAATTGGAGTAGCGCGGCCAATGCCAGGCAAAGCCCGATCCGACAATGGCAGCATTGAACCAAACTCCGAATTCATTCCTTGTATTGTCAGCGTCCAGGTATATCTCACCAACAAATCTTCCATACTGATCAGTACCGGTTTGTATAAATTTGACCTTCTTGTTTAACAGTATTTTGGTTGCATATTCCTTGGCTTCCTCAAATTGATTTTGACACTTGTCAGGTGAATCTATTCCGTGTAACCGAATAGTCATATAAGCTCCATTATCTGCATGCATTTCAATTGTATCTCCATCAATGACCCTTGTTATGTCTCCTATTACAGGGGCATAATGTGCCGTTATTAGCAGGATAATGGTAAGCAGCTGGTTCACCTTGATTGTTGAAAATTTTCATCGGTGACAAATAATCCATATTCCATAATGCAATCCTGATCACCATTTAACCGATGAGAAATCAAATTGTCCTTACTGGCCTCATGTAAGCAGACCAATGCTTTCAACGCCAGTAGTAACGAATCAAAATACCATTGTGTAACGCTCCCCCCTACCCTGTTTACAATTCTGTTACTCATTTCATTGAATTGATTGACTAAATCGGGATTGCTAATTATTTCGGAAGTAACAACCTCTATATTAAAAGTCCGGTAAGGGCTTTCGTTATTTTCAACCTTCATTCACAAGAGGTTTTAACGGTTCAAGTTCCTTCCAGCTAGCTGTATGATAGTATTTACCTTTTGGATTCCACTGCATTTCTACTTTTTTCCAAATGCCATTGTTGTAGTATGGCAGGACCTGATACCAATCTATTATATCGGCTTCAATAGATTGACCGGTATGTGCCTCAATCCATATTTTTAAATGTGTACAGATGTTTTCAATGAAGTGTTCAAGTGCTGGTGCGTTCTCATTTTCTTGTGTTACTACAACGGAGATCAGGCTGCCGGTTCTTGGGTTGATACCCGCTTCCTCGCCCAGATGCAATTCTACAGCACAGTTACCTATGCACTCGCCTCGATAGCCAACAAAAGGGAAATTAAAACTGTGGATTCCATCACCTAAAAATGTCTCAACCATAATTATTGAATTTAAAATGTTAAACTGAATGAAAGTCCAATGTCTTTACTGGCGGTCTTGTTCTTAAACACATTTAATTCTCGTTTCCAAAAAGTTACATACTCTTTTTTAAGAAAATCACTAAATGCATTTAGTGTATTTTGCTCTCTGCTCTTCTTAATGGCTTCAATGTACTTTCCTTTCTTTGCCGCATCAATGACGATCAACGGCAGGCCCTTATGCAAAAGAATCAGATTATTAAGCAAACGAGCTGTTCTGCCATTGCCATCACCAAAAGGATGTACTGTAAGAAATTCAAGATGTGTGTACGCACCAAGGGTAAATACATCTTCAGTTGTTGATACTTTATTGATTGATTCGTTCACTGTGGTTATTAAGTTATTCACACCGGCCTGAACTTTATCATAATTGATATAATAATGACCACCGGTAGAACGAACATTGTTCAGACGGTAATCACCTTTTGACTTATCATATGTTCCCAATGCAGTATTTACCATGTCACCGGTGCCATGCATTACAAGAGCTCCGATGTTCTTAATCATTTCATGCGTAAAAAAAAGGCTTTCGGATTTGGCCATTTGATGAACTTCCATCAAGGCCTTGTAATGATCCTTAATCATAAGAGAATGTTCCAGCGGCCTTCCTTCCGGTGTAATATTTTCAGTGATTAGCATTTCCGTCTCATGAAGTGTTAGGGTTGAACCTTCCATGACGCTGCTGGAGTGGATCATAAGTAAGTCGTTATACTTGTTATAGTCAACGGTCTTAAATAAACCACTCTTGTTACACAACTCGATTATTTCGCTCAGCTCACTCATTACCTGGTGCCTTTACCCTAATCCAAATTTTCTTAAAACGGCAATCAAGACAGTTACGGCAATATAAATTCCCACAACCAGTAGAATTACTTTCACGGTCCCTTTTCCTACCTTGGTCTGGCGAATTGCCCTACCGGTATCCATTGCTCTTTTCACACGTAAATGTTCCTTCAACATAAGTGTATACTCTAAATTCTAATTGCTTGTGCAACAATTCGGCTACGTTGCCAAGGCCAAGCTTTCTTATAGGTAGAAGTAAAATTGTTTGCTTTTGTAATTAGTTCCATTGCATCGTTTTCTGTTAAGTCAGGCATATTGCTTTGTATCTCAGTCATAAGCCGATGGAAAGCATTTGCCCTGGTGGAATGTTCGATGTAATCAGCGATGTAATTAATATAAATTGAAAGCATAATTATTTTACCGTTGGTGTTCACATTCCAATTTCAAAATCTTTTTTTCCTGTCTTGGATACTGTTTTATTTATCTCCCCAACTTTCTCCTTCTCCGGGGCCACATTCATCAAATCATTAATTTTCTCTTCAGAGAAACCTAATTTCACTTTTAAGTTAGTTACCAGGTTTGTCAACGCCTTGTTAACTTTTTCAAGTTTGGTACTCAGGTCAACTTTCTGTGAAGTCAGCTGGGTAATTTCTTTATCCTGGCTTACAATTGTTTCTCTCAATTGTTGGGACTCTTTAGCTGATACCTCCATTGAATACAGCTTAGATCCACTCAATAAGTTTTTGGCTTCTTCAGCAATTGTAAACTTCTTAAAATTCACATCTCCTTTTAAAGCATCTGCGAATTGCTTTGATTTGGTTACACCAAAAGCTTCGTGATAATGCATCATTAATAAAGTATCTTCCAGTGTGCCTTGCTTTTTTTGAAACAATCCTCCCTTTGCCGATTTCTCATGATAAGCGATCATTTCACTTTTCATATCAGGAACGGTCATAGCTTCAAGATGCGTTTTATAAATGCGCTCTCGCTCCTCCTTATCTTTACCCACTGAGGTTGACACATAGGATAAGAATGTATTAAAATTCTCACGATGTGTCTTGTGATTCTCTGAGGTATAAATTGATTTTTCTGCTGTAGTCATAATTAGATTATATCCCAATTTTAAAATTATCCTTCTTTACTGTTAACTCAGGCTCAAACAAAACCACTTTTACTTCCTTATTCATTTTTCTTGCATACTTCATTGCATGATTTGTTCCATTACTTTTTCCATCCCAAAAGGCCACCACTAAATCACTTTCGTTGACAATGGTTTTATTTCTTCTATACCCTGCATTGGCATCATACTTTCTCCCAAACTTAACGCGAACAGTAGCTTCGGGATGTTCAATATTATTCCATTCGGCCAGGTGGACCGTAAGGTTCAACTTCCTTGTTTTTGCATAATCCTCTGCAAGCCGATCAGCTCCAGGCGCTCCCCCGGATACAACCGTTGAGATACCAGCGATTTGGTCCAATGTTGTAAACATCAAATCCCTATCCTTAAACGTTCTTGAACCGATCACAGCCACTTTCATACCCATTGAATTCTAATCTGCTATAAATTTAGAAAATTGTATCCATGTTTGAAAACACAAAAACAGGGTCATCTTTTTACCAGTCTTTACATTCTTCGGCCAATACTAATTCCCTATATCCACTATAGGCAGCCATTTCTCTATCCGTATAATTAGGAAGTGGCAATTCACTTTTAGTTCCCAGGCTGGCATTATATTCAGCCAATACTTTATGCATATGATCAAACGTTTTGATTTCTTCTGCACTGTAGTCCTTCAATGACTTAATGTTTTGAAAAGTTTCTTTCATAATCCCAAATTTTCATTAATCTGTTTATTGAACCTGTTTTCAATTTGCGCTGCTTTTGCCAAATGCTTAAACGCTGCCACCGCCAGTCTATCATTATTTATAGGTCTTTCAAACCTGTTAAGTTTCTGACGCGTATAGTCAGCAAACACCAACTTTAAATTGGTCGACAATTTCATTGAATCAGACAAAACAAGTTCTGCATACTTCTTAATTTTCCCGTGCACTCTGGCAAAATCTCCCGGAGTGGGATAGTTTTTTTCAACCGTTACTAAATTGATCAGTCCGGTGATCCCTACTCCTGCCCGCTCCAGGGTTTTAACCAGTTTAATACTACTTTCACCGGAGCCAATCAAATCATCCACTACGTATATTTTGTTATAGTCTTTGGCTATTTCTTTAATTGCCCTTGCATTAATATAATAACCAATTGGATCAACATTTCTTTTCTCCAATGACAGATTTCTTTTTGCCTCACCCTTATGGAGTTTCCCAATTAGATTATCTGGCAAAATTGATGCTCCGGTGTGCTGTGCAATCAGCTTTGCAAATTCAGGAGTTACTTTATTTGAGCCCGATCCGGAAGGTACTTTAATAATCAAAGTACGCTTATCACAGGTAGCACCAATAAGCCCCTTCACCTTTTCAAAGTACTGAGCCACTAATTGTTTAGTTTCAATCTTTGGATAGCCTCTCTGCTTTAAATCCATTTTTCGATCACGGAAAAAACGTATCTCCTCTCCTTTTGCGCGTACACCAATGATTGGCTTTTGTCCCACGCACTTTACTCTTTAATCTTGAGATGCTTAAACAATTTTAATAGCTCGGCTTTCGTCCACAGTACCGGATTATTTTTGCGTCTGTATAATTGCGAAATACTTAGTCCGGTGGCTTTTGCAATTTTTGCATCCTGATCTTTTGATACACTAATCATTGCATTAATGACCTCCAACAATTTGTAGTAGTCCGTGGTTATCCGCACGGGACCGTTTGTTAAGACCTCTTGCAGGGCGGCTATTTGAGTTTCCATATCCTTGCGAATTTAGCTGAATTTGGACAAATGTTTTTTAGGAACCTCTTTTATCCTGAACGCAAATTTCGGCCTGGGGCTATTGCCCATAAACCAAGTCATTTCATCATTGTAGGGTTGTACATCCCATATTTTCAGCGACTCATATTTATGAACACAGAAGAATTGATCTGTAGCGGGATCAAGGCTAAGCAAGCGGCCCTTTCCATCTGTGAGCACATATAACTTTAAATTAATTGCTTCCAAAGGTCGAACTTTCTTTTAGTCAATAAGCATGGACAATCCCCTCCCTTTCCCTGTTTGAACTTTAGCTTTTGGTTGTTTCTTTTTAGATTCCTTGATCAAGCCGTGAAGAGTACTGGCCAGCTGCGCCTGGCGTTTTTCTTTTTCAACTTCAAACTCGAAGTAGTCATTGACTGCCGCACTCCATATGCTCAGCTGCTCCGTCAATGTTTCTATTTTACTTTCTAAGACAGCTATTGCGCTTGTTTTATCGGCCAATAATTTCTTTTGCTCAATGTAATTATATGCAGCCTTCATCACTGCTACCGTATTAAACTCAGTACTAAAATCTTGTCTAAGTTCCTTGAGAACAAGGTTATCCTTCTTAGACAGATCACGGATCATGATAGTAGAAGCTTTTCCATTTGTAGGTTTCATGAGCTATGGTTTAATCTGATTTAAATACTTTTCTGCTTTTATAATGTCCAAGGTTTTCACTCTACCTTTAAAATCTGTGAGTTCATAAAATTGAACCATGCGCATTGCCTGTTTGTGCTGTGTACTATAGCCTTTGTCTGCAGGTGGAAATGATGGCCCTTGTTTTCTTTCGGTTCTTTTCTTTTCAAAAGATCCTGGATCAATTTGTAAGAGAATGTATTTACCTTCTTTCCTGGAAGTCACTTCAATCTTCAGTTTAATTGGATCGCCAGAAAAATCATTGTACATCATCTTTGCTAATTTACGATCTACAAAATAATAAGCGCCATTATGTTCAGTCAATCTTTTCGCATTTTCCCGACCTGATATAATTAAAATCCAGTCTTCATTTTGCTTCTTAATTGAGAACCTGTTTGATTTCAGTCCAAGGCTGGTAACGGCCAAGCTACTGAAATAGAATTTTGAATATTTTTTCCTAATGGTTAACAGCGGCAGTAGGCTCCGCCTGCCAAGCTTTGTAGCGCTTTCCTTGCCGGGATTGCGCGATTCATTATGTTGCATAATCGATTCAATTTATGTTCGCTTTAACTTTATGTTGATTGATTAATTAATTCCCCATTTTCAAACTCAGCAATTAAGGACTCCCATGTCCTGATCATCACCGGTTCCTGCTCGATGTAATACTTACCCCTTGACAAGACAACAGCTACATATGGGCAAGATGCTGCTAGCCTGGTTGCCTCTGTGATAGCCTCTTCCTGGGTTTCTTTTATAATCTGTTCCCATCCCATAAGTGTTCGTTTAATTCATTTTTCATTTGGGTAATATCCAGATCAACTCCTTTGTTTTTATAATCCCGTTGATGCATTTCCAGTACCAGGGATAATTCATGCGGTGCATTCTTGGCACACCAAACGACAACTTTACGGTCGATGTGGTCAAGCTTATCTAATTCTTTCATTGATCTGCTTTATCAAGGCCTGAGGCCTTATCATAAAAATCCTGTAACTCTTTTAATAGTACTTTGTAATTAATGTTAATACCCTTGTTCTGGTAGTCTGTGACCAGGTATCGCACCATTGCCCGTATACCCTTAGGGTTAGAATGGAGCTCTTCCAGGCACATGCTTTGATGCTGCTTTTGAAGCTTGTGAAATTCGTTATTTGTATCCTCAAAGAGATTAAACATTTTTGATTCTGTTTGATTACGGAAAAAAAGGTCACCATGAAAAAGCCATGAAAACGAATCTAAGAAGCGGCCAAAAAATCTTTCCATGGCAACCTGTTCAACTAAACAACTTCTTTAAGTTTGAATTTTCGCGCTATTACGTGCAGCTCGACCTTGACCAGTGAATCACACCGGAGTTTATTACTGTACTTGGTAAGGACAGCATAATTTCCGTTGTGTAATTTATAAAGGGTCAGACAGTTGTCTGCTTCATCGTGGATACATGCCATTTCTATTGCTTTCTTTAAAAGAAAGTTTGTGGTTGGATTAATTCCCGGCTGGCTCAGACCGGTTGTGCGAATCGAAAAATTACTATCTTTGTAAAGCATAATCGGTTTTACATTTCAGTTGATATGGATCGTGAAATCGTATGTTCATAGAAATTGAGGGTTGCCGCCCTCAATTTTCTTTTATACCTATCCTTCCTTTTTCGCTGAAGGCAGCAAAATCAAAGTATCTGGCGCCAATTCAATTTCTGTGGTCGGGATAGTAACTTTTTCACCTTTAACATCTTTTTCATAACTCCCGTACTTAATTTTTCCTTCCACTGCAATCAGAGTGCCCGTGGTCAGGTATGGAAGTACATTTTCGTTGCCCCACATTACGCATTTGTGCCATTCGGTTACTTCTTTTTTTTCTCCGCTCGTTTTGTCCTTGTAGGTCTCAGAAGTAGCCAGTGAAAAATTGGTAACCTTTTTGTCTTTATGCGAATTGGTTTTTACTTCCTTACCAATTCTGCCAATCAATGAAACTGTGTTTTTCATAAGAAGATATTTATAGTTAGTGTGTTAGTTAGGTGACAATAAAAGGATCTATTTAAAACCATATTTAGTAAGTATCGGTAACAACTTTTTAACTGTTTCATCTGTTAAGGACCGGTCCTCACGTAAAATCATATCTAATAACCCCTTTGAAATAGCCGCCTCTTTACAGACAGCGGATTTGCTAAGTGCGGGGCGTTCCTGGAAGAATTTTTCGAGTTGTTTTTTAGTCATTTCGAAAGATAGCTCCACAACACAAATTTAAAAAATGTTTCCATGTTTGCAAACATATAAACGGAATAACCAATTAATTCTTTTTCAACGCTGAATTCAAAAAACCGTAGACAATTGCATTTTTGCATAAAAACATAGATTTACCCTAAAAAGAATCAATACAAAAATTTTTTGTTTTTCCTTATCCCCTCTTTCTTTAACGCTAATAAAGTTATATCCGCTTGGCTTTTTCGTTTACCGATCCCCTCAACAGCGTTGCTAAGTGTACAGGGAGGTTCAGTCAATGCATCATGGAATAAATGGAAGGTTAGGCCGAAGGCAGGCGCCTTTTATGCCGTGAAAGGCATTGACGGGTTCTCCTGATGTACACTTATTTTTCGGAAAATGGAAGGCCATAAGCGGATAGATAATTCAAGCTGATATATTGGTATGCTATCATGGAGGCGAAAGGGATTGTAGGGGTTATGTTAATAAGTCCGATAGGACGGTAGCGAAGCGAACCCCCGAAAAGCCCGGTCCGTTCATCAGAACGGATTCGCAAGAAAAATTTTATAGCTCTATAATTTCAAGGTGTTTTTCAAGATTCAGAATTTTAATAAGTGTGTTAAAGAATTGAACGGAGTGTACTGTATTTGCCGTAAAAGATTCACTAACTGTTACCCACTCTCCTACTTGAGTTTTATTCGACTCGACTGAGATTTGTTTTTCCAAAGCTTCTCCCAGCTCGATTGTATCGTGTTGTCCTTCAAAATAATTCTCTCGTATCTGATAGGTTAGCTGGCTGAAAAGTTTCGCGATTTCAATATTAGAATCACGACTGTTCCAGTAAGAAATATTAATAATATACCTGGTTCCTGAAAACTCGATAAAGTAATTAAACTTAAACTTCAGATGTTGATTAATGAAAAACGAAAGGAGCTTGCAAGTGAAGGCATTGTGTTGAAAATTATTTTTAAAATGAAGGATACATTTTGAGAAACTCAATTTGCTGTAAATATTATATACAAGTGCGCAAAGCTCACTGCTACCACTAGGATGGCAAAGCAGTTGGAAGTAGTCCGGGGAATGGTGTAATGTTGGAAATGTTATCCAGGATACCGGACTACTGGTAATAAACATGTACTTGTTATCCGGTAAATAATGAGTTGCATTTAGACAGTATGATGTTGGGTTCATGTAAATGGTTTGTGAATCGTTCCATTTGACATAATTTATTATTCGATTAGATGAAGCTTGATGGAGATGGAACAAAAACAGCGGTGTTTTATAAAAACCGTCCTGGGTGAGAAAGACTTTATTTTTGAATTGAGGCGTTTGAGTTATTGGTAGTATTTGGGCATCGAGCTCAACAAGGGAAGCAATTAAATTGACAAGTGAGCTTACCGCAATACTGGAATTAATATTAGCATTTGAATCAAGGGGTGCGGATTGTACAATTTCTTCAATTTGTTTTAATGCCAGGGACAATGTTGTGGCCGTGGAAATTTGTGAAAACAGTTCAGTCTTCGAAATCTTCCTGTACTGGGTCCCGCTAAAAATTTGTAATGAGTCGCTATCTAAATCATTGAAAATATAAAATAGATTAGGGGAATCAATTTTGGAATAAGTGTTGTACTTGTTAGTAGTAGCCGTTAATCTGTAACTAAAAAAATTAAGAATTTTAGTACTTGCAATTTCATTAAACAGGCTATCAAAGTCTTTCATTATAAACGGACTATATTATTCTTGATCAGAATCATCTATTGGCATGTAAGGGGCAAGCATATCACCTATGTCTTTTCGAATTTTATTAAAGTTATCGCGGACAAGTTTATCCATTGTTTGTTTATCAAGTTCCGGATTGCCCGTATTCACACGTTGAGCAAAAGGAGGAATAGTGTACTTTTTAATATTAAAATAATCAAACTGGGCATGAAAAAACGGAGGATTTCCGTTGGCAACAAAACCGGTCCAATGACCGGTTCGCTGTTGGGCTACATCCTTAGGTTGTAGAAACCGCTCGTTCCTTATGCTTTGTGTCTGACTCTCTCCGCTTTCGCTGGTTGTATACGAAGTTTCAGTTTTTTTATATTCTCCAAAAAGTTTAGCGATCCTATCTGCTGATTCATAGCTATTGGTTTTCCCGACAAATTGATTGGAGAGATTGTCACGTATTATTGTAGCGTTTACTTTACCGTTGGCCTGGACCAGCTGCTCGAATGTTTGAACTGTTAATGTTGTAATTACACCTTTTTTTCTTGCAGTAGCTGGTAGTGTATCCAAATTAGGTATGTAAATCGTAGGGAGTTCATCCACGACAAAAAGAGATTTGACACGATCGAACTGATTCATTTGTTCCATGCACGTAGAGAGTACAAGTGCAATCACGGGACTCAGTGCTGCTTTCTGTTTAGGGTTATTTCCAATGCAGAAAAAAACGGGGTCTTTTTTATTCGTGATATCGAGATCAAATTCTTCTGATTCCGGGGGAGCAAAAACCCAAAAAATTTCAGGGGTGAATAGTTTTGTTAATGGTAGCTGTGAAGAAGAAATTACACCTGCTGTTTGTTGATTGGCTTGTTGTTTATAGGCAGACATTACAGGCATGATCCAAGGCTCTAATTCCTTATCGGTAGCCAGGTAGTTAAGCACCGCGCGAAAATCGGATAATATAAAACTAACCAGGTGTGGTATAGTGCAAAAAGTCGGGTTTGATTTTCGCAGTTTTAATGCGGACCCTACCACAATATTAATTGCGTTGCTCGCCCAAAAATCTGTTTTCTCAACCCACTCCTTTTCTAAATTTTTCATTAGTGTGTTGCCGGCATTGATAAAATCAAGTTCGCTTGTGAGATACTTCGTAGATAATGGATTGCAACGAACTGTTTTGGTTAGATCGGTGCAATTCAAAAAAGCGAACCTGGTATTAACATGTCGTGCTTGTTTGAGTCCGGTGAAAACCAGTCTTGTCAGAACAGCACCATCTTCTTCCAGGGGATTACCTTCGAAATCATAAACTACTCCGGCATAACCTTTATGCGTTGCCTGATACAGAAGATTTTCAATCATTACTGATTTTCCAGATCCTGCCGTTCCCTCGAAATAAAATCCTAAAGTCGGATCAGGTACTGCCAAGGTCCCTTTGTCTGTTTGAAATACAAAAGGAACTGTTTTACTGTTAGCCGTTGAAACATCGGTAAGTACGGTGGCCGATTGATCTAGTGGGGCTGTGGTTGCATGTATAAGTTCGTGGAGCGCGTAAGTGACAACCAGAAAAGAGAATGGATAAAATATAAGGTTGTAGTATAATTTTGCTTCTACATAACCTATCATAAAGATAATACCAAATATGACCGATAGGGATAGTAGCAAAATCTTATTGTAGGGTTTTGGTTTTACCCGTGGGTTTGAATAAGCAAGCAGGGCAATAATGATTAGATATGCGCCTTTGAAAACAGTAAGATTTTCTTTACCGATTTTAAAAATGGGTCGATAAATTTCTTTCCATTTATCGGGAAATAATTCGGCACGCCACAACCAATCGGACAATATAAAAATAAAAAATATTGACACTAGGAAAAGTAAAGATGCCCCAATGTTCTCGCGCTTTTGTTTGTCCATGGTTAAAACAATATTAACATTTATTCCCTATCCATATCCTGATCACGATCCTTCCTCTTCTTTTTCTTCTCTTCATCATCGTGAGTGGTGTCCAGTGATTTGGCAATGCCTTTCGGAATGTATGGTTTCATTTCTTTGGATGGTTTATCGGCTTTAATTTTCGGTGCATTTACCGATACACCTTTCACGTTAAAGTCTTTGGCAATACGGTTCCAACTTATGCCAAGCTCGGAGCCTTTGAACAATTGTGCATCTTTTAAGTTCTCACTTGAAAAGGAAATTCCATATATACCTCTTGTGTTGCTTGCATATTCAAAATTAATACCTGCTTTTTTTAAGTTATTTTGGAATTCGTCTAGCGTAGAACTTTGTCTTAAGCTTCGATTGATCACGCTCTTTAAAAATCTCTTTTGTGATTCTGGATCATAAGCAAGTGTTATTTTCCGGTCTGTAAATAAGTAATCATAGCGCAATGCTACGGGTAAAGATTTTTCATGCACATAAAAATTTGTCTCTGGAAATCCATAAGTCAAACTATTTACATTCTCTCCTTTGGAAATCTTGCGAACATATAAACCCTGTTCAGTTACCTTTTTCATAAAATCATCCCTGGAAGAGGAAATCTGTTTAATATAATTAAGACGTTCCCTGAGTTTATCCTTATCTGTTTTATACTCTGCATCGTACTGACGTATCAATCTGTAAAGTTGGTTAATGGTTTGATCTCCCCCATCACGCAATTTTATCATTTCGATGATGCTCACATCAGGTAATTTTTCCTCTCGGATTTTGTCCTGTTCCTCTTTTGTTAAAACTTCAGTTAGCTTTTGAAATGCAAGCGGAATTTGTTCGATTTTTTCAATGCCCTTTGCAAGCTTGTATTTCTTGGCATTGAGTTCCTGTACTTTATAGGATTCTTGTTTGGTATATTCAGTCACCTGCAGCCCAAATTCCTTTTCAATTTGTCGGCTCAGTGTTTGGCTTTTTCTGTGATCATTAAAGTCATTCACTTTTTTTCCATCATTATCAATAGTGGTTGTAACGATATGGAAATGATTATTCTTCGTATCGCTATGCTGATAAATGACGCGTGGGCAATTCCAGTATCCCATATTTTGAAGATACTTATCTGCTATCTGCCGTTGGATTTCAGGAGCTAAGGACTCTCCTTTGGCAAAGCTTATAGAGATATGGGCGAACTTGTTTCTAAGTTTTTTTGAAGGATTAGCGTTGGCAGCATTTAGGATTCGCGCTGCTCTTTGCTCCTTATTTTGTGCAAAGGTCGTATCCAGGATACGCTCTGCCCTCCCCCTTTCTACCTTAAGCTCATGGTAGTTGATTAATCCTTTGGCATAGCCGCCTTTTACAATAGTTGCTATCATTTACTGATTTCCTCGTAAATGGCACTGAGTTCCTTCTCTATCTGATCAAGTTTACGAGCTATTTCAGTGAAATAGTGCTGCTCGTATTGGTTATTGAGTGAGCGCGTCATTTGATTGATATTGATACCTATTTTCATTATTTGCCCCTGCGTTTTAAGCACAAGTTGGGGGTCCTTTTGTTTGATAACTATTCGGGGATTGAGAACAAGTTTTCTGACAAATTCCGAGAAATCAAGCCCTGCTTTTTCTGAATTTTTCACGGCTTTGTTAAGTTCTGTGGAGTTAAACCGGATAGTTTTCTTGAATTTTCTTTCGGCCTCATTGGCCTTTTTGCGCCCACCTTTACCTGTCTTTCTTGGTTTTTTTTCTTCCATGTTTGCTTTAAAAAATCGTTAGAAACTAAAACAGTTTAGCTTTTAATAGTGGCGACCGGAGGGAGGAAACGAGGGCTCCGACCCGAGCAAGGTATTACGTTTTCGCCTTACGAAAACATACCTTGCTTGTTTACACTCCAATCACTGACGCATTTTAGGATATTCATTTGAAAACTCAAAGGGTAACAGAACGATATTTCCAAATATTTAAGGCATGTTTAACTCAAAGGCCCCTTATTGAAGATGGTGCGGGAAAGATTGATTTAGGAAAATTTCTCTCTTCCCCAGGTTGAGTGCACAAATCGAAAAATGAGCTGTATCTTTAATTTTGGTATAAAAACCAAACTATATATTAATATATCACTATATTGATAGCGTTGGAATTAACAAAACTTGGTTTGTAAAAGAAATAATAATATAGCAGTATGGTACTATATCAAATTATTCATAGTTAAGAATATAAATAGTGTGTGATATTATAATATAAAACTATTACAGTATAAAAATATAACTAGATAAAGAAATGTATTGATGTAGTCATATATGGATATGTTCATAACGTTATTAATTGATAATTATATCTACTACTTTATTTATTTGGTTATTTATAGATAGATGCATAGTATTGTAAACAACTAAATCCATATCAATATGAATACCGTACTATTTTCATTTGGAAACCAAAAAGGGGGGGTCGGCAAATCCACTCTTACAGCTTTGTTTGCAAGCTATGTGCATTATCGAACTGAATTTTCTGTTGCCGTGGTTGATGCTGACGACATGCAGTCCACCTTGAAAAAGTGGCGGGCTACAGACTTGAAAAATGGGCTTGATGAAAACGATACTTATGATCTTTTTAAAATAGCCTCAAAAGATTTTCCAAACCTGTATACAACTAAAATTCATGGCAACTATAACATTGTTGTTCTTGATATGCCTGGTACTTTAAAACAGGAGGGAGTTGTCACCAGTTTGATTCCTGTAAACCTTGTGATTAGCCCTTTAAACCTTACTCAAGCAGATATTGATGCTACTAAATCGTTTCTGGAAGAGTACAAAAAGGTAGATGATCACAGGATCAGCAAGGGTTTTAGTCCGGCTGAAAAGCACTTGATATTGTCAAAGTTGGATCGTAGGACCGGAGCCGCTAAGAATCTGGATGCCTTCAAGGAAGCTTCGAAATGGCCCATTCTTGACAATGTTTTTGCTTACAGGCCCAGTGCCTATGGTACCAATGTAAGAACTTTTATGGATGAGTCCTGGGAGAAAGAGTTAGACCCAATGTGCGCGGAAATCTTCGCCCTGGTAGAGAAAATGTATAGTGAGTTAAATTAAATTCCTGAGATATGAAGAATAAAAAGAACCAGAATTTAGCAGCCCTGTTATCGGATGATTCAGGGAATATTGAACAGCAAGTAACAGGAAGAGGTCAGGATAATAGCACAAATAAAGCTCCTGTGAAGCCAAATAAGGCCATAGAAGAGACAATTGAAGAAACGGGCGCTGGTAACACTGATCTTCAAAGGGAGGCCTTAGAAGAGCCTAAAATGACCTTAGAAGATGAATTGGGATTGCCCAAGTCATTTACAAGGATGTTCAAAAAGAATAGCCGCTACGAAAAGGAGTCAAAAACCACTACGCTGGTTTATAGGTTTGTTTTAAAGAAATACAGCAAAGTCGCCAGTGCAATGGATGTTGACACCGTTGTCCTGGTCAATAACGTACTGGCGGAGTGGTACAATAAGCATTTAGAGCCTTTTGATAAGGTTGTAAACCGAAAAGAGCCTGTTAAGGCACTCTAAATACGAAATGGCTAAGAGAAAAAAAAAGGGCAGTGCCCCTTCAAAATACCGTTGCTTTGTTAAGATAGGCAACAAGCCTGATGGGAGTGTCCATAGTGTTACATACCACTCCAGTAACTTATTGTCTTTTACTCGTTTTCTCGATATTCATTACAAAACCTGGACCTATTTCAATGTGTACCTGGTCAAGACAGATGAGAAAGTTGGACAGTTTACAAAGTTCAATAAACCCCGTACCAAGTGGATCAATGAGCAGTTTGCGGGATAGTCAGGATTTTTTATAGCTTTGTTATGCGGGAGAGATAATGACCATGAACTGGCCATCTTCTTTCTTAAGAAGGTTCTTTTCCAAAAAGGAGAGAACCTTTCTTTATTTTTACGAAACCTGTACACCTGCGGAATTATAACCCGATGTTAGCATAGAAAGCAGCTGCAGCCCGGAACCCGGAGGATCTATGAGTACACCATGTTAGCATGAGGATTGTATTTGGTGATAATGGATTTTGAAAAATCGGCCCGCCCCCAGTTTGTCCTTTTTCAATTTTTGAGGTCTGAACCAAAGAAAATTTGGTTGAATCACTTTCGTATCTCTCCCGCACCATCTTCTAAAAACATTCTTTTTTGTGGATAACTTAGCGGTGCATTCTTCTTATACTTTCAATCTTAAATACATTCTTAAAGCCCCGGTAATTAATTGATAATTAGTCACTTTGGGAGCCTCTTGCCGTACAGGATTATGGATTATAGAGGGATGTTCCGTACATCGTTATGGATTTGACCGTACAGGATTATGGAAAGGAACGTACAAAAAAATGGATCAAAAGGGTAAGTTCCGTACAAGATTATGGACGCTATTCGAGTTGGTGTGGATAGCTTTCATTTTTAAGTTCCGTACAAGATTATGGACTGACATTTGGTGTCACTGTTCTTCAACTTCCGTACAAAATTATGGATGTGCATTAATGGCAAAAAACGGCCATTCTAAGGCTATTAACGCATATAATTCCGCTGTACTTACGTACACTATAATGGGTTTTATTTCCAAGGTAAGGATATGCAATTCTTATATGAAATTGCGTTTTGGTGCAGGATGGGCCATTTAGTTCCGTACCTGATTATGGAAAAATATTGGCATTGAGGCTTTACTTCCGTAAAAAAGTTCGTTATTGTTGTTTGAAAGTACGGAAGTAAAAGGTACTGCGCTATGGCAACTACGGCAAAGAAGGTCAATAAGCACCCCAGATTGTACACGATTTTTCAGCCTAATGAGTTGATCAAGGCGAAAAAGTTCGAAATGGCATTCATTGAAAAGCGGGTTTACTATCATATCCTTAACTACAACCATACCAAGACTCCAGATCAGTTAGTCTATGAAATTGCATATGAGGACATTTTAAATCCTAATGATGCAATTACAGGTAACAGAAAATCTAACGCCAAAAGAATTGCAAACGCTTTGCAAAAGCGAATGTTCTTGTTTGACTCCAGCTTCATGAAACGTGAGTTCGGGGAAGATGCCGAAACAGCTATGACGCCCTTTCCTGAAATTAATTGTTACGATGATCACTTTAAGGTTCAACTGTGGCCACGTTTTAAAAAAATACTCTGTCTGATCGGTCTTGGATTTACGAAGGGAGATTTAGATACTTTGAAATCATTTCAGCATGAGATAAGTGATAACATGTATTGGCTGATCCGTCAGCGGCAAGTGTTTATGAATACCTGGAAAGTTGAGCTTGCTGATCTTAAGGAACTGCTGGATCTGAGTGGCCGCTATGAGGCTTGGGATAATTTTAAAAGGAAGGCGCTGGATAAGGCTAAAGCAGACTGTAAGGGCACCTGGTCAGAGTTTGATTACAAAGCAGTTAAGAAAGGGAAAGGGGGAGGGGTGCATTCGATAATTTTTTATTTCAAAAATGGACCTAAGGAAGAAAAAGATATACCTCCTGGAGAAGATTATGCATGGGAAGAAAGTTTGCTGCGGCACGGAGTAGAGCCTATCAAAATCAAAGAAATCCGTCAGCGTGTAAAGATCAATCAGGAGGGGAGAAATGAAGACAAGAACATAACTTTTAATTGGGATAGCGATTATGTGCGTTTTAGCCTGGAGGCTTTAGGTAACGAGTTAAAGGAGAAGAAAAAGGATAAAAAGAAAAAGCAGGTTAAAAACCTTGGCGGGTTTGTGTACACCGGGTTAATGAGTGGATATTGGATTGACTATGTCAATAGCCGCAAAGAAAAAATTAAGAATGAGGTTCAGCAAAATTTGGATTTTGTGAATGGATCGGCCCGGCCGGAGCCAATAGCTAAAATTGAGAATAAAATGAACGGGTCTTCATCCATTCATGTTCTTCAGGAGCAGGAGCTGCTCGAATGGCAAGAGCTTCACCTGGTAAGCCCTCAAAAGGATAAACCCTTTGAAGAGTTTATGAATAAAAATAATTATTATATGGTAGATGGTGCCTGGGTTAGATAAAAAAAGCGTCTGAAATATATCAGACGCTAATTGATTTACAGGTGTACGAAATTTTCACATTTCCATTCCTGTCCCCTTTCCTTTTGATGTAGATTTCTTAGCAGCTTTCTTTGGAGCTTCTTTTTGTGACTCCGCTTTCTTCGCAGAATTCTTTTGAAGATTTTCTATTTGCTCCTTCAGTCGGGTAGGGGTGCGATCCACATTCCAAGCATTAATATTAGTTGATTCTTTAACCTTGTTTTCCTTGTCCAAGTACCGGTTAATGGTTGCTTCACCTTTGATGGCGATAGGCTGGCCAACCTTCAGTTCAACGTCTTTTGGAATTCCTTTTTTATTCTCCTGGAAAATTGTAATGTTAAATTGTTCTACCTTTTCTACACCACCAACAGCAACATTATTTTTGATAAATAAGTGGGTATAAGGTTTATCATTGCTTGTCTTTTTGTCTTCAACCTTGGCAATTACCCCATTAACTTCCACTGTCTTATGCCTGTTAACAGTATCGGCAACCAATTCCTGGTATTCCACTAGATCACCCTTTTTATTTGTGTAAGGCTTACCATCCTTCATCTTGCCGGTAATGGTCAATTTTTTCACTTCTTCATTCTCGATTGCGTTCTTGATAAGATCAGCGTTTTGATTGAATGCTTTAATCTGAACCCAGTCGCCATCCTTCGGCTTAATGGTAAGCGATATGACACTTTTTTTAGTTTCCTCGTTGTAGTTGTAATTAAAATTCTTTCCAACGAATCCTGATACAGTTGTCTTTTCCATAGTAGTATTTGATTGATTGTTTTTAATTGGTTTATAGTTTTCAGAATGTTCAATTAGTGCATCTATTAGTGCGTCTGTAAATTCATTTCCGTCTCGGGAGTATAAAGGATTTTCGTCCGGATCGCTGCGATGTAGGTTCTCAGTGACTGTCATGTTTACCATTTTGCTTTCATCACCGGGATATTCTAATAACGAATATGCTTTGTTTCGCCATTCGGCCGCATAGGTATTGTCGGTAGGTGATAGTTTGTCGAGTATAGATTTTGGGCAGGCAGCTTCACCAGGGCAATCATCTTCTGAATAGGGCTTATACGTGATGTGCTTATCGTCTATACGTTCAAGCATAACGATTGCTTTTATATTGTTTGTACCATTTATTTTAACTGCGTGATGGGATACAGCATCGTAATCAATAGCATATTTTTCTTTTTCATTAGCTGTGTAAACTTGCCGGTGTGATTCAAGCACAGTTACTCCATCGTATAGCTCAGAGACAGCGTATTTAAGCTGCATGGCTTCGCCAAATTGTTTATCAAGTGTGTACCATCCCATAAAAATTACATTTGAATTGACTGGTCTTTTTGTTGTTTGATTTTTTGAGAAGATCCTACATATAGTCCTTTTTCTTGTTTACTCATATGACGGATATGCTCGATGGATACGCCAATTTTTTTATTTTGTGAATCAATAATCAATGCCTTGGACCCATTAGCAGAAATCTCCAGTACCTTATAAGGTTTGTTGTTAAGCGTAAGGATAACATGATCCTCTTGCTTTATTACCGGAATATTCTTTTGTGTTTCGTTACCAATGGCACTCATGACGGCTTTCTTTTCCTGAGTTGAAAGATTGAGTTGTTGTGCGGTTTTGTCAATCAGTTCTTTCTCAGGCTTATATCCTTCCTGGGCCAGGCGCTTGAGGCCTTCAAAATCCTTGTTATTAGTGTATTCTACAAAACGTCTATCGTTGTCGTGGCTTGTATTTACTTCTTTGGTAGAATGCGTTTGAGTAACCTGAGTTTGTTGCTCAGCAGGCTTTGATTCAGTTTTAATTGAGTCGGTCAATGATGATGTTGCAGTAATGATATCGGGTCCATGATTATAACTTCTTATTAAATCCTTTAGCTTGTCTGGTTGAACGTCTTTTAATGACTTGTAATTATGATATTCTATTCCTTTTCCGTCCTCAGTTTTCCGTATCGATGCTGCAAAATGTGATCCCGTCTTTTCATCATAAAAAATCCTTGTTGGTAATTTCTCTCCGTTAGCCCAGGCGATTTTATCTGATTCGTTCAGCTTGTAATTTCCAATTTCAGAAATAATACTCAGGTCCCGTTCAGTCTGGATCATGACCCGATTAAGGTCCTTGTCAATTTGTAGAAACAGGGTCTGGCCGGATGGAATCTTAATGGCTACTGTCTTTTCTTTAAGAAGGTCCTCCTTATCTTTTTGAGACAGTTTGTAGGCCAGTATTTTTTCAGGTATTTCGAGAACTTCTTTTTTTTCAAACAGTTGAACGTTAACAGCTCCATTCTCGTCTTTTACCAATTTTATTTTGCCATCAACAATCCTGCCGTCCGGCAGCTGCATATTCTGTAGGGACACAAGTTCTCCTTTGGAAAAACTATCCTTCTGAATGGGTGACAATGATACCCTGTTGACTTGATCAGGAATCTCCGAAGGGTCCACCAGAAGCTTTTTGTTGGGTAGGTCTGAGGTGTACATAAAATAAATATCAAATTTTACTTGAAAATATAATAATTAACTATATTTTAAAATATATTAGTACAGTTTTTGAGAAAAATGCAGTTGCGTGAAATGTTTGACTGACATAGGGTTTATCTTTAGGCAGAAGTTAATAGGTGCCAAACAATAGTTTTATGACGTTGAGCGTATGGGGTTGGATTATTATTGTTTCATGCCTTTGGCTGGTCATTGGTGTATATTTCCTATTTGTTAGAAATAGGGGTAAGGTTGTTTTGATTCCGGGAGTTCTTAATCCTAAGGAAGATTCAGAAGTAATTGTTTCAAATACTAAGATTATGATAAATGTACTTTTTGCAGAAAATGAAAAAGAGCAGGCCACCCCTGCGGTCTTAGCTGATTTTGTAATCAGTTTTAAAGACATTGTAAAAGGAAGTTTCCGACCAGGTGAGGAGAGTTCTCCTGGTCAAGAGCCTGGGTTACCCGATGATGAAACTCCCGATCTAACAAATGAGCCAGATTTACCTGAGCTCGATTTGAATGAAGTCCCTGAAAGAGGACCGGATGAATCTACCGTTTATGAGGAATCACAATTAGTTGATTCAAATACTTTAAATTTAAATATGTCTAACCCTTAATAATTAAATAAGATGAAAATGTCTACTAATCGCAATGCAGTTTATTATGGTCTTTTTATGATCGCAATGATGTTCTGTGTATTGTCCCCATCATTAGGTTTTGCACAAAGCCTATCAGATTTTGATCAGGCCGTTCAACAAGAAGCTACGTCTTTTAAAAGCATTTCAAGAACCATAATTGATATCATTTTGATTCTTGGAGCAATCGGTGTGATCTATGCTTATGTAACCAAACGTCAGGATGCAAAAGATTATTTGATATACTATCTGATTGGGGTAGTAATCCTTGGTGTTTTAAGGACCACAGTTCTTAAGTAATAGATCAGGTTTAGAAGATGGTGCGGGAAAGATTCAATAGGTAATTACGAATGGCAGTAGATAACGATAGTAACGAGGTTGATAGCAACGTGAAAAGGTATTTCACGCAGCGCAATATGAACAGGCAAATATATTTTTATGGTTTGACCGGTATTCAAACAGTTGCTCTGGCTTTATCGGCTTTAATGCTTTACATGGTAATTGGAAATTTAGGTCCTGCATTACTACTGCTACTATTCCCCTTTCTGCAAAAGAATAAAAAGAAGTTGTCTGAAGGTGATCCCAATTATCTTGATACCATCATGGTTAAGAATAGCACGAAGACTCATTATCAGGATACGGATCGAGTACTACGCAAGATTGGGGAACGATGGCTGAAAGATTAAGTAAATACTTTGCGATAGAAGACATTATTGAGGACTGCTATGTGAATGGCCTTTTTGATGTTACCCCTGGCTTTGCCATTACATGGCCAGAAGTGTATACACTATCTGCTGAAGAGTATACTACCATGCACAATGGTTTGGTTAGCGTTATAAGCCGATTACCGGCTGGAGCGGTGTTTCACTATCAGGGTTACTTCTACAATTCTGTTTTTAAATCTAACTACAAAGGAACAAGTGAAATCCAACGCGATAATTTCAGGTATTATCACGATCGCCCAATTCTTAAAAACTATTCCAACATATTTTTAACTTTTCAAAATCAAAACAATTACAATCCAACATCCTCTAAAAGCCCGTTGAGAAATGGTTGGGATTGGTTTAGTGGTAAACGAACAAAAGGGATAGATAAAGTAATTGCAGACTACAGAAAGAATTTCGCTCCTTTTGAAAGTGATTTAAATCTGCTGCACAGGGTAAAGGCAAGGCGGCTTACAGGGGAAAATCTTCTTTGTACTGTTTATGACTATTTCAATTTATCATACGATAATCCAACACTTGATGTTAAACAGGCCTTGAAGGGCATTCAGGATATTCAGGTAGATTTTGAGAATGGATATATGAAAGTTGGGGATCAGTATGTAGCGGTAGTGACTTTAACAAAAGAAGGTGGCTACCTGGTATCCAGTCAGGATAAAGCAAATAGCAAACTTCCTCACAATGCTTCTGATGTTAAATTACCTAAGTCAATAAACATGCATACCTCCATGCCATTTTTAGTCGGTATGGGACTACCATTTAATCATATCGTAAATGTTGGTATTGAGGTCTTGGATAATGAAGCTGCTGCCGACTCAATGTCGGGATTGAATGCCATTGGAACAAATATTTTATCCGGTGTAGGTGTACGTGAAGCTGTATCAAAAACGGAAGAGAAAGAGCGCTTTCTCAACAGTCTTGCCGCAAACAGCTTTAGAGCGTGTAGAACAAAAGTAAATGTAATTGTAAATGATGGTTCGCTGGAAAGACTAAAGGAGAAATTGAATTTTGTTAAAAACGGGTTTGTGCGAATGAATGATAGCACGGTGTTTTTTGAAAATGAACATGCACCTAATCTGTTTTTATCTTCTTCACCTGGTGCGATGAAATTCTTGTACCGGGAACCAGTCATACAGACTGTAGATCAGGCGGTGTGTTACATTCCAAAAGAGGCACACTATTTCTCAGATCAGGAAGGGGTAGTATTTGTTGACCGTCTCTCCGGTTGTCCTGTTGTTGTTAACATGTGGGACTCTCCCTACATAGTCAATAAAAATGGCGTGATTTTCGGGCCGTCTAGGACAGGAAAAAGTGTCGCGTTGAATCATTTGACTACCCAGTTTCTTCATTTTATCACCCACTTAACAACTCAGTCTTTAGCCAAAGGGCATCATGTGATAATTATAGATGTTGGTGGTTCATATAAAAAGAACGCTGAAATTAATGAGGGCTACTATTTTGATGCTGGTGTTAAGAAAGATCTTTCATTCAATGTGTTTCTATGCCCTCAGGATTCTTCAGGAAAGTATTTGTACAGTAGAGTAGATGAAGATGGGGAAGGAGCAGACGATCAGATTAACTATGTGTATACAGTTCTGCGAAAAGCTTGGCGTGGTAATGAAAAAATTACGACCGATGAAAAAAATATTTTCAAAGAGTGCATAAGGGAATTTTATGAACACATTAATAAAGAATCAATTTTTCCGGACCTAATAGCATTCAGAAATTTTATTGACATATACGAGAAGGATATTATGAAACCTGATTACAAAGGGTTTCTCAATTTTGTTTCGTTAAGACTTGCATTAGAGCCTTATGTAAGTGGGGAGTATAAGTATTTACTTAATTCTAAAAGCAACATTGTTCTAAAAGATCAAAGTTTTATTGTTTTTGATCTTGCCGGCATCATGGGTAATGAAGAATTAGCCAACGTTGTAATGACAATCATCATTGGTATTACAGCGGATAAAATAGAAAATACACATGGTGTAAGAAAAACTGTAATTATTGACGAAGCAATTGATTTTTTAAAGGGAGATTCAGGGGAATTTATTGGGGGGTACTATAGAAAAATTGCTAAAAGAGGCGGGCAAGTATTTATTGCCACTCAGGGCGTGGGATACCTGGACGACATTGATCCTTTAACAAGGAAAAGTATTTTCGGTAATTCTGATATTAAGATTCTTCTTAATCACAGGAATGCGAGGGATAGTTATCCAGCGCTTCAAAAGAATTTAGGCCTGACTCAATTTGAGTTAGACTTACTTGACAGTATGGAAAATGGTGATAGGTACAGGGAAATTTTTATAAAGCTTGGAGAGGTTTCGAAAGTCTACAGAACTGAGATTGGCTTTTTCGCTGAAGGTGTTTACACTTCAACTAAAACTGAACTTGAAGAGATTTACGGTTTAGAAAAAGAGATCGGAAATCTAGGTGCAGCTATAAATCAGTTCATTTATAATAAGTATGGGAAAGTAAGATAATGTTTTCAATATGATGGAGTCAAGGAAATACAATGCAACGGAGGGCACAGGCAAATTGCTTGGAAGTCTTTTTGGTATTCTTTATAAGAAGAAATGGTTCTGGTGGTTCCTTCGAATTTCATTAGCCTTATTGGTACTGGATATAGCGAAAGCTATTGTAGTCACTTTTTTTTAATGATAAACGAATACGTTATGTCAACACAAATAATTAGACCCATCATAATTTTTTTAATGTCGGCTGTTTCTTATGTGTCCTATGGCCAGAAGAAAATGGAAAGCTTTCTTTATGGAACCAAGTCAATTATACCGGGTGATACTTTGCAATTAGTAAAGGGGAGTCTTGGAGGGAAGAGCTATGTACATGTTTTTATTGATCAATCAAAAATGACATCTAACACACGATTAACTTCACAGTTCGATGGGGTGTATGTGATCATACAAAGCCTAAGAGTTGAGAAAAAAAATAAAGAGGAAAAAGTTATTGCATCATTATTGGGTCTAGAGCCTTTTAAAACCAAGTGTTATTTAAAGGAAGCGCTGGACGCTGGTGAATTAATACTCATAACAAAAAAGAAATTTTAAACCCTTATTCAATGAAAAATATATTGATAATGATACTGTTAGCTTTTTCAGTTTGTATAACTGAATGCTATTCACAAGGTGGAATAGTTTCTGCCCCAATATTAGAAGCTCAAGTCGGTACATTGAATGCTACTCAAGTATCGCAGACTTCTATAATGACAGGTATGAATTCTGTTGTTGCAGCTCTAGAAAAAGCGGATCGCGAGTATAAAGAAGCCCTCACCAAAGCCACTTGGTTAAGAAATTTAGCAACGGCAGGAAGAATATTATACATGGTAGAAAACTTAGTTTGTACTTCAAAAAATTTATCAATTAGAATGAATTCATTTGGTCATTATAGCTGCTTAATGAGTTATCGCTTTGATATGTCAATAATTAAGATTCAACAATCAGCAGATTATCTTGGAATTATTCTGGCCGCAGGGGTAACAATGACACCAGGAGAAAGAATGAAATCACTTGACGATGTAATTCAGTCATTTGCAGAAGCGCAAGAAGTAATGGTAAGATTAAATAGATCCTTGGACTCAGACATTATGAGACTTCGCCTTGCAAACAATACAAGTTCTACAGTAGACTTTGCAATGAATTACGATAGATCAAGAAGAAAGTAAAAAAAGAAAATTTCTCATTGGCTTTAATATGAATGAAGTTATAACAAGCTTTTTTGACACAGGCCTTTTAGATGAAGGCGTTAATGATGCTGTGTTGAAATCTATTATTGTTGCTACAATTTTAGCGCCATTCTTCTTTTTTGGAAATGTTGTTTGGAATTTTGCAACAACTACTATAAAGAATGTAGGTGAAAGACCACACCTTTTCAATCGTGAAGAATTAATCAGAGCCTGCATCCTATGGTTTATACTATCTGTTGGCTATGTTCCGATATTCGGCACATTTGCGCGAATTGGCGAAGCTTTAGGGAGGTATTCAATATCAGATTCTAAAGTAATTGCAGATGGGAAAAAAGCGATTACGGATCAATATAATAACGAACTAAAAAAGGAAGCAGAACAATCTCCTGATGAGCCTCAGGAGGATGCCAAAACCCCAACTGATGAACTTTCAAAAGACGAATCAATTAGTGCCTGGGACATTGTTAAAGGTGGCGTGAACACATTTGTCCTTACCATGTCTGGTGCTATCTGGGGTTTACTTAGTGTTGTAATCCGATCTGTTGTATTAATGTTTGCCATAATAATGGCTAAACTTTTTTATGTAATAGGACCGATAGTTTTAGCATTTTCTATTTTGCCAGTTTTTAAAGATAAACTAAATCAATGGGTAGGGGTGTATTTAAATTGTTTGTGCATTCCTTTTACAATGAACCTACTTGATACAATAGTATTTTCGGTTGTAGGAAAAGCATACTCAGGAGATTCAATTGCTGATCCGGTAGCCATTACAATGTTTGGTATATGCATGACAATTTGTTATGCACTTTCGTTTTGGGTAACGTCCTTTTATTGTGGATCAAGTGGAGCAGCAAAAGTTTTAAGTACAGCGGTTGCAGTTGGTACTGCAGCTGTCAGTTCAGGTATGAGCATGTTGGCAGGTGGAGCTTCTGCTGCCGGTGGTGCATCAGGAGGCAATATTATTGAGGATACAGCTAATTCAACAAACAAAGCAAAATAAAATAAGGTAATGAAGCTCGAAGGATTACAGTCATAT